>Ga0224496_10000036_pt1 | contig 104450 bp, 79 predicted proteins | sample SF_Jul11_sed_USG_2_FD_168127 | JGI IMG/M metagenome (GOLD analysis project Ga0224496, IMG submission 168127) | Sediment microbial communities from San Francisco Bay, California, United States - SF_Jul11_sed_USGS_8_1 | ecosystem: Environmental > Aquatic > Marine > Sediment | place: USA...
ACCTATACGCTGTTACCTTTATGATCTTGTCTCGGGGGGGAGGGGGACTGAAAATGAACACAACGCCACTGCATCTCGTCCTGTCCCTCCTGCTGCTAACTTTAACGCCTGTCACCAGCGCCGCCGACACCCTTAACCTGTGGGTCCATCCCTTTCTGCCGGCAACGGAACTTGTGAAAAAATTCAAGCCCCTGGCCGACTACCTCAGCCACGAGTGTGGGCAACACATACAGGTAAAAATCTCAAAAAGCTACAATTCCCATATCACGGGAGCCGGTAAAGATGAAATGGACATCGCCTACCTCGGCCCGGCCCCCTATGTTAAAGTAACAAGCACCTATGGCAAAAAAAGACTGCTGGCCCGCCTGGAAGTTAACTACAAGCCGTTTTTCCATGGCCTGATCATCACCCGGCAGGACTCCCCGCTCAATAACTTGCAAGATCTGCACGGCAAAAATTTTGCCTTTGGCGACCCGGATTCCACCATGAGCTTTCTGGTGCCCAGCTTCATGTTATCCCAAAACGGGGTTGAGATAAAAGATTTGAACAGCCACGACTTTCTCGGCTCCCACCACAACGTGGTTCTTTCCGTGCTTGGCGGCTACTATGATGCCGGCGCCATCAAGGAAGAAGTTTATATGGAATACCAGGAGCGCGGCATAAAAATCCTGGCCAAGAGTCCAGCCATTGCCGAACATCTCTTTGTGGCGGGCAACAAGCTCCCCGACGCCACGGTTGATAAGTTGCGCCGGGCAATGCTCAACCTTAAAGACCACAACATTCTATCCTCAATCAAAAAAACAGTGACGGGACTCGCGCCGGTTACCGATGGGGATTATGAGGAGTTACGCCGCATCCTTCACAACTCGAGCAGCGCGGAGGCAAAGCAATAGACCTGACGAGCCCAACCAAATACGGCCAGGTGATTTCGGCTTTTCTCCTTGTCCTGATTATATTTCTGGTTTCCCTTGACATCGTCATCGTCTCGAGGGAACGCTCGTCCCTTTACTTTGAAGCAGACCAGCAGTCCCAAAACGAGCTTTCCCTGATCGGAACCTTTGTCACCGAACCGATGCTGCGTCACGAATTCGCCACGGTTGAACAATTCATGCTGCAATGGGGCGACAAAAACCCCAATGTCGTCCGCATCCGCGCTTTATCCCCAGCCGGGCTGCTGTTCGCCGAATACCAAAGCCACCCCCAGCGGGCGGACGAATTTCTTACGGCAAAACGCTCTATTTATTTTGCCGACCAGCACCTGCTCGACCTGGAACTCACCAAAGACCTCTCCCCCTTAACCACCCGCCTGGCGGATTTTCGGCAGGCCCTTTTTATCCGCTCGTTGATTGCCACCATGGTTATCGGCACCATTCTATGGTTCATCTTCAAACTCTTGGCCCTGCGCCCCCTGGAGCAGGAAATCATAAAAAGGACACAAGCCGAAGACGATCTGCAGAAGGCCCATAACCACCTGGAAGCAAGAGTGGAAACAAGAACGGCGGAACTTTCCCGGGCTCTCAAAAATCTTAATATGGAGATGCATGAACGCAACCTGGCGGAACAAGCCTTGGCCGCCGAGAAAGAGCGCCTCTCCATAACCCTGCGCAGCATTGGCGACGGGGTCATCACCACCGACACCGACTACAAGGTGCTCACCATCAACAAGGTCGCCGAACGGCTTACCGGGTGGAACCAAGAGGCGGCGACCGGCAAACCGGTGGATACGGTTTGCCAGATCATCGACCAGCAGAACAACAGCCCCTGCGATAATCCGGTAAAAAAAGCCATCGCCACCGGCATGATTATCGACACGGAAAAAGACACCATCCTGATCGCCAATGACGGCAGCCAAAAGAAGATTGCTCAAAGCGCCGCCCCCATCTGCAACGAAAAGAGCCGGATTATCGGGGCGGTCCTCGTTTTTCGCGATGTAACGGAAAAAAGCAAACTGGAAGAAGAACTGTTAAAGGCCAAAAAAATCGAATCGATCGGCGTACTCGCCGGCGGCATCGCCCATGATTTCAACAACATCCTCACCGCCATCATGGGCAACATCAGCCTGGCGACCAGGCTCGCCGACCGGAATAATCAAATCTACGATCTACTTACGGCAGCCGGCAAAGCCGGGGTGCGGGCCAAGGATCTCATCCAGCAGCTGCTCACCTTTTCCAAGGGCGGGGATCCAGTCAAAAAAATCGCCTCCATCACCGAGATCATTAGCGATTCAGCCGATTTCATTCTGCACGGCAGCAATGCCCGATGTGAATATCATTTCCAGGATGATCTCTGGCCCCTTGAAATAGACAAAGGCCAGATCAGCCAAGTCATCCAGAATATTATCCTCAATGCCAACCAGGCCATGCCCAAAGGCGGCAACATCAAGATAAGCTGTGAAAATTACCACCACACCCAGGGGGACGCCCTGCCCCTGCTCCACGACAAATATGTGCGCATCAAGATCAGCGACCAGGGCGTAGGCATTCCGAAAGAACTGCTTGATAAAATTTTCGATCCCTACTTTACCACCAAAGAGAAAGGCGATGGACTGGGGTTGGCCATTACCCATTCGATTGTAAACAAGCATGGGGGGCATATCATGGTTGATTCGCAGCCCGGCCAGGGGACGACCTTCACCATTTATCTTGCCGCCTCAGGGGAAAAAATCAAAGCTGCGCCGCTGGTTGTCAACCTGCCGCAAAGCAAGGGTCAAGAAAAAATCCTGGTCATGGATGACGAGGCCATTGTAAGAGATGTCGCCCATGATATTCTCGATTTCCTCGGCTACCAGGTGGAATTCGCCAACGACGGGCAAGAAGCCTTGGAACTTTACCGGGGCAGTCTGGAGAAAGGGACGCCCTTTGACATCGTTATTATGGATCTGACGATCCCCGGTGGCATGGGCGGCAAGGAAACGATGGAAAAACTGCTCAAAATCGACCCGCAGGTAAAGGCCATCGTGACCAGCGGCTATTCCAACGACCCCATCATGGCCAACTACAAAGATTACGGATTCAAGGGGGTGCTCAACAAGCCCTTCCAGGTTAAGGATCTTGGCGATGAAATCCACCAGATCCTTAACAGGCCATAAGTGAAAAACCTCCGCCGCCCCTCCCAGCCAAACAGAAAATGGGATTAAACCTCCCCCCTCAACTCGGCGCGGATTGCAACCAACCAAGCGGCAGGCTTAACAAAAAATACCCTTCACCAGTTATTGCCTGGGCACCAGCAACACCAACACTTCAAGATTTGCCGAACCGGGAAACATGTCCAGGGGGACAATCCGGCTCACCTTGAAACCGTTGGCCTGCCATTCCTTCAAAGAAGCTGGAATCTGATCGACTCCGCAAAAGATGTGCAGAATTTTTTTGGGGCGACGCTTGCAGATCGCCTTGATCACGCCCGGCATCGGCCCCTGTCGGGGTGGATCCAGCAATACGGCTTCCGGACCGGAAGCGGCCGGGATCCCCTTTTCAAAAAGACTTCTGGTTATCCGCCGGGCAAGAAATTTGGCCGCCCCGCCCCGCTCTTTATTCAACTGAGTATTGGCAACGGCCGACCGGATGGAGGGACCCTCGGCATCAATGGCCAACACCTGTTTGTAGTCCTGGGCCAAAAAATGACTAAAAAGACCGTAACCGCAATAAAGGTCGAGCAGTTGCTCCTTTTTGTCCGGCGCCAGGAGCAGCCGGGCCTGGGTCAGCATCTCCTCCACCATTGATTCGTTGACCTGGGAAAAAGAGGTAGGATGAAAAAGATAACGGCAACCGCCGTGGCTCACCGCCAGCTGATCGGGCCCGAAAAGTTTTTTAAAGCTGGTCCCTTCCGACGGCCGCCGGCTCTCCAGGTAATAATCAGACTTGCTGGGATCAAGATAGGCAGAGGCGGCGACAATGGGCTCCGCCAATTTCTGCAGATGGACGGCCAGCATCTTCAACTTGCGCACCAGGGGGCCGTTCATCATGTCAACGTTGAAGATGACCGCCATCTCCTCGTAGCTGCCGCGGATAATGAGATAATTCAGATGGCCGGCTATCAGCCGGTAGGTGCCCTCACTTAATTTCTTCTGCAGAAAACGATAGATCCGCTCATGCTCGACCGGTTCAAGGGGCGAGGCCAGAAAAGATTTTTTATGCTCGGGCCGCCCCCATTTACTGTGGTCGCCGAAGAGCAGGTAAAGGGTGGAACCTTGCAAAAAACCGCGCCGCTTCGAGGTGGTCCGATAGCCTCGGGGCCGGGGCGAGGCAACGATAGACTCAGGGCTGCCGGCCAGCCTATGCTTGTTCCAATATGCGGCCAAGCCCTCGTTTTTTATGGCAAGTTCGGCGCCGTAATCAAGATGAGCAAGGGGCGAACTATGGAGAATATCTTCGGAAATCACCTCGGGTGCAGGCGGCACAAGGGGCAGCAGCAGCCCGGCAAAAGAGACCCCGGCCGCGGAAGTTCCCCCCTTGGCCGGCAGCCGTTTGTTATTGCCGGCAAGCCTTGGCTCTTTTGACGCCGCATCCGAAGCCTTGGCAGGCGGCCGCCCGCCATCGGCCTCCGGCCGCTTACCTTTAGCGGCGGGGCGCCGGCCTTTCGGGGCAAAGCGCTGCGCTTTGCCATCATCGGTTCGCTCAACTTTGGCAGAGGGCCGCTTGCTTTGCACCTTGGGCCGCTTGCCCTTGCCATGGGGCCGGGCACCTTTAGCCCCCGACTGTTCAAGGATTGGTTCGGAAAATTTAGTTTTTTGCTGCTTAGTTTTTGCCGCCAAGATATCACCAAGAAAGATTTAAACAATTTTCGCCCGAAAACAAATCCGGCCGGCAAACGCAAGAAGCGTTGCAGACGGACCACCCGCCCTGCCTATTGGGCGCAACGGCGAACAGTTAGCTTAAAATAACAAACTATACACCGCCCGAATACGCTTATATAGAAAAATCATAAAAAAAACCTCGAACTCGAAGGAACAACCGAGATTAAAGGGAGCCGATAAGCCTTTGTCCTTACCAATCGCCGCAAATACTTAGCGAACAGACAGAGACTCTTCGCAACTCGCACCAATCGCCTCCGGGATGCGCCTAATATTGCCGGAAGACAATTAAATCTTGAAGGAAAGAGGCAGGGGCAGACATAATAGGCCGGGACCTCTTTATACATTTCGACATTTTTTTTCGATGATCAACAAAGATGGATAGCCCGGACGCAATAGCGTCTTTGCATATAGCATAAAACAAGATTTTGCTCCCGTTAATTCTCCAAAGTCGATTTCCGGTTCATCTTGCCCCTGCTTGCCAATACGGATCACCTGCTTGCGGAACTTGCTGACAAAATGTGATTTTTGCGTTATATACACTGTTCCCCGTTGATCAAACCAGAAGACATCCAGCCGCGGACTAAATTTCCCACGGCAACCGGCGGGGCATTTCCCTTATCTATTCATTAAAAGGCAGAAAATTGAGCAGTCAACTTCAAAAAGAAATCGCACGCCGCCGGACCTTCGGCATCATCAGCCATCCCGATGCGGGCAAGACCACCCTTACCGAAAAACTGCTGCTCTTCGGCGGCGCCATCCAGATGGCCGGCGCGGTCAAATCCCGCAAAACAGCCCAGCACGCAACCAGTGACTGGATGGCCATCGAGAAGGAACGCGGCATCTCGGTTACCTCCTCGGTAATGAAGTTCAATTATCGGGATTTTGAGATCAACCTGCTGGACACCCCCGGCCATCAAGATTTTTCCGAGGACACCTACCGGGTGCTGACCGCGGTGGACAGCGCCCTGATGGTAATCGACAACGCCAAGGGCGTCGAATCCCAGACCGAAAAACTGATGGAGGTCTGCCGGATGCGCAATACCCCGGTTATCACCTTTATCAACAAACTCGACCGAGAGGGCAGAGAGCCGCTGGATATCCTGGCCGAAATCGAAGAAAAACTGCAGATCGAATGCACCCCGCTCTCCTGGCCCATCGGCATGGGTAAAGGCTTTAAAGGGGTTTATGATATCTACCGCAAACAGCTGCAGCTTTTTACCCCGGGCAAAGACACCCGTCCCAAGGACGGCATCGTCATCAAGGGCCTGGACGATCCATTGCTGGACAAGCTGCTCGGCACGGACGCCGACAAGCTGAGAGAGGATATCGAGCTGCTGGAAGGGGCGGCCAACCCCTTTGACCACCAGGAGTATCTCAAGGCCAGCCAGAGCCCGGTATTTTTCGGCAGCGCCGTCAACAACTTCGGGGTCAAGGAAATGCTGGACGCCTTTGTCGAGCTGGCCCCGGCCCCCGGCCCCCGGCCGACCATCGACCGGGATATTTTGCCGGACGAAGAAACCTTTTCCGGCTTCACCTTTAAAATCCAGGCCAACATGAATCCGGCCCACCGGGATCGAATCGCTTTTTTCCGGATCTGCTCCGGCAAATTCACCCGGGGGATGAAGGTGCGCCACCACCGCATCGGCAAAGAGGTTTCCCTGGCCAATGCCACTATTTTCATGGCCCAGGACCGCAGCAACGTGGAAGAGGCGTATCCCGGCGACATCATCGGCATCCACAACCACGGCACGATCAAGATCGGCGATACCTTCAGCGACAAAGAGCCCCTCAAGTTCACCGGCATTCCCAACTTTGCCCCGGAACATTTCCGCCGGGTTCTGCTTAAAAACCCGCTCAAAACCAAGCAGCTCAACAAGGGGCTGATGCAGCTTGCCGAAGAAGGCGCGGTGCAGCTGTTCCGGCCGCTGATGGGCAGCGATTATATCCTGGGCGCGGTGGGAGTTTTGCAGTTTGAGGTGACCATGGCCCGCCTCAAGGCGGAATACGGCGTTGAGGCGATCTACGAAGCGGTCAACTATGCCACGGCCCGCTGGATTTCCTGCAGCGACCGCAAAAAACTGGAAGAGTTCAAGAGCAAGAAACAGTCCAACCTCGCCCTTGACGGCGAAGGCCACCTCTCTTTTCTGGCGGACAGCGAGTGGCGCCTGGCCCGGACCGTGGAACTGTTCCCGGACATCACCTTCCATAAAACCAGGGAATACAGTTAATTTTCTTTTCTGCGCAGCCCAAAATTTCAGCCGTAAAAACGGCTAACGTCAAAGGCGACTTGCTTGAGATTGTTTTTGGTGGCCGGCCCGCCATTATTCGCGGCGCATGCAGCGCCCACGAAACTATCATCAACCCGGCGATAACTCAGGGACAACCGGGTTTTATTCCGGCAAATCAAGGGTTGCCTGCGGGGTAAGCAGTTCGGTTATCACCTCAATCATGGCCTCCAACTCCACCGGCTTAAAAAGCAACCGGCTGACCCCGGCCGCAGTTGCCTTGTGCTCATCCACCATATCGCTGTAACCGGTAACCATGACCACCGGGATATCCGGCCTGATGGCCAACGCCTTTTGGGCCAGTTCCAAGCCAGTCATCCCGGGCATGGTCTGATCCGTAATAATAAGATCGAACTTGGCCGGCGCCGCGGCAAAGGCGGCCAAGGCCTGGGTACTGTCAAGAAACCCGGCAACCGAGCAACCAATCGATTTAAGGATATTTTCCGCCAGGGAAACGTTTAACCCCACATCATCGACGATCAATACCCGTTTGCCGAGATCAGGTAAGACCTTGGTCTCTTCATTTTCCGGATCGACAACCACCTCACCGTCAACCACCGGAAAAAACAAGGTGAAGATCGAGCCTTGCCCCGTCCTGCTTTCAACAAACACCGCCCCGCCATGACTCCTCATAATCCCATGAACCACGGCCAGACCCAATCCGGTGCCCTCCCCGATTTTCTTGGTGGTGAAATAAGGCTCAAAGATCCGTTCCATCGTCGCCGGGTCCATACCACACCCGTTGTCGCTTACGGTAAGCCGCGCATAATCGCCAACGGCCAGCTCCGGAACCTGAGCCATCAGGGTCGAATCAACATGCAGCTCATCGAGTTTTACCGAAAGCACGCCCCCTGACTCCCGCATGGCATGATAGGCGTTGGTGCCCAGATTCATCACAACCTGCGAGATCTGGGTGGCATCCGACAACACCGGCCGGCAATGCATATCCAGATCAACCTGCAACTCAATCGTCGTCGGCAAAGTGCTTCGCAACAACTTTAACACTTCCTTGATCATATATTGTAGACACAGGGGCTTGCGCACCTCCTCCGTCGGTCTGCTGAAGGAGAGAATCTGCTGAATGAGATCGGCGGCGCCCTTGCCGGCTTTTTCAATGGCCAGGGCAAACTCGTACTGCTTGCTGTCCTGGGTAAAAGATCGCCGCAACAGTCCGCCATAACCTATGATCGCATTAAGCATGTTATTAAAATCATGGGCGATTCCGCCGGCCAGAGTGCCGATGGCCTCCAGTTTCTGGGCCTGGCGAAGCTGGGCTTCGAGCCTTGCTTTTTCTGCCTCGGCCTCTACCCGCTGCGAGATATCAAGAAAACTTTCCAACAGACATTTACGGCCATTGAGCACAAACTCGACCACCGACTTGACGATAGGCAAGTTCTTGCCGGCTGAAGTCAACAGGTATCGCTCTGAATTATCAACCTCTTGGCCGTGATCCAGGACCGGACAATTGTTTTTCTCGGCTGGACAAATAAAGAGATGACAATGCTTATTGATCATTTCCGCAACGGAACGCCCGACCAACCGGGAGGCGGCCATATTGGCATCGACGATCCGGCGGCTTTCCTGATCAACGATCACGATGCCGGTCTGCACCGTATCAAAGATGGCCTGCAATCGTTTTTCACTGGCCCGCAACGCTTCAACCGCGCTCTTATGCCGGGCCTTGGTGCGCAAAGCCATGATTCCGTATGCCAGATCCTGGGCAAGCTCGGACAGCAGCTCAACCTCGTCATCGGCAAAGGCGTTGTCAATATTCGCATAGATATTCAACGCGCCGAAAACACCATCCTCCGCACCCAACGGGACCGCGATGGATGAACGATAGCCGTATTGTATCGCAGCCTTACGCCACGGCTCATATGAAGGAAGGGACTCGCTGTTATTGTTGATCGCGATCCGCCCGCTGCGAATGGCAAGGCCGGTCGGCCCTCTGCCGCATTGATCATCCGCCCAACTCACCCTGAGCCCCTTAAGATAATCGGTGTCCTTGCCGGCCTTCGCGGCGATCCGGACGGTTTTTCTCTTATTAGGCTGAGCATACCCGACCCAGGCCAACGAATAACCACCGACCTCCACCAGAATTTGGCAGATTTTCTCGATGAGGTTTTGTTCGGTTTTCAAGCGGACCATGGCCTGATTACACAGACTCAGGGTTTTATAGGCCCGGGTTGCCTTACGTACCTTCTCATCGGCAATCTTTTGGTCAGTGATATCGGAAACCAGGGCATCATACTCGACAAGATTGCCGGCCTGGTCAAAGCTTGGCACCGAGGTATTCCTGACCCAGCGCACCGAGCCGTTTTTATGAATAATCCGGTGCTCGAAAGCTGGAATGGCGACCCCATCCATCAACCGGGCAAGATTCTCCACAACCAACGGCCGATCATCGACATGGATCATCTCAAACCAGATAAAGGGATCTGCCATGTATTCGTCAGGGGTATATCCGGTGACGGCAAAACTGTTAACCGAGTGCAGGGTCTCCCTCGGCTTGCCGTTTTCGATTTTCACGGTATAGGTGTAATCGGTGACCGCGGCGAGGAGTTTCTTGTAACGCTGATCATCATCTGAAACAGTTACCAGATATTGCCCCTCGGCAAAACTGTTGGCTGGATGCGGGGATGGAAAAACCGGACCACTCATTTAATAAACCTCATAATCTGGCTGTCTCGCTAACAACACCTTCCCCCCCCAAAACTCAGACCGTCAGCCACTTATTAATACGGCTGACCAACTTCTGAACATGACAGGTTTTGGAGATGAAGTCGTCGACGCCACGATGAAAGCCGTGTCCGACTATGGAGTCAAAGGGATGGCCGGAATAGATAATTACCTTAACGCCGGGCCGGATGGCCTTAAAGGCCTGCAAGGCCGTAACGCCGTCAGGATCGGATTCGCTGATATCACAAAGGACCAAATCGAAATCATTGCCAAGAAAAGAAGAGATGGCCTTGCAGCCGCTTTCCGCTGCAGTTACCTCATAACCTTGTTTTTCAAAAAAATAAGCCGTCTTTTTTATGGTCAGGGGATCATCATCAAAAACCATTATTTGTTTGCGCATAATCAGTCACCTATCCCCCTCCAAAAGATAGATAAGAGCAAAAGCCCCGCCTACTCAGCTCAAGACCTTCGCCCCAAGACTTATCTGTCCCCTCCTTTCTTTGAAAAAAATTCCCATAACCGATGAAACGCTGTTTCAATCCCAATTACTTACATGCATGGCAGCACCATGCATGGCAACACTCAAGGAGTATCTGGTTCCCCAGCCGAACGCACTGTGTACAGAGAGATTTCCATCCAACAACCTGGCCAGCTCCCGCACGTAGAACAGTTCCGACTTTTTTTCTCTCTGGTCGACATAATCACCATGCTGCCTGCTCGGAATAAAAATTTCGTCAAGCTCTTCCGGCAACATCCCGATGCTGGTGTCGGTAACGGTAATATTAAGCACGCATCCGCCCTCGACATCATGGCCGCCAGGGGCCACCCGAATGGTAACGCCGCCGACATCCAGAGAACTAAGGCTGTGATTAACAAGGCCCAGCACAATTTTTTTCAGGATGGCCGGATCTCCGCTTAAATGGCGCGGCGTGTCCTGGGAGACGGAAATATCACCATAAAATTGTCTGGCCTGGACCATGGACCCGACATCAATGGCGATTTCCGCCATCAACCGACGCAGGTCAAAATTGGTGACCTTTACCCCTTGTGAGACAACTCCCAAAGACGCTTTTTTCTGCTCTGTAAGTCTCATGGGACCCTCCGTTAACTGAACCTGACAGTTTCCCCCTCATGTCAGCACCGCAAACCGCTCAGCCCATGATTAAAAAATTAATATAACCTGGTTCGTTTTCTTGCCTTAAAGATGGATAACAAAATTATGATGGCAGGATTACCTGCAAAGGAAAAGCGGTATATTTGGGTATGTTATGGGTATAAAAACTATCCATTATGGCAGGAAAGCAGGTAGGTTCTAAGGTTAACTTTTTTGTTGGCGATACCACATTTTTTACGAATATTTTTCCGATGAATTTCGATGGTGCCGGAAGCAAGATTAACCAGTTCGGCGATCTCTTTTGAACTCTTGCCCTCCTTTACCAAATTGGCCACCTGCAGCTCTGCCGGAGTAAGAGATAGTTCCATGGCAAAGAGAGTGCGGCTGAAAGGAGAAACAATCTCACTGAGGTTAGCGGCCAGAAGCTGCAGAATAGCGCTCTGACCATCATTAAGGCCGCTTTTCCGCAATTTGTGCAGAGATGGTTCGATAAGCTGTTTTACCTGGGAGACGATCTGATTCTGCACCTCCCTCTTCTCTTCCTCCTGCTTCCTCAGCAACACCTTCAAAACCACATTGATCTCTTCGAGATTGGCCTTTTCCTTGGCCAACAGAACTTCGCTGGCCCGCAACGCCTCTTCGGCCTGCCTGCGCTCCTCGATCTGCCAGGTAAGCTTCCGATTGGCTTCGACAAGTTCGGCATGGGTTTTCTCAAGAGCCGCCTCGGCCTGTTTCCGTTCGGAAATATCCCGATGGATCCCGACAAAGCCGAAAACCGCACCATCGGCGCCCACCACCCTGGTCCCCAAGGTCTCGGCCGAAAAGACGGACCCATCCTTGCGGCGGTAACGCATCTCAAAAACCTCGCCCACGTCGTTGGCGGCATCAATCCGGTAACGGCTTAGCCCCTGGGCCTCATAATCTTTCTTATCGGCATAGAGTTGACAGGCGTCTTTCCCCAATAACTCATCGGCGGTATATCCCCACAGTTTGGTCACCGCCGGGTTGATCAACACAATCCGGCGATGTTTATCTACACAGATGACCGCATCGGAGATCGAATTAAAAATAGCTTCAAAATGAGCCTGCGCCACTGAATCGCGGGAGGCAAACGGAGCAAACCAATCCCGGCCCGACTCTGTCGGACCGGCTGAATCACCCGGAACTTCGCTGGAATAAACCTGGGTCATAACCAATTATCCACAATCCTCATAACAACATTATCGGGGATCAACACGGGATACGGCGCAACTTTCATCGCACATTTTAGATTATCAGAAGAAAGCCGCCATTACAAAGAGATAATAAAAAAACATTCCGACAGCCTCCCCAACTAGCAGCACCCAGCCGCGCAGAACGACTCCACCATCATTTTATGACCATGAATCGGACAGATTAAAACTATGCCGCAGGCGGCCCCCTGTGATATAAATAAAATCAATCCGCGACATTAGACTCACATTGTTCAACAGCCAACCCCGTTGCTCGCTTGCTTGCCGGAGGCATTTTATGACCGACTTCTTCCTACAATCCAGCCCGATCATCCAGGCCTTGATCGCCACCACTTTCACCTGGCTCGTGACTGCGGCCGGCGCCTCGCTTGTTTTCACGACCAAAACCGTCAATCAAAAATTTATGGATGCCATGCTGGGCTTTGCCGCCGGGGTGATGATCGCGGCAAGCTTCTGGTCCCTGCTCGCCCCAGGCATCGACATGGCGGAACAGATGGGCCTTACCCCCTGGCTGACCGCGGCGATCGGCTTTATGGGCGGTGGAATCTTCATGCGGGTGATCGACAATTACCTGCCCCATCTGCACCCCGGCCTGGCGATCAACAAAAGTGAAGGGGTCAAGACCGGTTGGCAACGCAGCACCTTACTGGTGCTCGCCATCACTCTCCATAATATTCCCGAAGGGTTGGCCGTGGGGGTAGCCTTCGGCGCGGTGGCGGCGGACTTGCCTTCCGCCACCATGGGCGGCGCCATCGCCCTGGCCCTGGGCATCGGCCTGCAGAATTTCCCGGAAGGAACCGCGGTGGCCCTCCCCCTGCGCCGGGAAGGGATGAACCGCCGACAATGCTTTGCCCTGGGTCAGGCCTCGGGCATGGTTGAACCCTTAGCCGGGGTGGCCGGTGCATATTTCGTCTTATCCATGCAGTCAATCCTGCCCTACGCCCTATGTTTTGCGGCAGGAGCAATGATTTTCGTGGTCATCGAAGAACTGATTCCGGAATCCCAGCAGAATCAGAAGAATATCGATCTGGTAACCATGGCAACCCTGGCCGGTTTTACGGTAATGATGATTCTGGACGTGGCGTTGGCTTAAAATTCAAGTCAACAATGGCTGAAGAGCTTCGCCAAGAGCGTCAACCTTCTTCTTCAGTACCACGGCAACATCCTGGTCACCGGCCCTGACCTGAAGCTTCTCTAACCCCTCGGCCATGGTGGCCAACTGATCCAGACCCATAACCCGAAGAGAGCCTTTGATAGTATGCGCCGCGATGCTCACCGCGGTCATATCCCCAACCTCAAGGGCCTCTCTGCCGACGATCAATTGTTCGGCCAAAGATTGCTTGGCCACTAAAATCAACTTGTCTATTTTCTCATCATCCATCTTATATCGGTTACGGATAAAGCCCCGGATACACTCATAATCAACAGTTGCGCAACCTGAAAAATTTTGGTCGGAGTATACGCCCCTGCTTTTTGCTGCGGCCTGATCTTCCGCCCGGACATATTCCGCCAACAGTTTAAAGACCTGTTCTGGATAAAACGGCTTTGAGATATAGTCATTCATGCCGACCGCAACACATTTATCCCGGTCACCACTCATGGCATGTGCCGTCATGGCGATTATCGGAACATGATCATACTTTTTCTCCTGGCGAATCATTCTGGTCGCCTCGAAACCATCCATCTCCGGCATCTGCACATCCATGAACACCAGATCAAAACTTTCGTTCATCTTCTCCAAGGCTTCCCGTCCATCATTGGCCACCTCGACGGCAACGCCACCGTCTTCCAGCACCTCCTTGGCCAACATCTGGTTAAACGGATTATCCTCAACCAAAAGCACCCGACACCCCTTAAATAACACCGGAGGTTTTTCAGCCTCCTCGGCCGCCTCTTTCGCGCCGCCCGACTCCGGGTTCAACACCGATCTGATATTATCGAACAAAATCGCCTGATTCACCGGCTTATGCAAGAAGGCGCTCACCCCAACCTGTCGAGCCCGATACTCTTCAAACTCTTTGCCGAAACCGGTCAAAATTATAATCGGGGTATCGGCCAGCGCCAGGTCGGCTTTTATCTTTTGGGTGGTACAGATGCCGTCATGCTCCGGCATCAACAGATCCAGAATCACCAGATCATAAAAAACAGACTGGGCGGCCCTTTCCTGCAACAACTTCAACGCCTCACTGGGCAGAGTTACCGAATCCACCTCGAAACCGCTTAACTCCAACATCTCCTGCAGCAGGTTCACCAGGGCGATATCATCATCCACCACCAGTACTTTTTTCCCTGAAAACTCCCCGGTTCGAGAGTAATAATTCTCCATGGGCTGAGCCCCGAAGGGAACGATAAATGAAAAAACACTGCCCTTGCCCGGCCTGCTTTCAACTTTAATATCATCCCCCCCCATCATCCCGACCAACTTCCGGCAGATGGAAAGGCCGAGCCCTGTCCCGCCATAGGCCCTGGTTATGGAATCATCAGCTTGAATAAAGGGGCTGAAAATATTTTCTATCTTATCCTGCTTGATCCCGATCCCGGTATCACTCACGGCAAATTGCAGCATAACCCGGCCCGAGGATTTGCCCTGATTGGTTATATCCAGAGAAACCTCGCCCTGCTCGGTAAACTTAATCGCATTGCTGAGCAGGTTGGTGAGGATCTGCCCGAGACGGAGCGGATCGCCGGTTAACCGATCCGGCACGTCGCTCAAGGAATCAACGGCTAAATGCAAACCCTTCTCCTTGGCCTTGACCTTGAACATATCCACAATATTAGAGAGGATGTCATGCAGACTGAAATCAATCTCTTCGATAATCAGCTTGTTGGATTCGATTTTTGAAAAATCAAGAATATCGTTGATAAGCGCGAGCAACGAATTACTCGAAGCCTTAACAACCTCCAGATACTCCTTGACCTTGGGCGAAATCGCCCGCTGCAGCGCCAGGCTGGTCATGCCGATGATCGCATTCATCGGGGTTCTGATCTCGTGACTCATGTTGGCCAAAAAGGCGCTCTTTGCCCGATTGGCCGACTCGGCCGCCTCTTTGGCGAACTGAAGGTCCTCGGCGGCCTGCTTTGCCAAGCTCACATCATGAAAGGTCTGCATGGCCCCGATGATCCTGCCGTCGAGATTAAACAACGGCGCGGCCGAATAAAAAAGCCACCTCCCTTTTTCGCCAAAATCCGGGAAAAATAACTCCCCTTCATAAACTCCTTCCTGAATCGTGGATTTAAGCAGATCCCAGCCACAGACCGCACGGATGGCCTCATCATCAAGGCTATCCAGCAGACAATCAGCCAGGGTAAGCTTGCTTTCGGCGTAAAATGCCTGCCATTGATTTCTGGTGCCGATCATCTCGGCGGCCGCAAGACCTGTCAACTTTTCACAAGCCTTGTTCCAGAAGATGACGGAATGATTGTTGTCGATCACAAAGGTGGGAATGGAACTTCCCTCGACTATCTGGGACAGTTTTTTCTCATTTTCCCGCAGAGATCTTTCAAGCAGGGCACGTTCGTTGATCTCGGCAAGAAGCTCGCCATGTTCTCGGGCAAGGGTTAATTCGATCTTTTGCAACAAAAACCACAACAGGACGAACAAAACCCCGCCGACCAGGATCGCACTCACCATGTTACGCACAAACAGCGTCCGCATGGTTGCCAGTTTGCCCGTAATATTGTGCAGAACAACGATTTCCCCCAATTCCTGACCGGCGACATCCTTTAACGGGAGAAAACTTCCCCGATAGAACTGATCCTCCAGGGGCAGGTCAAAGAAAAACAACTTATGGGCATTAATGTCGTACTGATGACTATGGCCCATGAGTTGCTTTAATATTTGGCCAGGAACCCCGGCCAGGGAATAATCGAAAACTACATAATCATCAAAAGCATCCCAATCCCCGGAACGGCCCAACATGGCCAAACCTTCTTCCCACTTGGCTTGATCCAGAAATTTTTTATTGATGGCAAACAAAACTTCGGCGCCCAGGGCTGTTTTAAGTTTCGGACAGAGATAGTCCAACTCCTCGCCCAACTCCAGATAACCTGCCAACCGACCATTTATCAGCCAGGGCACCACCACTCGCAGGGTAAAGGTGCCGAAGGGCCCGAGCTCCATGCCATAAGAAGTTTTTTGCCCGGCCGCTGCCTCCTGCATCGTATAGCGGTCGATCTCATCGCCAAAGCGGGGGGGATTATGGACCCGTAAAAAATTAACGCTGTCCAGGTCATGGAAATAAAAATGGGTGACCCGGAATTTTTCCTTGATTCCATTAAAGATCGGAGTGCTGTGGCGCAACAGCGCTTGCCGGTCCCGGGCCAGCCAGGCCGCCTGCAACGCTTTATCCTCCTCCAAAAAGTGGATAAGCCCGACCAGCACCCGGCTTTCTTTTTCCAGCTCCCGCTGAAAGATCTGCTCCACCCCCTTGACCCGGGCCAGAACCTCTTCATCCAATATTTTTCCTAAACCATGCTGGCTAATAACAAGAGAGACGACCAGCAACATGGCCAAAGCTATGACCAGTGAGATAAGTATCGGTTTTTTTACTGATTTCATATTGATAACAGCTTAGGCCTTACATATTGTAAAAGGGAGCGACATTGTCAGCCGTCGATAATTTCAGATAAAGAACATGCTTACAAGAGACATCAATCTCGGCATTATACCTAATCATTACATTGAGAATATCACATCGGCTCATCTTTCCAAAAGCGAAACTTGACCAATTACTATTAAAAAAAACTCGGCGGCAAATCTAGTTGAGTTCCGCCGGGGCCGCACACTGTACGCAGCCAAACTCAAGCTTGATGTTTCATTTTTTTTCCGGTTGACAGTCAATAAAAAAACATACAAAAAAAGCCCCGAAACCAAAAGGTCCCGAGGCGCCATAGACTTGTCAGAGCAAAACGGATTAACGACTAGCCCTTTTTTATGTAAAACCTGAAAAAACCTGCATCTTCCTTGTCACCGAGAAAGGTATGCCCGGCTCGCTGACACCATCCCGGCAAATCGTTTTTCGAGCCGGGGTCTGTTCCTAAAATTTCCAGAATCTGGCCCGAGTTGATCGACTCTATCGCTTTCTTGGTTCGCAACAGGGGCATGGGACAACTCAAGCCTTTAGCATCGAGGGTTTGATCCGGTTTTATGTTGTCTAACTCCATTGGGCTCCTCCTTTTTTTTTGCAGGGTGAACAAGAGTCGGGCTTAAAATACTACAATGAAAAAAACTCCCACTCCAAAATCATTACTTTAGCGAATCATTATCCTTCAACCCCGGATAAAGCCTGTTAACGCAATCGGGACAGATACTGTGGGTAAATTCCGCCTCGGAATGATCGCGAATATATTCTTCAATCTGGCTCCAGTAGCCCTGGTCATCCCTGATTTTTTTACAGGAAGAGCAGATCGGGAGAAAACCGCTGAGAATTTTCACCTCGGCCTGGGCCTTTTGCAACTCTTGGGTGCGTTCCCGGACCATCGCTTCCAGTTGTTCCCGGTGCCGTTGAATCTCAATATGCACCTTGCGTGAGCGATTAAAATAGATACTGAAGGCAAAAATCACGATAAAGGTCGCGGTATTTATCGCCCCGCTAAAAGGGGCCAAGGCCTGCCAGACCGAAGTCATCCCCTCCATCAGCATAGCCTGTTTGACCAGATGCCCCACGGAACGGGAAAAGGCAAACATCACAAAAGACAAGGTCATGAGAAACAAATAAAAGCGGAAGGTATCATCGGCTTTTTTCCGCATCCACCTGAAGGCATACTGACTGCACTTAAGGGCGAGCAGAACAATAAGAACGGAACCCAAGATATCAATCCATACCACCGGCTGCCAGCTGACTATCATTTGTTGGCCTCCCATCGACGCAAGGCGAGCAACAAGAACAAAAAGGCCGGAACAAGGAGAAGATGATCAAGACGGGTCAAATAAAAGAATAGATCAAAAGTGTTGGCAAGATGATAACCCGAGACATTACCATCCACCTTGACGAATTTATGGTCGACGACAAACTCACGCAGCAGGTGGCCGACAAAGGTCTGCAAATTCCAGCCCAACAGCAACCAGAGGAAAATCTTGAATTCCTTCCAGCCGGGCTCGACCAAGTTATGGTGGCGGATCCGGACCAGAATCGTGATCATGGCTACAACAAAAAGAATATGCCCGATCTGATGCGAGACCAACCCCTCGGCGCCGCCGTGCGACTGAACCGCCCATATCGGGGAAGGGATAACCAATAGCAAGCCGACCAGCCAGACAACCGCAACAAAAACCCTTCTTAACGGCATAACCTGCATTTTATGTTTCAACATAAAACCCCTCTAACCATCATAGCCTTTATCATACCAGAAAAACAGTCCGCCTTCCTAGCTAAATCATGATTTTAAGACCTGTTCCAGCCAACCGCCCCCATACGATCCCGACTGAGCACAATAAAAATTATGCTTACGGCGACAAACAGCATGACAAACAGACCGCTCCCCACAAATGACGCCCCATAACCCCACTGCCCATTGAGCACCCCGGCAAAGACTGCGGCCATAAAGGTCGCAAGGGTGCGGACCCCATAGACCAACCCGGAGTTTCCCCCCAAACGCTGGGCAGGGAAAAGCAGCGCCACCAACACGCCCAGCTCCAGCAAAGCCACCGCATCGCCCAAGGTATGCAACAGGCGGATAATAAGCAGGCTCCAAAAATCAAAGGCCCAGGCGGTCATAACCTGAAAAAAACCGGAAACGCCGAGGCCGACCAGAAAGAAAAGAAACACCGACTGCCGCTTATCGTGGAGCCGCCCGATAAAGGGTACCGTCAAGGCCATCCACAACCCCAGCCCGGCAAAAACCAGGCCGATCATCCGGGGGGCAAAGCCAAGCTTTTCTTGGAGCAGCAAGGAAAACGAGGTCTGCTCAACCCCAAAATGGGTGCCCAACACAAAAACACAGGCAATGAGCAACAGCGGCTTAAAACCAGCCACGTCTTCCCCATATTTTTTAAAAGAAAAAACAATGGGCTCATAATCATCCAAAAAAAAGGCCAGGCCAAAGATCAGCAGCGTTCCAAGCAAAGCCAAACCAAAAAGCAGAGACGGCCGTTGCTCGACCACCAGGCCGCCGACCAAGGGCCCCAGCCCGAAACCAAGATAGGTGCTCAGTTGATAAAAAGCCACCCGCCGCCCCCGTTCGATGTTACCGAAATGCTTGAGATAAAGCGACTCACTAACCACAATGAGCGCGGCGCTGCCCACCCCGCCCAGAAAAAGAACGGGCAACAACAACCCAAAGGTACGCACCTTGAGCAGGGCCGCAAAATATATCCCGTACAGCAGCGCCCCCGACATCATGGTTCTTTTCGGAGAAAAGAAATCGGAAAAAAGGCCCAGAGGCAACATCAACGCCATGGAAGAAAGGGCGAAAAAGCCGATCACCGAGCCCACCTGCAGATCGCTGACCCCATAGCCCTTGAGCACCACCGGCAGATAGGCCAACACCATCCAATGGACAAAATAGAGTAAAAAACGAATAGCGACGGAAAGCAGAATCTGTCTGTTCAGATACCCGCCGGACGAAAAGGAACCCGCCGTATCTTGATCTTTTAATATCATTAAAAATCCTAAAAAGAGAAGGATGACAAAAAACTTTATAAACAGAAAAAATATCCCGCGGCCGCCGGCCTTTTGATACAATAACAAAGAGTTCGCTGAATAATTCCGTCAACTTGCCGAGGAGGATCCGCTGATGCCCACCGCCGATATTGTTAAAACCTCGATCTGCCTGGCCACCCTCCTGCTCCAGGCCGCCTGTTCATCATCTCCCCAAGGTCCCAACCTCAAGGCCGGCCAATGGGAAATCAGCAGCAGGGTCGAGATGAGCAATATGCCTTTTCAGATCCCCCCCGTCACCTACAGCCAATGCCTGACCGAAGACGACTTCATCCCCAAACCCCAAGAAACCGACTCCGGCACCCCATGCGATATCAGCCAAAGCGAGGTTATCGGCGATACCGTCACCTGGACCCTAACCTGCTCCTCGCCCCAGGGCAAAAGCATCAGCAAGGGCTCCATCACCTACCATGGCGACAGCTTTGCCGGCCGGCTCACGGTACAGGGGCCGGGCATGCCGAACATGACCCAGATCATGCAGGGCAGGCGCACCGGAGCCTGCAAATGACAACTTGATCCCTATGAAATAATTTGATTATCAACGGGAAGAAGTTATACACTAATTTTCTACATTGACAAGACTCCATTAACACAACAGGCCGACAGAAACCTATCCGACCATTGTCCAGGGAGAGCAGAGGCATGAAAAAATTATTTGCATCGTTATTTATTCTCATCATGCTGGCCGGAGCCGGGTATGGCGGCGGCGCATATTGGCTGGGCATGCAAACCGAAGCCCGTTTCAAAAACATGATCGGAGCGCTCCCCCAGTCCCCCTACTTCAGCATCACCATCCCCACCTACCAACGGGGAATCTTCAAATCACACGCCGTAACCGCGATCAAATTCAACCTGCCCCGCCAAAACAACAATAATGATGCCGCGCCGATCCCCGCCGCGCTCCGCCTGAACCTGAGCCACAATATCTGGCACGGGCCGCTGCCCTATGAACAGATGCCGGACGGCACATTTCACCTGACCCCGATGCTGTCCTTTTTCGAAACAACCGTGACCATCCCCGACAACGCCCTCCCCAATATCCCGGAGTTGCTCGAGATCGCCAAACTACTCACCTTCACCGACTATACCACCATCAACCTTGACGGCAGCGGGACCAGCGCCTCGACCATGGCGGCCTGGCAAAAACAGATCGGCAAGGACGACCACCGGGTCGATATTGATTGGCAGGGACTCGCCAGCCACACAAGCTTTACCGCCGACCTTAAAGGAATCCATGGCGCCACCTCCATGCCGGGACTGGCCATCACCGGCGGCCAGGGCATGTTGATTTTCGACAAGCTTGCCGTAACAATGGATACCGACCCCGGGCAAACCGGATTTTCAGTGGGCGACGCCAAGATCAGCCTGGCCAAGCTGGCCTTTGCCGACGAATCAAAGGGCAAGGACACCCAGTTTGAAATGAGCGGCTTGACCGCCACCAGCAACACCCGAGAAAACGGGGCATTCCTCAACCACAGCCAGACCGCCCGCATCAATCAAGTATTATTCAACCACATGAAACACGGGCCGTTCATCTATGAATTCGAGCTCCGCAACCTCGACGCCGCAACCCTGCGGAAACTTTTAGAAAAAACAGAAATGATGCAGCTGCAGGTCATGAACAACCCCGGCCAGGGGGCGGACCCGCAACTACTCGGTGAAATAGTACAGCTGATCCCGGGCCTCATCAAACAGGGGTTGGAACTGGAGCTGAAAAAACTCTCCATCGACACCCGGGACGGCAACTTCAGCGCCAGACTTAAATTACGGATCACCGGCGATACCGCGGCCGCCATGGCCAACCCCATCCTGCTGCTCTCCGCCGTTGAGATCGAGGCGGAAGCTTCCGCCTCCGAATACCTGCTCACCAAGACGATAAAGGGGGTCACCCGCAGCGCCATCCGCAAAAAAAATAAGGCAACCGGCAAGATGATCAACAATCTAGAGCTAGATCGGCAGGCGAGCCGGGAATGCCGCGCCCAACTGGAAGCCCTGCAAAATCGAGGCATCATCGCCCGCGATCAGGACCGCTTCAAGGCGACCGCCACCTACCACGACGGCATCATCAAAATCAACGAAGTGGATTTCCCGCTGCAGAACCTGCTGCAGCTGGCCACTCAATAATAGGCTCAGGCCAGCCCCCGCTCATAATTAAAGGCGGTGGTCTCCGGCAACGGCTTATCAGTCTCGAGGGCGGTCAACACCTGGCTGCCCTTGGCCGTCAACCCGCCGCAATGGCTCAGATCAACAACCACTGCCCCGCAGCCGTAAGCCTGTAATTTGCCGAGACGGCCAAGCAGGGAAAAATCATGCTCGGCCCGGACCTCGGTCAGGCCGTTTACCGACTGCAACCGATAGCCATCCTGGCGATCCGAACGCAGGATGCTGCCGGGCCGCACCCCCCGCACCGGAATCCGGGAAAGAAACAATAACAGAGAGCTGTACACCGTGACCGCCAGCGGCAACCTCGGCGCGACCCCCAGCAAATCCCTTATATTTATCCGATCATCCTCAATATTTGCGGTAAGCTCGGCAAGGCCCAGCTCCTGCCAGGCGAGGGCGGCCTGGCTGTTCATGGCATAACAGCGGAACCCGCCCAGCAGGCTGAGACCGGCCAATCCGTCAAAAAGCGGCAGATGGCCAAGGTTATTGAGGCGAAAAGAGGTGAAACCCTGGCGGACCAGCATCTGGATAACCCCGCGATAATCAAGCCACTCCCCTCCGAACAGCATAGGGGGCAGCTCCCAGACACAACGTTGTTTATGGGCGGCAAAGAGGCGGCCGAATTTTTTCATGGCCTCAATATTTTTCGGATTAAGGGGGAGGACCAGACGATCCACCCGGCTGTTGTCAAGCAAGGCCAAATCACCCGCATCCCGGCCAATCACGGTGAGCGCCGGCCGCTCCACGGCTTGGCCCGGGCCGATCATTGGCAGGGCCGCCAGGGCCGGGGCCGCATTTTTTACCCGAGCCTGGCGCCTCTCGGCCATCAAATCCTGGGGGAGATCCACCTCGGCAAGCTTTTCGGCGCAGGCCTCGCCGCTCAGGGTAAAGGCGATCTTGCCGCCGACCTTGAAGACCTTGTCACCCCGGCGGACGCCGCCCTTGGCCGGCAACCCGACCTTGACAAAATCATCGGGCCGCACCGCTTTCACCTTTTTTTGCTCAAGAAACAACTCCCGCACCGTAAAACCGATACCGGCCTGATCATTCTGGGGCTGCACCCGCAAACGGTCCCCCACATGCAGCCGTTCGCCGGTTTTAAAACCGAAGAGGCCGCCGCCCAGGGAAACCACCTCGCCCAGCAAGTTGCCGATGGTGCCGTGCTGGGCGGAATCTGCAATATTGGTGGGCACATTGCCGGTCAAAAAACCCCGGGTCGGCTGCCGGCCGAAGGAGAGCGCCAGCTGCTCCCCGGCCGCGGCCAGGGCCTTGCCCCGCTCCCGCTCCGGCGCGTCAAGGATCAGGCGATAGGCGGCCACCACCCGCGCCACATACTCGGCGCTCTTCATCCTGCCCTCGATCTTGAGGCTGACCACCCCGGCCTCAACCAGTTTCGGCACAAATTCCAGGGCGGAGAAATCACTGGTGGAAAAATAGTAGCCGGGCTGATTGCCGCTTAGAAACTTCCGGCGGCAGGGCTGGGCGCAACGGCCGCGATTGCCGCTCTGCCCGGAGAGGGCCGAGGAGAAAAGACATTGGCCGGAGATGGAAAAACACAACGCGCCATGGACAAAATGTTCAAGCTCGATGGCGGACTGTTTTCTGATCTCCCGGATCTCCGCCAGGGAAAGCTCCCGGGCGAGCACGGCCCGGCTGAACCCCATTTTCTCAAGCATCTTAACCCCGACCCCGTTGTGCACCGTCATCTGGGTGGAAGCGTGCAGGGGGAGCTGCGGAAAATATTTTTTCGCCAGCCGCCACACCCCGAGATCCTGAATAATGATCCCGTCCGCCTTGATGGCGGCAAGTGCGGCCAGGATATCGATCAGCTTCGGCAACTCCTTTTCCTTGATCAAGGTATTAAGGGTGACATAAAGCTGCCGCTGGTGCCCATGGGCATAGGCAACCATCCGCTCCACCTCGTCCAGGCTGAAATTTTTCGCGCGGGCCCTGGCCGAAAAATCTTTTAAGCCGCAATAAACCGCATCGGCCCCGTTTTCCATGGCCGCGAAAAAGACCTCAAGACTGCCCACCGGGGCCAACAGTTCTGTTCGATTAGCTTTATTCTGCATAAAATTGGTTATCCGAAATCAAAAAAACAACAAGCAGGCCCACAGCGCGGCAACATCAGGCCTGCGATTATTTACTACGCGAAATCAGCCAATTAGCCCAACCACATCTACCGACTCGCCCACCGGATGTCCCCCGACATCCCCCGATGTCCACTGACAGACGCCCTCTTCACCACTTAATATCATTTACAAGAGCAAAGAGCTGCAGGCAACAAAACAGCGCAAACTAACATTAAGCAAATGCAAGGAGGAAGATCATGAAAAAAACACTGTTTGCCATCACCATCGGTTGCGCCACCGCCTTAACCACCATGCTGACGGCCCCCACCAGCGCCGGGGCCGCGGGCTTGACCGCACCGACCCAACAGATCACGATTCAGGGCAAAAAGCCGGCCCGTTTCAACCATGGCACCCATACCGCCTTGGGCCTTGAATGCGGCGCCTGCCATCACGACCAGGAGCATCAGCCCCGCAACGCCGAGGCCATTGGCGCCATGGCCCCGGAGCAACTCAAATGCGCCGGCTGCCACAATAAAGATTTTAAAAACAGCAAGCTGCAGAAACCGAGCCAGATTTTCCACGCCAAGTGCAAGGAATGCCATAACGCAGGCTACAACGACAAAAAAGGGCCGACCAAGTGCGCGGGCTGCCACCTCGCCAAGGGCAAACAGGCCATCGAAGGCTGCTAACCTCCCCTTGCGCCGCCTCAGGTACCAACGGCAACTCTTGCCCGCCGTAAAATGGGCAAGAGTTGCTGTTCCAACAGATACTGCTGGCGCAACAGGGAAGCGCCGCTCTTTTCCAGCTCGGCCAGCGGCCCGCCAAAACAGGCCTCTCTGATCCGGCGACAGTTGTAATTAAGACAAAACATCGGCTTAAAAAGCAAAATACATCCCCGCGCCCCGATAAAACAACACTCAACCCCATCGGCGTGTTGCGGCGCCACCTCAATCCCGGCGGCCAGGTTGAGCACCAGCTGGACCACGTCGTTTTCCCCGGCCATGAAAGCGCTGCAACAACCGCCGCCATTGTTGCCGGCGCAGGCGGCACAGAGCTTCCCCAGCTGCAGCGCGGCCATTACCTTAACCAGTTGCGCCTGCAACTGGTTAAGCTTGCTGAATTCAGTGGCGAAGTTAGGGTCCAGGGCCAACTCTTCCCGGATTTGCCCATAGATACGCCCAGCCATGGCGATCTTGTCATGAATTGTGCCGCCGTAGAGATCATCAAAAAAAGAAGGTAGGGTCATCATGGCACCTGAGGCGGAGCCAGTGCCGCCACTGCGGCTGTCCCCTGATCATTATCGAGAATAAAAATTGTGGATGACTATCTTTTGCCGCGCCGTTTAGCCCTGACCTTTTCCAGACAGTCCGGACAGATGCCGTGGGAGAATTTCGCGTCGGTCCGTTGGGAAATATAGGTTTCAATATCTTTCCAGTCCGCCGGGTCGGCACGATCGGCGCTCTGTTGCCTTACCTTCTTGCACTCCATGCAGATCGGCACCAGTCCCTGAATGGTCTGCTGGATCTCGTCGATCATCCGGGCGTGGAGGCCGATGCCCAACGAGACGAAAATCGCCCCGAGCAAAAAAATCAGGCTCACCGCAAAAACGCCGACACTGGCCTGGCCGAGGAGCACATTATAGGCCACGCCGACATAGCCCACCGAAAAGAAAACCATCAATAAGCGATTAACATGCAGCGACCAGACCACGTAACGCTTGCTGCGCTCGGCAATAAGCGGGGTAGCCCGAAAAAGCCCCTGCATCTTAAGGATACTGACGCCGATAATAACCGCCCCGGCAAAAATCAGCAGCACACCCAGCTGGGCATGCCACTCCAGAGTCTGCCAACCCATAACCAACCTCTTCCCATAAAATATTACCCCCTACCAACTAAGGGGCTTGACCAGAATATCCTTGACCTGCAGCGCGAAAAGCTTGTTGGACGATTGCGGGGCGATGAGGGCCACGGTATCGGCGCCCCGGCCGGTACCGGCCACGGTCAACACATCGTCCGGGGTAATCAGGCCGCTGTCCGCCGCCATCATCGCGATCTCGACGCAAACCTTGACCCCCTGCCCGAACAGACGCAGGGTATTGGCCACCAGATCCTGCTGGGAATATTCCTGCTTGGCGCGGATGGCGGTGCCGATGTTGCGAAAGGGCATGGTACCGGTATGCACCTTTGCCCCCAGGGACTCGAGCGCCGACCTGGTTTCCGGGGACATTTCCACCTGGCCCGGCTCCTTAAAGCCAACGTTATGGGTGACCACCACCAGCCGCACATCTTTGCCCTGCAGCAGCCTGGCCGCGGCAAGGCCGGTATCGCCATGGGTTGACGCCACTACCACCTGCTTGAGCTGATAACGATCCAAGCCCTCCATCATCACGGCCAGGGCCTGTTCGGTGTTAATTTTCCCAGGTTTTTCAAACATATCCCTACCCCCCAATCGCACCTGACAACCGCATACATTCAAGCTTGGTATTATATCATGTAATAAATAAACGCGCCGTAGCCATTAACATAAAAAATACTCCCCCGCCAAAACCGACTAAAGCCTGAGCAATGACGACTTGCGCTTTCCCCGCTCTTTTGGCATCATAAAGATCTCAAGCCTACGACCTTTATAAAAAATCATCCATCACGGTGCAGAATATCCCATGGCAACCCTTGACCGAAACTCACAACTTTGCCCCAACTGCCGCAAACTGATAAGCCGCGACGAACCGCATTGCCCCTACTGCAAGCTCAAGGCCCCTGGTTCCTGGTGGAAAAACAACCTGATGATCGGCAACCTTCATGATCCCGACCAGGTGATCAAATTGATCATCGGCGTAAACATTGTCATGTTCATCCTCACCCTGCTGCTCAATCCCCGGGGCACCCAAATGGCCATCGACCCCTTCAGCTTCCTCTCCCCCGACAACCGGAGCCTGCTGCTGATCGGCGCCACCGGCACCATTCCCATCGACAGCCTGGGCCGCTGGTGGTCGCTGATTTCCGCCAATTTTCTCCACGGCAGCCTGCTCCATATCATCTTCAACATGATCGCCCTGCGCCAAATCGCGCCCCTGGTGATTGCCGAATACGGCATGCCCAGGATGTTCACCATCTACCTGGTCGGCGGCATGGGCGGTTTTCTGCTCTCCTATCTGGCCGGGGTTCGATTCACCATCGGCGCCTCCGCCTCGGTCTGCGCCCTGATCGGCGCCGCCCTCTACTACGGCAAAAGCCGCGGCGGCCACTACGGCGAAATGATCTTTAAACAGATCGGCGGCTGGGCCATCGGCCTGTTTGTCTTTGGAATGCTGGTGCCGGGCATCAACAACTGGGGCCATGGCGGCGGCATGGCGGCAGGGGCGCTCATCGGCCTGCTCATGGGCTACAAGGAGCGCAGCCGAGAAAAACTCAACCATAAAATCATCGGGGCGATCTGCGTCGCTGCATCCGCCATCACCCTCGTCCTGGCCACCGGCACCGCCTTTTATTATCGTTTTTTTTAAACAGCCACCCCGGCCATTTCCCCGGCATCCCAACTACGCTTTCCCACGCCTTTTTTCTATGATTTGACAAAAAATCAGCCTTATGCCTATGATGGTTAAGGGGATCGCCTTCATCGTGGGATAAATGACCAATGCAATCTTTTTTGCTCGAAAATATCGAAGCTTTTTTCAACCTGTTGATGGCGGGATTATTCCTCTATTGGTACTGCAACGATAACTATGAAAAACTGCACAAAAATAAATGGGTGCTGACCGGCTTCATCCTCTGGACCACCTTGGCCGGCAACTCCTTCTACGGCTCCCAGCTAAAGGCGAAAAATTACCAAATCCCCAACATTGAGGAAACCGAGACAAGTTTTGCCGGCAAAGGGCAGTTCACCTGGGATGACACCATCCATAAATCCCGCGACGGCTATGCCATCTTGATTCCCAAGGGCTTTACCTATGTGCCGGAGAACCATGGCCCCATCTCCCTGATCGCCAAACGGCAATCCTCCCGCGACACCCAATACTCCATCACTGTCTCCAGAATTCAAGCAACCGGTTATCTGCAAAACACCGTAAAACAAGTCGCCGAGAACCTAAAAACAAAACACCACCAATTTACCCATCACATCTCCGGCCGGGATTGCGACCTTAAACTCACCTATACCTTCGAGGACCTCAACGGCCAAAACAATGGGGTGATGCGATTTCTCAAAAAAGGTGATTTTCTATATAACGTCTCGGCAATTGCCAAAACTTTTAGAAAAGGCGATAATGCCGAACTCATTGAACTCGAACAGATCGCCGACTCCTTGGTCGTCCTGTAACAAGCGTGCCCATTTTCAGGTAAGCCCACCAGATGATCATCGCCGCGAGGCTTACCATCTCTCCCCCTCCCACTCGTGACAAGATCGATTAACAAGGCGACCTGCCGTGGCCTTGCCCAATCCCGAAAAATGACCCTGTTTTCGATCTCCCCTCAATCAAATCCGCCCCTCCATTTTTTTTCAGCCCCAACCGATATCAACCCAAGGCTTTTGTCAGGAAGCTCTTGCCTATAAAAACTTCGGGGTAAATTGCTAACATCCTTCATAGATTTATAGTAAAATAATAAAGATAAGGGCGGCGCCGGGACCGCATCGGTAGATGACGAACCTCCCCCTGCGGCCCGGAGCCAATCAACATTTTTTTTACGATAATCTTTTCTCTCAAAGGTGTTGCCCGTGCAACCAGCTAAACCCAGACATGATTATCTTTCCGGCCTCCGCAAGAAATTTTTCTTCTGGTTTCTGACCCTTTCCCTGATTCCCCTCAGCCTGGTCAGCACCATCAGTTATCTATCATCCAAAGACACCCTGATCGTCGACGCGACAAAACATCTTTCCGCCGCCATGGAACTCAAAAAAGAGTTTATCGAGGCTTTTTTCGCCGAACGAATAAGCGATTTGGAGCTTCAGGCCCAGCTCGCCACCAACACCGACCTGCTTTCCAAATTAATAACGCTTCACAACTCCCTTGCCCTCACTGGTAAAAATTTTGTTCAGCACCCGCGCTGGCAGGCCTTGACCGACCCCTTTCAGGCCGACATTCAAAAATTCACCTCGCTGTACGGCTATCACGATTTTTTATTGCTGGACCCGGCAGGCAATATCCTATACAGCGTCATGGCCGGCGATGATCTGGGCCGTAATATTTTTTCCGGGCAATTTGCCGGCAACCTTTTCAGTCATGCCTGTCGCCAAGCCCTGCAATCAGGGGAAATCATCTTCTCGGATCTGGAACATTTCGATAGCTCCGGAGATGAGCTGGACAGTTTTATCGTCAAAACCATCAAGGACAAACATGGCAAAACCCTGGGGCTGATCGCTCTACAAATCCCCATGGAACAAATTGATCAACTCATGCAGAATCGGGTCGGCATGGGCCGGACCGGCGAAACCTTTCTCATCGGCAACGACCTGATCATGCGCTCTGACTCCTGGAAAGAAAACGGCGGCACCGCCCTTAAAACCAGGGTGGAGACGGATCTGGTCAACAGCTGGCTGCACCAACACGGCTCAGTTGAAAGCGACACAAAAGACCATTCTCACCATGCGGCAATCCAATATCCCAATCACCGGGGGATCAAGGTCTTCGGCGTAATTGAAGAACTGACAACCCTTGAAAAATTCGATATCCACTGGGCGGTGGTGGCGGAGGTGACGGCGGAGGAAACCCTGGCTCTGGTTAACCGGCTTCGCTTGATTACGATCCTGCTTTTGGCCGGAACCGCAATCTGTGTCGGGCTGGCCTCGATCTTCATCGCCGGAGGGATAGTGGCCCCGATCAAAGATCTTACTCAATGGGCCAGGCTTATCGCCGAGGGAAATCTGACCCCCAAGGAAGGCGCCATACTCGACAACGAGATCGGCGAACTCCAATCAAGTTTTCAACAAATGGTCATCTCGGTTCAGGGCATAACCGAGGTCTGCGAATCCATCGCGATTGGCGATTTCACAAAACCGATCCCGATCAGGGGCGAAAATGACAGCCTGGGCCAGGCGGTAACCCAGATGCAAAAAAATCTGCGGGAGGTGGTCCGCCAGGCCGAGGCAATCGCCCAAGGCGATTTTTCGGTCCAGATTACCCCCTGGTCGGCGGATGACCAGTTGGGTGCCGCCCTGTTGCAGATGACCATCCAACTCCGTGACATGGAAAAGACCAATCGCGAGTCCCTGGCCAATGCCAACCGGTTGACCGAGCATCTCGACAATCTGCCGACCCCGGTTTTGTCGGTTAATAAAAATTTCAGAATAAACTACATCAACAACGCCGGAGCCGGCCTTGCCGGCATGGCCCAAAACGAATGCATCGGCAAATATTGCTACAACCTTTTCCCCAATGGCCATTGCCGAACCAAAGAATGCAGGGTGGCCATGGCCATGCGCAACAAAAGCATTGAAACTGCGGAAACCATGATTTACCAAGATGGATACAATTTGCCGATTCGCTATACCGGCTCCCCGGTTTTCAATGAGAAAGACGAGGTAGTCGGCGCCCTGGAATACCTTATCGACATCAGCGAGACGAAAACCGCTCTGCAGGCCATTGAAACAGAGAGCTGGATCCAGGCCGGGGTCGCCTTGGTCAATGACCGCTTACGCGGAGAACAGCAACTGGCCAAGCTCTGCCATAACCTGTTGAGCGCTTTGGCCCAGCGGCTGGATATCCCCATGGCGGCCATCTATGTCGCGGAAGAAGACAGCCTCAACCTTTTGGCGAGCTACTCATCCTCGGCAAACAATACCCACCGCGAACGGTTCGCGGCGGGTGAAGGTATAATCGGCCAAGTCGCCCGGGAAAAACAACTACTGGTCATCGACGAAATTCCCAAAGAGAGTATTCGGCTGGTTTCAGGCATGCTGGAGGCTGCCCCCAGGCAACTGGTGGCATTGCCGCTTATCTTTGAAGAGCAGATCAAAGGGGTAATCGAACTGGGCGCCTTCAACCCCTTAAATGAGAAAAAATTCGCCTTTTTAGAGCGGATCGCCTCCCACATCGCCATTGCCATCAACTCCTCCCAATCCAGGGCAAAACTGACCACTCTGCTCAAAAAAACCCAACAGCAGGCGATGGAACTCCAAAACCAGCAGGAAGAGCTGCGGGTGACCAACGAAGAACTCGAGGCCCAAACCCAGTCGCTTAAAGAGCGGGAGGCCCAGCTCCAGAGTCAGCACGAAGAACTGATGGTGGTCAATGAAGAGCTTGAGGAAAAAACCAACTCGCTGGAAGAGCAACGCCATGACATTGAGAAAAAAAACCAGGATCTGGAACACGCCCGCCTCGACCTGGAAAGAAAGGCTGAAGAGCTGACCCTGGCCAGCAAATATAAATCGGAATTTTTGGCCAACATGTCCCATGAGCTACGGACCCCGCTCAACAGTCTGCTGCTGTTATCCAACAATCTGGCCCAGAACAAGGATGGCAATCTCAACGAAGATCAGGTTGAGTCCGCCGAAATCATGTACAACAGCGGCAATGACCTCCTGGAATTAATCAATGAAATCCTGGACCTTTCCAAAATCGAGGCCGGCCGGGTCGAACTTAATGTCGCCGACCTCGCCCTGACGGAGTTGGCAGACCACCTGCGGGACAACTTCCAACCCCTCAGCACGGATAAGGGGCTTAAATTTTCGATTAACATTGATCCCCAGGCCCCGGCCACCATCCGCACCGACCGGCAACGACTGGAACAGGTTTTACGCAATTTAATATCCAATGCCGTCAAGTTTACCGACCAGGGCAAGGTGACGGTCGCCATCCGCCCCTTGACCGCGGCCGAGCAATTGCCCCCCGGTAATCCGGCAATCGGCTCGACCCTGGTTGTTGCGATCAGCGATACCGGCATCGGCATCCCGGCGGAAAAACAGAAGATCATTTTCGAGGCCTTTCATCAGGTGGACGGCTCCACTTCCAGAAAATACGGAGGCACCGGCCTTGGCCTCTCCATCTCAAAAAATCTGATTACCTTGCTGGAAGGAGAGCTTACGCTTGTCAGCACGCCCAACCAGGGCTCAACCTTTACCCTTTACCTGCCCTATGCGGTCACCGCGGCCAAGAGCTCCGGACCAGCCGCCGCGGCCTCCCCGGCGAAACCGGCCTCACCCCCTCTCGCCGTCCGCCGCCCGATGCCGCAAGCCGCCATTGCCGATGACCGGGACAACATCGGGGAAGGGGATAAAACCCTCCTCATCATTGAAGATGATCCCAACTTTGCCAAAACCTTGGTCAAACAAGGCCATGAAAAGGGCTTCAAGTGCCTGGCCTCGCCCAATGGCCACAATGGCCTGATCCTGGCCGAACAATTTAGACCCAGCGCCGTTATCCTCGACATCAACCTGCCGGACCTCACCGGCTGGGAAGTCCTGGACGCCCTGAAAAAAAATCCGACCCTGCGCCACATTCCGGTCCACATGATGTCGGTGGAAGAAAAAACATTAGACGCCTATAAGAAAGGGGCGGTGGGCTACCTGCATAAACCGGTGAGCCAAAAAGATCTGCACGCGGCCTTTGATCGGCTGGAACATGTCATTGCCAAAGAAATCCGGGAGCTGCTGGTGGTGGAGGACGACATGATCCTCCGCCGGGAAATCGTCAAACTGGTGGGCAACGGCGACGTCAAAACCACCGCCTTAGCCACCGGCGCCGAAGTAATCCAGGCCCTGAAAGCATCCCGCTTCGACTGTATGATTCTCGATATCGGCCTGCCGGACATGAGCGGTTTTGAACTTCTGGACAGACTCGAACATGAACAGGATGTCGAGATCCCGCCGGTGATCATTTACACCGGCCGGGAATTAACCCGCGAGGAGCATGAAAGTCTTTATCACTACACCGACTCGATTATCATCAAGGGGGTCAAGTCGGTGGAACGCCTCCTCGACGAGACCTCCCTCTTTCTCCATCGGGCCGTTGACCGGCTGCCGGCCGACAGTCGGAAGATGATCGCCAATCTCTATGAACAGGATGCGATGTTTGCCGACAAGAAGCTGCTGGTGGTTGACGATGATATGCGCAACGCCTTTGCCCTTTCCAAAATTCTTTCCGATAAAAAAATGGAGATCCTGATCGCCAATAACGGCGTCAAGGCCCTGGAGATGTTGGCGGAACATCAAGATATCGATCTGGTGCTCATGGATATCATGATGCCGGAGATGGATGGCTACGAAACCATGGCCAAAATCCGGAGCCAGGAAAAGTTCTGGAATCTGCCGATCATCGCCCTTACCGCCAAGGCCATGCCCGAGGACAAGGCCAAGTGTCTGGCCGCCGGCGCCAACGATTATCTGGCCAAACCGGTTGAAGAAGCCCGGCTGCTGTCCATGATGCGGATCTGGTTATACCGTTAACCAAAAGGACTCGTCTTTTGAGAGATACCAATATTGAGGACATCGAGCTCGAACTGCTGCTGGAAGGTATTTTCCAGCGCTACGGCTATGATTTTCGCCACTATTCGCGGGCCTCGATCAAGCGACGGGTCAAGCACTTCATGGCAAAATCAGGCCAGGGCAAAATTTCAGAGGTGACCACCCTTGCCCTCCACGATTCTAATTTTTTCCAACAGCTGGTCGAGGATTTCTCGGTGCCGGTCACCGAGATGTTCCGGGATCCCGATGTTTATCAAGCCTTGCGGGAAAAGGTTCTTCCGAGGCTGGCGACCTATCCTTTTATCAAAATCTGGCATGCCGGTTGCGCCAGCGGCGAGGAGGTTTATTCCCTGGCGATTTTGTTGAAGGAGGAGGGGCTCTATGAGCGGACCACCATCTATGCCACCGATTTTAACGAGATCGTCCTGGCCAAAGCCAAACAGGGCATCTACCCCCTGGCCGACGTGAAAAGAAATATTGAAAATTACCGGCGGGCGGGGGGCAAAGGCTCCTTGGCGGAATACTTTGACGCCCTTTACGATTCGATCATCATGAGCAAAACCATTAAAAAAAATATCACCTTTGCCCGGCACAACCTGGCCATCGACCAGGTGTTCGGCGAGATGAACCTCATCCTCTGCCGAAATGTGCTGATCTATTTCGACAAAATGCTTCAGGAGCGAGTTCTGCACCTGTTTAACGACAGCATTATCCGGGGGGGCTTCCTCTGCCTGGGCAAAAAGGAATCTCTCCAATTCTTTGAGATCTACGAGCATTACAAAGATATTGATAGCTCAAGTAAGATTTATCAAAAAAAGCAGCGCGAACAACCAGGGTCAGCGCCGCTGTAACAGATTATGCGGCTGTGATTAATTATAAAACAACTGCCCATAACGGGCCGAGACCGGTACAGATAACAAATTATGGTTAAACCAAAAGTTAAAATTTTAATCGTCGATGACCGGCCGGAAAATATCCACGCGATGAAGGTCGTCTTGCAGCCATTGACGGAAGCCCAAATATTTACGGCCCAATCCGGCAATGCGGCCCTGAGCCTGATGACGGAACACGACTTTGCCGTGGTGCTGATGGATGTGCAGATGCCGGAAATGGACGGCTTTGAAACCGCCGACCTGATGCAGCACCACCAAGCCACCCGCAACGTGCCCATTATTTTCGTCACCGCCATCAACAAAGATGAAGAACATGTTTTTAAAGGCTACGAAAGCGGCGCGGTCGACTATATCTTCAAGCCCTTTAACCCCGACATCCTGCTCAGCAAGGTCCAGGTTTTCATCAACCTCTATTCGCAACGGATGTTATGCGAACAGATGCAAAAAGAAATCCACAAGATGAAAAATATCGAAGCCCTGGGAATCCTGGCCGGCGGCATCGCCCACGACTTCAACAACCTGATGACCACTATTTTCAGCAACATCGAGCTGGCTCGAATGAAGAGTTTTCCCGGCAGCGAGGTATATGCCAGACTAACCGACTCCCTGAAGGCCACCGACAAGGTCAAGGAGTTGACCAGACAACTTCTCACCTTTTCCAAAGGAGGCAATCCCAACAAAGAAGAAGTCGACCTCGTTGATCTGCTTAGCGAAACCAGCTCGTTGCTGCTGAAGGCAACCGACATTAAGACCAAAATAGAATGCCCCAGCCGCCCGCGGCCGATCATGGTTGACAAATCGCAGCTGGCCCAGGTTTTCACAAACATAATCGAAAATGCCAGAGAAGCGATGCCCGGCGACGGCCACTTGACCATCAGCGCTTGCGAACTCACCCTTAAAAATGACGATACCCTCCCCTTGACCGACAACGGCGAGTACCTGAAAATCACCATTGCCGATGACGGGCCCGGCATGGAGGAGACGGTATTAGCCCACATCTTCGATCCATATTTTTCAACTAAAGACAAGAGTTCGGTCAAGGGACAGGGCCTGGGGCTGACCATTGCCCACTCCATCATTAAAAAACATAAAGGCTATATCCAGGCCGAATCACGACCCGGCCAAGGCACTACTTTTACGATCTACCTGCCGATGCAGCCGGAGAAGGAGTCCTCCCCCCAAGAAGAGGCGGCGCAGATCCCTTCCCCAAGCAATGAGCCGAAATCAAAAAGGATTCTGGTGGTCGATGATGACACCATGGTCGCAACCATGGTCTGCGAAATGCTGGAATGCCTCGGCTACAAGGCCGAAACCACCAAAAGCGGCCGGGAAGCCCTGCAACTGTACGCCGAGGCCATGGCGGCCGACAATCGGTTTGGCGGGGTTATCCTCGACCTCACCCTGCCCGGCGAGGACAGCGGAGAAAAAGTTCTCACAAAACTGCTCGAGATCGACCCGCGGGCAAAAGCCATTGTTTCCAGCGGCCATTCGGAAAGCCCGGTCATGATCAACTACCCGGATTACGGGTTTGTCGGGGCGATCAACAAACCATTCAGGCTGGCCGACCTTGATGAAAAATTAAAAAAAGTCCTTTAACACGAGCCCGGCTGAACCGATGAACGATTTCGTAAAATATCAAGCAATCGCCATAGGCGCGTCCGCCGGCGGCCTGGCCGCCCTGGCGGAAATCTTTGCGGCCTTGCCCGAAAATTTCCCCCTGCCCATCCTGGTTGCCCAACATCTGCACTTCAATCAGGATGATGGTTATTTAAAATACTTTGCCAACCGCACGCTGCTGCCGGTAAAGGACGCGGACGACAAAGAGCGGATCAAGCGGGGCCATATCTACTTTGCCCCTCCCAACTATCATCTCCTCGTGGAAAAAGATCAAACTCTGTCGTTGTCCGTTGATCCCCGGGTAAAATATTCCCGGCCGTCCATCGATGTGCTGTTTGAAAGTGCCGCCGATATTTTTTCATCGCTGCTGATCGGCATCGTCCTGACCGGGGCTAACGATGACGGGGCCATGGGCCTAAAGGCCATCAAAGAGCGCGGCGGCCTCGCCATTGTCCAGGCGCCGGCCACCGCAGAGGTTGACTGCATGCCCCGGTCCGCCATCGCCACGGGGGCGGTTGACCATATTCTGCCCCTAACCGAGATCGGCCCCTTTTTATGCGCATTGGTTACCCCCAAGGACTAAGACGCCAGCTGCCCCGGCCGCGGGTCTGACGAGAGGGCATCACTGAGGATAATTTCCCCCTTTTTTTAATCTTATTCCGGCTAAAGCCGCTCCCGCCGGACTTTACATTAGCTGGCCGCAGATGAGCGGCAGTCAACTTTTAAAAAATATTAGCGCTGGAAAGTTCAATCTGCAGTACCCTGTCTCGGCCAAATCAGCTTCAACCCGCAAAACAGGGGCGGATAACTTATCGCAGAAAAAATTTTCTGTTGATCCACTCTTAACAAATTCGCAAGTTCGCAGACTAAGGAGAATATTATATCATCCGAGATATGTAAAAAATGCGGGGAATGCTGTAAAAATTATCCCTTTATCGAATTAACCGCCGGTGAAATCAAGTTGCTGGAACTGGCAACAGGACTACCTTTTAAGATGTTTACAAACTCAAACGGCAAAAAAGTGGCCGGATATTTTTTGCAATTTCAAAAAAACGGCGCATGTTTTTTCTTAACCGATCATAATGACGGCTATTCATGTCGCGTATATGAAGCAAGGCCGGGAATCTGTAAAAAATATCCATCCCAAGCCAAAGAGAAAAAATCCTGTGATGCCAACCGGGCGCAATTTATTGCGGGCTGATAACATAGAAAGGACCTCCCCTTGGATCTGATAATCAGCAACCTGCAAATCCCCATTGAACAAGACAGGCTGGATCAATACCTCCTTGCCGCCGCCCAAAAGATGGAGACAGACCCGAGCAAGATCTCCATCGCCAAGATCATCAGCAAAGCACTGGACCTTAAAAACCAGGAACAATTTTACTACAAAATCACCCTGGTGGTCACCGTGGCCGACAGCTTCCGCAACCGGCAAAAATACCAGGTTTACGAGCAAGCGCCACCCAACAGCCTTACCGCTACGCCGGCCAAGCAAAGGCCGATCATTGTCGGCTTCGGCCCGGCCGGCCTGTTTGCCGCCCTTGAACTTATTGATGCCGGGCTTAAGCCCATCATCTTTGAGCGGGGGAAAAAGATTGAAGAACGCACGGTTGACGTAGAAAGGTTTATCAAGGAAAGAGATCTGAACCCGGAATCAAATATCCAGTTCGGTGAAGGCGGGGCCGGTTCATACTCGGACGGCAAGCTTTTTTCCCGGCGCAACAGCAATACCGGCTATGTGAACCGGGTGCTGCAAACCTTTATCAAATTCGGGGCGCCGCCGGAAATCGAATACATCGGCAAGCCCCACCTGGGCACCGATGTGCTCTGCACCATCGTCCGCAACATGAGGCTCTACATCTTGGCGCGGGGCGGCGAGATAAACTACAACGCCAAGATGACCGATCTGCTGATCGCCGACAGCAGGGCCGTCGGCATTGTCATCAATGGCGAGCAGGAATATCTCGCATCGATGATCTATATCGCCCTGGGCCATTCGGCGCGGGACACCTTTGCGATGCTCCATGCCAAGGGGGTGGCCATCGAGCAGCGGCCGATCTCGGTGGGGGTGCGCATCGAGCATCCGGCCACCACGATCAACCTGATGCGCTATGGCAAAAAATACGTGGATTATCCAGGGTTGGGCGCAGCCACCTACTCGCTGAACCACACCAACCGCCAGATCAAACGTGGGGTTTACACCTTCTGCATGTGCCCGGGCGGCGAGGTGGTCAATGCCTCCTCCGAGCCCGGCCATCTGGTCTTAAACGGGATGAGCTACTCCCAGCGGTCATCCCCCTTTTCCAATGCGGCGCTAGCGGTAACCTGCCGGGGCGATGACTATGATTCCCTCAGCCCCCTGGCCGGCATCGAGTTCCAGAAAGAGATCGAGCAAAAGGCCTTTCAGGCGGGGGGCGGCAACTGGCAGGTGCCGGCCCAGAACCTGATGGATTTTTTAGGCGAAAAAAATTGCGCGGCTCTGCCGGAAAACTCCTATCAGATGGGGGTGCACCCGGCGGATATCAAGGATATCTTCCCTGAATTTGTGATCGACGAGCTGGTGGCCGCCTTTAATAAATGGAAAGATGAGGTGCCGTTGTTTATCTCCAACCAGGCGATCCTGCTCGGCCCGGAAACGAGAACCTCCTCCCCGCTCCGCATCATCCGCAATGAAAGGTATGAATCGATAAACATCAAAGGCTTGTATCCCATCGGCGAAGGTTCGGGCTATACCGGCGGCATAACCAGTTCGGCCGCGGACGCGCTCAAGGCGGTCGCAACCCACCTGCGGCGAGAATAGCCCGGCCCGGCTCCGGCCCGAAATGAGTCGCCAAAACACCTAACCTTCATCAACCTTACCCCGATTCCATCTAACCCAGATTAAGGTTGACGATTACCTGTCGCTAAATATGATATTTTTCAATGCAATATATTGACAGGATTTCTCTCCAGATTTTCCCGGACCAGCCGATATGCAGAAGGAGGCCCATTACTTTTAACGGTTGCCTCTTTATTGTTATTGCGCCTGGTTTTAGTTTTGGGGGAGGGTCAGCCTGAAGAGCTAACAAAAAAACGCCTTACCTAACCGCCCTCAAAACCACGTAAATCCAAGACGTTAAGACGAGCCAGAAGATATTACAACAATTATTCCGCCCCACGTTATTGTTGAAATATCTTCACCGGCGGAGTATAGGCAATACGCAAACGCAAATTTTGCATTTGGTAATTATATGGTTCAGAACCGGCCAAGAGTTAACCTTGCCCTCCGGCAAGCATTGACGAAACACCCCTCGGAAAACCAGGGGCAATCACCCCTGCCCTTTTTCATTGTCTTTTCTTCATTTACGGACCAGGCATGAGCAAAAACGATAACAACCCGAGCAAGGACGAGTTCCCCTGCCAACGCCAGGATCAAGCCACCCCTGGCCGTCCGCCGGTTACACCTGAAAATACCACCGCACCAACCCCGGCGGAAGCAGAAGCAAACCGCGAGCCTGAAATTGACGCCGCCGGTTCTGATTTGCCGTTTACGCCAACCTGCCCCTCGATCTACGATGAACACCTGACCGACAACTTCCAGCGTTCGCGTATGCCACGCGCCCCCCATTGGACCGTGGCCTGGTCCGACCTGATGATGACGATGTTCATCTTATTCGTTGTTCTCTATGTTTATCAGTCGGCCCAACGAGAGGTGACTTTTCTGGGGGGCCAGGGGATCGATAGCGAAATGGGATCCTCCCGGGGCAGCGGCGATCTGGGCAGTGGGTTCCTTGGCAAGGGCGGCGGCAGCTTTGCCCAGGATGCCGGCGCCAATCCGTCGATTGCCAAGGTTTACGATCTGGGCAAGCTGGCCATGCAGGAAGACTTCGCAGAGGTTGCCTCGATTGATCTCGTTGCGGACAAAGCGGTACGGATCATACTGACCGGCGACCTGCTTTTCAACCTGGGCAAGGCCGACCTGAAACCAACCGCGAAAAAATCTCTGCAAAAAATCGCCACCCTGTTACGGCAGAACCCTTATCCGATTACGGTGGTCGGCCACACCGACAACACCCCCATTCACACCGATGAATTCCCCACCAACTGGGAGCTGTCGGTGATCAGGGCCACGGTGGTGACCCGCTATCTTACCGAGCAAATGCAGTTACCGGCTTCACGGTTCACCATCAGCGGCAGGGCCTTTCTCGAACCGGTGCGCCCCAACAATTCAGCGGCCGACAAAGCAGCCAATCGAAGGGTGGAAATCATCATCAGCAAAGAACCCCTGCCGGCTTTGTCCGACGGCATCTTTATAAAACAACAAGGATAATCGCCCATGAAACCAAAAACCTCTGCCGGTCTGCTCATCTGTGTCATCATATTCTTATTGGGATTTTCACTGCACGGCAACATCGGCATGTACTTCAACCTCGCCGGCCTGCTGATCGTGGTGGGCGGAACCGCCGGGGCGACCATGATCGGTTATCCCCTTGAACGACTGCTGATTGTCTACAAGGTGCTCACCACCACCTACCGCTCCTCGGTCAAATCCCCAGAGGACATTGTCGAAATCCTGGTGGACCTCTCGGTCAAGTCACGCTACAAGGGCATCCTCTCCCTGCAGGAAGACGGTGAAGAAACATCCATTCTCTTCCTGCGCCGGGCGTTGGGGTTTCTGGTGGACGGGTTACCGGCCGCGCATATCCGCGACATCCTCAATACCGAGATGTATTTCTTTAAAATGAGGCGCGAGGAGTCGGAACGGGTACTGCGCACCATCGCCCATATGCTGCCTTCTTTCGGCCTAATCGGCAGCGTTGTCGGCTTGATCGGCATGCTGGCCGGAGTCGGCAACACGACCACCATCCTGGCCACGGTGCCCATCGCCCTCACCTCGACCCTGTACGGGGTGGTTTTCTCCAATTTCTTTTTTATGCCCTTTGCCACCCTGATCCGCGAGCGGACCGAACAGGAACTCATCCTTAAAAAGATCATTATGGAAGGGATCCTGGCCATCGAGCAGGAGGCGGACCCCCGCTATATTGAGAGGCGCCTAAAAGCCTTTCTCACCCCGTCATCCCGCCAGATCCAGCTCATCTCGCTGAAACGGATCCAAGAACGCTTCAAGATCAAACCGAGCTCGGAAAACTTTGCGCCGAGACCGACCCCGGCTGATTACGACGACAGGGCAATGGTCCCCAACCTGGGGGCCTTGATGACCAATCCATCCGAACCCCGGCATTAATATCGACCCGGGGCCAACCCACCCCTCAACCCAGAGATAGTTTGCTTGGGGGGCGGGCCTAAATTTTCATCATCGGCAAGGGACTAAAGGGATGTCGCCTCATCCGTTGCAGCGTAAGTTCGCCCAGCCGCTTATGAAATCCATTGTTTGGAAAAAAAGTAAGCACATTGCGCACAAAGGTCTGTTGCAACTTAAACTTCAATACCCCCATCGAGATATCAACCCAGTCGGCTTTCCGAAAAGGCTCAACCAGCCAATCAGAATTTTTTGGGTATGCTGTAAGCTTGTGATGGTTATCAATCATGGCTTCAATTTCCGCTACCATTTCCGGACGACCGGAGCGCATTAGATATTCACGGGCAAGATTTTTTGACGGCTCAAGATAATCGAATGACCTTGCCGTCCAGATACCTAAATCATGGAATGCCGCGGAAATGCCGATTTTTTCTTCATTTATTCGCTTCGCGCCCGACAAGCCATAACAAAAATTATATACCCGATAGCAATGATTGCGGTACGCGATGTAGTCAGCTCCCAGGTCAGATCGCCAATCATCGAGAATATGGTCAATAACGGGAATGTGCGCTTGTAGTTTCATGCCCTTCCCTCGGCCAGAGTTGTTGCTACGCGGAACCGGCTAATATTTTCTATAACCACAATCCGCATAGTACAATTTGGCTTAGTTTTGTATAATCGGAAAAAAGATTATTAAGATCTTAACATAAAAGATATCCGGGAAATACCAACCCCAAAGTCAATCAAATTAAAGGTCAGGGCAAGTAAAGGAGCAAGAAATGTTTGAATGGATTTTCAGCACCGAGGCATGGCTGGCGCTGGCGACCTTAACCGCGCTGGAGATAGTGCTTGGCATCGATAATATTATTTTCATCTCCATCCTGGTCGGTCGCCTGCCTGATCAGCAAAGAAACTTTGCCCGCACCATAGGCCTCCTGCTCGCCATGGCCTCACGCCTTGTCCTGCTTTTCTCGATCGTCTGGGTGGTCAGCCTGCAAGACCCCTGGTTTTCCGTCCTGGCCATCGCCATTTCCGGCAAAGACCTCATCCTCATCGGCGGCGGACTTTTCTTGCTGGCCAAGGCGACCCACGAGATCCACGCCAGCCTGGAAGGCGCTGAAGAAACAACCATCTCCCAGGCCACCATGAACCTGGGCGCGGTGCTCTTTCAGATCACGGTTCTCGATATAGTCTTCTCCCTGGACTCGGTGATCACCGCAGTCGGCCTGGCCCAGCATATTTCAATAATGGCCATCGCCATTATCGTTTCGGTGATGATCATGTTATTTGCCGCCAAATCCATCTCACTCTTTGTCGACGACCACCCCACCATCAAAATGCTGGCCCTCTCCTTCTTGATCATGGTTGGCTTCACCCTGATTGCCGAAGGCTTTGATGTGCATGTCCCCAAAGGCTACATCTACTTCTCCATGCTCTTTTCCGTTTCCGTCGAAATGCTCAATTTGCGTATGAGGAAGAAAGAAATGGCAAAAGTTGTTTTGCATAAAAAAATGTAAAGTCACCCCAGGGATAATGCTAAGAACAACTCTGCCCCGGGCTTTGCCCTGCCCCAAACCACAGGTCTATTGATTTCAAGTTGACGATTATCCTTAAGCCCAATATGATGGTTACTTAAGCAATAAGTTGATAGGAAGATTCTCCCGATTTGCAGGGAAATATTCCTCACGTTCAATATTTCACAATAAATTGAGTGTTGAGCTTTATCGACTAATTAAAAGTCAAGCCCGGGTTGGTATTTCCATGCATAGTACAACTAATCCAAATAAAATAATATTACTTGTCGATGATGATCAATATCAACTTAACTCAATAGAAAGAATTTTCCTGGATAATGATATCGAAATTATTAAGGCAACCAATGCAAAAGAAGCTTTTTCGTTAGTTAAACTTAATCAAGTTGATTTGATACTGCTTGATATTATGATGCCTGAAATTGATGGATTCCAGGTCTGTCAGGCGCTGAAAATTGACCCCGAGACCGAAGATATACCTATTATATTCCTTACGGCCAAAGATGATGAAGATATAATTGTGAAGGGATTTGAGCTTGGCGCACAGGATTATGTGATCAAGCCCTTTAATTCACATGAATTGTTGGCTCGGGCAAAAACTCATATTGAACTAAAAGAAAAAAGTGAGGAGTTGGGAAAAATAACCCAGGTCCTTGAGGAAAGAGTTGCCGAAAGAACAGCACAGCTGGTTGAGGCAAATAACAGGTTGTTGCATTTAGGAAAAGCAAAAAGCGACTTTATTTCCCTGATTAGCCATGAATTGCGCACTCCACTAAACGCAATGACAATGCTTATTAATTCTTTAAACGATACTGTCCACACAGAAAAGCAGGCACAGTACGTTAAATATTTACAGAATTCCCTGGATAGACTTGTTCATTTTTCTGATTCGGCAATTTTGATAACATCCCTTACTGCTGATATAGACAGTGCAATAACTTATGCGCCGATATTAACCAAGAAACTTATTATCGAATGTTTTGAAAAAATAAAAAAAAGATCAGAAAGTAAAGGCATTCAGCTGGTTAGTGAACTTCAGTCAGATGAGTTACAGATCGTAGGCGATGCATCACTAATCAAAAGATGTCTATTGATTATACTTGAAAATGCAATAACATATTCTCCCCAAAATGGTCGTGTCGTTGTCCAAGCCAAATCTGAAGATAACAATTTACTATTGCAGGTTAATGATAGCGGCCCCGGATTTTCACAAGAATCGCTTGACATGTTGTTTGATTTTTTCACAATAGACGACATTATGCATCATTCCGAAGGACTGGGCTTAGGCCTTGCCGCAGCGAAGTTAATCATGGATGCTCATTTCGGTACAATTGAAGTTGAAAATATAAATAATAAAGGCGCTTCCGTGAAACTTTTTTTCCCAAACAAGGTAGGCTCCCAAGAACTGCTTAATTGTATTAATTCAGATCCGACCTGACCTTTTGAACTTTGACGGCAAGGACGGTTTTAACCATAGGCGGCCAAACCAGCTCGACCGCCGCTGCGATCAGGGCCGTGAAAATTCTCCGGGGACAACCATGGGGGGGTAATGAAGCGCCAATGAAGAATCACCAGCAAGCTGATCCCCCATTGGCACACTTACCATTATCTTCCCGGATTAATCAGCCTTCCAGAAATCATCTTTCTCTGCCCCGCATTTGGGACAGGCCCAGTCCGCGGCGACATCTTCCCACTTGGTTCCCGGCGCTACGCCGTGCTCATAATCTCCCTCTTCCGGATCATAGACATAGCCACAGGGGCATTCCCATTTTTCCATTGCTCTCTCCTGGTCTGCGGTAAAAATTAAACTTATTGGTTAATCCATGTTTTCCATGACCTTGCCGCAACAGGTGGGCAGCCCCTCACCCTTGGCCACTTTCATGTATTTATTGCAGGTCGCGCAGTAATAGGTGGCATCCGCCGCCGCGGTTTGTTCAACCCGCTGGGTCACCCCGCCGGCCACCCCTTCGATCACAAAGCGGGCCAGCTTGTTTTTGCCGGGAATAAACTCGCCGATCGGCGACAACCGCTTGTTATCGTTGAGGCAATCCACCATGATCCGCCACAGGGTTTCAAGATCATGGGTTTCGCCCGGATTTTCAGGCATAACTTCTACAACATTCTTATCGATTGTAATTTTCATGGTTTCCCTCGCTGTAAAGTTAAAGAATTGTTAGTAATGATACTAATTACTAACAATAAAATGTCAACTTATTTTGTAACACAAAAACATATCTGACCACCAAAATTCATATGGAGTTAGTTGGCACTTCCCAAAAAATCTACCTACAAAAATCCAACAACAATTACAGCTAATTTTTCCATCGAAATCAAATCATAAGCCAGGTGATAAAACTCATGACGCCCATTCTTGAGTGGCCATTTCACAACCTTAAAAAAAAATCCGGCAACTGAAAGTTTCTCAGCTGCCGGATAGTTGTAAAAATCACTGCTTAACGTGGGGGCCGAACCCACTGACCTTAAGGTCCTTGCTGGCGGGGCGGATGGAGCTGGATTACATGCCGCTCATAGCTTGGAACCAACTGGTGACCAGGCCTAAGGGTCCACCGGCGGCAATAATCCCGGAAACAAGGCAGCTTACCGACCAGGCGCCAACCAGGCCGGCGGTCATTGCGGCGACCCCAACTACTGTTCCCTGCATGATATCGGTTCCGATTCCGTCTGTTACGATTGCATTTGCGAGTTGTTTTGTTTTAGCGGTATTTTTCATGTTCGGCCCCTTCTTGTTATAAATGTGTGGTTATAAAGTTAGTTGATAAAAATTTGTTATACACCGGTAACCGCGGAGATAAAGCCCTTAACCAAGCCCAGCGGGCCGGCAACGGCGGCGGCGGAAGCAAGACAGGAAATAGCCCAGATACCGATAACCGCGGAAGCTGCACCCATGATTGCTACGCTACCTTTGGTGAGGGCGTCGATGCCGGCTACGGAGTTAACGGTTTCGTTGGTGGTGGTTTTGGTGGCGGTAGTATTCATGGTTGGCCTCATTATTTTTTTTAAGATATTTTTATTTAACGATTGTTGTGCTGCTTTGATCTTATGCTATTGCCAAAACCGTGCCAACATAAAATTATACAATAAAATCAGACAGTTGACCATTTAGATGGTGATTGAATTTGTCACAGTGACACGTTTTTTTGTCATTTTGGCAAAAGGTTATCGGGCCTTTGGGCCCAATCGAGTAATGCAAAGGGGTAAGCCCCTTGCCCGATACGCCGCCGTTTTTACCAAGGGGTGGATACGAGGATCTTTACCTGCTCAAAATGCCATGCCGATACTGAAATGCACGGCATAGCTTCTTTCGTCCCGCTCCTCATCCGGCCGGGGATTTAGGGCAAAATCCAGTCTGGCCGGACCAATGGGCAACAGATATTGCAGGCCGAATCCTACTCCGAACCGCATATCCCGGAAGAAATTCTGGAGGGTTTTATCCACAAGCTCCTGGCGGCCATCAAGCAACAGGGCCGGGATCTCCTCCCGCTCCCGGTTCGGACTGACGTTGCCCATATCGCAGAAGAGCGATCCGGCAAAATTGCGCCAGATTTTCATCCGCAGCTCCAGGTTGACGGTATTGAAGCCCGTCCCCCCGAGAGGTTCACCGTCTGCATCCATAGGGCCCAGCTTGGCCTCGCGAAAACTTCGAATTGAACTCTCGCCGCCGTTGAAAAACCGTTCGCTGATGGGGATGCCGTTCTGCTCCAACACCGGCAGCAGCAGGCCACAGTTATAGCGGCCGGCCAACACCAGCCGTTCGCTGAGGGCGTGGAAATATCTCACCCCAAAGTTAAGCCGCAAAAAATCAAGGTTTCCCCCCAGCTTTCGGCCGGCAAACTCCGCAGTCACAAAACTCCGATACCCCTTAGTGGCGAAGAACAGGTCATTTCTGGTATCCCGGGCCACCTGCAGATTGATGGACGCCTTATTGTATGACGCTTCCTGCAGGTGCTGGTTTTGTTCGGGATCAATATCGGTGATATCGTTTTGGGAGAACTCATAGCCCCCTTTAAGGGAGACATTTTTCGGCAGCGGCAGCGAGAGATAAAAAGCGGCCCCGGTATTTTCGATCGTATAAACCGGCTGTTCCCGGTAACGATGATGAAGCGGCATATCGGCAGTCAGCCGGCGGTTGAGAAACCAGGGATCGGTATAGCCGGTTTCCAGAGAATAGCCCTTGGTGGAAACCGCCCCGTCGACCCGGGCAATTCGGCCCATCCCGAAAAGGTTTTGGTTCTTGAAACCGGCCTGCATCCGGAAAAATTCGTAGGAGCCCCAGCCCGGCTCAAGGTAATATTCGCGAGACGGCGCTTCCGCGACCTCCACCGCAAAGGCCCTGTTTTCTTCGGGCTGATCCGGCAAAAAGTCCATTGCGACTTTAGTAAAAAGCCCGGTCGCATACAGGTCGGAGAAACTTTCCTCCACCAGATCACTTTGATAAATATCCCCTTGGGCGAAATGCAATCGCCGGTGGATGAACTCATCCCTGGTGCGCTCATTGCCGTAAAAGACAATCTCCCCGAACCGTACCAGCGGGCCGCGCAAGACGACAACAACCAGGGCCACGGTCGAAGAGGACTCCTCTTTCCTGGTCTCCACCGCAATCCTCACATCCGGATAACCACGGCTGGTAAAAAATTCGCGGACCTCACTGCTGATAAACAGCTTGCGCCGGGGACCGAAGGATGAGCCGATAAAAGGTCGGGTCGCATCCTGCAGTTGGGGCAGAACGTCCTCCCCCACCTCCCCGGCAAAGGTTATGGTCCCGATCGAGTAACGGGTTCCTTCACTGACAGTGATCCGCAGTTCCTTGGTCGCAGGGCTATAGGCATGGGGCGACACCTCCACATCCAGATAGCCCTCTGCCCGATAAAAATTTCTGATCCCCTTTTCCAATGCCTGAAAATCAGAGACCACATAGGAAAATTCGCCACCTTTCCGGATAGCCTGCCCGATGCCTTTTTCCAGGCTAAAGAGCTGGTCCGCGGCAAAAGAGCTGTTGCCCTTAAGAAGAACCGCCTGCACCAACGACTGTTGCCCCTCGATAATGATAAAGCGAACGATCCCCCCGGCGGCCGGCGGGTCGATGCGATAGCCGACCTGGACCTGGGTAAACCCGGCCTGCCGGTATCTGAGCTCCATCTGAAAGGCGGCGTCATCCACCGCGATCCCCTGAAAGCCTTCCTGGCCCAACTCATCCCACTCGATACATGCCCGCAGCTCTTCCTCGCTGAGAAAGGCATTGCCCTCAAAGACGATCTGATATGGGGCGCCGCCGGTCTTTTCCCGGGCAGGTCCCCGCCAGAAAGGAAGGCCGGGCAATTCCAGGGCCAGGCCCGCTTGCGCCCCCATCCCGAAAAAAAAGACGCCCAGCAGCAGAAGAACCGCCCCCTCCCTGAATGAAACTCTATTAAAATACTTCCAGCCGGATCTTATCATTGTGGCTACAGCCCCTTATTGAAAACGAAAAACCAGCCTTATCCCGGCATTATAATTATCCCAGACATCCCTTTCCGCGGTCAAAAAAACCTCATCCTGCAAACGCAAAATGTTTTCACCCAGGGTAAACTTTGCCTCAATGGTTTCATCGCCTTTTTTGGTGATGTTTTTGCCGATATCAAGCTGCAGCCTGTCCAAAAAATAATCCTGGGCAGCAAGGTCGTCACTGCCGAACCATTCCCGGAAAACTTCCTTGCCGACATAGACGACCAGGGCTGACATGTTTGCCGTCCTGTCCTGCCGGCCTGCCCCTCCGCTGGGCGGGCGACCGGTCAGCAGCAGATAAAGCAAATCCTCCCGGGGCAGGGGGGGCATGGATGACAGGTTGATGATCGGTTCATCATAGGGCCCCTGCACCATCACCGAAATATCATAGCCGCCGATCCGGGCGCTACCGGTCAGTTCAAGGCGCGGCCGATCGGGATAAAGTTCAAGAAAATGGATTATGCCGGAGTTAACAACCAGCTTGCCGGCCGGCAAAAAAATCGTGACCTCATTGACATAAATTTTACCGGTGACAATCGGCAGCTCCCCGGTGCCGCCGATTTTTAGTTCTGGCCGGAACCGGCCCTTGAAGAGATTGGAGGTTACCACGATCTCCTCCTTGGCGGTAACGGCAACATCAAACCCGGTACTGTGCAGCGGTTCGTCCTGAAAGGAAATCATCTCCGGCCGGCCGTCGGCACCCAGCCCCTGCAAACCGGCAAAAAGCGAGGACAACAAGCCGATATTCTTTGAAATCTTGGTGTCGGTCAATTCGATTTTGCCGACAATCCGACCCTGACCCGCCGCATAGGAGAGATCCAGGCCGGCATCGGCCCGAACCTTGATCCCTTCGGCCCGATACAAAAGCAAATCCGATCCGGCCAGAGTCAGGTTGCCGCTGATGGCCCCATCCGGAGTGCGGGCGGCCATGCCTTGCCCATGCACGGGCGCCCCCCCGACCAGGCCGCGGAACGAATTAAGCTTGAAGGTCTGATTATCAAGCGAGGCGGCAGCTTCTATATTCTTGATGGCAGGGATATTCATGCTGTGCCGCAAGCCGCCTTCTTTCATGATGAACTCCGCCCGGATCACCGGTTTTTGCGGGGTCCCTCTCACCAAAAATTCTCCGGCCAGGATCCCGGAGGCCCCCCTGACCTCCGGATATTGCTTGGCAAACCAACCGAGGTCATGCAGGGTAAAGGTGCCGGCCAGATCAAGCTTGCCATCAAGGTTACGAAGATCCTGCCAGGCCTTGCGGCTAAAAATTTCGCCGGGCAGCGCCCCGTGCGCATCCAGTGACAACAATTCGGAATGAAGAAAAAGCCGTTCCGCCAGCACCAGATCCTTGGCCAACTGAAAATCCGCATCAATTGACAAGGGCCGCGACGGCAGCCAGGCGGAAAACCCGGCCGGCACCAGATGTTGCGCCTTTACTGTTATATGCCCGGCGGGCGCCCGCCACGAACCGTCAAGACTGATCTCCGCCCGGATCGGGCCACTCTCTTGAATGACTCCCGGCACAAGCTGCGCCAACACCCAGGGCTCTTCGAGATTTATAGCGGCCCGGAGATTGAGCCCCTCTGCCTCCGGCAAAGAGATGGCGCCATCCTTAAAGGCAACCGGGATATTGCCCTGCAGGCGAACAAGATCCCTCCCCTTTTGCGAAAAGCTAACCCCGGCAATCTTCAATCGATTTTCGGCATAGGAGAAATCATAGGTGCAGTCCAGGGCAATGGCCGCATCCTCCCCGGCCAACCCCCTCACCGCACCGGCGGCCGTAAACGACGGCGAGGTCAGGGGGCCCAAAAAATCGATCCTGGCCTTGGCCTGCTGAAAATTTACCCTGCGCGGCAAATACTCCGCAATAAGAGCGGCGCCTCCGGGACCGCTGTCCACCTTTATTTTCAGGTCGGCTGCGCCGGTAGACAGCTTGCCCTGGATGGCAATGGTCAGATCCTTGCCGGCCAAGACCAAATCGTGGTCGACCGCAACTTCATTACCCTGCACCAAAAAACGGGCCGGGCTTTGCAGCGCCAATAGATGTTTTTTATAGCCAACGGTCAGCTCCTTGACCAAGATAGTGCTTGCCGCGCGCCCCCCCTTCTCGCGCCAGGCCATCCCCCCGGACCCGGCCAGAGAGTACCCTTGGTCGTGCTTTGCCTGAAAGCTGGTCACCTCCAGGTTGTGCTTGTCGATCTTGGCCTCGACGGCAAACCGTGAAAACCGTTGTCCACCCACAAGCAGGTCTTGGCCGGTGGCCCTGAAGGCGGCCCGCACCTCGGCAAGAGGCCCGGCCAGCTCCCCCTCGGCCGCAACCCGGCCCTTAACCGCCATTGCCCCGCCCTGGTCCGCCGGCGGCAGATAGCGGGAGATATCCTGCACCGATGCCGTAAAATGGCCCTTCAGCAATTCTTCTTTATTAAGATGATAGACCCCCGTTAGATGCAAGTTGTCCGGCCCCTGTTCAGCGGTAAAGCTCTCCAGGTGAATAAGTTGCTCCCGATAGGTTCCCCGAGCCTGATAATGCTGGACCGCAACCCCCTGAATCACGCCCTTCTTGCCGACCATCTTGAAATCAACCACCGGAGCCAGCAGGGTGCCGCCATACCGCCCCGAGGCCTCCAGCGGTCCGGACAAGGAAGGACTGCCTTCAAAAAAGGTCAACCGACTTGCATCCGCAAGAGCAACCGCCCAAAGGCCCTGCAGAGCAGACTGATAATACGCCTCGGCATCCAACAAATCGGCGGGCAGCTGATAGGCGACATCGCGCAAAGAGATGGAATTCCCTGCCCCGGCCAGCCGGGCTTTTGTTAAAGCCAGCCGCCCCCCCTGCTTGAATTCGCCCTGCACCTCAAGCTGATCCAAGGCAAAATGATCGAGAAATCCGGTGACCGCCATCGGCAGAACGTTGAAATAGGGACGCAAGGATGAAGCATGGAGAGATAGCTCTCCCCGGCTGTGCCGAAGCTGGTCGGCAGGGGTGCCCTCCATTATTTTTTGCAAAGAGATGGCGCAATTAGAGAGTTGCAGGTTCAGATCCTTATTGACCAGGGCCAACTGTTTGATCATAAGCGTAGTGCCGTCGGCCCTTGCTGCAAAACGCGCCGAGTCAAGGGGCAGATCAAAGATGACGCCATGATCAATGGCCAGCTCGAGATTACCGGCAATAGCCAACCCCTGTTCAGCAAAAGAGAGTTTCAGGTTGCCCTGAGCCCGGAGATTGCCCTTGGGGGAGCCGACCGGTTGCCCGACGCCCAAGGGCATTAACTCCGGCGCAAACTTTTCGCTGTTAAAGGCCAATTCAAGCTCTGAATCCGCCATGGCGCCCGAGATCTGCAGCTTCTGCTCGAACCAGGTAATCAGCGCCTCGCCTTTAAGCCGGCCCGGCTCTACCTCGGCAAGGGTGACGCGCCGCGCCACCTCCCGATTGCCGCAACGAAGAGAGGTCAACTCCAGCCGCTGCCGGCCATATAAAAATTCGCCGGCCAACTGCCGGAATTTTTGTTGTTGGCCGCCAACACCAACCTGTACTTCTTCGAGTTGAACCGCTGCCCGCAGCTTATTTTCAGCATGAGGAGCAAAAGATGCCGTCTGGATCGCCAACCCCTTAAGCAGGGCCGTGGCCTTACCCTGCCGGATCTGGAGCAGACCATCACTGAGGATAACCTCCGGCAAGGGCACCGAGATGACCGGCAAAGCCGGCACCTTCCCCGGCCCGGCAGCTTGCCGGGCAGCAACGAGGAAGATTGCACAGGAGGGATGATCGAGCTCGAGCTTGACTTGCTCAACAAAGGGACGCCAGCCCTTTGTCAAAAGAGCGGGCTGCAAAGAGGATCTGACCGTCGGCAGCGTGGCCTGCAGGCGGCCGCCATCGTCAAATCGGTAGTCAGCAGTCAGGTTGGTCAGGGTTATTGAGGTCAGCGAAACGAGGGCGACCGACTGAACGTTTAGAACAAGCCCGGGCAGGGCTTCATGCAATTTCGGGAAAAGATACCTTTGGCAGGCAAAGGTCAGCAATGGCCCCCGAAAGAAGCCGGCAAGCAGCAGTACACCCAAAAAACAGGTTGCGACCGATGTAAATATGACCTTCTTTTTTTTCATAACGCATCAGATATAATTATACCATTTGCCGATCAACAACGCTTTGGACAAATTAAGCCCGGAATTTTTTCTAACCAAGGCGCTGATAACTCATTGAATTACTAATTAGTGATCAAACCAAGCACCACCCCTTTCGTCCCTCCCGCCTTTATTCATTATCACTCATTCCACCCGCCAGGCCGCAATAATAAAAACGAAATTCTCAAGAAACAATTTGATATAATAAACTTATCCCCACTATTATTAACGAATAGGACTCGTACCCGATAACCGTCTCCATTTCTTTCGGAAAAAAGATTTTCCCAGCACCTTGCAATCCCCGACAGGAGAAATTTTATGGCAACCGAGGCATCTGCTTTAACCCAATTCAGCCGCGGTAAACGCTTTCAGGTTTTGGCCGGCGCGCTGCTGGTACAGCTTATTCTGGGCACGGTTTACGGCTACAGCATTTTCTGGGAACCCCTGACCGCCAACATCTTCCCCCCCGTGATCACCGAGGCCCAGAAAATTACCCAGCTTGCGGCGGGCACCTTTGATGAGACGGCCATGGTGGTGGTCGATAATGGGGCGGCCAAGGTGGAGATTGCCAAACAGCAGGGCATCCTCAAGTATGCCTTTTCGATTTGCATCTTAAGCTTTGCCGCGGTCATGGTCATTGCCGGGCGAGTGCAGGACGTCAAGGGCCCCCGGCTGCCGGCGATCATCGGCGGGCTGATGATCGGCATCGGCTTCATCTACGCGGGGCTGATGACCAATGCCATTGTCTTTTATCTGGCCCACGCCCTGTTCGCCGGGGTGGTGACCGTTATTATCCTCATGGTGTTCCACGCCTTTTTCGGTCATCTGGAGAAGGAATCAACCATTATCCAGTATGCCCCCATGGGCATCATGACCACCTGCATGGTGGCCGGGGTGATGATGGGCAACCAGTATGTCGGCAAGCTTGCGGAGATGGACCGCCTCCTCCTGCTCTGGGGCACCATCGGGTTCATGGCCGGGGCCGGTACCGGCTTTGCCTATGTCTGCCCGATTGCCGCCTTGGTGAAATGGTTTCCCGACCATAAGGGCCTGGTCAGCGGCATTGCCGTGGCCGGTTTCGGCATGGGCGCCTATCTCTTCAGCCAAAAATGGGGGGCCCTGGGCTTTATCAGCAAACAGGGCATTTTTCCTTTTTTTATCATGCATGGAATTATCTGCATCATTGTCATCACCGCCGGCGCCCTCATGCTGAGCAACCCGCCTTCCGTCGCCCCGGTAAAAGGCAAAGCAATCCTGGCCGATTCCACCTGGCAGCAGACCCTGAAAGACCCGGCCTTCTATCTGCTCTGGCTGATGTTTTTCAGCGGGGCAATGGCCGGGCTGATGGTCATCGGCATTATTAAGGTCTTTGCCGGCGAACAGTTGCTGGCCGCGGCCCGAGAGGCGGGCCGGACCTTAACCGCCGAGCAGTCCAGCGCCCTGATACTGAAAGGAGCTGCCGCCGTCGGGCTGCTCGCCATCTTCAACGCCATCGGCCGGATCGTCTGGGGCTTTGTCTCGGACAAGATCGGCCGCACCTCGACCTTTGTCGCCATGTTTATACTCCAGGCCGGGGTCATGTTCTTTTTGGCCGGGATGAAAACGGAAGCGGCGCTGAGTATCGGCGCCTCCATGGTCGGCTTTAACTTCGGGGGCAACTTCGCCCTCTTTCCCTCGGCCACCGCCGATCTTTTCGGGGCCAAAAACCTGGGCGCCAACTATGGCTGGGTCTTCACCTCCTACGGGATCGCCGGAGTGGTGGGGATTGCGGCCGGCAACTTTGCCAAGGTCGCCACCGGCAGTTACGCGGCGGCATTCTCCATGGCGGCGGCCCTCTGCCTGCTCTCGGCGGGTCTGGCCATTGTCTTACAGATTTTGCGTAAAAACAAAGCACGGCTCAGTGCCCCATAATTACCCATGGCCGGCCTGTTAATCAGCGGCTTTTTTAACGGCGCAAAAACATCCTTGTAAATAAATGCAGCGCCGAGATACAATGAACAATCCTCCCGGATTCAGGCCGCACAACAAGATTATACCCGCGCCAACAGGCGCACTCGGGCCATAAGGTTTTTTTGCAATTTCATTATGACGTTGACCGGAACTTAACCAGGTTGCCAAATTGGCGGCATGCCCGCCGCAGACAATGGAGAGCCCCGATGCCTATCCCCACCGAACCAATCGGCAGTGTGCCCCGGTCGCCTGAACTACAAAAAGCGATGCAAGATTTTGCCGAAGGATCGATTTCCGCAGGCGAGATGGATTTCTACCTTGACGAGGCGGTCCGGGAAACCATTGAGCAATTCGAGGCCACCGGCTCCCCGGTAATCACGGACGGCGAACAGGCCAAGCCCAGCTTTGCCACCTACCCGCTGGCCAACCTGGACAATCTGGCCCCCAACGGGGTGATCATCCCCTTTAAGGACGGGCACATCCGCCAGCTGCCGCAGCTGACTTCCGGCCCCTTCCGCTACGGCGTTTACGCCGGCTCCTATCTTGAGCGGGCGAAAAAATACGCTTCCAAGCCGCTTAAACAGGCGGTTATTTCCGCATCGGCCATCTCCCTGCTTTATCCAACTACGCCGATTGCGGGTTATTCCCAGGCCCAGTTTATCGACGACCTGATCCGGCAGGCGGTAAGCGACATCCGCAGTTGTTTCGACAACGGCGCCCATTGCGTGCAGATTGATTTCACCGAAGGGCGGCTGGCGGTCAAGCTCGACCCGTCCAAGGGCCTGTTGCAGCAGTTCATCGACCTCAACAACCAGGTGCTCTCCCACTTTACTCCGGCTCAGCGGCAACGGATCGGAGTGCATACCTGCCCCGGCGGCGACCAGGACTCAACCCACAGCGCGGATGTGGCCTATGACGAACTGATCCCCCTGCTGCTGACCCTGGACGTGGGCAATTTTTATATGCAGATGGCCAGTGAAGCCGACCCGGAGAAGGCCTTGCGGGTGATCGGCGAACATCTCAAACCGCAGCAACGGGTCTATATCGGAGTAATTGATGTGATCAACGAGGACGTGGAATCGGCCGAAACGGTCCGCAACCGGATCATGACCGCCGCCGAGTTCATCCCGGTCGCCCAGCTGGGCACCACCGATGATTGCGGCTTTTCGCCTTTCAGCGACGACACCGCCACCGCCCGCAATATCGCCTTTGCCAAGATCTCGGCCCGGATTCGCGGCACCGAGATGGCCGCGGCCCAGCTTGGCGTTTGAGGCCGCTAGCCGCCTCGGCCTCGCACGCCTCGACAACCGGCACCTCACGCTGCGGGGTGGCTCGTTACGCCCCCACTGCAGCAAGGGGTCTCTGCCGACCTCCTGATTAGTCACCCCGCCTGATCCATCATTTTTTTTGGCATTTATTAATAACAATGATAAGTAAACAATTTGAACAAAAATAAGAGATCCGCTAGGATTTCAAAAGAATATTAAATTATAGAGACCAAGATAATCATGAACGACTTCTTAAGCCATTTTGCCAATCTCTACACCAAACCTCTGTTCAGAATCTCCGGAACAGAGGTAACCATGTTATCGCTGCTTGTTTTTGTTTTAATCATCATCTTCTCGATCACGGCCTCCTTTATTTTACAACGGGGGCTGAAAAAGGCTCTGACCCATAGATTCGTCAAAAGAGAAGGAACCCTGGCCGCCCTACTCCGCCTTTTGCACTACTTTATTCTGATCATTGGTTTCAGTATCGCCCTGCAGACCATCGGCATCAACATCAGTGCTTTTTTTGCCGCCGGCGCGGTCTTTGCCATTGCCATCGGCTTTGCGATGCAGAATGTGGTCCAGAACTTTGTCTCCGGCGTCCTTTTGCTCCTGGAAAGAAGCATAAAGCCCGGCGATATTCTGGAGGTTGAAGGCACGGTGGTAAAGGTTATCGACATGGGGATCAGAACCACGGTGGTGAGAACCTGGAAAGAGGAAGAGCTGATCATGCCCAACTCTATTTTTTCCCAAGCCACGGTAAAGAACTATACCCTGCGCGACAATGAGTTTCGCCTGGGGGTGGAGGTTGGCGTTTCCTATGATTCCGATCTGAAAAAAGTAATGGACGTGCTCATGCAAACCGCGGAAAAGGTGCCGTGGCGCCTACCCGAGCCGCCGCCCAGAGTCATGCTCCAGGGCTTCGGCAGCTCCTCGGTTGATTTCGGGGTATATGTAAACATCGATGACCCCTGGAAACAACGGGTGTACATGTCGGAGTTACGCAAGGATATCTGGTTTGCCTTTAAGGAGGCCAAGATCACGATTGCCTTTCCCCAATTGGATATCCATCTCGACCAGCCGGTGACTGAAGCACTTACCAATAACTTGCGAAAAGTTATATAGTAAAAAATAACTCTTATTTACGGAGATGGATTGATGGATGGCAGGGCTCTGCTCCACGCATATTTAATAGATGGTTCCGGCGGCGCCAAATCACTTAACCGCGAAGAAGTCTTCCGCTGGCAGCAGGAAGACGGGCTGCTCTGGCTCCATTTTGACTACACAGCCCCGGAAACCGCGCAATGGATCATCAATGACGAACAGATCGACGAGATATCCCGGGAATCTCTGCTCTCGGAGGAAACCCGGCCCCGGACCACGACCATCAACAACACCCTGCTTCTTGCCCTGCGCGGCGTAAACCTCAACCCCGGCGCCGACCCGGAGGACATGATCGCCATCCGGCTCTGGGCGGATCAGCACCGAATTGTCACCACCGTCAAACGCAACCTGCTCTCCATCGCCGACCTCATCGATTTTTTCAAACAAGGGGTGGGGCCGACCAACAGCGCCGAATTTATCTGTGGACTTGCCGACCGGCTGACCCACCGCATGAACCAAACCATCGAAAACATTGAAGACCGGCTGGCCGACATGGAAGAAAAGGTCCTGGCCGTCGGCACCGCGCAACTGCGCCAGGAACTTTCCAGCATCAGGCGGGACTCCATCGTGCTGCGCCGATACCTCGCGCCCCAACGGGAAGCAATGATTCGCCTCTCTGCCGAAAAAATTTCCTGGCTGGGGGAAACCGAACGATTCAGACTAAAGGAAACCACCGATCAGCTGATAAGGTACATAGAAGACCTTGACTCGATAAAAGATCGGGCCACCATCCTGCATGAAGAGCTGGTCAGCAATCTTTCCGAACAGATGAACAACCGCATGTATGTCCTGTCCCTGGCCGCGGCGGTGTTTTTACCCCTGGGCTTTTTGACCGGGCTGTTCGGCATCAATGTCGGCGGCATTCCCGGCTCCGAAAGCAAAATGGCCTTTCCCCTCTTTGTCGCCCTGCTCTTTGGGCTGGCCATCGTTTTGATCATTTTATTCAAAAATAAGAAATGGCTGTAGCCCTGAACATGTTATGCAAAACATGGTAATCTGCGTTCTGAATCAAATTGAACAAAAAACTAAAAAAAAACAAGAAATCGGCCGGCTGGTCATATAAACTGTTTTCACAACAGAACACGATTGCATTCGAGCCTCGGCTTTTTTCAGCCCAGGGCAAGTTGAACTTATGACAGCCGACAATAAAGACTGTCCATTTTATCTGGGGAAGATCACTGCATGTTATGGTCATGCGGCCCAGAGGCGTATAAAACGCCCAGATCAAAACAGAGGTTGTTAATAACAACGCTACCATCATGATATTTTACAACAGTTAGGGCAAGCAATGATAACCTCTATCATCCTGAAAAAACTCAAAGATGCTTTTACTGATCTGCTCCCCATTATTCTGGTTATCGCTTTCTTTCAGATTATTGTGCTGAAACAGCCTTTGCCGCAAATGGGCGAAGTTCTTTTTGGGGCTCTTCTAGTGGTGGCCGGTCTCGTTCTGTTTGTGCAGGGGCTGGAAATGGGCCTGTTTCCCATAGGTGAGGCAATGGCCCATGCGCTGGCCAGGAAGGGCAGTCTCTTCTGGCTTCTCTGTTTTGCCTTTGCCCTGGGCTTCTCAACCACGGTGGCGGAGCCTGCCCTCATAGCCGTATCATCCGAAGCCGCAGAGATAGCAAGCCTGGGGGGACTTATTGACTCCAGCCAGGAATCGCTCCGGCAATACGCCTTTGGCCTTCGCATGTCTGTCGCCTTTTCCGTGGGGCTCGCCATCCTTATCGGGGTCATGCGTATCATCCGAGGTTGGCCTATTCATTATCTGATCATCGGCGGTTATATTGTTGTCATGTTGATGACTATCATTGCCCCGGAAGAGATCATTGGCATAGCCTATGACGCCGGCGGCGTCACCACCTCCACCATAACCGTGCCACTGGTGGCAGCCTTGGGAGTGGGGCTGGCCTCAAGCATTCGTGGCCGAAGTCCTCTTTTGGATGGCTTTGGCCTTATCGCCTTTGCCTCTCTGCTCCCCATGATCTTTGTCATGGGTTACGGGCTAATAATCTTCGGTTAACAGTGGGGTCTTCTTCCGTGGAATTCATAAAGGATTTCAGCAAAATATTGCTTGCCACCTGCAGAGATGTGTTGCCCATTATTATTCTCATCACCGGCTTCCAGGTCCTGGTTTTGCGTCAGCCTATTCCTCATCTTCGTCGTCTTATTGTCGGCGGAATCTATGTAGTGCTAGGCCTTGCCCTGTTTCTGGCAGGACTTGATAAAGCGCTTTTCCCCCTGGGAAAAATCATGGCGGCCCAGCTGTCTGATCCCGCCTTTATTTATGGTGTGGGTGAAGTTGTTATGGAGGCCGACTGGCAGGCTTATGGGTGGGTGTATCTGTTTGCGGCCATGATCGGCTTTTCCACCACCATCGCCGAACCGTCTCTCATTGCGGTGGCCTATAAGGCCCATGAGGTATCAGCCGGAACGATCAGCCAATGGGGGTTAAGAATCACTGTTGCCCTAGGAGTCGCTTTCGGCATAAGTCTTGGGACATTCCGCATTGTCACCGGCACACCACTTTATCTCTATATTCTTGTTGGTTACCTGATCGTTATTGTTCAAACCATATTTGCACCCAAAGGTATCATTCCCTTGGCGTATGATTCCGGAGGAGTCACTACGTCAACAGTAACAGTACCGCTGGTGGCAGCGCTTGGCCTAGGGTTGTCCGCCACCGTTCCGGGAAGAAATCCCGCCCTTGACGGTTTTGGCCTGATTGCTTTTGCCAGTCTTTTTCCAATTATAACCGTTATGGGCTATGCTCAAATTATACACTGGCTTAATATACGCAAAATAAAATTCATGGAGAAAAATAATGCGCTTTAAACTCATTTTATCCTCGGTTAAAGCTGATATCACAGACCATATTGTTGATACGGCTAAAAAGGCAGGAGCCACCGGGGCAACAATCATCCCGGCCAGGGGTACAGGCATCCATGAAGCGAAAACATTTTTTGGCCTTTCGCTGGAAGCACAGACCGACATCATCATGCTCCTTGTCGAAGAACATCTTGTTTCCAAAATCCTGGATACGATAAAAGAGGCGGGAGAATTCCATAAGCCCGGCACGGGCATCGCCTTTGTGGTCCCGGTAGAGCATGTTGTGGGCCTGGAAAGCCAGATAGAAATATTTAAAGAAGAAGTTCGGGAAAGTTATTTTTAAGCAGTCAAATATAATAAAAGCAATTACACCCCATCCAGGGGTTCTGAACTTAGTCCCGAATCGGGGTTATTTTTATACAGGGAGAAAATCATGGAACCTGACAACAAAAGAATAATACGGGCAAGAGACGTAATGCGTAAAGGAATTGTCTCTATCGACGGCATGGCCACCGCCAGGGAGGCTGCCGCCCAAATGCGGTCTGAAAAAAACTCATATCTTCTGGTCAAAAAACGACATGCTGACGATGCTTGGGGTATACTGGTCGTTCAGGACTTAATTAAAGGGGTGATCATAGCAGGTCGCTCTCCATCTGAGGTTAATGTCTATGAAATCATGACGAAACCTGTTATCACCGTGCCGGCTGACATGGACATCCGCTATGTTGCCCGCCTTCTCTACCGAGCCGGCATACGAAGAGCTCCGGTCGAGGATGGAGGCGAACTTATCGGGATGATTTCTCTCTCCTCCTTGATTCTTGATAGTGAGATATTTTAGTACCTAAGCAGGGAGGTATGGAAAAAAATTCCAGCTCAACCGGGGGAGTCTCTGTTGGATAACATAGTTACCCATTAACGAATAAATGGTGCCTCGACAATATGGCCATAAATTTTAGTTGAAATGCAGATGCTCCTCAACTCTCAAGGGGTACTGAAAACAACCTAGCTCTGTTTGGTTAGGAACTTATCCTTTGTCAAAAGGAGGTTGTCAATGTTACCTTTTTACTCAGCGATCAAGACGATATTGCGCCTGAAAAGAAAATGCCCCAAATGCGGTAAGGAACAACTGGTTATACCTAGTAAAAAAAATAGCACCGTACCCTGCAAATTTTGCAAAGCAAGTATTCCTCCGCCCAAAGAGGTATAGCAAAAGTTTGCGTTTCATTGAATATTCTGGTTTACATATAATGTCTAACCTCTATACTTATTTTTTTACAAATAATCGCCGGCATCTCCCCAACAAATGCATCTGATTAACCATGTTAACTTACGCACTTAAGGCCAGGACAAGACCGGCGCCCCGAACACATAACCCGGCGTAAGATAATTAAAACGCGACAACAACAAAAACCCATGACTAATAGCCAAGAATCATCCATATCAAGTTTTTTTAAAATGGAGTCAGCAGGCGGTATCACCCTCATGCTTGCGGCCGCTCTTGCACTTGTGTGTGCAAATACGCCATTACAAGTTTATTACACCTTGCTTCTTGACACCCCTGTGGAAATCAGAATCGGCAGTCTGGAGATCGCTAAACCATTACTGCTCTGGATCAACGATGGTTTAATGGCGGTATTCTTTTTTCTGGTCGGCCTCGAACTGAAACGGGAACTTATTGAAGGTGAGCTTTCGGATAAACGCAATATTATTCTTCCCGGCGTTGGGGCGATTGGCGGCATGGCTATTCCGGCCTTGATTTATACCTTTTTTAACAGCAGCGACGCCACGGCCATGGACGGCTGGGCAATCCCCGCGGCCACCGACATTGCCTTTGCCTTGGGAGTGTTATCCCTGCTAGGCCCTAGGGTCCCAACCAGCCTGAAAATCTTCCTTACCTCGTTGGCAATCTTTGATGACATCGGGGCTATATTAATCATAGCTGTTTTCTATACCGAAAAACTTTCTCTGGCTGCGCTGATAATTGTTGCATGTTGCATCCCCATTCTTGCCTTTTTAAACAAGCAGAATAACGGATCGAGAAGCTTATATATCATGCTCGGCGTTATAATGTGGATGGCGATGTTGAAGTCCGGCGTCCATGCGACCCTGGCCGGGGTGGTGATGGCCATGTTCATCCCGATGCAGTCAAAAACCGATGAAAATTACTCCCCGCTCAAGGATTTGGAACATGATCTCCATCCGGTGGTGGCATTTTTTATCCTGCCGATCTTCGCCTTTGCCAATGCCGGCATAAGTTTTACCGGGGTAGGCATCGACCAGATTCTTCACCACGTACCGGTCGGCATCGCCCTGGGCTTATTTTTGGGCAAGCAGGTTGGGGTTTTCGGGCTATGTTGGCTGGCCGTTAAGCTGAACCTGACCAGCCTGCCGAAAACAATGTCCTGGGGTTCGCTGTACGGCACGGCGGCGCTGTGCGGCATCGGCTTTACCATGAGTCTGTTTATCGGCTCCCTGGCCTTTGAGCAAACCCAGGTCAACCTGTTATTTGACGAACGGCTCGGAATTATTTTGGGGTCATTGGCCTCGGGGGTGGTCGGTTATCTGGTCTTACGACTCTTACCCCAACATGATGGCTGAGCAAAGCAAGGTTCCGACCATCCCCGCCCCGGCAACGGCACGTTGTGCACTCCACCTCAAAAAAAAGGGCCGTCCCAACGGGACAGCCCTTTGCACCAACAAAAATCAGCGAGATATTGCTCAGCCGAATGCCTTCCAGCCCTTGGATTGCATCGTTACCCCGTTCTGTCTGACAACAAAACACTCACAATAGGGCTGGCGGTTGATGAAGCTGACCCCCTCGCTAGGCTCCATCACGAAAACGCTGGTGGCCAGGGCATCGGCATCCATGACCGAAGCGGCCTTGACCGTGACGCTGGTGGCGAGCAGCGGCGAATGCCCGGTGTGGCTATCGACGATATGGTGGAACATCCTTTCCTTATCGTAAAAGATCTCATAGTTGCCCGAAGTGGCGATGGCGCCATTGGTCATCTTGATGACGGCCGGATACTGTTTCTGCTTGGCCGGATCCTGAATGGCCACGGTCCAGGGCTTGTTGCCGGCCGCGGCGCCATTGGTGCGGATATCGCCGCCCGCATTGATCAGGTGATTGGTAATCCCCTGCTGGGCCAGCAGTGAAGAGATGCGGTCAACAATAAAGCCCTTGGCAATGCCGTCGAGGGTGATCCCCATTTCCGGCCGGGTAAAGCTGATCCGGCCGTTCTCGATCCGGATGTATTCGGAGCCGATTTTGGCCAACTCGGCCGTAATCTCGGCCTCGCTGGGTTTCAGGCCGGCGGCAAAACGTTGCTTGTAAAGATCAACCAGGGGCTTGACCGTGATGTCAAAGGCGCCGTTGGTCTGCTTATGATAATAAAGGGAGCGGGAAACCAGCTCGACAACCTCTGAGGAGTCAAACTCCAACGCCCCGTTATCGTTAAGCAGCGAGACCATGGAGGCTGCATCGTAACGGCTCAACAGGGCGGTCAGCCGGTCAATCTCGTCAAAGGCCAAGCCGATAGCCTGTTCCGCCTGATCCCGAGAAGAGTGGATGGCGGTAATCGACACATAGGTGCCCATGGCCGTTCTGGTGCGGGAAACCTTATACTCGTTCCTGCCAAAGAGAACCGCTTCGGCCTTATCAACGGAGAACAGAGCGGTAGAGGCTGCTCCAAGCCCGAGCAGGCCAGAGAGCTTCAGGAATGATCTTTTTTTCTGATCACAGGCTTCCGCCGTTTTAATCATTTTCATGGCTTTCCTCTTTTTTACTATCAATAACCACCCCGTCAACCAGGGGTCCGGTCTTCAAATTTACGGCAAATATTTGCAAATCAACCCGCCATCCTCAAGCCGGCCGCCTGGCGGGCGACAAAATTTCGGCCATCATATTTACGCATGATCTTACGGGGACATTTCTCAACACAGACCTCCTCGCAGGCGGATCCATAGGCGATACATTTCTCATGGTCGACCTTGATCAGGCCGCCCTCGTAGGCCACCGCCTCGGCCGGACATTTTTTGACGCACATCTTACACGAGATACAGCCGACCTCGCAGACCTTGGTCACATTCTTGCCGAGATCCTTGGTGCTGCAGGGCACATAGACCCGGGCCTTGAGGGTCTGCAACTCGATGACCCTCTTGGGGCAGGTCTTGACACAGGTGCCGCAACTCACGCATTTATCCGGATCGACCACTGGAAAATTCTCGACCATGGTAATCGCGTCAAAGGGACAGGCCTGGGCACACTCGCCAAGCCCGATACAGGCATACTGACAGGCGGAAGGACCGCCGAAGCCGAGATTGGCCGCGGTACAAGAGGCAAAACCGATATATTCGTGCTTGTGGCTAACCCTGCCCTCCTGGCGCGAACAGCGAACCAGGGCGATCATGTCTTCCATCGCCGCCATCTTCTTGCCGGTCAACACCGCCACTTTTTCGGCCACCGCTTCCTTGCCGGGAAAACACAGGTTCGGCGGCACATCCGGATCATTGACCACGGCGATGGCATAGCCCTCGCAACCCGGATAACCGCAGCCGCCGCACTGGGCTCCGGCCAGGGACTCAAGAACCTCTTCGATCAACGGGTTTGACTCCACCGCAAACCGGTGCGCGGCCAGGGCAAGACCGATGCCGAAAAAAAGGCCGATGCAGACAAGCAGGGCCACACCGCCCAAGGCTAACTTAACTAATGCTGGATCCATATAATAACACCTCTGCGCAGGTTAATGCTTCCTGCTAAAAAAGAGAAAGTCCGGAAAAGCCTAAAAATGCCAGGGCAAACTGACCGGCAACAATAAAGGCAATGGGCACGCCTTTAAAGGTTTTTGGCACATTGGCAAACTCCATGCGCTCGCGCACGGAAGACATCAGATAAAGGGCCAGCAAAAAGCCGCCGCCGGCGCCCAGGGAAAGCATAAAGGTTTCCAGAAAATTGTACTCGTTATCGGCCAGAATCAACGGCACCGCGATGATAACACAGTTGGCGATCACCAGCACCAGGTAGACCCCGAAGGAATTGAAAAGCGCCGGGTTCACCTTGCGCAGCACCGTATCCACCGCCTGCACCGTAAGGGAAACCAGGCCGATGAAGATCACGATCTGTAGAAAATTAAGATCAAAGGGCTTTAAGACGTACTGATAGAAAAACCAGCTCATGATCGCGGAAACCACCATGACCAGGGTAAAGGTAAAGCCCATGCCCTTGGCCGTGTCCTTGCGCTTGGAGGTGCCGAAGAACACGCAGAGGCCGAGATACTTGGTGAAGACAAAGTTATTGATCAACAAGGCGCTGATCAGAATCGACAACAGATAACCGAAGTAGGACTTGGAGACCTTGAACTTGGCCGCCCCGGCGGGCTCGATATTGTTGATGATCACCACATGGGGCTGGGTGGTGTTGAGGGGCTCGGCAAAACGAACCGAGGCGGTCAGGCCGTCATCGGCCAGCGAAACGCTTTGCACCGCCAACCGGATATCCGGATCAGGCTCTTCGTAGACCGCATAGTTGCCGACCTCCTCCACCGCGGCCTTGTCAACCGGCCGGGCAAAGGTAACGGTGATCTCATTGTCGTCGCCAAAGCTCTGGCCGGCAATCAGCTCCTGGGCCTGGGCCAGGACCGGCAAGACGCAGACGAGAACCAGACTCAGTAACAGCCGATGGATTATTTTTATATTGCTCATAAGGTTAAGCCCGCTGTTTTGAACGTTTATAGACAATCTCAATCCAGTTGAAAAAGGCCATCATCAAGCCGACACAGAAAAAACCGGCAAAGGGCAGCACGAAAAAGAGCAGCGGCTTGAAGCCCAGGATATCGTAGCCGAGAATGGTGCCCAGCCCCAACAGCTCCCGGATAAAGCCGATGGCCATCATCCCGACCATGAAACCAAGCCCCATGCCGATCCCGTCCCAGAAGGAGGCGTTGACGCTTTCCTTGCAGGCAAACATCTCCAGCCGCATGGTGATAATGGCAAAGGCCACGATCAGCTTGATAAAAATGCCCATCTTGGCATAAGCCTCCGGCAGATAGGCGGCCAGCACCAGATCAATGACCGTCACCCAGGTGGCGATGGTCAGGGTATAGGTGGGGATCCTGATCCGCGGATGGATTTTATTTTTAAACACGGCAATGGTGCAACTGGAGAAGACCTGAACAAAAAGTACCGCCACCCCGAGCATGAAGCCGTTCATCACCGTGGTGCTGATTCCCACCGCCGGACACATGGAAAGAACCAGCCGGAAAATGGGGTTCTCGTTGAGAATACCATTAACCACCAGTTGTAGATTTGATTTATCCGTTGCCACAATATTCCTCCGAAAGCATGAGCTCTTTCCGGTTTTGCCTCATTTAAAAGGGAACCGCGATCTGCTGCTCGGCAAGCACCTTGTCAAGAATGGAAACCCGGTAGGCGAATTTCTTGACAATCCCCTTGACGCCATTGGTTACCGACCGACTCGAAATCGTAGCGCCGGTAAGGGCGTAAATGTCCTTATCCTGATAAAGCTCCTGCACCGCGGCCACATCCGCCGCAGTCAGCCCGTACTTATCGGCGTCCAGGGCCTTCAGGTAATCATCGGGCAGGGGAACCTTGGCCACGCCAAGTTTTTTAAGGGCGGTAAAAGACTTACCCTTGAACTGATTCTTGAAATAATTCTGGACGATCTCGCCGCCCAGACCCGGATCTTCTTCATGCTCCATGATCTCGAGACCGATAACGGTAAAGGACTGATCAACCGCCATGATCACCTTGATAAAGGTCTTGAAGCCGGGAAACTCGCCGGGCAGCAGGTAAGCCTGACGCTTGCCGTTGTTGGTGACCACGATGGTTTCATCGGCATAACGGATTGTTTTTTCAGGACCAAGGGCGGCGGCAATCGCCTGATCGCGCGGACCGAGTTCCGACACCTCTTCCTGGGCAAGCGCCACCGGATAACTGCCGAGATAAGCGCCGTCCAACCCGATGGCGACAAAGGTGTAAGCAGCCTTATCCTCCCCGGCCATCGGCACCAGATAACCGACGGAAAGCCCCTGCTGATCGGTGACCACATAGCGATAAACTTCATGGAGCGCCAGGGAGGCCGGTTTGGCCTGATCGGCGGTATAGCCGAGCAGGCTGAACATCACCTTCTGCTCATTAACATGTTCATTATGTTTCTTGGCCTTGCTGGTAAAGATAAAAGCCGTACCCATCACCAGGCCGGCCAGCAGGCAGGAAACGGTCAACCGGAAGACAATAGTCATTATATCTTTCATTTCGCACCTCCGGCAACAGGCGCAAAACGCTTGGGCTTGAACCAGTTGTCAAGCACCGCGCTCACCGGGTTCATCAGGAGAATGGCATAACAGATGCCCTCAGGGTAGCCGCCCTTGAGCCGGATCAAAACGGTGAGCGCGCCGACCCCGACCCCGTAAACAAGCTGAGCCGTCTTATTGGTCGGACAGGTCACATAATCATTGGCCATGAAAAAAGCGCCGAGCAGGGCGCCGCCGCTCAAGATAGCGAGCAGCGGATCGCCGGTCAGGTAGGCCTCGCCGCCGAAGATCCAGGTCAGCAGCGCGATGGAAGCAAGAACCGAGGCCGGAATATGCCAGGTGATATAACCGCGGTATAACAGATAAAGGCCGCCCAGCACGATCAGCAGGCCGGAGGTCTCGCCGATACAACCGGGCCGCCAGCCCAGAAGAAAGGTGGTATAGATATTGGGAATGGCGCCGAACTGCTCAATCACCGCGGCCATGCCCTGCTCTTTCAAGAGCGCCAGCGGGGTGGCGGTGGAGACCGCGTCAATCCCGGTGCCGAGATAGGAGAAAATCGCCATATCGCTCAAGGGCGGCAACCAGGCCGAGGTCATGGCCACCGGAAAAGTGGCCAGGAGAAAGGCCCGGGCCAGCAAGGCCGGATTGAAAATATTATAGCCGATCCCGCCCAGCAGGTGTTTGCCGATATAGATGGCCATTACCGCTCCGAGCACCGGCAGCAGGTAGTTGACCCCGGGCGGGATGACAAAGGCCAGGAGCATGCCGGTAATCACCGCGCTGCCGTCCTTAACGGTCACCCTGCGGCCCAAGGCCTTCTGGCTCAAAACTTCGGCCGCCACGCAACTGGCCACGCTGACCGCGGTAATAATCAAGGTCTGAATTCCGAAAATAAAGACCGACAGAACCAAGGGCGGCACCAGGCAGGCCACCACTGTCCACATGATTTTTTCAACAGACTCGTTGCTCCGCACATGGGGGGAAATCGAAACCTTCCACAGTCCCATGGGCAAGCCTGGCGTCTGATTATCCGGCTCTTGCTGTTTGATGACTCTTCTCCTTAAAAAACTTTTTTACCCGTGAACCACATCTTAATAAGTCGGCTACGGGGAAATTTATCGTTTCGCCTTCATCTTTGCCAGTCTGATGAATTGGACAAGAGGCCGCTTGGCAGGACAGACATAGGCGCAGCACCCGCACTCAAAGCACTCGAACACCCCGAACTTGCCGGTATCTTCCGGCCGCCCCGCCTCGACATGGATGGCGATCTCCTTGGGCTCAAGACCCATGGGACAAGCCTCGAGGCACCAGCCGCAACGGATGCACTGGGAATGAGGGTTGGCATCAATTTCATCCTCGGCGAGAAAAAGCACCGACGAGGTGGTTTTGGTCACCGGGATATCCAGGCTGGAAACGGCAAAGCCCATCATCGGCCCGCCCATGATAATCTTGGCAAGCTGCGGGGTCACCCCGCCGAGGTGGGCGACGATATCACTGAGCTTGGTGCCGACCTTGACCCTGAGGTTGGCCGGCCGCTTAATCCCCTTGCCCGAGATGGTTACAATCTTTTCATAAAGCGGCTTGCCTAGAACAACCGCGTCGTAGATGGCCTTGGTGGTACTGACGTTATGGACAACCACCCCGACCGCGGAAGGCAGGGCAAAGCCCGGCACCTTGCGGCCGGTGATCGATTGGATCAGCTGCTTTTCAGAGCCCTGCGGGTATTTCACCTTGAGGGGGTTGACCATGATGTTGAATTCCGGGGTGGAGGCGGCGGCCGCGGCCTGACTCATCACCTTGATCGCGTCGGGCTTGTTGGCCTCGATCCCGATGTGGCAGTCCCTGATCCCCAGGATCTTGAGAATGACTTTCGCCCCTTCGACGATCTCGGCGCTGTGCTCCAGCATCTGCCGGTGATCGGCGGTGATATAGGGCTCACACTCGGCGCCGTTCAAGATCAGCTTGTCAACCGGATTGTCCGCCGGCGGATTGAGTTTGACATGGGAGGGAAATCCTGCGCCGCCGATCCCGACAACCCCTGCGCCATGCACCTTCTTGAGCAACTCTTCGCTGCTCAGCCCGCTCCAGTCACCCGGGGTATACCGGACCGGGGCGGCCTGAAGATCGGTAACTATGGTAATGGAAGGAGCAGTGACCCGCATCGGATGGGCGGAAGCGCCGAAGGCCTTGACCTTGCCGGCCACCGGGGCGTGGAGCGGCACTCCGAGCCCCTTGACGACCTCGCCGATGAGATCGCCTTCCTTGACCTCGTCACGCAGTGCAACCGTAGGCGTACAGGGCGCGCCGATATGCTGGCCGAGAATAATTTCAAGTTCGGCTGGCGCCCCCATCTCCTCGATGGCGAGCTGCGAGGTCATTTGCTTTGATTCCGGCGGATGCACCCCGCCTTGGGGAAATGTCAGAAATGATGTCATGTCGTATACTTGAATAAATCCGCTGGCGGCTACAGTTAACCGCTTAAAATAGGACACTTTTATTGCTTGCAACCACGCATAAAAGCGCCTTGTCCTTAGCCCGTTGAATCGAATTCCATTACTCATAATGACTTATTTTGTCAAGGGTGAAATGGGCTGAATCATGCCCAAACCGGCACCAGCCCGGCATCTTGCCCCAATCATGTTTTTTGCGACGCGCATTGTTTTTTTTTGATCAAATTACCAGCCAAAGCCAGAGCCCCCTCTTTTACCCGACCATGACGCCCAGCCAGCAAAACATCTGGCTTTCCCCTTGACAATTAGGGTTTTGTGGTGTATTCCACTACACCTCTAACTTCGCCTTGTATGGTGAAAATTTATTGTTTTATAGTCGGAAATCACACCGCAGTTCGGTGAATTAATAATTCAATAAGCAATGTACGTTGGCTGTACTTCGCTTATTCCGAAGCCAACATTATAAGAAGGAGCAACAAATGTGCCGGTTAGCTATGAAAACCGCGAGCAAGCCGTTTTCTCCGTTTTCCGTCCTGGAAGGGATGGAAGCCATGCAGGAAGGATACGACGGCAGCGGTCTCGGCTTACTGCTTCGTGGTCTTGACTTTACAGACTACAAGTATCAGGCCGGGGATCCGATTCTCTCGGGAATTGCCCATACCCCGGAAGCCTTGCATCGCCTGAACAACATCATGGAGAGCAAGGGCTTTGAATTGAATTACGATCATGAATTCGAGGTCACTCGCAGCATGATCGAGGCAAAGGATCGGCATAAATATCTGCTGCGGGCCTATAAAAAACCAGCGGCCTGGGACTCTCTTTCCGAAGACGAAGTCGGCCGCGAACTGATGCTGACCCGCCTCGAACTGCGTAAAAACGGCGAAGAAAACGGCGGCGACCTCACCGCCTTTTCCCTGTGGCCCGATGTGGCCATGATCAAAGAGGTGGGCTGGCCCCTCGAGATCGGCCAGGCCTTCGGTCTCAACAATGACCGGATCAAATCCCGGGTCTGCTTTGCCCAGGGCCGCCAGAACACCAACTACGGGATCAACCTTTACGCCTGCCATCCTTTCTTTATTGAAGGGGTAGCCACCATGACCAACGGTGAAAACACCGCTTTCGTGCCGATCAAGGACTGGCTTTCCGGCAAAGGCTTTCCCGGCTACATGGGCTACCAGTCAGACTCAGAGGTTTTCGCCCATATCCTGCATTATGTTACCAAGCAGCTCAAACTGCCCCTGCAGGCTTACAAGCATGTAATCACCCCGCTGGCCAACAAGGAACTGGCCGCCCATCCCCAGGGCGACTTCCTGCGGGGCCTGCGCGATGTGTGCCGCCGCCTGATCATAGACGGCCCCAACGCGGTGATCGGCTCCCTGCCCGATGAAACCACCATGGTGGTCATGGACGCCAAAAAGCTGCGGCCCGCCATGGTCGGCGGCAAGCCCGGCGAGTGGGCGGTGGCCTCTGAAATGTGCGGCGTTGACGCCTTGATTCCGGACCGGGATCGCTCCAAGGACTTCCAGCCCATGCGTCAACATACAATTATTATTCCTCCCGATAGACAGGAGTTAGAGATATGGTCTCAATTCGATCAATTGCCTCTCATCCAAGCAGCTTAAGCCCCAACGACCTGCCGTGGAAGATAGTTCACCGTGAAGATCGCTGCACCCTGTGCGGCAAATGCGCCGCCGTCTGCCCGGTCAACACCCTGAAACTTACCTACATGCGTAAACGCATGCCCAAAATCGTCTTGAACTCAACCGAGCGCGGCAGCTCGTACAAGACCTTTGTCGGCATCCGCCAGAACACCGATGTGGGCCGGCGCTGTATCGGCTGCGGCTCCTGCTCCATGGTCTGCCCCAACGAGGCGATCGGACCGGTGCACAACGCCAGCGACCGCTACCGCTTCCAGGCCACCGCCGGCGGCGGCGCCATCACCCGCGGCGGACGGCGCAACGAGCCGGGCGCCAGCCTGCTGGACCGGATCATCTTCAATCGAATCTCCATGCTCACCGACCCGGCCCTGGATGCCGGCCGCCATGAGTTTACCTACAACACCCTGCTGGGAAGGGTTCTGCCGCCGGAAGAGTATGTGCGGCGCAAGCTGAGCGGCGAGTGGATTCCGCCGGTCCGGGAAATCTTCCCCTTTGTCATCGGCTCGATGTCCTTCGGCGCCCTGTCGCCCAATATGTGGCTCGGTCTCCTGCAGGGGGTGGCCTATTGCAACGAGGTGCTCGGCATTCCCGTGGTCATGGCCACCGGTGAGGGCGGCTGCCCGCCCTGGGTCTTGAAAAGCCCGTTCCTCAAATATATCATCCTGCAGATCGCCTCCGGATATTTCGGCTGGGATGAGATCATCCGCGCCATCCCCGAGATGCAGTGCGATCCTGCCGCCATCGAGATCAAATACGGCCAGGGCGCCAAGCCCGGGGACGGCGGCCTGTTGATGTGGTTCAAGGTTTCCAAGCTCATCGCCCGCCTGCGCGGTGTGCCCGAGGGGGTTGACCTGCCTTCGCCGCCGGTTCATCAGACCCTGTACTCCATTGAGGAGTCGGTCATGAAGATGATCCAGTCGATGTCCATGGCCTGGAACTTCAAGGTTCCGGTATATCCGAAGATCTCCGGCTCCACCTCGGCCAAATCGGTGCTCAACAACCTGGTGCGTAACCCTTACGCCTCGGCCCTGATGATCGACGGCATTGACGGCGGCACCGGCGCGGCCTATGACATTTCATTAAATGCCACCGGCCACCCGATCGCCTCCAACGTCCGGGACTGCTACCTCGACCTCTGTAAACAAGGCAAGCAGAATGAGATTCCGATCTTTGCCGCCGGCGGCGTGGGCAAGAACGGCAATGTGGTCCAGAATGCCCTGGCCCTGATCATGCTCGGCGCCTCCGGCGTCCACATGGGCAAGTTCATCATGCAATCAGCGGCAGGCTGTCTGGGCTCTGAGCAAAATCGATGCAACGTCTGTAACATCGGAGTCTGCCCCAAAGGCATCACCAGCCAGAATCCGAAAATCTACCGTCGCCTTGATCCGGATGACGTGGCCCAGAGGGTGGTTGAAACCTTCCAGTCCATCGCCACCGAGGTCAAGAAGGTCATGGCCCCCCTTGGCCGCTCCCAGAGTCTGCCGATCGGTATGTCCGACGCCTTGGGGATTGCCGACAAGGACGCGGCTGATCGCCTGAGCATCCGTTACGTCTGTTAAGGAAGGAATCTGAAATGAGTAAAAAAATAATCGTAAAAGGACTGGACGCAAACGGCCAGCGCATCAATACCCAGATCTTCGAAAATCTGGTCCAGGAAGCGTTTACCAAATCCCACGACCTGGTGCTGGAGACCTATGGCCAGCATAACGTGGGCGGTCGTTTGAAAAGCAACGGTGAACCCGTCAATATCGAAATCAACGGCCCCTGCGGCCAGCGCCTGGGTTGCATGGGCATGCCCGGCACCAAGATCGTCTGCAACGGCCCGGCTTCCGACGATGTGGGCTGGCTGAACATCGGCGCCGAGATTACGGTCAAGGGCGACGCCACCAACGGCATCTGTAATGCCATGGCCGAAGGCAAGGTCTACATCGGCGGCTCCATCGGCGCCCGCGGTCTGACCATGACCAAATGGAACCCGGACTACAACCGGCCCGAACTCTGGGTTCTGGGCTCCTGCGGCGACTCCTTTGCCGAGTTCAACTGCGGCGGTATTGCCGTGGTCTGCGGCATTGAGGCCAAAAATGCAGACAACGTGCTCGGCTACCGGCCCTGCGTGGGCATGGTCGGCGGCTCCATCTACTACCGCGGCAAGATTGACGGGTCTTACTCCCAGATCAGCGTCAAGGCCGTACTGCCGGACGATGAGCAATGGCAATGGCTGATGGAACGAATGCCCAACTATCTGGAAAATATCGGACGCTCCGATCTGTTAGCCACCCTTTCCAAACGGGACGAATGGGCCATGTTGGTCTCCATCCCCCCCCAGGAACGGGCGCTGATGAAGACCGACCCGATGTCCATGGCCGAGTTCAAACAAAAAATCTGGAACCCCGGCTTCGGCGGCGGCGATCCGATCCGCGACCTGGCCCCCGGCCTGGACCGTTCCGTAATCGGCATGGTGGAAACCGGTGAGCTGCGCCGCAAAAAGCCCTTCTGGGCCAATCGCGACAAATCAGCCCCCTGCGCCTATTACTGCCCGGTGCATATTCCCACCATCGACCGCCTCAAGTTGATGCGGGAAGGCAAGGGCAAAGAGGCCTATGACATGCTTCTTGAGTACACCCCGCTGCCCGCCTCGGTATGCGGCCATATCTGCCCCAACCTCTGCATGCAGAACTGCTCGCGCCAGAAGGTTGACGAGAAGATCGACGTCCAGATGCTGGCCCGGGCGGCCAAAGATCATCCCGCCCCCAAAACCGCGCCCTCGATCGGCAAAAAAGTCGCCGTTATCGGCGGCGGTCCGGCCGGCATGAACGCCGCCTGGCAGCTGGCCCGAGCCGGAGTCGAAGTACATATTTTCGAGCAAGACCACCAGCTCGGCGGCAAGCTTGCCCAGGTTATCCCTTGGGAAAGAATGCCCCAGGCCATCTGGATGTCGGAGATCGACCGGTTTATGGCCATGGATCATATAACGGTCAATTTCGGCGTTACCATGACCAAGGACAAGTTCGCAGAGCTCAAGAAGGATTTCGACCATGTGATCGTGGCGGTGGGCACCCATCAGCCGCGCACCATCCCCTTCCCTGGCCACGAGCGGGTGATCCCGGCTCTGGACTTTTTGAAATCGGCCAAGAGCGACAAGCCGATGAAGGTCGGCAAGCAGGTGGTGATCATCGGCGCCGGCAACGTCGGTTGCGACGTGGCCTGCGACGCCTACAAACTTGGGGCCGAACAGGTAACCCTGGTCGATATCCAGAAGCCCCTGGCCTTTGGTAAGGAAAAAGCGGCGGCCGAGGCTTTGGGCGCCAAATTCAAATGGCCGGTCCAGACCAAGGAAGTCACCGAGCAAGGCCTGGTCGATGCGGCGGGTCAGCTGATCGAGGCTCAGACCGTGATCATCTCCATCGGTGACGTGCCGGCCCTTAAATTCCTGCCCGAGACGGTTGAGGTTCTGACCGTGGGCGGGGCGGGCTGGGTAAAATGTAATGCCGCCGGCCGCACCTCGGACCCCAAGGTTTCAGCCGTCGGCGATGTGGAACGGCCGGGACTTGCCACCAGCGCCCTGGGCGCCGGCAAAAAGACCGCCGAGGCCCTGTTGGCCGAGTTCAGAGGCGAGGAATGGCATGATTTCGGCAAGGAAGTCGTGCCCCAGACCAGCTTGACCTATGCCCATTATGAACCGCAATGCGTTGGCGGCTCAGAGGGGGCAGAGGCCGAACGCTGCATGAGCTGCGGAACCTGCCGGGATTGCCATCTCTGTGAAACCATCTGTCCGGAAGGAGCAATCACCCGCGAAAAACTGCCGGATGACACCTTCCGCTATGTTTCCGATGACAACAAATGCATTGCCTGCGGCTTCTGCTCCGATACCTGTCCTTGCGGAATCTGGTTGATGCGGCCGTTCTGACAACAGCTGTTGAGTTAAAAACAAAAAAGGGGATGCCGCAAGGCATCCCCTTTTTTTGTTTGGTTGAAATAATCAACCAAGCGTGGCACCACACCACCCCGTTACAACCTTTTTTATTGCTACCTATCCTCGTAAACCTCGGTCACCGTCATCTTACATTTGGCATCCGAAAACTTTTTATAAAAAGCATATACCGCCATTGGCACGTTCGGCGCCTGAACAATAGCCTTTTCAACCGGTGCGGTCCGCCATAACTCAGGACCGCAGGATTTAAATTTAACCACAAAACTACGCATATATCCCCCCAGATAATTCAACAAAAACCGATAACAGCCGACAACCACTATCAAGATAGTAAAAAATTGTCTCATTAAATACTTTATCATGTCAAATTTTAAAAATACGGAATAAATACGGACCGACAACCAACTAAACGAGACATAAAACCTTAGGCCGAAACAGCACTAAACATGGGGTTTACGATAAAAAGCAATACCAACAACAAGTTAGCATACTATGCACGGAAACGATCGGAAAAACCGATTAGGTTTTCCGCAAAAGAAGAGAATAATCTATAGCAAAAAAATCTTACAAATTTCTTACTTTTTTTAAAAAAAATGAAAAAAGATGAAAAAAATGGATAGGAATTAAATTAATGCTGCCCAGCAACCGCTTTTAATTGGGAGACATCGAAACGATATCATCCAACATTTCTTTTATTTCCTCGGGTAGGTAATTTTCACGAGAAAGATGTTGACCATAGTCCCTTACAATCTGCTGTGCTTCTGCCAGCTTGCCATGGCGTCGCAGAAACAGGTAAAGCATTTTCACCAGACCGGCATTGGCAAAATCACTCTTCAGCGCTTCACGCAGGGCATAGATCGCCTCATCCATCCGCCCCACCTCAGCCAGGTTTTCCCCCCATTTACGGGACGCCTCAGCCAACAGATGGCGAAGGTCGTTACAGTAACAATGGACCAGATCATCACAGATGTTGTCATAGGCAAAACACGATTGCCAGAGATGCACCGCCTCATAAAAACAATTGCCGGCCATCCACCACTCATTGGCCCGGGCATGGAGCAGTCCCTTATTTGCTTTCGCCTCAAACAACCGCGCATCGATATTACAATTATCAAGACAAAGAATCCCCTGCTTCAGGGTCAGATAATTCTTAAGACTATGGGGGGCAATCGCCTCACTGATTGTTTTACGCAGACGGGAGAGAAGGGTATCAAACTTTGAACGGGTCTTATCCGGAGGACCTTCCGGCCAGAGGGCAAACTGCACCTTTTCCTGGTCGATCCGCAAATTAGGCGAGGAGACCAACAAGGCCAACACCCTTTTCTGGGCCGGCGTAAAATCCTCGGTCTTCAATAACCTTCTGCCCCCGATCCCCACACTGAAGCCGCCGAGAAAGGTTATTTCCAGCAGGGGAAATGCTTTACTTTTCCCATCAAACGCCACGCCCAAACGCTCACGCCCCAACAATAAGGCATAATCCGTCTCAATATCTCTTTTAACGGCAAACTCCAAAACGTCCTGCAATAATGCCGGGGTGATACCGATAAAATAGCTGAACCTGTTTTTTTTCATCAACACTAGGCTGCGGCCGATATCCTCCTGGGCCTCAGCCAGCTGGCCAAGCTTAACGAAAACCCCGGCCCGGACCATTAATGCCGCGGCCTCCCAGTACTCGGTGACCAGAGAGCTGGCGCCCTCGATCGCCGAGTTCAACTCCCGCACGCTTTCCTGATAATGTCCCAACTGATAATAAACCCTGCCGGCCACAACCTTATGCTGCACCAAAAACAAGTCACCGCCGGCCACCTCCCGCAATAACGCCGACTCGTTGATCGCCACCAGCGCCTTTTCCCGATAACCGAGTAACGCGGCCGCATAGGCCAGCCATTGCATGAACTGGCTGCGCATGTGGGGGTTATGATCCACCCGCCCGGTATGCACCCCCGCCTCGACCAGTCGGGCCGCCTCGGCAAAGCGCCCCTCAGCGATCAGCACACTGCAATCCCACACCACCAGATAGGGCCCGACAATGGTCTGCTCGAGCAATTCTTGGCCGACCAGGGAAATAAGTTTTTCCTTTTGCTGCCGATAATTGACAAAGTCGCCGTGCATTTGCAGATCATCAATCTGCATGGTGCAAAGGGCCATCTTATAGGTCGCGGCCACATGGGAATCGAGGAGAATGGAATAGCCCCACTCCAGTTCTCTTTTGTTTTTTTGCCGATAGCCGAGCAATAGATTTTCATATCCCTGAATAAGCAGGACGTTGGCGATCAAACCGGTGGCATTGTATTTCTGGGCAAGCCGCATGGCCAAGGACGAGTACTGGCTGGAGCGCTCCATGTTCGCGTTAAAATAACAGAAGCCGGAAGCGATATTCTTAGCCACGATAATCTTGATAAAAGGAGGCAACATTACCCCGACTTCGTCAAAAAGCTGCACGGCCCGAGGCAGCAACCTTTCACCATCCTTATGGGTTCCGGCAACCACCCAGAGAAACATGATAAGTTGACTTAACGCCAGCAACTCCCCGATCTTTTCTTGGCGGGGGCCAAAGATCCCACAGGCCCCTTCCAGATAAATCCGACATTTTTCAGGGAAAAGATCGGAATAGGCCAACCCGGTAAAGAGCAGCATCCAGCCTTTTTGTTGCAGGATCTCGGGCGGCACTTGCTGCAAGATCGAAAGGATCGAGGCATGCTGATTGACGGCCAGCAGTGCCATGCCCTCCCTCTCGATGATGCTATCGATCTCATCATAGTCTTCGGCGACCAGCGCATAACGAAGGGCGGCAACCACTCTTTTTTGGCCCATGGAAAAAACAGATGCCTTCTTCAGTATTTCCGCTCGCTCCGCCTTGGAAAAACGCAGCTTGGCCCGCTCCTGCATAAACTCCTGAAAGAGATGATGAAAACCGAAAATTTTTCCGCGCCGGTCCAGGCTGCGCACAAAATAATTGCTGTTCATTAAAAAAGTCAGCTTTTCGCCTATTTCCGGTTCTCCGGTGATTTCCTCGGCCAGGTCAACGGAAATCTCATCGAGTAATGAAAGCTTAAGCAATGAATCATGGAATTGCGCGGGGATCTGGGTAAAAATCTCATCTTTAAAATAATCAAGCGCGCGGCCCCCGGCCAGGGCATCGGTCACCTGGGCCATGCTTTCCGCCCGACTGTCTCCCTCCAGGGCATGGCCGGCCAGGATCATCCCCATGACCCAACCTTCGGTAGCCTGATGAATCTTGCGAACCACCTCCATGGGAACACCAAGGGCAAGAACCCCGTTAAGCAGATCATCGGTTTCCCGAGCGGTCAGCGCCAGATCTTCATTCCCGAGACGGAGTATATCGATGCCGAATTTAACCAATCGGTTTTTTAATTTTACCGGCCTGCGGGAAAGCAAAATAAAACGGATGCGGGGGGGCGAGGTCTCGATCAAATAGTCGAGAAAGGACAGGGTATGCTCACTCTCTTCAAGCAAATGAAGATCGTCGAACACCATAAAAAAATCGCCGTCCAGCGCCTTGACCAGCCCGGCAAGCATCATATTGGCAAGACCGGGCAGGTCTCCGACATTTACCTTGCTGTTGGCCAGCATCTTTTCGAATGGGGCGCAGGAGAAACCGGGCAGAGAATTCTCCAGGCAAACCACCAGGGCGCTGAAGAAAAGTACCGGATCACTATCCTCGGGACCAACCTGATACCAGGCATAATCACCGGGAAAGGCATCGAGGTATTGAGTGGCCAGGGTTGTTTTCCCATGGCCGCCCTGGGCCTCGATCAAAAATATCTTCTTATCTTTTCCCTGTTCATGGAGAATTTCATTAACCAGCCGCGAGCGGAACAGGTTATGGGATGCGGCAAAATGAGGCGGAAAAAACTTATTGGCGGGGATTTTTAAAGCAATAAACGACGACCAAATTGTCATAGTACCCCTCAGTACAGACATTAAGCAGGCAAACTCCCCCCGAAGCCGGCCAAGAAATTAAACTTATACTTTAAAAACTAATTGAACCCTAACCGAACAGACTGACAATTTCAAACCCAAAAATTTGCATGGTGTTTTTTACCCCACCTCCCATCATTGCCCAACAATCTTGTAACAAGCCCGCCCCCCTTTACACAAATATGTAACGCTAAAACCGACGAGCCACCTCTTAACCCAAGACAACCGACTAAAATCACGTATAAATCAATCACCATGACGAATCGGCATGATTTTCGCATTAGCCTGCAACGGTTTGTGACACATACTTAATTCAGCAAGAAACAAGGAGATTTTCATGAGGCTGAGACTTTTATCCATACCATCCCTGACGGCGCTGCTTACCCTGGCCCCGCAATTTTCCCGGGCAGCGGACCACCCGCCGGTGGACACCGGCACCACCGCCTGGATGCTCATCTCCACCGCCCTGGTTCTGCTGATGATTCCCGGGCTGGCCATGTTTTACGGCGGCCTGGTCCGCACCAAGAACGTCTTGAGCACGATGATGCACAGCTACGTTTCCCTGGCCATCATCGGGGTGCTCTGGGTGGTCTGCGGCTACTCCCTCACCTTCGGCAAATCGATCTGGGGCGGCCTTATCGGCTGGAACAACGATTACTTTCTCCTGCAGGGCATTGACGATGCCGTCACCAACGGTATACCCGAATATATCATCGCCATGTTCCAGGGTAAATTTGCGATCATCACCCCGGCCCTGATCAGCGGCGCCCTGGCCGAACGAGTCTCCTTCCGCGGTTACAGCCTGTTCATCGCCCTCTGGTTCCTGTTGGTCTACAGCCCCTTATGTCACTGGATCTGGGCTCCGGACGGCTGGCTGTTCAATGCCGGCGCCAACGGCGTAATCGACCTGGCCGGCGGCCTGGTCATCCATGTCTCTGCCGGGATCAGCGCCCTGGTCGCCGCCATTTACATCGGCCCGCGTCGGGGTTTCCCCAGACAGGCCATGCACCCGAACAATCTGGTCATGACCATGATGGGCGCCGGCCTGCTCTGGGTGGGCTGGTTCGGCTTTAATGCGGGATCCACCGTGCAGAGCGGCCTGGACACGGCCCGCGCCCTGACCATGACCCAGATCTCCGCGGCCAGCGGCGCCTTTACCTGGCTGATCATCGAGGCCCTCGCCTTCAAAAAAGCCACCTCCCTCGGCTTTGTTTCCGGCATCCTCGCCGGTCTGGTGGTAATCACCCCGGCCGCCGGCGTTGTGCAGCCGGTAGGCGCCCTGTTCCTGGGCGCCGCTTCATCCCTGGTCTGCTACTATGCCCTGGTTATGAAAATTAAACTCGGTTACGATGACAGCCTTGACTGCTTCGGCATCCACGGGGTGGGCAGCGGCCTGGGCGTCCTGCTCCTCTCCTTCTTCATCCGCGACAGCTGGCTGGCTGACGCTTCGGCCGCGGCCGGCAAAACCTGGACCGCCTTTGACCAGCTCAAGGTGCAACTGCTCGGCATGGGGGCAACCATCGCCCTGGCCGCAACCGTCACCATCATCCTCTGTGTACTCATCGAAAAAACCATAGGTTTCCGAGTAAAAGAGCAAATTGAAATCGAAGGGCTTGACCAGTCACTCCACGGGGAAACAGGATACGGCCTGGTCTCCTCGGACCGCTAACCCTGCGCCTCGCTTGACCCCAGTTCCCCAGATAAAAAAAAAGCCGGGAACCCTTGATCAGGTTCCCGGCTTTTTTTATCTGATTACCACCGAGTTTCAGCCGGAAAAAAATGGCTTAAACATGATGTTTGAGTTGGATAAGCATGTTGTGGGAGCGAATTTATTCGCGAAAAAAAATTACTTGAGCACCAGCAATGTCTAGTGGCCGGCCAGCCATTATTCGTGGCTGAAGCCGCTCCCACTGGACTTTCATCAACTTGGCTGAAATTCAATGGTAATCAGATTTTTTTAAGGCAACCACCGTCCCTGCACCAGAGATAAAAATCAGAGCTTTAAGGCGGACTTGATCTTGCCGCAGAGAACCTCGGTGGTAAAGGGCTTAACCACATACTGACTTACCCCGGCCTTAATCGCCTCCATGATATGCTCCTTTTCCGTTTCCGCCGTAACCATTATGAAAGGAATTTTAGCAAGAGCCTCGGTGGCGCGAACTTTTTTCAGCAGCTCGATTCCCGTCATGTTGGGCATGATCCAGTCACAGATTATCAGGTCGATCCGCCTGTTCTCAAGAACCTCAAAGGCCTTTAGACCATCGGTGGCCTCTGTAAGGTTTTCATGATTATCACAACCCAGCTCGTAGAGCATATTCCGGACCATCCGCCGCGGAAGCTCGAAATCATCCACAATCAGAATCTTGAGCTCGTTTAATTTCTGCACAGACATAGCAAATCTCCAGCCGTCAATAAGGAGGACAATTTCCGCCGAAACAAACTCACCAACCAATATTCTATACAAAAAAGCCACGGCAAGCCGAATTTTTTTCAAAAAAACATTCTGACATAAACATGCAGCACTACAAGGTAAAACGTAAGAGGACGACGAAGATTTACAGGGAAATCAGGGTACGGAGCAGTCGGTTACGACAGACGATTGCGATAATCCTCATAGCCAAAGCTCCGCACCACCGCAAAGGAATCATCCCGGGAATCGCAGACAACGATACTGGGCAGCCGCACCCCGTTGAAGGTGGTGGTTTTGACCATGGTATAATGGCCCATATCGCCGAAAACCAGCCGCTGGCCGATCTGCAGGGGGGTCGGGAAAGAATAATCACCGATCACATCGCCGGCCAGACAGGAGAGGCCGCCCAGCTTGTAGGTATACTGAAACTCCCCGGGCTCGCCGGCGCCGAACAAAACCGGCCGGTAAGGCATCTCCAGCACATCCGGCATATGGGCGGTGGCCGAGGTGTCAAGAATCGCGATATCCACCTCATTATGAACAATGTCCATCACCCGGGTCACCAGGACCCCGATATTTAAGGCAATGGCCTCGCCCGGCTCCAGATAGACCTGCACCCCATACTTGTCCTGGATGCGACTGATCAATGCACAGAGACGGTTAAGATCATAGCCCTCCCGGGTAATATGGTGGCCGCCCCCGAAGTTGAGCCATTTCATCCGGCCGAGAAACTCGCCGAATCTCTCCTCGAGCGCCGCCACCGTATTGGCCAGGGCATCGCTGTCCTGCTCGCACAGGGCATGAAAATGCAGCCCTTCGATGCCGTCGAGCTCCTCCGGCTTGAACTGATCACGGATCACGCCCAGCCGGGAATAGCGGCCGCAGGGATTATAGAGATCCACATCAACCTCGGAATACTGGGGGTTTACCCGAATGCCGCAGGAGATCTTTTTGCCGGCCGACTGAACCCGCTCTTTAAAATGACGCCACTGGCTAAAGGAGTTGAAAACCAGATGATCGGCACAACCGAGTATCTCGCCAAACTCATCGTCCCCATAAGCCGGGGCGTAGACATGAACCTCCTTGCCGAACTCCTCCGCCGCCAGACGCGCCTCGGCCAAAGAGCTGGCGGACGCCCCGGCCAGCACCTGGCGGATCTGCCCGAAGAGGCTGAACATGGCAAACCCCTTGAGGGCCAGCAGAATACGGCAGCCGGTTCGCCGCTGCACCAGATCGAGGATGGCCAGGTTTTCCGCCAGCCGCTGCCGGTCGCAAACATAACTGGGGGTGGGCACCCGACTCAGGTCAAAATCGATATTTTTAACTTTGTGGCTCATCTTTTCCCGCATTTAATAATTCAAAGTTAACCGCCGCCCCAACCGCGAGACGGTGAAGCATTTGCTCAAAACGAATGGCCGCCGGATCACCTTCCGGCGGCGCCCATCGGGCAAAATCCTCGGCCGGCAAGGGTTGATAGGGGCCTGGTTTCACTTCGACCAGCAGGGTGCCGGGCTCCTTGATGATCAGGGTATGCCAGGCCCCGGCCGGAATTTCCACCGCCGGGGCGGCACCATTTGCCGCCAGTTCAACAACGCTGCGCACAACCCCCTCTCCATCAAAAACCAGCACCGCCGCCCGCCCTTTAAGGGCAATAAAGAGCTCCCATTTCAGAGGATCGGCATGGCGGTGGGGCCGAATATAGGTCCCCGGCTCCATGGCCACCACCAGCCGCTGCACCGCATCATCGGCCGAGGCATGCAGACAATAATGCACCCGCTTCCGGGCCGAAACCTCGGCCTCGGCCCGCATCTTTTCATACAGTAGACAATCTATCAGCTTCATGGCCGCGGCTCAGGCCAGCTCCTTCACCTCCCACGGCAGACCGTGGATATTGAGCGCCGCCATGAAGGGATCCGGATCAAGCTCTTCCATGTTGAAGACGCCCTTGCCCTGCCATTTGCCGGTGAGCATCATCATGGCGCCGATCATGGCCGGCACGCCGGTGGTGTAGGAGATGGCCTGGGAACCCACCTCCTTATAGCATTCCTGATGATCGCAAATATTATAGATATAAATCTTCCGGGGCTTGCCGTCCTTCACCCCTTCCATGACGTTGCCGATACAGGTCTTGCCCTTGGTCCGCGGGCCAAGGGAGGCTGGATCGGGCAGCAGGGCCTTTAAAAACTGGAGGGGGATGATCTCGCGCCCCTCGAACATCACCGGCTCGATCCCGGTCATGCCCACGTTCTGCAACACCTCAAGATGCTTGAGATAATTATCGGAAAAGGTCATCCAGAAACGGATCCGCTTGAGCCCCTTGATATTCTTGGCCAGAGATTCCAGCTCCTCATGGTACATGAGATAGGCGTTCTTGGGACCGATCTGCGGAAAATCAAAACTCTGCTTGACGCTCAAGGGCTCGGTCTCGACCCACTCGCCGTTCTCCCAGTATTTGCCCCGGGCGGTCACCTCCCGGATATTGATCTCCGGATTGAAGTTGGTGGCAAAGGGATGGCCATGATCGCCGGCATTGGCGTCGAGAATATCGATATAGTTGATCTCATCCAGATAATGCTTGGCGGCATAGGCGGAGTAGACATTGGTCACGCCCGGATCAAAACCGCTGCCGAGCAGGGCCATCAACCCGGCCTTCTCAAAGCGCTCCTGATAATCCCACTGCCATTTATAGCAAAACTTCGCCTCATCCGGCGGCTCGTAGTTGGCGGTATCCAGATAGTGCACCCCGGTGGCCAGACAGGCGTCCATAATGGCCAGATCCTGATAGGGCAAGGCGACATTGATCACCAGGTCGGGCCGGACCCGGTTGATGAGCGCCACGGTCTGTTCGACCTGGTCGGCATCCAATTGCGCGATCTCGATGGTGCGCCCCACATTCTTTTTGACCGCATCCCGAATCTCCTCGCAACGACGCAGGGTTCGACTGGCAAGACAAATCTCCGTAAACACCTCGGCAACCTGCGCGCATTTATGCACAACCACACTGCCGACCCCGCCGGCTCCGATTATCAAAACTTTACCCATGATCATTCTCCAGCATTAAAACTATTATAACGATATGTTAGCAACATAGCGGCAAACCAGCTCCACACATATGTTTGTACGTCAGTTCACCACATCAAACAACTAAATTTTCAACAATCGCCCAAAACATTTTTTTCAAAACAATCAAATAGCATATCTCTCATGGTTGGGTTATTGACAAGCAGTCCATAGTCATGTATTATCGCCCCATCTTTACATCGGGGCCGTTAGCTCAACCGGTAGAGCAACTGACTCTTAATCAGTAGGTCCCCAGTTCGATCCTGGGACGGCCCACCAGACATAGCAAAGAGTTACGGTCGATCCGTAACTCTTTTTTTTGTTGACCGACACACCAGCTTTACCTCTTACCATTATAATTCTTCAGCAAGAGCATACGCTCCAACAACCGCGCAAAACCAAAAGGCAGGCAACCATAATTTTTTTTTATAATTTTGCAAGCAACAAATATCGGGTATGATAACTTTATTTACCTGTCCGCTCAGAAAATGCCGCGCCAAACCCATCTACCCCATATAAAGAGGTCACCTTGATCAGAAAAATACTCAATCGAGTTAAAGACAATTTCAAAAAACTTGTAAAAAAACAAGGGTCCCCGGAAAAACTTCGGGCCACAGAGGACATTGCTCATCAGGCCGAACAACCAATAACTGCCGAGAAAAACAAAAGAAAAAGATCTCGCAAGCGTCCTTCATACAAAAAAGAACACCACCCCACCGAGGCGATTGTTCCGGCAGCGGACCCGACCATTCCCTGGGACGACTCCCTGTTTGCGGTAGCCAAGGAAGAGGGAAAAACCAGGTTTCACGACCTGGATCTGCCCATCGAGATCATGCATGCCCTTTACGACCTGGGCTTTAATTACTGCACCCCGATCCAGGCCCAATCACTACCCGACACCCTAAGCGGCAAAGACGCCACCGGCAAGGCCCAGACCGGCACCGGCAAAACCGCCGCCTTTCTGCTTACGATCCTGACCCGCCAACTGCGCACCGCGCCGCCTGCAAAACGGCTGCACGGCACGCCCCGGGCATTAATTCTCGCCCCCACCCGGGAACTGGTTTTGCAGATTGTTGAAGACGCCCGCCTGCTCACCAAGTACATGGACTGCACCATTGTCGGCATTCTCGGCGGCATGGACTACCAAAAGCAACAACGCCAGCTCACCGAACAGCAGGTTGACATCGTCGTTGCCACCCCCGGCCGCCTGCTCGATTTCAATCGCCAGAAATACGTCCGCCTTGACGCGGTGGAAACCCTGGTCATCGACGAGGCGGATCGGATGCTGGACATGGGCTTTATCCCGGACGTAACCAAGATTGTCTACGCCACCCCCCAAAAAGGCCAGCGGCAGACCCTGCTCTTTTCCGCCACCCTCACCCCCCAGGTCAACCGGCTGGCCTCACAGTGGACCAGGGATCCGGTCGTGATCGAAATCGAATCAGACCACGTGGTGACCCAAACCGTGGACCAGCAGGTCTATCTGGTGACCAGACAGGAAAAATTCCCCCTGCTCTACAATATCATCTCCGGCCAGAAACTTGAGCGGGTGATGATCTTCTGCAACCGCAAGGATGAAACCCGCTTCCTTGCCGAAAAGCTGCAACGCTACGGCATCAAATGCGCCATTCTTTCCGGCGACATCGCCCAGAATAAACGGCTGACCACCCTGGAAAATTTCCGGGCCGGCAAAATCACGGTCCTGGTGGCCACCGATGTGGCCGGGCGCGGCATCCATGTCGACGGGGTGAGCCATGTCATCAACTACACCCTGCCCCATGACCCGGAGGACTATGTACACCGGATCGGCCGAACCGGTCGCGCCGGCGCCGAGGGAATCTCGGTAAGCTTTGCCGATGAGAACGACTCATTTCAGCTCCCGGACATCGAGGAGTTTATCGGTGAAAAACTCCACTGCATCCACCCGGAGCCGGGTCAACTCCGCCTGCCGCCGGCTCCGCCGAAATCGGCCGCCTCCACCGAACAATTTCTCCCGGCGAAAAAGGCACCGCGCAAGGGCTCGTACCCGCGCCGCAAAAGCAGCCCCCGCCCCCGTTAACCACTAGAGTAATTACCAACCCTGATATGGCTCTCATTACCTTTAAAGAAATCGGCTTAAGCTTCGGCGCCCTGCCCTTGCTCGACGCCATCGACCTCCAGATCGAAGCCGGCGAAAGGCTCTGCCTGGTCGGCCGTAACGGCCAAGGCAAATCCACCCTCATGAAGCTGATCACCGGCGAACTGGAACCGGATCAGGGCGAGATCATCCGTCAAAAGGGGCTGAAGACCGCCCGCCTTGCCCAAGAGGTGCCCCACGCCCTGGGAACCACGGTCTATGAGGTGGTGGCCAGCGGCCTCGATAATCTTTTTGAACTGCTGGCCGCCTACCACGCCACCAGCAACCGAATCAACCACGACCACTCGCCCCAGGCCATGGCCGCCCTGGAAGACGCCCAGCACGCCCTGGAATCAGCCGATGGCTGGCAGGCCCAGCAACGGGTGGACATGGCGATCTCCAGGCTGCAGCTACCGGAAGATCAACTGTTCGATCAACTCTCCGGCGGCCTGAAGCGCCGGACCCTGCTCGCCCGAGCCCTGGTCAGCGAACCGGATCTGCTGCTGCTGGATGAGCCGACCAACCACCTTGACATCGACTCCATCACCTGGCTGGAAGAATTTCTGCTCAACTTTCGCGGCACCCTGCTCTTTGTCACCCATGACCGGGTCCTGCTCCAGAAACTCGCCACCCGGATCATCGAGCTGGACCGCGGCAAAATCACCAGTTGGCCGGGTAATTTCTCCACCTACCTGCAACGCAAGGAAGAGGCGGCGGCGATCGAGGAAACCAAAAACTTCAAGTTTGACAAAAAACTGGCCCAGGAAGAGGTTTGGGTTCGCCAGGGCATCAAGGCCCGCCGCACCAGAAACGAAGGCCGGATCCGGGCGCTGCAGGCCCTGAGAAAGGAACGGGGCGCCCGGCGCAGCAAAACCGGGTCAGCCCAGATCAACATGCAGGACGGCGGCCTGTCCGGCAAGCTGGTGGCCGCGGTCAAGCATGTCTCCTTTCACTATGGCGCCACTCCCATCATCAGCGACCTGACCACCACCATTATGCGGGGCGACAAAATCGGCATCATCGGCCCCAACGGCATCGGCAAATCGACCCTGCTCAATATCCTGCTCGGCACCTTGGCCCCCCAGGAGGGCACGGTAACCTTGGGCACCAAGCTCGAAATCTGCTATTTCGATCAGCAGCGCATGCAGCTCGATCTGAACAAAACCGTGGCCGAAAATGTCGCCGAAGGCAACGACAACGTCATTATCAACGGCAAACCGCGCCATATCATCAGCTACCTCCAGGACTTCCTCTTCACCCCGGATCGAACCAGATCTCCGGTGTCGATCCTGTCGGGCGGGGAAAAAAACCGGCTGCTGCTGGCCAAGCTGTTCACCAAACCCTTCAATGTCCTGATCATGGATGAGCCCACCAATGACCTTGACGTGGAGACTCTGGAGCTGCTGGAAGAACTCCTGCTGGAATACAAGGGCACCCTGCTGCTGGTCAGCCATGACCGCGCTTTTCTAAATAACGTGGTCACCAGTTCCCTGGTTTTCGAAGGCCAAGGCCGGGTTACCGAGTATGCGGGCGGCTATGACGATTGGCTGAGCCAGCGGCCGACCGAAATGGCGGAAGAGGCAAAAAAAAGCGCCTCCATGGGCAAAAAGAATCGCACCAAAAAAGAGCCGCCCCGCAAGCTCAGTTACAAGCAAGCCCAGGAGCTTGCAGAACTGCCGCAACAGATTGAACAAATGGAAGCTGAGCAAAAAGCACTCTACAAAACCATGGCTACTGCTGATTTTTTCCAGCAGGACGCCAAGATTATCAACACCGCCACGGACAGAATGACGGAACTGGAAGAAAAACTCCCGGTTGCCTATGCCCGTTGGGAAGAGTTGGAAAAAATCGCGGCAGAGGGTAAGAGCTGATGCGGATCATCCTGATTGCGGCCATGGCCAAGAATCGGGTAATCGGCCGCGGCAGCGCCATCCCCTGGCGCCTCCCGGAAGAACAGCAACGCTTCAAGGCAATAACCATGGGCCATACTCTGATCATGGGCAGAAAAACCTTTGAATCAATAGGCCGGCCCCTGCCCGGCCGCAAAACCGTAGTCATCACCCGCCAAAAAAACTATCAGCCGCCGGGCTGCCTGGTGGCCGCCAGCCTCGAAGAGGCTCTGCAGCTATGCCGGGAGGATGACAAGGTTTTCATCTCGGGGGGCAGCCAGATCTATGCCCAGGCCATGCCTCTGGCCGATGAAATATATCTGACCACCCTGGACCGGGACGTTGAAGGGGATATCTATTTCCCGCCATTCAGGCAGGAGGACTTTGAGGTCAGCGCCAGCGAGGCAATCGAGGGTGAGGAGCCCTATACCTTCACGATCTTCACCCGAAAAACCGGAGCTAACGCCTGAGGCCCTCTAAAAATCAGCAGGCGAAAATCAAGAACTTTTCATTCCTAAAACCTTCCGAACCGCAAAAGCCACATCCATGTAAAGAAGCGGCTTAACCAGAAATTCACGGATGCCCATATCCTTGGCCCTTTCTTCGTTTATCATCTCGCTGTAGCCGGTACACATGATAATGGGGATATCCGGCCGGGCGGCCAGCATTCTCCGGGACAACTCCACCCCGGTCAACTTGGGCATGGCCATATCGGTCATCACCAGGTCAAACCCGGCGGGATCCTGCAGAAACACCCTTTCCGCCTCCAGACTGCTGGTCAGAGCCGTAACCTGATAACCGAGCCCTTCCAGCATCCGGGAGAGCAGCACAACGATCGATTCTTCATCGTCGACCAGCAGGATATGTTCGTCCCCCTTGGGCAAGGCCGAAGCCGCAATCACATCACCGGTCGATTCGAGCCGCTCGGCCTGGGGCAGATAAACATTAAAAACACTGCCATGCCCAGGCGTACTGCTCACCACAACATTGCCGCCGCAGGCCTTAACAATGCCATGCACCACGGAGAGCCCCAGCCCCGTGCCCTCGCCCTTTTCCTTGGTGGTGAAATAAGGATCGAAAATCCTCTCCAGAACGGCGGGCTCCATCCCGCAACCGGTATCGCTCACCGCCAGACATAGATATTCGCCGGGCAGCAAAGTCTGCTCCTGAACCAGATCATCCTCTCGACTGAGGGAGACCGAGGTCAGGGAAACATCCAAAATCCCACCCTGGTCACGCATGGCGTGGTACGCATTGGTACACAGATTCATGATCACCTGATGAATCTGGGTCGGGTCGGCAAACACCGCACCCTCGCCACCATCAAGATGCTGCTGAATCTCGATGTTGGTCGGGATCGAAGCGCGCAGAAGCTTTAAGGCCTCCTTAACCAGCACCCTGATCTCAACCGGCATCTTCTCCTGCTCGGCTTGACGGCTGAATGCGAGAATCTGCTGCACCAGCTCCTTGGCCCGGCGGCTTGCCTGGGCAACGCTTTCCAGATCCCTGCGCACAACACTATCCGGCGGCAGCTTATATTGGGCAAGATCGGTATACCCCATAATCGCCGACAGGATATTGTTAAAATCATGGGCAATCCCGCCGGCCAAAGTCCCCATGGCTTCCATCTTCTGAGCCTGCCGAACCTGAGTCTGCAACCTGGCATGCTCGTCTTCCACCATTTTCCGCTCGGTCACATCACGGATGATGCCCAGAAAGCCGAGAATTTTGCCGGAGGAATCTTTTACCGGCGCGCCCAGACTCTCCCCGATGAACTGCGCCCCATCCTTGCGCCGATATTCCATTTCATAGGGAACCAACGATGCGGCCCCAGCCGGATTAAAATGGACTCTTTGCTGCTGTTCGTAATCCCCTTTCCGCACATAAAGAATCTCGGTGCCCATCCCGAGCAATTCGGCGGCTTCGTAACCGAAAATTCGACTCAAGGCCGGGTTAATCATCACAATCCGCCACTTACTATCGGTAAAAACAACGGCATCGGGGATAGACTGAAAAATAATCTCAAACTCCGCCGTTCTTCTGCGCAACGACTCTTCCACCCGCTTGCCCTCAATACCCAAGGCTATTTCGTCCGCCACCGCCGCCAACGAATTAAGGGCCATTTGCGACAGGGGATGCTGGGCAAAAATCGCCACCACCCCGACCAACTTACCCTCCAACAGCAAGGGATGGCCGGCAAAAGCCACCATCCCCTCCCGTTTGGCCCACTCCTGATCGGTTACCTGAAAATCCCCCACCACCTGATTGGTAAGATGGGGTTTTTTATCCCAGGCAATAACCCCGATTTTGGTTTTATCATCGATATGGATCCGACTATGGCGACCATCAAGATTGGTATACATCCCGGCGCTGGCCTGCAGAATCAGTACATCCTCCTCGAGGGGGCTCACCGTCCAGATCCGGGCAAAAGCGCCATCGAGTTGCTCAACCAACACCTCGCAGCAGCGTTGGAGAATTGCCTGCAGATTCTGCCCGGTGGTCAGGGCCACCCCGATCTCCGCCCCCATGGTCAACAGACAAAGCTGCTCATCCATGGCCGCGAGCGCCTTCTGCCGGTCGGTGATATCCCGCACCGAAAAAATAATCCCGGTTACCTTTTCAGCCTGATTGCGCAAAGCGGAATAGGAGAGCTGCGCATAAAAGGGTTTGCCGTTTTTGGCCTTGAGCTGCGAGTTGAGCTCGTAATGGGACGCCGCACTTTTCTCGATATTTTGCCGAATACCATAAATATGCTTTTCCGGGATGAACCGCTCGATACTCTCCCCCACCGCCTCCTTGGCGGTGTAGCCGAAAATCCGGGCCGCCCCCCAGTTCCACAAGGTCACCTGCCCTTCCATGTCCACGGCAATCATGGCATCGTAGGCCTGCTCAATGATCTGCCCCTGGCGCCGCAATTCCTCCAGGTATGTCAGATCATGAATCCCCATCATAATGTTGACGATCTCACCATCACCATCCCGAATCATCTTCACCACCACCTGAATCGGCCGCCCGGTTGGATTGGCAAAACTATCGGCATCAAGCAAAATAGTTTCATTGTGGCGGTTACCCCGGGCCTTGCAGATCGGGCATTGGTCCGCTCCGCCGGCCGGGTGCATTATCCGGCTGATCTCGCGACCGATAACCTGCTCCGGCATCAGCCCGGTGAATCTATAAAAATTACGGTTGGCACGAAGCACCACGCCTGCCGGGTCGAGCAACAGGATGGCATCATCGACAAAATCCATGGACTGATCCCATTGGACATCGGCCACGGCCAACTCGGTCTCTTCCTTTTTTTCCGAAGACAGATCCCGGACATTAACCATCAGCTGATCACGCCCCCGATAAGGCACAATCGCCGCCTTGACCTCCACGTCAAAGAACAAGCCGTCGGCGTGGACATGTACCGACCGCAAGGTCTGTCCCATTGCCACGGTGAGGTCGGCGAGCAACCTTTCCCATAACGGATAAACATCGGGATGCACTATGCGCCGTAACGGCAGGCCGACCAGATCGGCATGGGCATAGCCATAAACCAGACAGGCCTTGGCATTGGCCTGCAATATTATGCCGTCTTGGCCGATAATGAGAAAGGCGTCGTTTAATTCATTGAAAATTCGCTGGTAACACTGGGAGGCTTCCGTCAGTTCGTCTAGGGCTGCGCGGGACTCCCGCCCATGGATAAAGAGCAACAGATAGAGGAGTCCGGAGGTGAAGACAATAAAAAAACTAAACTTGTAGGTATGTAAAAAAGCTGTGACAGAGGGATCCGCCGACAATAAGTTGCCGGGGACGGCATCAAAGACAACCGTCCAGATAACGCCGAGGGCGACGTACAAAAAACTGATCAGAAATGGCGAAATAGTTTTTTTCATCAAGGCATCATCTTGAGATTGAGTCTTAATTATTAATGTAGCATATCTGTTTTAATGATTGAGGATAATTTTTTTCACAGAAGTGAGATCTTAAAACTCAAACAAAAACGGCCACCCCCCAAGTTAATGGAAGATGGCCGGATAACTGGACACCAGGAAGATCAACTCCGGGTGAGATGCCGGTACTTGATGCGGTGGGGCTGCTTGGCCTCCTCACCGAGCCGGGCCTTGCGGTCTTCTTCGTATTCGGTATAGTTGCCGTCGAACCAGACCACCTGGCTGCCGCCCTCAAAGGCGAGAATATGGGTGGCGATCCGATCGAGAAACCAGCGGTCATGGCTGATGACCACGGCGCAGCCGGCAAAATTCTCCAGGGCCTCTTCCAGGGCGCGCAGGGTGTTGACGTCCAGATCATTGGTCGGCTCATCCAGCAGGATGACGTTGGCGCCCTCCTTGAGGATCCGGGCGAGATGAACCCGGTTGCGCTGGCCGCCGGAGAGCAGCCCCACCTTTTTCTGCTGCTCGGAGCCGGAGAAGTTAAACCGCCCGACATAGGCCCGGGAATTAACCTCGCGATTGCCGAAGGTCAGGGTCTCCTGGCCCTCGGAGATGACCTCCCAGATGGTTTTATCAGGGTCCAGCACATCGCGGCTCTGATCAACATAGGCCAGCTTTACCGTATCCCCCAGTCGGATGGAACCGGCATCGGGCTGCTCCTGGCCGGTGATCAGCTTGAACAGGGTACTTTTGCCGGCGCCGTTGGGGCCGATCACCCCGACAATACCGCCGGGCGGCAGGGAAAAGTTCAGGTTTTCATAAAGAATATTATCGCCATAGGACTTGGAAACCCCCTGGGCCTCGATCACCAGCTTGCCCAGCCTGGGACCGGGAGGGATATAGATCTCCAGCTCGTCGGCCCGTTTCTCCGCCTGCTGGCCGACCAGATCCTCGTAGGATTTAATTCGGGCCTTGGACTTGGCGTGCCGGCCCTTGGGGCTCATCCGGATCCACTCCAACTCGTGCTGCAGGGTCTTCTGCCGCCGGTCATCCTCGCGCTGCTCCTGGGCCAGCCGTTTTTCTTTCTGCTCCAGCCAGGAAGAGTAGTTGCCCTTCCAGGGAATGCCCTTGCCGCGATCAAGTTCAAGAATCCAGCCCGCCACGTTATCAAGAAAATACCGATCATGGGTGACCGCGATAACCGTGCCCTCGTAACGCTGGAGATGCTGCTCCAGCCAGCCCACGGTCTCGGCGTCCAGATGGTTGGTGGGCTCGTCCAGGAGCAGGATGTCCGGTTTTTTGAGCAATAAGCGACAGAGGGCGACCCGCCGTTTCTCCCCGCCGGACAACACCTTGACCGAGGCCTCCCCCGGCGGACAGCGCAGGGCGTCCATGGCCATATCCAGCCGAGCGTCAAGATCCCAGGCATCGAGATGGTCCAGTTTTTCCTGAACCACGCCCTGGCGATTGATCAGGGCGTCCATCTCGTCGTCGCTCATCGGCTCGGCGAATTTTTCATTGATCTTCTCGAACTCGGCCAGCAGGTCAACGGTCTCCTGCACCCCCTGCTGCACGATCTCAAGGACCGTCTTGCTCTCGTCAAGCTCCGGCTCCTGCTCGAGATAACCCACGGTCAACCCGGGAGAGATATGGGTTTCACCGTTAAACTCGGGATCAACTCCGGCTAAAATCCGCAACAGCGACGATTTACCCGAGCCGTTGAGACCCAAAACCCCGATCTTTGCCCCGTAAAAATAGGAAAGGCTGATATCCTTTAAGATCGGTTTCTTTTCGTAAAATTTGGAAACACGGACCATGGAATAAATAATTTTATTCGGCTCGTCATTACTCATCTGTCAACTCTCCTTGCATGCACGCAAAATTTAAACCGCCACCCGGGTGGCCGCTGGATTAGCATAATACCCTCCGGAAAAACCGGCAAAGTTTATCCCTAAGAACAACAAATTAAAAGCAGAATTATCATAAAGAGCAAGGTTATTTTACTTCCCCCTTGCGACCACCCGCCGCTTACAACGAAACCTGATTCCTGCCGCCGTTTTTCGCCCGATACAGGGCCTTGTCCGCCGCCTTGATCACGGTAAATGGGGTGTCCCGGCCTCCATTATGGTCGGCCAGCCCGATACTGATCGTCACTGAAACTTGCTTGCGGGATCCGCCTTTCCCCCCGCCTTTTGGGGGTTTTCGCTTCGGCCGGCCACTGCCCCTGATCTTAAAGCCACTGGCGGCAATAGTCTTGCGCAGTTTCTCCAGATAGGGTTGCGCCTGCTGGGCGCTTTTGCCGGAGAAAAGAATGGTGAACTCCTCGCCGCCATAACGAAAGGCGCACCCGCCGCCCCCCACCTGGCGCAGCTTGGCGGCGACCATCCCCAGCACCTGATCACCAACATCATGGCCGTAGCGGTCATTGAATTTTTTAAAGAAATCGATATCCAGCATGGCCACGCAATAACGCCCCCCCAACTTCATCAGCGCCTCGTTCAAGGCCCGCCTGGCGGGCAGCCCGGTAAGCTCATCGATAAAGGCCATGCTATGAGCCGATTCCAGCCCGGCTGCTATCAGAATAAAACCGGCCACTGAAAAATAAAAGGATAACTCAAGGCCGGGCTCAACCATAACCAGGGCGGCCAGCGAAATCAATAATGCCCAAAACAGGCCGAGGTCAAGATGATCCCGGCCCTTGCCATAACGGATGACAAGCAAGAGCAGGCCGAGGCCGTAAAGAGCAAGAGCCGGATAGGTGAGCAGATCAAAATCTGCCATGGTCAACGGCGGGGCCAGCTGCTCAAGCTCCTGCACGATCAACGGCCCGCGCCAACGATAAAGGGCGGCGGCCATAAAGGGTTGCCCCGCCAGCAAAGCCAAGCGGCACAAACCGCGCACCGTGAACATTCCCCGTTCCCGCCACATGGCAAAAAGGATGAAATCAAAGGGCAGCAGAACCGTGATACAAAAAGAAACATAGCGAACCGCAAGCTGCTCCCCATCATCGCCGCCGCCGAAATAAAGCAACAGCTGCTGGGCCATGAGCAGGACGAGCACCGCGAACAAAAGCCGGCTGCGGTTAAAGCGCCAGCCCAAAAACAGGGCAACCCCACCGACAATGAAAGGAAAGGCCCAGGTAAACTCCATAATCAGCTGGGCACTGTCATCAAACTGCAAGGCGGCAATGGCCAAGGCCAAAAGTACCCCGCCCGGCCAAAAAAAATTAACGAGCTTGCGCAAAAAAAACATTATTACTCCCGGCAATTATTGGTGGGCCAAGGATTGACCTCGATATCAAGCCTTGAAATTATTCACATTCCCCTAAAATACGTCAAGGATTATACTGAAATACTTTGTTTTTTTTAACAATATTGGCATGATGGGATAAATACGATCAAATCGGCCATTCCTTGGGTAGCAAAATGAGTGAGATGAATAAAATTCAGGTACATGTTTCAGCGGACCTCTGCAGCGGCTGCGGCCTTTGTCTTACAGTCTGCCCCAATGATATCTTTACCCTGCACCGGAACAAGGCCATCGTGACCGGCGGCCGTTGCCTGGGCTGCGAACATTGCCGGGCGGTCTGTCCGGCCGCGGCAATCAGCATCTCCGGCATCGACCCCGAGCTGATCCTGCAAACCATAACTACCGACAACCGTTGGCTGCCATATGGCCAGACAGACCCCGCCCAGCTGGTGCGACTGATGCGCTCCCGCCGCTCCTGCCGCAACTTTAAAAAGAACCCCGTATCCCGCGAGCAGCTGGAAGACCTGGTAAAAATCGGCACCACCGCCCCCTCCGGCACCAACAGCCAAGGCTGGACCTTCACCATCCTGCCCACCCGACAGGCGGTGGTGACCCTGGGCGACCAAATAAGCGGCTACTTTAAAAAACTCAACCGGCTGGCGGCCACCCCCGGACTGAGACAACTTCTTAGGTTTATCGGCAAACCAGCCTTGGACAACTATTTTCGCCGCTATTACCAGACCATCGACAAGGGTCTGCGCCAGTGGGAAGAGGAAAATCGTGACCGCCTTTTCCACGGGGCCACCGCGGCAATCATCATCGGCTCAAAACCGGGGGCCAGCTGCCCCATGGAAGACGCCATGCTCGCCAGCCAAAACATCCTGCTGGCCGCCCATGCCATGGGCTTGGGCACCTGCCTGATCGGCTTTGCCGTGGCGGCCATGGCCAAAGATGCAAAGATCAAAACCGCGATCGGCATCCCGCAACAGGAGCCGATTTACAGCGTCATCGCCCTGGGCTACCCGGCCGAGCCATATCAGAGGCTGACCGGCCGCAAAAAGGTCGAGCCGAGATACTTCACGGGACAAGACCGATGACTCCACCTTTCACCCTCACCGTCGGCGCCGAGGCGAAGCTCGACAATGCCGGCCCCAGCCTGCTCGAGGCCCTGAAAAAACAGCTGACCATCGACAACCCTCAATATAAAGATGCGCAGAAATATGGGCGCTGGATGGGGAAAAAACTCAAACCCCACCTTTATTTTTATGCCCAACAGGGCGACACCATTACCTTCCCCCGGGGCTATGCCAACCAGGCCATCCTGCTCGCCCGCAAATTCATGCGCTGCGCCCCGCAGATTATCGACCTGCGCAGCGAACTGGCCCCCATCGACTTCAACTTTACCGGCCAGCTCCGACCCTATCAGCAGGAGGCGATCGAGGCGATCACCAAACGGGATTTCGGGGTGCTCGAAGCGGGCACCGGCTCGGGCAAAACCGTGATCGCCCTGGCGGTGATCGCCAAAAGAAGGCAACCGACCCTGGTTCTGGTCCACACCAAGGAGCTGCTCTACCAGTGGGTCGAGCGGGTCCAGGCCTTTCTTAATATCGAAGCGGGGCTGATCGGCGACTCTAAATTTGAGATCAAACCGATCACCATTGCCATTGTCAATTCGGCCCGCAAGCATCTTGACAAACTGGCCCCCCATTTCGGCCAGATCTGCGTGGACGAGTGCCACCGGGTGCCCTCCACCCTGTTCACCGAGGTGGTCACCGCCTTCAGCTGCCGTTATCTCTTAGGCCTTTCCGCCACCGCTTTCCGCCGGGACGGGCTGACCAAGCTGATCTACATGTATCTGGGCGACCGGGTCCATAAGGTCGATCTCCACGACCTGCATCAATCCGGAGCCGTGCTCAAACCCCAATTCATCCAGCGGGCCACCGAATTCAGATACGTCTATCGCGGCAACTACCAGGCGCTGATGAAGGCCTTAACCGGCGACAAAACACGCAATGCACTCATTGTCGCCGACATCGTCAAAGAGCTGGAGGCAAACCAGGGCACCATCCTGGTGGTCAGCGACCGGATCAAGCATTGCGAGGAGCTGGCCCGCCTGCTTGAGCAAAAGAACCGCCGGGTCGTGGTGCTCACCGGCAAGCTGCCGGCCGACCAACGAAGCGCCATGGTCGAAGAGATCCGGGCCGGAGAGGTCAAGGTATTGATCTCCACCGTCCAGCTCATCGGCGAGGGCTTTGACTGTCCGGATCTCACCACCCTCTTTCTCACCACCCCGATCAAATTCACCGGCCGCCTGCTGCAGGTGGTGGGCCGGGTTCTGCGGCCGGCGGCGGACAAACAGCCCAGGGTCTACGATTATGTCGATCCGGTGGGGGTGCTGAGTTCCTCGGCCCAAAGCCGCTGGCTGACCTTTCAGGGCGGGTGAGGGGCTGAGTGTGGCCCCCAGCATCTACACCCGGCATCACCCGCCCCTTGTCATGACCATCACCATCTACCCAAAAACATAATATAATTTGACACAAATCTATTTTTATTATAATTAAAATAGTATGATTTCTACTTTTACAATAAAAAGAGCCTTACTGGAACAAATTACCAGCCGATTTTTCCAAGGCAAGGCGATAATCCTTTTCGGCGCACGCCAGGTAGGCAAAACCACCCTGATGCAGGAGGCCCTTAAGCAATATGGCGATCAGACCCTCTACCTGAACGGGGATGAGGCCGATGTTCGCGATCTCCTGGCCCACACCACCTCGACCAGACTGAACGCCCTTATCGGCTCTCGGCGGATTGTCTTTATTGATGAAGCACAACGCATCGAACATATCGGGCTCACCCTGAAACTATTCACCGATCAACTCAAAAATATTCAGGTGATTGCCACCGGCTCATCCTCCTTTGATCTGGCGAATCGGGTCAACGAACCCCTTACCGGCAGAAAATTTCAGTACCTGCTGCACCCGCTTGGCTTTGGCGAAATGGCAGCGCACCACGGCCTGCTTGCCGAAAAACGATTACTGGAACACCGGTTGATCTATGGTTACTATCCGGAGATCGTCACCTCCTCCGGCCAGGAAGAGGAGCTGCTGAAACTGCTGACGGACAGTTATCTGTACAAAGATCTCCTCATGCTGGGCAACATTTACAAGCCCGCCTTGCTTGGCAAGCTGGTCAAGGCCTTGGCCCTGCAAATCGGCAGTGAAGTATCTTACGCCGAGATCGGCCGCCTGGTCGGGGCGGACAGTCAGACCGTTGAACGTTACATCGATTTGCTGGAGCAGGGGTTTGTCATCTTCAAGCTGCCATCATACAACCGCAATGTCCGCAATGAGATCCGCAAGGGGAAAAAAATCTATTTTTACGACAACGGCATCCGCAACGCCGTTATAAATAATTTCATGCCCCTTGGGCAACGCACCGACAACGGACCACTTTGGGAAAATTTTTTGGTCAGCGAACGAATCAAGTTGCTGACAATGCGAGGGCAAAATGCGCAAGGTTATTTCTGGCGCACAACCCAACAACAGGAAGTTGACTACCTGGAAGAGCACCCAGGGGGGTTATCCGCCTGGGAATTCAAATGGAGCCCAAAGAAAAAGGCCAGATTCCCTAAAACCTTTTTAAACGCTTACCCGGAGGCGCAACCGGCAGTCATTACCCCGGAAAACCTGGATGATTTCCTGTTGAGGGAGGGGTGAGGGAACCAAAGCGGGGCACCGGTCTTCCGATCTTGCCGCCACCCCGGTTGCCGCCCCCCCTTTCCTGTCCCTTACGCCGCGTTATGATAAGTAAACCATTCATCGCGCAACTCGTCGTAGAGCTGCACCCGCCACCCTTCCACCTCGACCACACTCATCTGCATACTGTCGAGCAGGGATTCGCCCTGGGCCAGGAACTCCACCGGACATTCCGTTGCCAGGCCGGTGATCTCCAGCTCCGTGAACTCCACCGGATGGATGCGGCAGACCAGGGGTCGGACCGGGCCGGGCAACTGACAGCCTTGCGGGGTTAGAAAATGACAGCGGCGGTCCCGGCCGTGCTTGAGCACCCTCCGCGAGCCGTCACGGGTCAGGGTGTAACTGTTCCAGTTAGGATCATCCTCCTGCTCGAGATAGGCCGGCGAACTCGGGCGCCGCATTTCAAAAAAATCATGCTGCCCGCCATGCCCGCTTATCCGCCGGATATCCCCCATGGTCACGATGATGTCACGATTCAAACAGCAAGACCTTTCCAGTTGCGCACACTGCCTGCAGATACACATTGGTTGCCTCCATGTTTCCGGTTGCCCCCGGAACTCCTCTAAAGACTATTGAAGCGGCATACGGAATTATGCTCAAACGGACCAAACCATCCATTCTTTCACCAAACCACTATGCCGGTTGGGGTAATCCCCTTTGTTTAAATCAGAATTTTATCTCGTGCGGATGCACACCGGAAAACGGCCGACCGCGGAAGGGCCAGGCCTTTCAGAAAAAAAGGACGCTATCGTCAATCCATCATTAGATATTAAAGTCAACCTTGATGATCCCCTTTTGCCTATGCCCCAATATATCATTTCCCGCCGGGGGGCCGCAAGATGAATAATAGACCGCAAATAGACTCCCCGGAAAAAGATATACCCCATTGCCGGGAGCGATGATCGGAGGGGAAAAATTGCTTTTTCGAGTCGCCTAAAAATTACGAACAGGTTAAAAAGATAATCTAATCAAAAATAACCCCTTACCTCCGAGGTTTAAAAATGGCCATCTCCCAAAAAATGTCAGAGTTTGCAACCCGCTCCTCCTGGATCAGAAAGATGTTTGAGGAAGGAGCCAGACTCAAGGCCGAATTCGGCGCCGAAAACGTCTTTGATTTCAGCCTGGGCAACCCGGATCTGCCGCCGCCGGCCCAATATCGGGAAAGCATCAAGGAGATCATTGCCGATGAGGCCCCGGGCAGCCACGCCTATATGGCCAACTCCGGCTACCCCTTTGTCCGCCAGGCCGTTGCCGCACAAATCTCCAAGGAACAGGGAATGACCATCAGCGGAGAGGAGATCGTGATGACGGTGGGCGCGGCCGGCGGCCTGAACGTGATCATGAAAGCGCTCCTCGACCCCGGCGATGAGGTGATCATCCTCGCCCCCTTTTTCGTGGAATACCATTTTTACATCGACAACCACGGCGGCGTAGCCAAGGTGGTGAACACCGCCGCCGACTTCAGCCTCGATCTGGCGGCCATCGAAAAAGCGATCAATCCCAAGACCAAGGCGATCATCATCAACAGCCCCAACAACCCCACCGGCCAGATCTATTCGGCCGCCGAGCTTGCCGCCCTCGGCCGGATCCTGGCGGCGGCGCCGCGGACCGTCTACCTGATCGCCGACGAGCCCTACCGCAAGATCGTCTATGACAACCTTGCGGTGCCGAGCATTTTTGCCGCCTACCCGAACAGCCTGGTGACATCTTCCTATTCCAAGGATCTCTCCCTGCCCGGCGAGCGGATCGGCTATATCGCGGTCCACCCCCAGAGCAGCGACCACGACCCGCTGCTCGGCGCCATGACCCTGGCCAACCGGATCCTGGGCTTTGTCAACGCCCCGGCCCTGATGCAGCGGGTGGTCGCCAAGCTCCAGGGCGTAACCGTGGACTGCTCGGTCTACACCCGGCGGCGGGAGCTGTTTTGCCAAATTCTCCAGGCGGCGGGCTATGAATTCATCCCGCCCAAAGGCGCTTTTTATCTCTTCCCCAAATCACCGCTCGCCGACGACACCGCCTTTGTCCGGCTGCTGGCCGAGCAGAAAATCCTGGCCGTCCCCGGCCAAGGCTTCGGGATGCCCGGTTATTTCCGCCTGGCCTTCTGCGTTGAGGACAAGGTCATTGCCGGGGCCGCCGAAGGTTTCAACAAGGCGATGGCCATGGCCGCGCGCTAGTGGGCGACCGGCGCCCTCCGCTGTTTTTTTTAGCGCACAGGCGCAAAACATAATTTTATCAATATAGATCCACACTTAGTTGCAGAGCAAAATGGATTGTGATAGCATTTTCAGTGAAGGTCTTAAAACGGATTTTTTCAATAATCTCAAATTGGACAAAGCTCTTTGCGCCTGCCGGAAAACCTCAAACAAAGATTATTGAAAACAGTCCCGCAACAACCACTGCCTTTAGAGGATCACCGCGTTGTTTGACAGCTTTAAAATAAAAAAATTGCTCGGCAGATATGCCGCCGCCCCAACCGGTCAGCAGGAAGAGGAACTGCTTGCCGAACTTAAAAAGTTTGGCCCGCCTGCGGTGCGAGCAACCATTGAGGCCTTTCAGCAAAAAAAAATTGCGGCCCTCAAAGCCCAGTATCTGCTCACCAAGATCTGCTCCGAGAGCAGCATGGAAGAGATTGTCCCGCTGATCGGCGACCCTTACGACGAAGTGCGCCGAGTGGCCAAGGAGATTACCATCCAGAAATGGAGCAAATCTTCCTGGCCGATTCTGGTCGAACTCCTTAAAAGCGTTGACACCTATTCCCGAACCAATGCCACGGAACTGCTCTGCACCTTCAAGCCCGAGGCCTGCATCCCGGAACTGGTTTCCATCTTCAACCATGGCAGCCCGGAAACCAAACGCTGCATCATCAAAGTAGTCAGCCAGATCAGCAGCCGGACCAGCACCCGGCTGGTGATGAGCGCCTTGAACGATCAGAACTGGCAGGTGCGGCTGGCGGCGGTGCGCAGCCTCAGCATCCTGAAGGCCGCGGAAAGCGTCGATCTGCTGATCGACAAACTCGTGGAAAAAGATTCCCAGATGCGGATGCTGGTCCTCGAAGCACTGGAGGCCATCGGCGACCGAAAAGCCGCCCCCTACATGATCGATCTGCTCAGAGATGATGACATGATGGTCCGCCAGCGGGCCACCGACTGCCTGATCCACATCGCCGATGCCAAGATCGTCCCCGAGGTCCTGGCCTTGATGCGCGACAAAGACGTCAACATCCGCCGCTGCGCGATCGAGGTTCTAAAAAACCTTAAAGACCCGGCCACCAGCGAAGAACTGATGCGGGCTCTCAAGGACTCGGACTGGTGGGTCCGACAGATCGCAACCAGCTCCCTCACCGAACTGCACGGCGACAACAACATCACCCGCGGCTTCATCACCCTGACCCGGGACCCGGACGAAAACCTGCGCCGGTGCGCGGTGGAATTTTTCAACAAGGTCATCGACCCGGCCGCTTACGATGCCCTGATCGAGCGGCTGGAAGACGAAGACTGGTGGGTGCGGGAAAAGGCCATCCGCGCCCTCGGCAAACTGAAAAACGAACAGGCAATTGCCCCCCTGCTCAACAAGCTTGATGACCGGGAAGTGGCCTGGTCCGTTCCCGCCGCCCTGGCCGCCATCGGCGGCCAGGAGGCATTCGAAAACCTCAAGCGCCTGCTGTTTGCCGACGACAAACGGATGCGGATCGAAGCGATCAAGGCCTGCGCCTGTTTAAAAAGCAAAGAGGCCATCGAGGCGATCAAGGAATGCCTGGCCGACCCGCACGAAGAGGTCGCCGCCCAGGCGATTGACGCCCTGAAGGCTTTAACCGGCAAGGCATATAAACCCATCTGCCGCGATCAGGGCAGCGGCCAGCCGACCGCCAGCCTGGCCACCCACGCCATCACCCCTGGATCAACGGTCACCGAGGCCATCCTCGTTCTCGATCTCTGCAACTCGACCGATATCACCAACCGTTACGGAGATACCTTTTCCCTTAACCTGATGCAGACCCTTACCAACCTGATCGCCCCCATTGCCCGCAAGGAGCAATGCCGCTTCAGCAAGGGCACCGGCGACGGCTTTTTAATGACCTTTCCCCTGGCTGAAAATGCGGTGCGCTTTGCCCGGGAAACCTTTGTCGCGGTAAACCAGCACAACCAACAGGCCGATGACAAAAACCAGATAAACATCCGCTTTTCCATCCATCAGGGCGAAGCCAAGGTGGATGCCCAGGGCGACCGGCTCGGGCTGGCGGTGAGCATGACCTTCCGGGTGGAAGGGGTCAAACCGGAAGGGATCATCCCCATCGAGAACGGCATGAGCCCGGAAGAGTTCCCCATGGACAATCGCATTGTCATCACGGAAACGGTAATGAAGGAGCTAAAGGATATGGCAGGGATCAACGCCAGACTGGTCGGCCTTTTCGAACTCAAGGGCATAACCGGTTTGCACCGGATTTTTCTGCTCACTTAAAAATAGATTCAGGCGACTAACATGAATAATTCAAACAACGACAACACGCCCCTCGCTTTTAGAATCGAGCATATCTTAAGGGAAAATCCTTTTTTTGAAGATTTCACCGATGCCGAACTTGATTTTTTTTCTCAGCACATGAGCCTGCGCAGCTTCCCGGAACGCTCGGTCATCTTCAACAAGGGGGAAATCGGCAGCTTCCTCTTTTTTGTTGTGGAAGGCGAGATAGAGGTTCGCCTGGAATCATCCGATTACAAACAGATCATTGTTTCCACCTTCCAACGCGGCGCCTGCGCCGGGGAGATGTCGATTATCGATGATTTCCCCCGCTCGGCTACCCTGGTCACCTCAAGACCCTCCGAGCTGTTGATCATCAGCAAGAGCCGGGTTAAGGCCATCTGCGATGAAAACCCGAGGCTCGGCCTCAAATTCATCACCGGCATCACCAAAAGCCTGAGCCTGAAACTACGCGAAATCAGCGGCAGATACGCCGACCTGGCCTGATTGGCGCACCACGAAGTTCACGCATAGCCCGAAGCTGTTTTTTCTTCATGTCCTTTGCGCACTTCATGGCCGATAATCGACTTACGGATTAATGACTAACCCACCCACCACCCTCATCTTTTGCGGCTGGCTCAAAGCCCTGACCTCCCGCACCCGGCGGACCGATGACCAGGGGGGGATAACCTTACCCATTAACCGTAGAACCTCGATCAAGGATCTGATCGAATCATTCGGCGTTCCCCACACCGAAGTCGGCGCCATCCTGGTCGATGAAGAGGAAGTCACCTTCGACCACATCGTTGGCCACCCCAAGGCCATTACCATCATGCCGCTCCGGCCGCCGGTGGACGTATTGCGCCCCTCCCGGCTAAGACCCCTGCC
>Ga0224496_10000037_pt1 | contig 104316 bp, 103 predicted proteins | sample SF_Jul11_sed_USG_2_FD_168127 | JGI IMG/M metagenome (GOLD analysis project Ga0224496, IMG submission 168127) | Sediment microbial communities from San Francisco Bay, California, United States - SF_Jul11_sed_USGS_8_1 | ecosystem: Environmental > Aquatic > Marine > Sediment | place: USA...
ACGTGCCGGAAGGCACCCCGGTACGGCACACGGAAAGCCAGAACCACGGCTTGGAGAAGGTGCTCGACAACAAGCTGATTCCCATGGCCGAACCGGCCCTGGAGCGTGGCGAACGGGTGGAACTGGTCCATGCGGTGCGCAATACGGATCGCTCGGTGGGCACCATGCTGGGGCATGAGGTGACCAAGCGGTACGGCGAGAAGGGCCTGCCGGAGGACACCATCCACATCACCTTCCGCGGTACCGCGGGTCAAAGCTTCGGTGCCTTTGTGCCCGCCGGGGTGACCCTGGAGTTGATCGGCGACGCCAACGATTATTCCGGCAAGGGCCTTTCCGGTGGCCGCATCAGCGTGCGTCCCCCGAAGGCGTCCACCTTCCGGGCGGAGCGCAACATCATCGTCGGCAACACGGTGCTGTATGGCGCCACCACCGGCGAAGCCTATTTCCGCGGCGTAGCCGGGGAACGCTTTGCGGTGCGCAACAGCGGCGCCCGTGCGGTGGTTGAGGGAGTGGGCGACCACGGGTGCGAATACATGACTGGCGGCCGCGTGGTGGTGCTGGGCAAAACCGGGCGCAACTTCGCGGCCGGTATGAGCGGCGGCATCGCCTACGTATATGACCCGGAAAACCGCTTTGCCGCTCGCTGCAACCCGGCCATGGTGGAACTGTCCGCCCTGTCCGAGGCGGACGACGTGGCCGAAGTGCGGCAGATGGTGGAACGCCATCTGGAGTTCACCGGCAGTGTTGTGGCCCAGGAGATCCTGGACGATTGGGAGGAGGCCTACCCGCAGTTCATCAAGGTGTTCCCGGTGGAATTGAAACGGGTGATGGCCGAGCGCGTGGAGCAGGCGAAGGGCGCCAAGCTGGAGGATTCGAAAGTTGGGTAAGGTCACCGGATTCAAGGAGTTCGAGCGCCGCACCCACGGCTACAAGCCGGTGGAGGAGCGCATTCGTCACCACAAGGAGTTCACCGTCCCCCTGTCGGAGGCGGATCTCAAAACCCAGGGCGCCCGCTGCATGGATTGTGGCGTGCCGTTCTGCCACAGCGGTTGTCCGCTGGGGAACTACATTCCCGACTGGAACGATCTGGTCTATCGGGGGCGGTGGGATGAGGCCAGCGCGCGGCTGCACGCCACCAACAACTTCCCGGAGTTCACCGGCCGCGTCTGCCCCGCCCCCTGCGAGGCGTCGTGCGTGCTGAACATCCACAATAATCCGGTCACTATCAAGCAGATCGAGTGCGCCATCGTCGATCGCGCTTTCGACGAGGGGTGGATCACCCCGGTCAAGCCGATCAAGCGTACCAGCAAACGGGTGGCCGTAATCGGCTCCGGTCCCGCCGGCATGGCAGCGGCGCAGCAGTTGAACCTGGCGGGCCATACCGTCACCCTGTTCGAGCGCGCCGATCGAATCGGTGGCCTGCTGATGTATGGAATCCCCGATTTCAAGCTGGAAAAGACCACGGTGCAGCGCCGGGTGGACCTGATGGCCGCCGAAGGCGTGCAGATGTCCCCCAATACCGAAGTGGGCAAGGACGTAACCGCTGAAAAGCTCAAGTCCGAGTTCGACGCGGTGTGCATCTGCATCGGCTCCACCGTGCCGCGTGATCTGGATGTGCCGGGGCGTAATCTGAAGGGGGTCCACTTCGCGCTGGAATTTTTGATCCCCCAGAACAAGCGCAACTGGGGCGACGAAATCCCGGCCGACAACGACATTCTGGCTACCGGCAAGAATGTAGTGGTCCTCGGTGGCGGCGACACCGGCTCCGACTGCGTGGGCACCAGCATCCGTCACGGGGCCAAGTCGGTCACCTCGCTGGAACTGATGCCCGAATCCCCTCAGGAGCGGGCTTCTGACAACCCCTGGCCCCAGTGGCCGCGGGTCAGCAGGGGCTCCACCAGCCACGATGAGGGCGGCAAGCGTTTGTACTCCGTGGCCACCAAGAGTCTGGAAGGGAAAAACGGCGTCCTGCAAAAACTCAACGCCGTGAAGGTGGAGTGGGCCCAGGATGCGTCCGGCCGCTGGAACATGGCGGAAGTGCCCGGTTCCGAGTTCTCGCTGGATGCCGATCTGGTGTTCCTGGCCATGGGCTATCTCCATCCGGAAACCGCCAGCTTCGTTAAGGAGCTTGGCTGCGAACTGGACGCGCGCGGCAACGTGAAGGCCGGCCCCGATTACCAGACCTCTGTTCCCGGTGTATATGCCGCTGGTGATGCCCGCCGGGGCCAGTCCCTGGTGGTGTGGGCCATCGCCGAAGGCCGCCAGGCCGCCCGCGAAATCGACCGCTATCTGATGGGGGACACCCACCTCCCCTAGGGGGCACGGCCCCTGCGGTATCCGAATGGGGTACGCCTGTTTGGATGGGAAGGGGCTTCCACCATGCGACCTGCATGGGGTGCCCATTCCGCCCGGGGCGGCGCGAAGAGGGCACGGCCCTTGCGGTATCCGAATGGGGTCACCTGTTTGGATGGGACGGTGCCTCCACCATGCAACCTGCATGGGCGCGCCATTCCGACCGGGGGGAGCGGCCTCGCCGGTAGCGGCGCTCGGGAGCGAATCTACACCACGCACGCCTCATAAATCATTGCGGCATACAGCCGCGCGGCCTGAACGGTTTCGGTGATGGAAACATGTTCGTGGCGGGTATGGGCTACCTCCAGTCGGCCGGGGCCGCAGATCACCGGCACCGACCCCTTGTGATGGAACATGCTGCCGTCCGAGTGGGAGCGGAACGCCTCCGGGGTCCACGGGGTGCCGGCGGCTTCAAACGCTTGGCGAAGCGGGTCCAGCAGGGGGTGATCGAAGGCGTTGGCATAACCGGAGGCCCAGTAGCGGTTGTCGTTTTCCAGCCGGCAGCGGGGGTGGGTGTCCAGGGCCGCGTTGCGGGCCGCCTCGATCAACTGGTCCACCGCGTCCTTGCCGACCCCCGGCGGGGTGTGGATGTCGATGGCCGCCTCGCACTCCTCGGCCACCATGAACAGACCGGCGCCACCGCGAATCTCGCGCGGGTTGATGGTCAGGTTGGCGGCAAAGCTGGTTTTACGGCCCAACTCCAGAATTTGCTGCATCCACTCCAGCATGGCATGGATGGCGCTGGCGCCCATCTCCGGCAGGGCTGCATGGGCGCGGGTGCCGTGGGCGGTGAGCAGGCATTCGTAGTAGCCGTAATGATCCACGCACGGCACCAGCCCGGTGGGTTCGCCAATCACCGTGAGCGGTGCGGTGCGCCACTCCAGCAGCGCTTCGGAGCCGTCCCCGTACTCCTCCTCACCCACCACCAGCGCCACCGTCAACCCCCGTTTGAGCACCACTCCGGAAGCCACCAGGGCCGCTACCGCCTCGACCATGGCGGCGCAGCCGGATTTCATGTCGGCGGTGCCCAGCCCGTGCAGCACGTCGCCCTCCCGATGGATGGTCTGCTCCTCGTCGCCGATCAGAGGAACCGTGTCCACATGTCCCACCCACATCATGGCAGCGGGCTGCGGCCCCAATTCAATGATCAGATTGGCGCGCACGTCGGCCACCGGGCCGCCGCTTTCCGGCAACGGCTGACGCATGTAGCGCACCCCGCACTCGGCAAGCCGCTCGGCGAAGACTTCCATGGCCGGCTCTTCCGCAAAGGACGGGCTGTACTGCTCCACCGACTCGGTGAGCAGGCGGACCAGACGCTCCTCGTCGATGTGATCGAAAATCTGCTTCAGATCGCTCATGTCCGTCCTTTCGCCACTCAACTTTTGCGGCGCCGCATGCGCCGGTATTTCGGGTGGGAGGTGAGATTCTTGCTCAAATAGATGTGCTGGTCCTCGTTGTCAAAGCCGTGTTTGCGGAACAGCTTGAGGGCGGGGGCGTTTTCCGCATCGGTATCGACGATCATCATGCGGGCCCGGGCGGTGATGAACACCTCGGTAATTTCCTGGATCAGACGGCTGGCGATGCCGGAACGGGCCATGCCCGGTTCCACGGCGAGCCAGGTGAGATAGCCGTAACTCCAGGCGCTGTGGCGCTTTTCGATCAGGGAACCCAGGGCAAAGCCGACAACCTTTCCATTCAGTTCGGCCACCAGGCAGAATTCCCCGTCGGAGTTGAACAGGCTGACCGGTTCGTATTCGTCCCAGGTGCGGTAAAGGCTCGGCCACATGTCGGCAGTGAACACCTTTTCGCCCAGCGCATACACGGCGGACAGGTCTTCCAGTTCCATTTCACGGATGTCGAGGGAGTCCAGGTCGGGGGTGGGGGTGTCGTCGGACATAGGGAACTCCAGAAGGGTTATGCCGTATGCGGATTATAGCCGCCACAGGAGAGGATCGGGCACTTCCCGCATACGTAGTTGTGGATGGGCGCTGGAGATGGGGATGATACGTCGGCGCGCATTTGTGGGTTACACGGTGGGGCGTAATCGACGGAAAATGACCCGAATGTATGAAAATGCAGCGCCGCGCTGAGGGTCGCTGGTAAATGCAGCCGCATCTGGCGGCACCCTTTCCGTCTGAACTTCTCCGGCACTTGAGCGTGGTGGCCACAGTGAGTGCCAGATGATCAATAATACCGCACCTTATGGGAAAAGTATTTCACAGGCCCCGGTGATCAATGTTTCGAGTTTCGGCTGTATACGGTTAGAAAACCTAGTCGATTCTGTTACGTAAGTCTCCGAAAATATGGCGGTCATCTGCGAGTAAAGGGGGAGTCTCATGATTTGGAAGTCACGCGGCCGGATTTTTGCTTGTTCCCTTGATCGTGTGTGTTTGTATTTTTGCGTACATTGTACGAGTGGGGCACAGAAACTGAGAATATGACTACGGTGTGGCGAAAAATAATATCCGTGGCGCTGGATGCTGTGGTCGTGATGGGGTTTGGAGCATATTCCTGGGCGGCGGACCTGAGCACTGTCAATAACACCGAAAGCTACGCGGACCCGACCATCGCGGCGCAGTTCATGACGGTGCCCACCGACTGCACTGCGGCCCCTGACAGCATCGATACGGTGACCGCCTGTAACGCGCTGGGCGACCTGGCCGTGCAGGCGGCACAGGGCCTCGGGCCGATGGGGTACTGGCAGGGCAGCTCCGTCACGGACTTGGTGAGTGCGGACTTTTTCGTTCCGTCCACCAACCTCTTCAACCTTGCCGCCGGTGGTGGGGGCGGGCTGGCGCCGATTTTCTCAAAGAACACGCGCAACCTGTTCGGTCGCGGTGACGAGATAATGGGGACCTTTACCCGTGAGGAGATGCTCTTCATCGGGCTGGCGTTGGGTGTCGATGCCCAGCAGGAGCTTACGTCTCCGGGCGACACGAAAGTGCAGGACATGGTCATCTACCTGCTGAGTCAGCCGGAAGGGGCGACCTCGGTTACCATTGGCCCTCTCACCTTCAGTTACGCGGACCTGACGACCTATACCAACATCACCGGCTTCACCTCCGGTAAGGCAGACACCGTCGTCAACAACTGTTTAACCAACCATCCGATTTTCGGTGCCTTGTGTGGCAATATGACCTTTGCGGCCACAATTTATCTGGCGGATCAAGGTATTACCGAAGCATTCGCGAGCAGTTGTGGGGCCGGCGATCCGTTTTGTGCGAATCGCGACCACTGGATCGACCAGACGGTGGTGGGTTACGTGACCAGCTTGGACAAGGACACAGCGGCTGAGGAGTTAACCCAGAACTTCCGCAGCCAGGTGTCGTTTGATACGGATCCCCTTCCGATTTCCACGATCAACTATACCCATGTGGATCAGCGGTTGGAGCAGAGCGTGGTGTTGGGTATGGCAGAGTTCGAGGCCTCCCGCCAGACGTTCCAGCAGGCGTTTCAGACGACCGCTATGGCCGATTTTTTCTGGTCTCCGGTATCCCGCGACGTCTCTCAGTTGGTGTCGCAGGACGTGGAAGGGTATCTGTTCTCCTGCTTCAACTGCGACACGCCGGAACTGGTTGCGTCGGGCGGCAGCCACGCGTTCGATCCGTGGCTGACCGCGGACGAGATCACCTTCATTCCATACTCTTCCTCCTGGCACACGGTGCCGACCTTCACCCACGCGCCGGTGCAGTAGAGCGGGAACATTCTTCCGGCCCCGGAGCCTCCCGTTGTGCTGACTGATGATGTGGGCGGTTGCAAGGCAAAGTCGGGTCTGAGCATAGTGGCGCGGGCAGTGGCACAATAGGGATCTTCATCCATCCCTGACTGCCGGAGATATGCCCTTGAACCCGCCCCCCGAGACCGCAATCATTGCCATCACCAAGCACGGGGTAGCGCAGGCCCGTGAGCTGGCCGCAAAGCTGGATGGCGCCACGTTGATCGTGCCGGAAAAATTTGCCGATGCCGCCGGGAAGGGGGCAACGGTCTATTCCGGGCCCTTGAGGCCGCAGGTGGAGGCGTGGTTTGCGCGCTATCAGAACATCGTGTTTCACGTGTCGCTGGGGGCGGTGGTGCGGCTGATCGCCTCGCACCTGAAGTCCAAGGACGAAGACCCGGCAGTGCTGGTGGTGGACGACGCCGGGCAGTTCGTCATTTCCGTGCTGTCCGGCCATGTGGGCGGCGCGAACGCCTTTTGCGAGCAGGTGGCCCACGCCTTGGGGGCCACGCCAGTGATCACCACGGCCTCCGACGTGGGCAAAACCATTCCGGTGGATATTCTGGGGCGGGAACTGGGGTGGCAGGTGGAGCCGGAGACCAAGGCTTATATCACTGCCGTGTCCGCCGCTGTGGTCAACGAGGAGCCGGTGGCCTTGGTGCAGGAAACCGGCGAAACCAATTGGTGGACCCGCGACACTCCGCTGCCGAAAAGCATCACCGTGTATGGCGATTTAAATGACGTACCGCTAGCCGACGTGTCCGCCGTGCTGTGGGTGACGGATCGGATTCCCGATCCGGTGCTTTCCAAAAAACTGGCCGGTCGGGTGGTGATCTACCGTCCCCGTTCTCTGGTGCTGGGGCTGGGGTGTGACAAGGGGGCCAGTCGGGAAACCCTGGCCGAAGCGGTGGACAAGGCGCTTAAGGACCATGGCCTGTCACCATTGAGCATCCGCAATATTGCCACCATCGACAAAAAGCGCGACGAGGCGGGCATCAACGAACTGGCGCGGGAATTGGGGGTGGAGGTGGTCACCTATCCGGCGGCGGAACTGGCGGCGGTGCCGGACATTCCCAACCCGTCCGAGGTGGTGATGAAATATATGGGCACCCCGGCGGTGGGGGAGCCCGCGGCCATGCTGTCGGCGGGCGCTTCGGGGCTGGTGATCGAAAAGCTCAAGTTCAAGGGCGCTGACGGTCTCAATGCCACCGTCAGCGCCGCCCGCGTGGCGTTTTAGTATTCTTGCCATGGGCCCCATCGGGTCAACGTCCCGGATTGGGGTGACACTGGCCCTGTTCCTTCTGGCGGTCCCCGCCGGCGCGGATGTTCCGGTGGCGCAGCGGGCGGAGGTGGATCACCTGCTGGCGTTCATTGCGGACTCCGGATGCTCCATGCAGCGAAATGGAAAGACGTATCCGCCGGACCAGGCGGTGCGCCATGTGACACGCAAATACAACCATTTTCGGGAGCAGATCACCAGCACCGAAGCGTTTGTGCGCCAGTCGGCCACTCGCAGCGAGCGGAGCGGCCAGGCCTATCTGGCTCTGTGTCCGGGACAGCCACCAAAACCCGCAGGAGAGTGGCTGATGGAGGAGTTGCAGCGGTTCCGGTCCGGGTCCGCGGGCGGGTTCTCCGGCTCGCCCGCCGCTTCCAAGGCCGTGGCGCCTTGACGGATTCGCCGACCGATGCTGCAATGGACCTCTCTCCTCGCGCCACGGACGGCGCCTGGATGCAAGGGAAGGGGATTTGCGGATGAGAGACATATTTTACGGATTGTTTGCGGTGCTGCTGGCGGCGGGGCTGTTTATTCCGGCGGGAGCGAAAGCCGCCAAGAAGGAAAAGCTGCCCGTGGCCGTCGCCCAGTATCACCTGCTGGACGGCAAGTGGGACGGCACCGCCCAGCGGCTCGAGGAGGGCGGCGCGCTGACCCCGTTTGACACCCGCATGGTGTGCGACAAGGTGGCCGAGGGCTGGGCCATTGCCTGCAACATCGAGGGGGAGAGCAACACCGCGGGGGAGCCGGTCACGTTTAACGAAGCGCACCTGATCGGCATCGATCCGGTCAGCGGGGCCGGGCGCTGGTTCAGCATCGCCAGTGGTGGAACCATCCGCGAGCGGCTGGCCGAGTGGACCGATTCCCGCACCCTGTTCGCCCGCGCCCGGTGGGATACGCCGGACGGCCCTGCCGAGGAAACCATCACCTATTCCTTTGGCGGCAAGAAGAACCTCAGTTTCCGCACCGTGATCACCATTGCGGAAAAGCGCGTATTCGAGATGACCGGCACCCTGGAGCGGTAACCCGGTATCCCTAGCGGGCATCCGCCACGCTGCACACCACTCCGAAGCGGAACCGGTGGGCACCGGGGTCGAACCCCGCATCCACGTCAAATCCCTCGCCGGTGGCCTGCACCGTCTGGATGTTGCGCAGGTCGTAGCTGCGGAAGCCAGGCCGTGCGGGGGCACCGCTGGAGGGTGGGAAATCCGTTCCGGTAACCAGCAACTGGCCGCCGGAACTGCGGAACACCGCGTGAGGGGCCATTCGCACCGGTCGCCCGGCATAGGTCATGGCCACCACCCGGCGGGCGGTAATCGCGTCGCACAGGGTTTGCGCGGCGCCTTCGGTCTCCATTGGATCGGCATTCATGGGGCGGCTCCTTGCCCCTATCGTGCGGGATCGGGAGCCTCCCGGGCAAGGGCTTAGCCCGGCAGATACGTCCGCAAGGGAACCCACTCCGGCCACACGGTCAGTTCGTTCAGGTTGGCCAGCGCATGGGCGTATCCGGGACGGTCGGTAATGCCGGCGGCCTGGTACGAATGCACTGACCGCTTGAGCAGTTGCCGCGCAAGGGCAATGTCACCCCGCTCGGCGGAGAGCAGCGCCTTGCGGTAGGCTACCGGACCCACCACCGTAAGGTCGTTTACCGCCAGCGCCAGGTTCATCACCTCGGCCACCACCAGCTCCGCATCCGCGCTCCGGCCCTGGGCCTGGAACAGGTCCGCCAGGGCCAGGAAGCCCCGGCCGCGGTGTCCGGGGAAGGCTTCGCCACGCACCAGAATATACGTCACGGCGCGGCGGGTGAACAGTTCCGCCCGGGGGAGGTCCTTGGCTTTCAGCGCCTCGCGGGCGGTCATCATGTGCAAATGGGGAATCAGCCGGTCCAGCCGGGGAATCAAGCTGTCCGGTGCCTTGTTGGTGTCCTTCAGGTCGCGCATGCGCTCCAGCACCTGGGCGGCAGCGCCGTATTCGCCCGCGTCCATGAATGCACCGGCGGCGACCATGCCCTGCCAGGCAGCCAGTTGCCAGGTTGCCGCCTCCTTGAGAATGCGGCTCAGCACATCCGACGTGCAGGCACTTTTTTCCACCTCGGAGGTAACATTCTGGGCCAGCAGGGTGCGCAGTTTCATTACCGCCGGGCGGGCGTTCTGGGTACGCAGCGTGCGCTTGTTGTTATGCACCACCTGATGCACGGCCCCTCCCACCCGCTGTTGCATGTCTTTGCACAGACGGGAGATTTCTTCCTCATGCGGATCGATGGCCTTGTAGGAATGGGCCTCCGTGGGTGATTCCAGCAGCTTGATCAACTGGTTGCGCGGCACCTCCTGGGTGATGGGTGCGCGGGCGTACACGGAGAACGTGAGCCCGCCCAATAGCAGTATCAGGAAAATCGATGCCGAAAATATCGCGGCTTTCTTGCGCGTCATATGTCCCTCTCCCCATGCGTCGCCCGGCATAATTCCACCGGAACGGAAATTTCACCCTTCTTGTCGGCAGCGAGAGGCATTCGCTTTACAGGGACGTGTCACCATGGCCCGAAAGACGGGAAAGTGGGGGTCGGGGCTAGGTTTTTCCGTTTTTTTGCCCGGCAAAAAAACGTCGCAGGTATTCGTTGAAGCGGGCGAGTTCCTCCGGCGGCAAACTGCGGCGCAGGCGGATCTGTTCAGCTTCCTCGGGGCTGAGCAGATCCACCCCGTATTGCCTGGCCTGATCGGCTTCCGACGCCCTGCGTTCGGTGGTGGCGCTGCCTGCATAGGGCAGGGCGGCGGGTCCGGTCAGTGAACTGCCCGTCTCACACAGGGACAGCAGTTCCCGGTTCCCCATACCGCCGCCCCGCAGACGGGACAGTTGCTCCGGCGTGGCCTCCACCAGCGACACGGTGCCCTTGTCCACCTCCTGCCGCACCTGGTTGAGGGCGGTCCGCCCCAGGTTTCCCGCCAGCACCCGCACTTCGGTAAAGTCGATCCACCCCCCCTGCGCGTTCACCAGATGCCCGGGACGGGTAAGCACCACGCATGCGCCATGTTCCGCGCGCAGCAGGTGGATGGACCACCAGTGGCCGTCGTCCGCGCCTCCCTCGGCCAGATATTCGCGCAGGGTGGCGGCTACTTGGGGATCGGTATCGGGGGCGGTGGCGGTGTAGGGGGAGCCGTTGCCGTACAACAGCCAGTTGAGGGACACGTTTTCCACCCGCGCCAGCGCCGCCAGCACTTCGGTGGACAGTGCGCGTCCGTGGGTCAGTTCGATGATCTGGCCTGGCGTCACGTTCAGCATGGCGGCCCACCCTTCGTGGCTAAGGCCGGCCAGCAGCCGCCCGGCCCGTCCCGCCACCTCGGCGTTCAGGGCCTTGGGGATCAGGTTGAAGGTGCCCGCCGCGTGGACCGGGGGGGGCTGCTGGGGCGCCTCATCCATCCACCCCTCATTGCGGCCGATTGCCTGTTCGATCTTGCGGGCAAAGCGGTCGGTGATGCCCCGGGTGTCCGTGTTCTTGAGGGTGGAGACGTAGGATGGGCTGGTGCCGATCACGGTGGCGATGTAGTTGACCGCCCCCCGGCCGTCGCGGAAGCGGGTTTTGGACAGTTCATCCAGCACGGCGTTCAAGTTGGCCCGCCGGATGGCCCGCCGCTCTTTTCGTTCCAAGGCTCTGCGTGCTTTTTCCCGCTCTCTGGCGGAATCCGGGTTATCGCTCATCGGGCGCCCTCCCCGACAAAACTTTGCGAAAATAAACTTTTTTGCAAAGGTTTCTTGACACTATCATTTCAAAACGCTAATGTTTTTCCCATGAAGCTTAGCGATTACCTCAAGCGACTGTCCACGGCCGAGCGCAAGCGGTTTGCCGAGGCGCTGGGAACGTCCCCGGTTTACCTTTCGCAACTTGCCCATCACCATCGCAAGGCCGGACCCGACCTTGCCCTGCGCATCGAGCGCGCCACTGCGCGGGTGGTGTGCCGGCACGAATTGCGCCCCGACCTGCACCCGCCGGAGGAGTGCCCGCTGTTGTGCGGCCACCTGCCTGTCTCCCGGTAGCCCGCCCGAACACCGCGGCGCGTTGAATTCCATCCCCGGAACCGGGGGGGCGGGACGGTAGCGGCCTTTTTCCGGTGGCATCCCGGCCATTCCACGGTGCGCCCTGATTCCAGATTTTCTGCATATTCACCCCGGACGCTCTGTTTCGGCATCATGGATCCGGTGCAGAGGCCGCATGCCGTGAGCCGGCTCCGCCATGCCGGGGTGAAATGGCCACGTGGGTAATGGCAGCCCGCTAAAACCGCTGTCGAGTATGGCAGATGGCGTTGCAGTTTGCAAAGGTACGGGGAGCGTGCCTTCGCGTGGGGTGAGATGCCCGTGAGTAAGTCCGGGCGCGCGTTCGGCACGGCTGCGCCAGGCAGGGGTGGAATGATGTTGCTTCGGGACGGCTGGCGGGGTGCAGTACCGGAAGATTGCAAGGTGCGTCGGAATTTTCGGTTTAGGGGGCGAAAATACTAGGGAATCGGCATGGGAAAGGGGAAATTACCGATGACGCGGCGCGCCGGGACGTAAAGTCGATTTTCAAAATGCTAAAAATGGATGGAGTAGACTAGGGCCAGGTCTAGACGGGAGGTGTCCGGGGTATCGGAGGAAGGGAGGTGAAAGGTGTTTTGGGTGGCCGAAGGGGGCTCGGAAAAAGTATAGGCCACCCCCATGTGCACCCGCCCGCGACGGCCGGTGATCAGGGTCAGACCGCTGCGCGCGCCGACACCGTATTCGGAATCCGCCGGAGAATCGGTGGACAGGACTCGCTGTTCCGGCCCTTGGGGCATGAAGTGGGTCACCCGCAATCCAACGTAGGGGACCATACGTCCCTGGGCGGGCAGCACGTAGGTCAACTCGGCGGACACGGAATCACCACTCTTTTGCCGGTTCCAGTCGTGGCCACCGGTGGGCAGGGTGGTTACCGCCGCGCCCTCCAGTTTCAGCGCCATGCGGGTGGGCGGCGCCAGGGACAGAGAGGCCGGGGATGCGGCGCCGGGGGCGCTCCACGGCATGGCCACAACCGGCCCTCCCCGGTATGGGGGTTCCGCCCACACGGGCGCCGCGCACATCACGCACAGCATCGCCGGCAGCCAGACACCATATGTCGTTCGTTTGCTCACCACATCGCCACACACAGGGGCAATAAAATTGCTCAAATACAAGGCTACATGTGGGAATCAAACGTGTCAAATTGCCAGAAATCCGCTGCCCGGTTTGGATGGACGGTTGTTGGGCTGTTCCGGGGGTGGGTGTCCGGGGGGAGGGGGGTAGTGTGACCGTGAGGGGGGATCGAAGCGGAAGGGGAAGGGGTTCGAAAAACTATTGTTTCTATTGCACCTAATCCAGATAGGCGATAGATAAGATGTTGTCTACTATCCAGTCGCCAGCTTACTGAATCTTCGCGCTTTTTTCCAAGTTGTGGCGGGCGCACAACAACTGGACGTTATCTTCTTTTAGCGAAGTACCACCTTTGGAGAACGGGAGTATGTGGTCGAAATGCAGTTCGTCGGTTGCGCCGCACATAATGCATTTCCCAGCATCTCGTTTCCAGACAGCAAGCTTAATTTGCGTAGGGATGATGCGCCGTCGGATTTCCGGTGATGGATTTGTGACCACAGCGAGGCTTGGCTCCTCCGGAGCGGTCACGGCGACAAGCTTGAACTTAAATACACGTCGAGTGCCGTCGTGCTCTATCCATGAGTCTAGTAGGTGGAAGAAGCCATTATCCGCCCAAATGCCCTTGTTGATCTTCTCGTAGACTTGAACGAGGTCAGGGCCTTTATTTCCGTTCTTATACTCTTGGGCTGCATGGTGAAATTTGCCGTTGTCAGTCCGCCTTCCAGCGGACAGAAATTCCGGTTGGTCTACTGATTTCGGGTCAGGTCCTGAGGTAGACCGCGGCAGGTCGTGCCCTTCATAAATTAGGACGGACCCATCTTCCTCAACACGATCACGATAGGGCGCGTTTGCTCTCACCGACATTAGGATAACCGAATGGCCTCCACGTAGGCGAAAATTCATTCCTCGTTGTAGCGATGTGCCCTCGCACTGGCACATATCGAAATAGGAAATGATGTTATCGAGCATCGAAGTGGCCACGGAATATAGGAAAATTACCAGGATAATGCCAAAGAGCGTAAAAAGTACAGGGCCGAACTATCCTCTCACCTTGACCACCCCCACCCACCCCCGCTATCCTTCTTGCATCATGAACTCATTTGCCCAAACACCGTTTCCGCGACTGCGACTGACCTGCCCGGCCTCCTGATCGGGAGTTCCGGGCGTGTACATTGTTGTTGCTGAAACCTGTTTGAAAAAAGGCGGATGACCCCCATGACGCGTCTCACGTCGCATCTCACGTCAAATCCCATCACATCCCCGATCTGCATCTCTCCCGCATCGCTGCGCGCGCTCGTGCTGCTGCGCCTATCCAACGTCCGCCTCGGCTAACGGCGGCCTGGCGGGCGTATCGCGCCGCGTTCGTTCCTCCCATTTTTAAATCAACGGTCCATCAGGAGAGATGCACCATGTCCATTCATGCCCCGGGCAAATACCGCCCGTTTGAACCCATTCCCATGCCCCGCCGCCAGTGGCCGGGCAACACCATCACCACGGCCCCTGTCTGGTGCAGCGTCGATTTGCGCGACGGCAATCAGGCGTTGCAAACCCCCATGTCGGTAGCGGCCAAAATGCGCATGTGGGAGATGCTGGTGGCCATCGGCTTCCGGGAAATCGAGGTGGGCTTTCCCGCCGCGTCGGATACGGAGGCGGCGTTCATCCGTGCGCTTATCGAACAATCCCGCATCCCGGAACAGGTGACCATTCAGGTGCTTTCCACCTGCCGCCAGGAACATATCCGGCGCACCTTCCAGGTGCTCAAGGGGGCGCCCCGGGCGGTGGTGCATATCTATAACCCCACCTCCACGTTGCAGCGGGAGGTGGTGTTTGGCACGGACCGGGACGGGGTGAAGGGGATTGCGGTGCGGGGAGCCCGCTGGGTGGCCGAATGCGCTGCGGAACAGCCGGATACCGCGTGGGTGTACGAGTATTCCCCGGAATCGTTTACCGGCACCGAAATCGACTATGCGGTGGAGGTGGTGGACGCGGTGATGAACGTGTGGCAACCGACGCCGCGCCGCAAGGCCATCGTCAACCTGCCCGCCACGGTGGAAATGGCCACCCCCAACGTGTATGCGGATCAGATCGAATATTTCTGCCAAGCGGTGGGCCGGCGGGAGGGATTGATCGTGAGTGTGCATCCGCACAACGACCGGGGCACGGCGGTGGCGGCGGCGGAGTTGGCGATGATGGCCGGGGCCGAGCGGGTGGAGGGCACCCTGTTCGGCAACGGCGAGCGAACCGGTAATGTGGATCTGGTTACCCTGGCCCTCAACATGCACACCCAGGGCATGGACTGTGGGCTGGATTTTTCCAACATGGCCGAGGTGGTGGCCGGGTTCGAGGCGTGCACCGGCATGGCCGTGGGGCCGCGCCAGCCATATGCGGGGGAACTGGTGTTCACTGCCTTTTCCGGCTCCCATCAGGACGCCATCCGCAAGGGGCTTGCCCATGTCCGAGCGGGTGGCGCGTGGCGGGTGCCGTACGTGCCCATCGACCCGGCGGACCTGGGCGGGGGCTGCGACCGGCTGGTGCGCATCAACAGCCAGTCTGGCAAGGGGGGCGCCGCCCACGTGCTGGAAACGTTTTGTGACTTGCGCCTCCCGCGCGGGCTGGAGGTGGCATTCGGCCGGCACATCAAGGCGGAAAGCGACGCGGACGGGGGGGAACTCTCCGCCGGGCGGGTGTGGGAACTTTTCACCCGGAAATACGTGCGCGTGGCGCCCTTCCAGCTGGTGGAGGTGCATGGGGCGTCCGGCGATGCGGACAGCGGCGTGACGCGCCTGACCGGCGTGATGGCGCGGGCGGGTGAATCGCACCCGGTGACCGGCAGCGGCAACGGGCCGGTTTCAGCATTGGTGGACGCCATGGCCGACCGCTTTGGCATCCGGGCCGAAGTGCTCGACTACACCGAGCAGGCCCTGGGTCCTGGCGCCGGGGCGCAGGCGTGTGCGGTGGTGCAACTGAGCGTGGATGGCGGGCCGGTGGTGTACGGCGTGGGGCTGCACGGCAGCGTGCTTACCGCATCGTTGAACGCGGTGGTGAGCGCGGTGAACCGGGGGGTGGGGTAGCTCCGTTACCAGCGCACCACGGCCAGATCACCCTCGTCGGCGGTGGGCGGTTCGAAGCGGGCTTCCATGAAGTCAAACATGTCGCGGGTGACGTGCATGCTGTGCCGGTCCGGCGCCCGGTTGCGCAATTCCACGTTGCGCCACCGGGCGTCGGCGGGCAGATCGACGAAATGCAGGCGCGGCGGGGCGACATGGGGCACGGGCAGGGCGGCGGCCCAGTCGAGCCAGACGGAGCGGTGGTCGCGGGTGGTGAAACCCAGGTCCAGCACCACTGGCGTGCCGTTTGCCACCAGCTGCTCCGCCTGCACGCGCATCAGTGCTTCGATGCGGCCGATGCGGGCCATGTACCAGTCGAATCCGGCGGCGTCGGGGTCGGTGGGGCGGTCGTCAAAATAGAGGGTGGTCATCCATTCGTCGATGGACAGGTGCAGTGCCCCGCTTTCCGCGCACAGGTAGCGGGAGAAGGTGCTCTTGCCCGCGCCGGTGGAGCCGGACACCAGCGACACGGCGGGCCATGGGTGGTCGGGGCCGCCGGTCAGGTGACGCCAGGCGGCGGGAATGTCGTCGAAGGAGGGGATGCCGTCCGCATTGCCCGCCCCCTGCCAGTTCATCGACACCAGCGCCGTGCGCCCGATGGGGCGGCCTTCCAGTCGCTCGCGCATGCCGAGGGAGATGCGCTTCTGGGCATCGAATTTGGCAAACGATTTTTCGCGTGCGTCGAACAGCATGTGAAATGGGGCGGCGGCCTGTTGCAGGTCGTCCGCCAGGGAGTTCATGGCGTCCAGATAGCGGGTTACGCCCGCGTCGGTCATGTTGAAGGCGGTGACGTGGCGCAGGATGCGCGGGGTCAGATAGGCGATAGCGAAGGGCGCGTTCATCCGGTAACGATCCGACGGGAGGGCAGCGGTTGTCCAGTCCCAAGTGGGTCGGGCTAATAGTTGAACACCAGCGTGAGGGCGGTTTCCCAGTCGTTTTTGCGGGTGCCGGGGGGCACGCTGGTGGTGTTGCGGAAGGTGTAGGTCAGCTTGGTGGAGAGGCTGCCGGATATCTGCGTGAGCAGGCTGGTGACCGAGCGGCTGACGGTGGACTCCTCACCGATTTCGGAGGTGATCTCCTCGGCGAAGGTGGCGGTTTGCGATACCTTCCAGGCCAGCTTGGCCACCAGCCGCCCCATGGCTTCGTCGATGTGGTCGCCAGCGGCCTCCACCTCGCTCTGGCGGGCACCGGCGCCGATCTCGGTGTGGATGTCCACACGTTCCCGGTCCAGCAGGTGACGGCCGTAACCAACGGTTTCGGAGATGCGGTAGGTGAAGCCGCTGAACAGGTCTTTTTCGCCGGTGGTGTTGATGAACAGGTAGCTGCGGGTGGTGAACTTGATGTCGCCCTGCACCGAGGCCAGGTACCGTTCGGCGGTGGTGAGGCCGGTATCGCGGGTGTGCAGCATGGCGGCGTTGGTGGTAAAGCGCCACCGGGTGCCTTCGCGCACCGCCTTGGCCTTGAGGTTGGTGCTGCTGGTTTTGGTGTTTCCGCCGGTGCTCACCACTCCGGCCTCGACGGCACCGGACCATTTTTTGGGAGCGGCATCCTGGGCGAACGCCGGGGCGGCCACAACGGTCATGGCGGCCGCGGTCAGCATTACGATCAGTATCGGTACAACCCGCCTGTGCACGGCACCCCTCCCTGCGCGATGGATCAACAGTCTCTCTCCAAAAGAATCGCCCGGTTTGGGGGCGAACGCAAGGGGGTTCAGGCGACCGGGGTGGTTTCCTCCCCGTCCAAGGCCAGTTCCACCGCGCGGCGGATGCCCTCGGCACGGCTCTCCACCCGGCGCTCGGCGGGCATGCGCCCCAGCGCCTCCATGCGTTCCAGGTCACGGGCCACTTCGCGGTCGTGACCGACCAGGAAAACCGGGGTGCCGTTGTCGGTGAGGGCGGCCACCACCTCGCGGATGGCCATGGCCACCGAGGCGTCCACCAGGGTCACGTCGGTCAGATCCAGCACCGCCGCGCGCCAGCCGGCCCCGACGGCGGCCATGCGGCGTACCATGTCCTGGGCGGAACAGAAACTGAACGGCCCCGACAGGTGCACCACCATCACCCGGCTCCGGGCACGGCGCAGCAGTTGCCGTTCCTCGTCGGTGAACGGTGCGGCGTCGGTTTCGCTGGAGACGATGTTCAACTGGGCCAGCTGATGGGCGGACAGCTCCCGCGCCGAGATCAGGCTGGCCATTACCACCCCCACCCCCACTGCCGAGATCAGGTCCACGGTCACGGTGAGCAGGGCCACGGTGAGCATTACCGCCAGTTCCGCCCGGTCGGCCCGGTACAGGGTGCGGATGTAGCGCAGGTCGACGATCTGCCATGCCACGTGAATCAGAATGGCCGCCAGCGCCGCCAGCGGGATGCCGCTCACCAGTGGGGACAGCCCCAGCACCGCCGCCAGCAGCACCAGCGCGTGCACCATACCGCCCACCGGCGAGCGGCCTCCAGCGCGCACGTTGACCAGGGTGCGCATGGTGGCTCCGGCGCCGGGGTTGGCGCCGAACAGGCCGGAAGCCACATTGCCGATGCCCTGCCCCACCAGCTCCCGGTCGGAGTGGTGGTGGGTGCGGGTGACGTTGTCGGCCACCAGCGAGGTGAGCAGGCTGTCGATGGAGCCAAGCACCGCCAGCGAAAAGGCCGAGCGCAGCATATGGGGGATTTCAGCCACCTCGAATTGTGGTGGCAGGAAATGCGGTAGGCCGTGGGGAATCGGGCCGATCACCGGGCTGTGCGGCGCCAGATGCGGGGCCAGCAGGGTGACCACCACCAGCGCAAACAGGGGCGGCGGCATCCAGCGGCGCAGGGGCGCGGGCAGCAGGATCATGCAGCCGAGACCGATCGCGCCCAGCGCAAGGGTGGCCGGGTCGCCGTGCAGCAGCACGCCGGGCAGTTGCGCCAGCGCGGTGAACACCCCTTCCGACGATACCGGGTGGCCGAGCAGAGGGGCGATTTCGAGAATCACGATGATGCTGCCGATGCCGGTCATGAACCCGGCCACCACCGGGAACGGAATGTAGGTGACGTAGCGCCCCAGTTTGAGCAGGCCGAAGCCGATCTGCATCAGGCCGCCCAGCATCACCACGGTGAAGGCCAATGCCGGATGGTGGGCGTATTGAATGACCACCGCGGCCATGACCACGGTCATGGGGCCGGTGGGGCCGGAAACCTGGGCCGGGGTGCCACCGAACAGGGAGGCGAAAAAGCCCACCAGAATGGCCCCGTACAGCCCAGCGAGAGGACCGGCGCCGGAGGCCACTCCGAACGCCAGGGCCAGGGGCAGGGCCACCACGGCGGCGGTGATGCCGCCCGCCACGTCGCCACGCACAAAACGCAGGCCGAAGCCGCGCTCAGCCAGAAACCGGTTGTTCATGAAAGCCCGGGGGCGTTATGCGCCCGTACACCGGCGCCCCGCCGCCGTGTCCAGATGACACCCGGTCCCCCTCGGGGAAGGGGACGGTTGATGATAGCGCAGACAAAGGGTATCCGGCGTGAATTTGCATGCCGGCGCGGCGCCCCCGCTGAATAAGGGTAACGGGGGCGCCGGGATGGCGGGACCGCCCGGATTGGGGGCGGCGGAAGAAGGGTTCCGCTGCGGGATGAGCAACGGAGTAGGCCGGGACCGACGGGAGTGCGGGACAGCCACCCCTGGTGGCTGCGGAAGGGAGGAGAGGGACCGCCGATCCCGGCCTGCACGCAATGTAGGCCAGGCACGGAATTTCCCGTATCGCCCTTGCGAGGGGCTTCGCAGGTCGCCTGAGAGCCGGGCAAAGGGGCTTGCCAAGTAGATGGTCAGGAAGGGATCGGTTTAAAAACGGATGGTTTGATGCCGTCGCCCGGTAGACGAGTCCGCCGATCCGGGGCGGGGGAACGAAAAAAATATCGCTGCTTAGCCGGTGGCGCGGTGCAATTTGTGGAGGATGTCGTCCGGAATGCGGAACGGGCGTCCCTCCTTGACGCAGGCCATCACCGTGGAGCCGGTCACCAGCAGCTTGCCGTCCGATTCACGCACGATCTCGTGGGCCAGCGAGAAACGGGCTTTTCCCACCTCGGTGATTTCGGTAGTGACCAGCAGCAGGTCGTCATACACGGCGGGGGCCCGGTATTTTGTAAAGCATTCGGCCACGGTGAACAGGATGCCGTGCTCCATCCACTCGGCCACGTTTACCCCGAAGCGGCGCAGGAATTCGGTGCGGGCGCGCTCGAAATAGCGCAGGTAGTTGGCGTAATAGACCACGTTTCCGCAGTCGGTATCTTCATAATAAACGCGGATTTCCACGGTGCTCCCGGTGGCTGGAGGTTGAGTGGGCGCACGCACCCGCCGGTGATTCTTCCATGAATGGGGCGGGGAACGCCAGCGCGGGCCGACGGTGCCTATGCGCGCGCTTCATCGCCCGCTCCGGGCGTTCCGGAAATCGAAATCCGCAGCCCCGGGCAGTAGTGGTGCAGGCGGCAGATCAACGTGGCGGGCATGTCGATGGCGGGGGGAGTGGACCCGTTTCCGGGAAAGTGGCGGATGTTCAGCACCACCTCCTGAATGGCGGGGAAGGGGCGGTCGTCATCCGGCTGCGAAAATGCCTCCAGCAGGGAGGCTATATGCTCGTCCAGCGGCGCGTCCGCATCCATTTCGGAGGTGATGTACCACTTCTCGCGGTGGCCCCGGTCCGGCTGTCTGTCCGCCCGGTAGAATTCGTCCGCCGGAATGCCGGTATGGCGGGCCAGCGCGGTTCGCTCGGTGCCGGGATCGGTCCAGAAGTCCAGCGATACGGAATAGGTGATGTCGCAATTACTGGCCGGTGGCATGGGGTTGCCCTGGGTCATTCCGGTTTTGCCTCCCACGGTTGGCGGGTCAGCGTCCACACGGCAAGGGCCAGCCCGGCCATGCCGGTGACGAGCGGCACGCCGCCCAGCACGAACAGTTCACCCCAATTATTCCGCCGCAGGTTACTACTCGCAACGGCGGACAGGTTGATTGCGGAAACCGCGCACAGCCCCGCCGCGAACATGGCCAGCCCGGCGGCGGAGTGCGCGTTCCCCGGCAGGTCCAGCAGGCGGGTGCCGATCACCAGCAGCATAAGCCCGGCCACGAAGGGCACCCCGCCGAACAGGGAGATCAACAGCCACCCTTCGGGTCCACCTAGAACACGGGTGCCACCGGTGGTCAGCAGATCCCACCCGATCGGCACCGTGCATGCCCCCGCTCCCAGCGCAAGCACCGCGCCAGAGCAAAATACCGCCCAGAACGCATAGCGCCGAAGCGGGCGGGTGGTGGCGGTCGGTTCAATCATGCGATTTTGCATCCGGTAACTACGGACCCAGTATGCCATGCTCCGGCGGATTTGACTTGTGGCCCCGATTCCGGGTACCGATAGGGGAAAACCCGTGGGAGGACCCCTGTGAGTGCATACCGGAAAGCCGTCAAGACGATCATCGTGCTGGCCTTCATCGGCATGGCGGTGGTTCCGCCGTGGTATTTTCCGATCCTGGGGGACGTGAAGTTCCAGGCCAACTATGCCCCCCTGTGGGATCCCCCCCACAAGGGGCCGCTCAAGGCGCGCATCAACGCCGAACAACTGATAGCCCAGTGGGGTGCGGTGATCCTCATCGGCGGCATCTTTTTTTTGTGGGGGCGGCAGCGCTGACCGGCCATCTCCCACTCCCGGCGAAGGCCCAACGGCCAGCGCGTAAAATCCCGGCGTGCGATGGCCCGCCTCCGGAACCCCTCTCCGGGGTTTCCGGGGGCGGTTTGGTTTCGGGTGGGGTAAACTGGTGGCCATGAAAGCCATTGCCTATAACGCCTTCGGTCCGGCCGAAGTGCTTCGGGAGATGTCCCTCACCGTGCCGGAACCGGGGGACGACGAGGTGCTGATCCGGGTGTGTGCCACCAGCGTCAACCCGCTGGACTGGAAGATCCGCTCCAGGCAGTTGAAGCTGCCGCTCAAGGGGGGCTTTCCCCGGGTGCCCGGTTCCGACGTGTCCGGCGTGGTGGAGCGGGTGGGGGTGGATGTGACCTCGGTGCAGCCGGGGGATGAGGTTTACGCCCTGCTGGATTACCGGCGGGACGGGGCCGCCGCCGAATTCGTGCGCAGTCGCGCCACATTCCTTTACAAAAAGCCGCCCTCCCTGAGCTACGACGAGGCCGCCTGCGTGCCACTGGCGGCGCTCACCGCGTTGCAGGCGCTCAAGCTCAAGGCGCGCATGCAAAAGGGGGAAAGGGTGCTGATTACCGGCGCCAGCGGCGGTGTGGGGCACTTTGCGGTGCAACTGGCCAAAAACTATGGCGCCCATGTGACCGCTACCGCCTCCGCCAAGAATGCCGATTTTGCCAGGGGGCTGGGGGCGGATGAGGTGATTGCCTACGACACCGGCGGTGTGCCGGAGGGGCCGGCCTTCGACGTGATTTTCGACCCGGTGCGGGCCTACGACTACAGCGCGGCGGTCACGCGGCTGCTGCCCGCCGGGCGCTACGTGAGCACCAGTCCCGATCTGGGCGGCATGCTGCGTACCAAACTGCTCAAATGGGTGGGTGACAAACGCCAGTGTCTGTTTCTGGCGGTGGTGCCCGATCCTCACGGCCTCAAGTACCTGCACGAGCAGATCGAGGCCGGGGCGCTGAAACCGCACCTGCAGCAGATATTCCCGCTGGAGCGGCTGGCGGACGCGCACCGGATCAGCGAGGACGGGCACGTGGTGGGCAAACTGGCGGTCCACGTGGCATGAGCCGGGGGCGTGTCATGTGGGCCGTGGGCGGGGTACTGGGCATTGCCGTGCTGATCGCCGCGGGCGCACTGGTGAACCGCCCTCCCGCTGCCATTGCGGAACCCCCCGCCGTGGTGGAGGCCCCCCCGGCCACCGCCCCCGACCTGTGCTCCGCCGAAGGGGACGTGTGCGCCGATCCAGACGCCGTGGTGTGTGACGCCGTCAACGGGGTGTGCGATACGTGAGCCGTGGCGGCAATCCGCTGGATGCTGTAAAATCAGGCATGGTTAACGACACGCTCAGAGGGGCGGTCCGTGGCATCCCGATGGAGGGTGGTCTGATGATTTCGGCTCGGTTGAACCCGTGGCTGATACGCGCCGTGTGCGGCGCGAGCCTGCTTGTGGCGCTGACCGCTTGCGGGGGAGTCACCGCCACGCGCGAGGTTTCCGGCGTGGTGTCCAAGGGGCCGGTGGACGGGGCTACGGTGCGTGTATATGCGCTCACCTCCCAGGGGCGGCAGGGGGATCCCCTGGCCGGGCCGGTGGTTACCGAGCGGGGTGGGTTCCGGATCACCATTTCCGATGGTGGGCCCCTGCTGGTGTGCGCCGAAGGCGGCCGCTACATGGACGAAGCCACGGCGATTGAAGTGCAGATCGGAGCGGGCCCCTGTGTGGCGTTTTGCCTGAAGGGGCCGCGCAGGTGGCGGTAACCCCGCTCACGCACCTGTTGGCCGGAAGTGCGGGTGCGCGCGGGAACCGCATGGAGGCGCTCGGGCGCCGTCTTTCCGAAGGCCTTGGTTTCGACCCGTTCACCACCCTTCCCGCCGATCCGGCGGATGCACACGCGAGTGAGGGGGAGCGCCGGTATGCGGCGCTGCTGGGCGGTATTTCCAAAATGATCGCCGCGCGCGGCACGGCGCTGGCCGCGGTGGGATTGGCGGACACCCCCGCGTTTGAGCGGGTGATTGCGTTGACCGAGGATCTGCGTGACGGGAAGCTGGACGGGCTGGATGCCGACGGGCGGGTGATTCTGGTGGGCGACGGGCACGGCGGGGTGACCGGGTGGCCGGGCTTCGACCCGGCCGGGCTGGATGCCTTGCGTCAGGCGGCCGAGGCGTACGGGGTGCCGCTTGGGCTGCTGGTTAGCGGCTCACTCCAGCAATTGCACACCCAGGTGTTGCCGCAGCCGGCGGCCGCCGCAATCGGCGGGTTACCGTTGGCGGCCATCCACCCGGTGGATGGCACCTGCCAGATGGTGGCAGGCATGGACCAGGTTCCCTCCGGCTGGCTGGTGCTGCATGGCGACTGCCCGCTGCCCGGCGACCCGGACCGGGACGACGTGCCCGACTCCGCCGACAACTGCCCCACCGTATTCAATCCGGACCAGTATGATACGGACGGCGATGGGATCGGTGATGCCTGCGATGCGTCGCACCCGGATGTGTGCATCACCCTGTTTGACCCGGTGCAGGCGCGCAATCCCTGGACCGGCGCCTGCGCCACCTTTGGCAACGCCTGTCAGGTGCCGTCATGGTGGAACGTGGACGACACCTGCCCCATAGACGCCCCGCCGGGGGGCTGATTTTCCCGGACAGGTATGCGCTCAGGCGGCCTGCCGCCCGTGGGGCGACAGGTAACACAGGGCGCGGATTTGTTGCAGGTTGCGGGTGGCGCTTTCGGAAAACGACACCATGGTGCCGCTGGCGCTGGTGCCCACCACCCGGGCACGGAGTCGCAGGGCGGCGTATTCGATGTTGTCGCCAAAGCGGATGGTGAGGGTGCATGCGGTGCCCGGTTCCGGGTTCCCCGCGTCCGATACCAGCATGCCGGCCGGGCTGAACCCCACCGCCGACACCGGCATTTCGGTGCCGTCCTCCCAGGTGAGGGTAACCGGCACCAGCAGGGTGACCGGTGCGATCCGTTCCGGCCGGGCGGCCGGTTGACTGATGACGTGCTGCATGACTCCCCCCTGATTCGGGACTGCCGCTACAACGCACCCGCATCGCGACGGCTTCCCTTACCGTTTCGGTCCCACCGATGTCCGCCACCAGACACAAAATGTGTGCATAGTGTGCGGTTTTGTGCCTGCTTGCGGCCTTAGTGGCAGAAGGAAAGGCCGCGCTTTTCCAGATATTTCTGGTGGTAATCCTCGGCCCGCCAGAAGGGGGCCCACGGCTCGATGCGGGTGGCTACCGGCCGGTTGTAGTGGCCACTGGCGGCCAGCTTTTCCAAGGAGGCGCGCGCGGTCTTTTCCTGTTCCCCGTCAAAGGCGAACACGCAGGTTCGGTACTGGGTTCCCACATCCGGCCCCTGGCGATTCATCTGGGTCGGGTCGTGGATGCTCCAGAAGACATTGAGCAGTTGCTGGTAGCTGACCTGGGCCGGATCGAAGGTGACGTGCACCACTTCCGCATGGCCGGTGTCACCGCTACACACCTGCTTGTACTCCGGGTGGTCCGTGGCGCCGCCGGCATAGCCGACGGCAGTTTCCACCACCCCGTCCACCCGGTCGAAGGCCGCCTGCACCCCCCAGAAACATCCCGCGCCAAACATGGCCTGGGCCGTTCCATCCGAGGACTCCGCACGGCTTCCGTGGTCCGTTTGATTGTTCATCCCGTTCACCCCTTGATGCAGCCACACCCGCGAAATGATGGCTTAATCCGTTAAGTAGACACCCGGAAACCGGTGTCTGTCCACAGGTGAACGGGAGCGGGCCACCCATGGGAAACCGGTCGGGAGCCAGACACGGGAGGATGGTGATCCCCCTGACGTCTACGGGGATCGGATGACCGGAAAACACTGGCCGCGCACCTCGTAGCGTTTGAACACCGGGCAGTGGCCCCCGCTGATGTGGTCCATGTATTCCCCCCGGAAGTGGCGCAGGGAGGAGGCCACCGGCGCCACCGCCGCGGGCCCCAGCCCGCAAACGGAGCCGCCGGGCACGTAGCCGCAGATCCGTTCCAGTTGGGCCAGATCGTCCCGGTCGCCGGTGCCCGCCTCGATGCGGGACAGAATCTCGTGCATCAGGTGGGTGCCGTCCCGGCACGGGGTGCACTTGCCGCACGACTCGTCCCGGTAGAACAGGCTCATGTTGGCGGCCAGGTCCACCATGCAGTTGGTTTCGTCATAGACAATCACCGACCCGGTGCCCAGGGCGCTGCCCACGGTCGCCAGCCCCTGTGGAGAGAGCGGCGCGTCGAGCATGTCCGGGGTCAGCAGCGGGGTGGAGGTGCCGCCGGGAATCACCGCCTTGATGGCCCGATCGCCGGGCACGCCGCCTCCCGGCCCCTCGATCAGGGCGCGTAGGGGGGTGCCGGTAGGTAACTCGTAATTGCCGGGGAAGCGCACGTTTCCGGACAGGGAGAACACCCGTGTTCCGGGGCAGTCGGGGGCGCCCAGGGCCCGGTACCAGTCGCCGCCCCGGTTCAGGATGGCGGGCACGGCAGCCAGGGTTTCCACGTTGTTGATCACCGTGGGACGGCCCAGGTAGCCGGACACCGCCGGGAAGGGCGGCTTGCCGCGCGGCATGGGGCGGTTGCCCTCCAGGGCTTCGATCAGTGCGGTCTCCTCGCCGCAGATATAGGCCCCGGCGCTGCGATGCAAATGGACCGACACCGCGTCACCCGGCGTGTTCGTCAGCGCGCTGATGATGCCGGCCTCGGAAGCCTCGGCCACCGCCTCCGTCAGCCGCTGGTGGGCGCGGTCGTATTCGCCGCGCACAAACAGGATGACCTGATCGGCCCCCACCGTGTGCGCCGCGATCAGCGCCCCTTCCAGAATCCGGTGCGGCAGGGTTTCCATCAGTTCCCGGTCCTTGAATGCGCCGGGTTCGCTTTCGTCGCCGTTGGCCACCACCACCGGCACTCCGGGGGCGTCCCGAGCGGTCTGCCACTTGCGCCCGGTGGGGAACCCGGCTCCGCCGCGGCCACCCAGGCCGGAAGTGGTGAGTTCGCGAATGATGTGCGCCGCGGGCAGGTGTAGTGCCTTTTCCAGCGCCGCGTACCCGCCGTGGGCGCGGAACACGTGCAGCCGGTGAATATCCGGAATGTCCACCCCGTCCCGCACCACCCGCAGTTCGGAGATTTCCTGGTTCATGGACTCCCCCGTGAGGTTTTCCACTCGCACTCCCCTTCAGGGGTGCCTAGTCTCATTCAACTATATACCGGGGTTGTCACGAGTGCCCGCAACGGGCGGTATCGCCGTGGTAAAATAAGTGCTTTCCCGGCCCGTCCGGGGCGCCACGTTTTTCAGGGACACCCGCATGCTCACCGTCGACAATATCAGCCACAGCATGGGCGGACGGCCCCTGCTGGAGGCCGTTTCCCTGTCCATCAACAGTGGCGACCGGGTGGGGCTGGTGGGCGCCAACGGCCGGGGCAAGAGTACCCTGCTGCACATCATCGCCGGCGAAATCGCCCCCGAAAAAGGGGTGGTGCGCACCAAAAAAGGGCTTCGCATTGGCGCCCTTTGGCAGGAGCCCCCCGCCAGCGGCGACGTGACCGTGCTGGAGGAAGTTTTGGGTGGCGATGCGGAACTGGCCTCCCTCACCCACGATCTGCATCAGATGGAACAGCGCATGGCCGACCCGGCCTCGGCGGACCAGATGGACAAGCTGGTGGAGCAGTATGGACGGCTTACCGAACGCATGGAGGTCATGGGCGGGTACACCCGCGAGGCGGACGCGCGCAAGGTTCTGGGCGGATTGGGGTTTTCCGATGCGGAAATGGACCGCCCCTGCGGCAGCTTTTCCGGCGGCTGGCGCATGCGCATCTCGCTGGCGCGCCTACTGGTGACTGCCCCCGAACTGTTGTTGCTGGATGAGCCCACCAACCACTTGGATACCTTCGCGGTGGAGTGGCTGGAGCAGTTTCTCACCGGCTACCCGGGCGCGGTGCTGGTGGTGTCCCACGACCGAGCCTTTCTGAACCAGTACGCCAACCGCATTTGCGCGGTGATCAGCGGCACGGTGCGCACGTTCAAGGGAAACTACGACGCCTTTCTGGTCCAGCGGGAGCAGGAGCGGGAGGTGGAACAGGGACGCGCGCGCAACCAGCAGAAGGAATCGGAACGCATGCAGGCGTTCGTGGAACGGTTCCGGGCCAAGGCCACCAAGGCGCGCCAGGCCCAGAGCCGCGCCAAGCAGCTCAAGAAGCTGGAGAAGGACACGGTTCCCATCGAGAAGGTCGAGCGGGTGGTAGATTTCCGTTTCCCCGCCACCGTGCCCAGCGGACGCGAGGTGCTGGTGGCCGAGGGACTGAGCAAGCACTTCGAGGATAACCGGGTGTTCGCCGATTTCTCTTTCACCCTGTTTCGGGGCGACAAGGTGGCGCTGGTGGGACCCAACGGCGTGGGCAAGAGCACGTTTCTGAAAATTCTGGCCGGTGCCGAGCAGGCCGATTCCGGTACCGTCACCCCGGGCCACAAGGTGACCTCCGCCTATTTCGCCCAGCACACCCTGGAGACCCTGTCGCCGGTGAACAGCGCTTATCAGGAGGTGCAGTCGGTGGCCCCCACCGACCCGGTGGCGCGGATCCGGGGCATCCTGGGGCGCTTTTTGATTACCGGAGACGACCAGCTCAAGAAGGTGGAGGTGCTGTCCGGCGGTGAAAAGGCCCGCGTGGCGCTGGCCCGCATGCTGATCCGTCCGGCCAATCTGATGTTGCTGGACGAGCCCACCAACCATCTGGACATCCCCAGTCGCGACGTGCTGGAGGAGGCGCTTACCGAATACGATGGAACCCTGATGCTGATCACCCACGATCGTCACCTGATCCACCGCATCGCCAACCGGGTGGTGGAAATCAAGGACGGCAAGCTGACCAGTTTTGACGGCACCTATGCCGAGTATCTGGCGCAGCGGGAGAGCGGCGGCGCAGCCCCCGCAAGCACGCCGCAAAAACCACAACCCCAGACCGGAAAACCCGCCGCGAAGGCACCCGAGGCGTCCGCCGCCAAGGCCAAACCGGACCGGGAGGCCGCCCGCGAGCGCAGGAAGCTGGAATCGAAACTGGCCGAAGTGGAATCCCAACTGGAAAAGCTGGAGTCGAAGTTGGGAGAACTGGCCGTGCAACTGGCCGATCCGGATATCTATTCCGACGGCACCCGCTTTGACAAGGTGCTGACCGAGCACCGCCGGGTGGAGGACAAGGTGGCCCGACTGACCATCGAATGGGAGCGGCTGGGCGCGCAGATCGAGGACTGATTTCCAGCCCTGCATTTATAACAGACAATTTCATTTCCGGCGCCGTCCCCTGCGCCCTCCTTCCTCCGTGCCCCCCGTTCCCCCCTCCAACGGGGAAAGATTTCACTAAGATCACCCCCGTTTCCTGCCGATAAATTGTCTAGCGCGCCATCTTTGGCCGCGGTCCGTGACGGCGGATGTTTTTTGGGAACCGACAACCTCTTTGCAGAAACGGAGTGTTGGCTTGATCCAGCAGCACCTGAGCAATCGCCTTATTGAAGGCGGACTAATCACCCAGGAACAGTATCAGGCTGTTTTGCAGGAAGTGGAGCGCGAAGGCACCCGCTTCTTCGCCACCATGCTCAAGATGAATGTCTGCACCGAGGCGGCCCTGGTGCAGTTTCTGTCGCAGTATTTCCGTCTGCCGGCGGTGGACCTGCGCAACGCCAAAATCGACCCGCAGGTGATCAAGCAGATCCCCATGGAGGTGGTGCAGAAGTACCGCGCCGTTCCGGTCAAGCGCGTGGGCAACCGCCTGACGGTGGCGATGGAGGACCCCTCCGACGTATTCGCCATCGACGACATCAAGTTCATGACCGGCTATGAAATCGAGCCGGTGCTGGCCTCACCCTTGGCCATCGCCGAGGCGATGGACACCTACTACGACTCCGCCAGCCAGTTCCAGGACGTGATGGCGGGCCTGGACGAGCAGGATGACGTGGACGTGGTGGACGAGGCCAACGACGGCGACGACGGCGCGGATGCCGCCGAGGACGCGCCGGTGGTCAAGCTGGTCAACCTGATTCTGGCCGAGGCGATCAAGAAGGGCACTTCCGATATTCACATCGAGGTGTACGAGACCAAGTTCCGGGTGCGTTACCGCATTGACGGCACCATGTACGAGGTGATGAACCCGCCCATGCGCTTGCGCGCGGCGCTCACCAGCCGTATCAAGATCATGGCCAACCTGGACATCGCCGAACGCCGCATTCCGCAGGACGGCCGTATCAAGCTGAAATTGAAGGACCGCGAGGTCGATCTTCGTGTTTCCACACTGCCTTGCCTGTTCGGCGAAAAGATCGTGATGCGTATTCTGGACAAGGGCAACCTGACCCTGGATCTGGCCAAGCTGGGCTTCCCGGAAAAGGGCTACAAGGACTTCCTGCGGGCCATCGAAAGCCCGTTCGGCATGGTGCTGGTGACCGGCCCCACCGGTTCCGGTAAAACCACCACCCTGTATTCGGCGCTGCACCACGTGAACGACGTGGAAACCAACATCATGACCGCCGAGGATCCGGTGGAGTACAACCTGTTCGGCATCAATCAGGTGCTGGTGAAGGAGGACCAGGGCCTGACTTTCCCGGCCGCGCTCCGCTCCTTCCTTCGTCAGGATCCCGACATCATCATGGTCGGTGAGATTCGAGACGGTGAAACCGCCGAGATCGCCATCAAGGCGGCGCTCACCGGTCACCTTGTGATGTCCACCCTGCATACCAACGATGCGCCGAGCACCATATCCCGTTTGCTCAATATGGGCATCGAGCCGTTCATGATCGGCTCCTCGGTGATCCTGGTGCTGGCCCAGCGTCTGGCCCGGCGCATCTGCACCGAATGCCGCGAGCCGTTCGATGTGGAAAAGGACACCCTGGTGCGGCTCGGTCTCACCCAGCAGGCGGCGGACAAGGCCACCGTATACAAGGGCAAGGGGTGTCCCACCTGCAACAACACCGGCTACAAGGGCCGGGTGGCGTTGTACGAGATCATGGTACTGGACGAGGCGATCCGCGAAATGATCTACAAGGGGGCCAACTCGGATGAATTGAAGAAGTGTGCGATTTCCAGGGGGATGGAGACGCTGCGTATGACCGGTATCCGAAGGATGCTGGAGGGGATTACCACCGTGGATGAAGTGTTTGCCAGCACCATGGACGACTGATCCGTCCGTCCACAAACACAGCAGCCACCACTCGGGTAAGGAATAGCGAGAATATGTCGACGAATTTGTATCAGTTGTTGCAGGAGATGGTAGAGGCGGGCTCCAGCGATTTGCACATCACCACCGGTCTGCCGCCCACCATGCGGCTGAATGGTGAAATGCAGCAGATGACTAAGTTCGAGGTGGTTACACCGCCGGAGGCCAAGCGCCTGGCCTACAGCATTCTGAACGACGCCCAGCGCCACCGCTTCGAGGAGGAAAACGAGCTGGACTGCTCCTTCGGCGTGAAGGGAGTGGCCCGTTTCCGCGCCAACATCTTTGTGCAGCGCGGCGCCGTGGGCGCGGTGTTCCGGGTGATTCCGCAGAAAATTCCGACCTTCGACGAATTGAAACTGCCGCAGGTGATCAAGTCGATCGCCAGCCGCCCCCGCGGCCTGGTGCTGGTGACCGGACCCACCGGCTCCGGTAAATCCACCACCCTGGCGGCGGTGCTCGATCACATCAACACCAACACCCACGGGCACATCATCACCGTGGAGGATCCCATCGAGTACCTGCACCCGCACAAGGGGTGCGTGGTCAACCAGCGCGAGGTGAAGAACGACACCAAGAGCTTCCAGGAGGCGCTCAAGCGCATCCTGCGTCAGGATCCGGATGTGGTTCTGGTGGGCGAGTTGCGCGACTTGGAGACCATCGAGGCGGCGCTGACCCTGGCTGAAACCGGCCACCTTACCCTGGGCACCCTGCACACCAACTCCTGTGCCCAGACCATCAACCGCGTGGTGGACGTGTTTCCGCCCAGCCAGCAGCCCCAGGTACGCGCCCAGTTGGCGCTCACCCTGGAGGGCATCGTCTCCCAGCAGCTGATTCCCACCAGGGACGGTAACAGCCGGGTAATGGGCATGGAGATCCTGGTACCCAACTCGGCCATCCGCAACCTGATCCGCGAGGACAAGATCCATCAGATCTACTCCGCCATGCAGACTGGCCAGGACAAGTTCGGCATGCAGACCATGAACCAGTGCCTGATGGAGTTGGCCATGTCCAACAAAATCAGCCACGACATGGCCATGCTGCGTTCCGGAAACCCGCAGGAGCTGGCCACCATGTTCAACCGCATGGGGGTGAAGGTTGCGGTTCCGGACGACTAGGGAACTGGCAATGACTACCGGATACGCACGTTAGAGGATTCGCGCCATGGCGACCTGGATATATGTTGGACGCACCCGTTCGGGGGACACCAAGAAGGGGGAGGTGTCCGCTAAGAGCAAGGAGGATGCCCAGGCACAACTGCGCAAGCAGAACATCCTTGCCACTTCGATCCAGAAAAAGGCGAGCAGCATCGAGATCCCCGGCATGGGGCCGGTGGTTACCGAAAAGGACGTGGTGATCTATACCCGGCAGTTTTCCACCATGATCGATGCCGGTCTGCCGTTGGTCCAGTGTCTGGAAATTCTTGGTTCCCAGTGTGAAAACCCGGCCCTGGCCAAGGTGATTCAGGCCACCCGCATCGACGTGGAGGCCGGCTCCACCTATGCGGACGCGTTGCGCAAGCACCCCAAGGCGTTCGACGAACTGTACGTGAACATGATCGCCGCCGGCGAAACGGGCGGTATTCTGGACATCATTCAGCAACGTCTGGCCGCGCACATGGAAAAGGCCATTGCGCTCAAGAAACAGATCAAGGGCGCGCTGGTTTACCCGATCGCCATCGTCAGTATCGCCATCGTGGTGATCGCGGTGCTGATGATTTTCGTGATTCCGGTGTTTGCGTCCATGTTCGATGATTTCGGTGGCACCCTGCCGGGCCCCACCCAGTTCGTTATGGATCTGAGTGACTTTTTCGTAGCCAACGTCTGGTACATGATTGCCGCGTTTATGTTCCTCAAGTGGGGAATCAAGACGATATATACCAAAACCGTCGTCGGGCGACGGGAAATGGACCGCATGTTCCTCAAGATCCCGGTTATGGGCGACGTGATCCGCAAGGCCTCGGTGGCCAAGTTCACGCGCACCCTGAGTACCCTCATCCAGTCCGGTGTGCCGATTCTGGAGGGCATGCTGATCGTGGCCACCACCGCCGGCAACAAGATTGTCGAGGAGGCGATCATGACCGCCCGGGTGGCGATCAGTGAGGGGCAGGACGTGGCACCGCCGCTGGAGGCATCCAAAGTGTTTCCGAAGATGGTGACCCAGATGATCGCCGTGGGTGAGGCCACCGGCGCCATGGACGTCATGCTGTCCAAGATCGCGGACTTTTACGATCAGGAGGTGGATGACGCAGTGGGGGCGCTCACCGCCTTGATGGAGCCCGCGCTGATGGTGTTTCTGGGTGTCACGGTGGGTTTCATCGTGGTGGCCATGTACTTGCCGATCTTCACCATGGCGGCTTCCGTGGGGTAGGTCCGCCACCGTTCAACCGGCAAAGGCCCCGCCAGGAGAAGTCCTGGCGGGGCCTTTCCTATTTCAGATCCAGGTCCACCACCAGCGGCAGATGGTCGGAGGCGGTGCGTGCAAGTCCCGAACGCGGCACCTGAACTTCCTGCACGGTTACACCGCCGGTGACAAACAGGTGGTCGATCCGCCCCATCGGAACCGGACCCAGGGTGGCCAGCGGGCGGTGACCGGGCAGCGCCTTCTGGGCATCGATAAGATGGCGGGCCAGGTGTTTGTAGGCGGGGGAACCCGGCAGCGCATTCAGGTCGCCACACACCACCCCCGGTGCGGTGAAATCCGGGTGCTTCGTCCATTCCCGCCCCGCGAGGGCCGCCGCCTGGGGGTGGCGTTCTGCCGGGAACAGGCTCAAGTGGGTGTTAATCAGGTTGAGCGGCCCCGCCGGGGTTTGCACCCGCACCCACATGGCCCCGCGCGGTTCCCGTCCGCCCCGGGTGGTGGACTGGCCGGGGAGGGCGCCCTGCCGAACCGGTTGCATCGGCAGACGGCTGAGCACCGCGTTGCCGTATTTCTCCTCCAGCACGGTCAGGGCAGGGGCAAAGTGAAAATCCATCTCCAGCAGTTCGGCGATCAGCCGCGCCTGATCCGTGTGGCCGCTACGGGCCCGCCTGCAATCCAATTCCTGAAGGCACACCACGTCCGCATCCATGGTGTCGATGACGCGGGCGATGCGGGAGGGGGACAGGTGGCCATCCATGCCCACGCAGCCGTGCACGTTCCAGGTCATCACCCGTACGCGCCCCAAGGTGTGGTGGGGGCGCTCCAGTGGCCGTGGCCGCTGTTTGTGGCCCAGGGCGATGCGCACCGCACGGCGCACATGGGTGGCGCGCAGCCACGGGCGGGCGGGATGCGGCAGCCGGGCGTCGGCGGGCAGCAGCACGAAGGCCTGTTGTTCATCCGGCCCGGGGCCACCGTGGGCGCCGTTCTGAATGGGAAAGGTGACGGGTATTCCGTTCCGCCGCCAACCCAGCAGGACCAGATGCCCGGAATCCGGGTGCTGGGCCAGCCGCGCCAGATCCCGGCCAGTGGCGTCGGCGAACGGGTGGTCGGTACCCAGATACCGGTGGGCCTCCGCAGGCAGGGGAAAGTCTCCTTCCGGAGTGAACAGGCGGCCCCCTGCCTCCCCTTCCGCCAGCAGCACTGCCGGGATGTGCGCGGCCCGTACTAGTTCCAGGGCCAACCTCCGGGCGTGATCGGCTTCGGGGGGCGTCGGAAGGTACAGGTGCCCTACCGGCCCCATGGCCGCGAGCACGGTTTTCCGGGCCGGCTCCTCCCCCGGTGGTGCGGCACCCTTCAGCCATTTCCCCCACCTCTGCCCCAGCCACTGGGCCCGCTGGTACTCCTCGTCCGGAGCCGTCGTCTGGTAGGGCGGGGGGGTGCGTCCCAGCACTTCGAACACGGCCTCGGTGAGGGGTCTGCCGGTCAGTTTCTGGTAGGGAAGCGACTCCTCCTGGCCGTGGTCGGAATACACCCAGATCTGGTAATCGCGGCTGGCGGATAGCCGGGCGGAGCGGGCCACGCGACGGATCGAGCGGTCAATGCCCTTCAGGCTCCAATGGGCGAAGCGGGAACGGGGGCCGCGCCGGTGGGCCTGTTCGTCATACCCCAGATAGTTGAGCTGGATTACCGGCAGGCCACGGGCGGCGTCCATCTGCGCCCCGGCGGTCACCGCCTCGCGCAGCACGACTGCGATGGCCACCCGGGTGGGCACGAACGCAATTTCTTTGAGAAGGTCGCGCCCGGCGATGATGCCGCGCAGGGCATCGGCCACCGCCAGCAGGCACTCAAGGGCCACCAACCATCCGGCGCGGATCACCGTCATGCCGTGCCAGACCAGCACTCCGGCCACCGCCAGCGGGTTGGCGGCGCGCAACAGGTTGCCAAAACCGAAATCCGCCGGGCAGAAGTGGGCCTCCGCCGCGCCGCCGGTGTAAATGCCGGAATAGCTGCTGCCGCCTGCAAGCAACGGGGATCCCTTCCCCGCCAACTCGGTCTGGATGCGTGCGGTGGCGGCCGGATCGAACATGCGCACCACCTGGCCTGTGCGGTGATCGCGAAAAGAAAACGCGGGAACCGCCTGACGCACGCCATAGAACAATTCCGCTTGGAATACCGGCGTGGTGGACGGCAGACCTGCGTATATCGTGTGCAGCCGGTAGTGCTCCTTTTGCAGCAGTTTTTTCAGGTAGGGCATGCGCCCGGCGTCGATGGCACACTCCAGATTGGTTCGGGACAGGCCATCAATCTGCACCAGCACCACCCCCGGTCGGGCGCCGGGCGGACGGCGCGGCAGACCGAGCAGGCGGACCGCCCACTCGCTACGACTCAGGTAGCGCAACACGGCGTAACGGATGCGGCCAATGCGGCTTAGCATATGCAGCCTCCCCGTGGGTGACGGAGGACACAGGCCTCCGCTTCCATTATGATGCACCCGGAGTTTGGGCGCCGGTGATGGACGCCTTCGGGAGAGCGTAATGACTGATCCGCAGCGACATTGGGACGATGTGGCCGACCGCTGGTGGCAATGGCGCGAGGTGATGGGCACCGCCACGCAACCGGTCAGCAAGCGCATGGTGGAAATGGCGGGCCTGATGCCTGGGGCGCGTGTGCTGGACGTGGCCAGCGGCTATGGGGAACCGGCGGCCACTGCGGCGCGGGTGGTGGGAAAAAGCGGCCTGGTGGTGTCTACCGACCTTTCCCGCGAAATGTCCCGCCGCGCGGCATGCCGCGCGGCAGAGCTTGGAAACGGGGCCATGCGCGCGGTGCGCATGGACGGTGCCGCCCCCGCGTTTTCCGATGCCACCTTCCATGCCGTGTTGTGCCGGTGGGGGCTGATGGCACTGGCCGAGCGGCTGGTTCCGACCCTGGCCGGACTGGCTCGGCTGCTGGTTCCCGATGGGCGGATGGTGGCGGCGGTTTGGGGAGATCCCGCTCAGGTGCCGTGCATTTCCGTTCCCATGGCCGCCGCGCGGCAGGTGGTGGGGATGCCGCCGCCGGTGGCCGGAGAACGCGGCCCCTTCCGGCTGTCCGGCGCCAACACGCTACCAGAGGCGTTTGCCGCCGCCGGGCTCACCGATCTGTGTGTGGAGCCGGTGACTGTGGGCTATCACTTTACGTCGGCGCATGCTTTCACGGAGTTCTGTCGTGCGACCTCAAGCCCGGTGCGTTCGGTGCTGGCCTGGCTCCCGGAATCCCGGCACGACGATGTCTGGGCTGGGGTGGGTATGGCGGCTGAACGGATGGTGGACCCCGATGGGGAGGTGCGTCTGCAAAACACCGCCCTGTGTGTCAGCGGCCGGTGGCGTGGTTGACACACAGGGTCGGAGGGCGTCGCGCACCGGCCGTCCGATCCGGCGCTGACGCGTTCGGTTACGCTTTGGCGGAGCGTCCGGCCGGTTTGGCCCGCAGCTTTTCCGCCGCCTGCGAGAGCTGGGCCAGACCGTCGCCCCGCAGGCCGTCCGCCATGCGCAGCAGGCTGCCGAACTCCTTGGGGGCGCGCAGGATCACCTGCTTCAACTCGGTGGCGATGCGTCCGGAAAGGGCCAGGAGTTCGTCGTGGTCCTGTTCAAGCGCGTCTGCGATGGCCACTACCTTGTCCTCCGCCGGGGGCGGAAACTCGCCGCGTTCGATTTTGGAAAGATACGTTGGGCTGATCCCCACCTGCTTGGCGAATTTGCGCAGTCCGATACCCTTCTTCGTACGCAATATCCGAACTGTGCTACCGAATCGTCCGTCCATGCCGTTTCCCTCCCCGGCAGGCAACGAATCCCCCAATAAATAATCGCTCCCAGCAACCGGAAAAACCGGTATGGCCGGGTGATTCATGGTGGTGTTCGTCTAGGTTAAATACGCTCGGTCCCCTAACGTACAACGTAGACAAAACCTGAAACGGAGTAAATGAGGGATTTCCCTGATATTGGTCAGGGGGAATATATGATTTGGGAGGGGACGGAAGGTGGGGTGGTGGTTGGGGGCGGTCTTAGCGCGGGCGGGGAGTGACCTTGCCACGGGCAACGTCCTGCCGCACCCGGACCAGAAAAAATAGTCCCGCGATTCCGCTCAATATCACAAACAACCAGCCTGGATCAATCTGGAACATGGAATCCTCACACAATCGGCGGCCGTTTGGCGCACCTGAAAACACGGCCATCGGAGAATAAGACAGCAAGATGCGTTCCGTTTTTCAAAAATGGCCCAACCAGTCGAAACGCAAAGGGAATCACTGTACGTCTCCGAGTGTATGGGTGAGAAGCGGATTTCCCAATTTGGGCGGACAGGGGGGCGCAATCACTCCCCTGCGGGCCAAACCGCCGGAGCGTCCGGGGCTGTCGGTCAGGCTCAAGCCACCTGGCTGACCGGGTGCAGCATCTCCTTGAAACGGCTCCAACTGGTGGCGGGCCACACCTCAACGTGGGCGTGTCCATACGTGCGCACCAGCATGGCCACGCGGGTGGCGGTTTCGATGTCCGGAGCCTCAAACATGTCCACGTAGTCGAAGGCGCCGAGCACCGCGTAATTGTGCACCCATTTCACCTGCGGGCACTCGGTGCGCAGGTGGTTCATCAACCGCTTTTCGAGTTTTTCGAGTGTCCCAGGGGTGGACAGCCCTTCCGGGGATACGCGGGTGAGCATCAGAAAGGTTTGCATGGTGAACTCCAGTCGCTTCGCAGGGGGTCTCCATGACGCCGCTGCGGTGGGAATGGACCATCGCGGTGTGACCCGGCAGGCGGACAATCCATTCCCGTCATGCCGTGCCGCCTGCGTGCGGGGGCAGGCGATTCCCCCCCTCCGTTCATCCTAGCCCCGCAACCGGCAATTGGAAAGGGCGGCCGGAAGGTATTTTTCAAGGGGTCAGGCGAGGGACAGCTTCCGCTGCCGAAACCCCCTCAACCTGCACCACCTTGTCCCGCGCGAGTTCGCCGGAGACGATGCGGGCCGCCCCCTTGGCCACGCCGAGCTGTTTTGCCAGAAAGGCGATCAGCGCCTTGTTGGCCTTGCCCTCCACCGGCGGCGCGGTGAGGGCGATTTTCAGCGCACCGCCATGCGCGCCCAGCACGGCGGTGCGGCTGGCGCGGGGGGCCAGGCGGATGCGGATGCGCACTCCACCGCTGACGTCTTCAACCCACTCCGGTGGCTCCACGGGTGATGGCCGGTCAGCCCATGTGGCGGGCGTACTGCATCAAGCTGCCGACCACCGAAATCTGGAGGAACTTGATGCCCAGCAGGACTGCCAGGGCGCCAAAGTCCAATCCGCCGATAGGGGGAATCACGCGCCGGACCCGGTTCAGCAGCGGATCGGTGGCGCGCCGCAAGAACTGCACGATGGGGTTGTACGGGTCGGGGTTCACCCAACTGATAAGCACCCGCACGAATACGATCCAGAAATAGATTTCCAGCACTGAATTGAGCACCATCGCAAAGGCTTGCAAGGTGTTTCCCACAACGAACATATCCGCTCCCTGGAATGGGTTGGTTTAAATCGGTTGGCCGCTCATCGCGGCCGGCTCCGGCAGCGGGACTAGCTGCCCAGTTCCCGCGCCCGCAGTGCCGCCGCCTCCACCGCGCCGATCACCGCGCCGCGAAACCCGGCCTTTTCCAGCACGTGCAGTCCGGCGGCGGTTGTGCCGCCGGGGCTGGTTACCATGTCCTTGAGCGCCGCCGGGTGAGTGGCGGTGGACAGCACCATGCGTCCAGCCCCCAGCACCGTCTGTGCCGCCAGGGTCATGGCCACGTCGCGGCTCAGGCCCATTTTCACGCCACCGTCCGCCAGCGCCTCGATCATGGTGAATACATAGGCGGGGCCGCTGCCGGACAGGGCGGTCACCGCATCCATTTGCTCCTCGGCCACCACCACCACCGAACCCACCGCCGCCAGCACCTCGCGCACCGTGCTCAACTCTGCGGGGGTCACGCCGGGACCGGGGGTCACCGCGGAAGCGCCCTCGCCCACCAGGGACGGGGTGTTGGGCATCACCCGTACCACTTTGCTGTCCGCGTAAAGGTGTCCCTGAATGCGCTGGATGGTCACCCCGGCGGCGATGGACACCACCACCTGGCCGTCGGCGATATCGTCCTGAATTTCCTTTAGTACCTGATCGATCATTTGCGGCTTGACCGCCAGAATCACCAGCCGGGCCCCTTTCAGGGCGGCCTTGTTGTCCGCGTGGGCCGTTACGCCGTAGCTGCCGGTCAGGTAGGTGCGGCGGGCCTCCTGCGGATCGGCCACATGGATATGGGTCGGCTCCAGCCCCATGCCGCTGGCCAGCACCCCTTTGATGAGGGCTTCCGCCATGTTGCCGCCGCCGATAAATGCCAGGGTCAGATCACTCATGCTCTCTCTCCAAACAGTGCACTGCCCACGCGGACCAGGGTGGCACCTTCCTCGATGGCGACCTCGAAGTCGCCACTCATGCCCATGGACAGGATACGCATTTCCACACCATCGTACCCTTCCCGGGCGATTTGTTGAAACCGCCGCGCCAGATCCCGGAACACAGGCCGCGCCGCCTGGGGGTCCTGATTGTAGGGGGTCATGCCCATCAGCCCCATCAGGCGCAGGTGCGGCAGGGTTCCCACGGCGCGGCACAGTGGCCCCGCCTGATCGGGCAGTACCCCGTATTTTTGCGGTTCTCGGGCGGCGTTGACCTCGATCAGCACCGGCTGGATCACCCCCTGTTCCCCGGCGATGCGGCTGATGCGCTCCGCCAGCGGCAGGGTGTCCACCGAGTGAATCAGTGTGAACGCCCCTACGGCGCGGGCCACCTTGTTTTTTTGCAGGTGGCCGATCAGGTGCCAGTCGAGGGGGCCGGCATCGGCCAGTGCCTCCATCTTCGGCAGGGCTTCCTGTAACCGGCTCTCTCCAAAGGCAGTCAGGCCGCAGTTCACCGCCGTGCGCAGCGCCTCGGCGGGAAAGGTTTTGGACACCGCCAGCAGGGTGACCTCGCCGGGGGCACGCCCGGCCCGCTCGGCGGACTGTTCCATGCGGGCGCGGATTTCCGCCAGCCGCTCCGGGAAATCACTCATGGGGTTGTGGCGCAGCGGATCCAGGCCACCATGCGCCCGGCGGCGTCGCCGTCCCGGCGGTAGGATTCGTAGCCGGTGCCGCAGTGGGTGCAACCGCCTTGATCGTGAATGGAGCGTACCCCCGCCGCCTCCAGTTGCAGGCGGTTGAGGGTGGCCACGTCCAGAGTGGGGCGTCCGGAGCGGAAGGTGCCAATAACCCGGTCGGCGAAACGGGGGAAGCGGGTGCGTACCTGATCCGCCACCTCGGGCCCCACCTCGTAGCAGCAGGGGCGGATGGAGGGGCCCAGCAGGGCGTCGATTTCCTCCGGCTGCACGCCAAAGCGGCGGCGAAACACGTCCACGGTGGCGGTGGTGATGCCCTCCACGGTGCCCCGCCAACCGGCGTGCACGGCGGCCACCACGGCGCCGTTGCGGGCGGATAGCAGCAACGGTTGGCAGTCCGCGGTGCGCACCCCGACCGCCACGCCAGGCTGGTCGGTGATCAGCGCGTCTCCCTGTTCCGCAGCCGGGACCGGGGGGGTTCCGGCCACATACAGCACGGCGCTGCCGTGCACCTGGTGGGTGGTAACGGTATCGGCCGGGGGGGACTCCCCCCGGCGGCAAAAGGCGTGAGGCTCGCTTACGGGGTCGTTCCGCCCGAGCGGCCGCGCCGGAGGTAGGCCGGAATGTCCCATTCGTCCTTGAATTGGCTGGTTTCGGAAAGCGGTTGTCCGGCGCGCATCACCCCGTCCGTGGCAGGAGCTGGTGGGGCGGCATCCTCCTTGCTGACGAAGGCGGTGGCCTGATGGGCATCCTGCGCGGGCGCGGAGGCTCCGGCGGCGAGGGTCAACAGGGGCGGCTGGGCGGTAACGGACTCCGGCGTGGCCACGGGAGCGGGGGCTGTCGCCTCCGCCGGCCGGGTGGCCATGGGCACGGTGGTGCGCTCAAACCCGGTGGCGATCACGGTAATGCGCAGCTCGTCTCCCAGAGACGGGTCGATGACGGTACCGAAGATCACGTTGGCATCCTCGTCCACTGCGTCCTGAATCCCCTCGGAAGCCTCCATCACCTCCTCCATGGTGAGGGATTCAGAGGCGGAGATGTTGAACAGAAGACCGGCGGCGCCCCGAATTTCGCCGTCCTCCAGCAGCGGGCAGGCCAGGGCCTCCTCGGCGGCAGCGCGGGCGCGCCCTTCGCCGGAGGCGGAACCGACACCCAGCAGGGCACGGCCGGGGAAGCTCATCACCGCCTGCACGTCGGCAAAGTCCACGTTGATGTGCCCCGGCACCAGAATCACGTCACTGATGCCCTGCACGCCCTGGCGCAGGACGTTGTCGGCCACCCGGAACGCCTCCATCATCGGCGTGTTGGGGGGCACGAAGGCGGCCAGCCGCTGGTTGGGAATGACGATCATGGAGTCCACCACAAGCGCCAGTTCGGCGATGCCCTCTTCGGCGCGGGCCATGCGTTTGCGTCCCTCGAATGGGAACGGTTTGGTCACCACGGCCACGGTCAGCGCCCCGGCTTCGCGGGCCAGTTCCGCCACCACCGGCGCGGCCCCGGTGCCGGTGCCGCCGCCCATGCCCGCGGTGACGAACACCATGTCGGCGCCGGCAACCGCCTCGCGCAGCTTGTCGGCGTCGTGGGTGGCGGCGGCGCGCCCCACTTCCGGGTTGGCTCCGGCACCGAGCCCGCGGGTGGTGGCGGTGCCGATCTGCACCCGCGCAGTGGCCTCGGAGCGGCCCAGCGCCTGACGGTCGGTGTTCACCGCTACGAACTCCACACCGGTCAGCCCCGATGCAATCATCGAGTTGATGGCGTTGCAACCGGCACCGCCCACGCCGATCACGCGGATCTGCGGGGTGCCGTTGTCCTTGCTGGAAAATTCGAACATGCTGCGCTCCTTCGCGTCGCCGTACCGGGTGGAAGATTCTAGAAAAATGTCTGCATCCAGCGGGTGATGCGCGCCACACCCCGGGGTGGCGCCGCTTCCGCCAGCCCTTGGGTGAGGCCCGCCAGCGCCAGCCGCGCCAGGCCCACGGCAGTGGCGTTCTTGGGGTTGGCGGCCAACTCCACCAGTCCGGCAAGGGCTACTGGCGTGCCGCGCCGGCACGGCAGCCCGGTAATGCGCCGGGCCACTTCGGTGAGGCCCGGCAGCAGGGAGCCACCGCCGGTGACCACCAGCCCCGAGCCGATGCGGCGGGACAGGCCCGAGCGGTGTAATTCCTCGGCGGCCAACTCCAGAATTTCCTCAACCCGCGCACCGATGATGTCGGCCAGCAGGCGGCGCTCCGCCGAATGCCCTTCGCGGCCGCCCACGCCGGGCACCTCCACCTGTTCGGAGGGGTCCACCTCGCCAGTGAGGGCGGTGCCATAGCGCACCTTGATGCGCTCCGCGTCCCGGACCGGGGTGGACAGACCGTGGGAGACGTCCCGCGTCACGTGGGTGCCGCCCAGTGGCAGTACCCAGGTGTGGCACAGGGCGCCGTCGGTGAAAACCGCCATGTCGGTAGTGCCTCCGCCGATGTCCAGCAGCGCCACCCCCAATTCCAGTTCCTCCGGAGACAGCACCGCGTGGGCCGAGGCCAGTTGTTGCGGGGCCAGATGATCCACCTGCAGGCCGGCGCGCTCCACGCAGGTGAGCAGGTTCTGTACGGAACTGGCGGCGCCGATCACCACGTGCGCCTCCACGCTCAGGCGGTCGCCCACCATGCCCAGCGGATTGCCGATGGCGCTTTGTGAGTCCAGGGTGTAATGACGGGGCACCACCTGAATCACCTCGTCGTCACGCCCCAGTTCAACGGCGCGCACCTGTTCCAGCACGTTGCCGATGTCCTCCATGGTGACCCGCTCGCCCTTGACTCCCACCCCGGCCCGGTTGTTCAGGCCGCGCATATGGGTGCCACTGACACCGGCCACCACCGCGTGGATATCCACCCCGGACATGGCTTCAGCGGCGGCTACCGCCTCGCCAATGGCCTTGACCGTGGCGTCGATGGAGACCACCGCACCCTGCTTGATGCCACTGCATTCGGCGCTGCCCACGCCCAGCACGTTGAGCGTGGGCGCGTTTTCGGTCTGCTCCGCCACCACCGCGCTGACCTTGGTGGTGCCCAGATCCAGTCCGACCACGATTTCGTCCCGTTTCGCCATTCCCTCTCCGATGCTCGGCCCCCCCGAATTAAAGGGGACGCGCCACCACCCGGTCGTCGTAACGCAAATCCACTTCGGTGCCCTGTTTGCCCCCCATGCGGTGTAGTTCCTCCCGCAGCCGGGCCAGCCGCTCCAACCGCCAATGGTAACCGCCCGCGTCGCCCACCCGCACGCGCATGCCGTCCGCCAGTAGCAGCGGGTCGCGCGGGTCGGCCACGTCCACCCGCCCGCCGGGGCGGCCATAGGCGGAGGCCACTTCCAGCCCCACGGTCACCTGTTGCAGGTCCACCCGGTCGCCGGTCACGACCCCTTTGATGACGATACCGCTCAGCTGTGGCAGCCGGTGGGAGCCCTCCTCCGGGCGGCCCAGCACCATGCCCTCCGCGTCCACCATCAGGTGCGGCTGACCGGTGCCGTCCAGCAGCACGGCCCGGGGGGTACGTTCCCACACCCGGATGGTCAGCGTGGATGGATACAGGCGGCGTACGGAAACGCGTTCCACCCACGGGTGGGTGAGCACGCTGCGGGACACCGCTTCCAGATCCAGTCCTGGCAAACGGGCGCCAGTGGGCAGTTGCAGCCGGGCCAGCAGTTTTTCCTCGGGGATGCGGGCGTTTCCCGCAAACTGGACGTGCTTGACGTCAAGCAGTCCGGTCCCCAGGGCGGTGTGATAGGCATACCCCAAACCGCCCAGCAGGCCGGACAGCAACACGGTCAGCATGATGTGCTTGAGGGTGCGGCGCAGGCGGACCCGTGCGGCGGTGCGCGCGGTGACGGGATCAGGGCGCCGCTGGTTGCGCGGAACGCGCTTTTTGGAACGGGCGCCGATCATGGGCGGGCTCCATCCAGGGTGGCGCCGTGAATCATGCGCTCGATCAACTCCTCAAACGACATTCCGGCGGCACGGGCGGCCTTGGGCAGCAGACTGGTCGCGGTCATGCCGGGAATGGTGTTGACCTCCAGCACCCACGGGTTCAGGTTGGCGTCCAGCATCACGTCCACCCGCGCCGCTCCCCGGCATCCCAGGGTGCGGTAGGCGGCCACGGCCTCGCTGCTGATGGCTGCGGCCTCGGCGGCGGGCAGTTCGGCGGGCACCACGTACTGGGTTCCGGAACCCTTCTGGTATTTGGCCTCGAAGGTAAAAAAGCCCGCCGCGGGAACGATCTCCACAATTGGCAGCGGTTCCCCGTCCAGCACGCTGACGGTTACCTCGCGTCCGCTCACGGCAGCCTCCGCGTAGGCGTGGCTGTCCTCCTGAAACGCCTCGGCCACGGCGCCGGGCAATGCCGCTGCATCCTTCACGTACTGGATGCCGATGGACGAGCCACCGACCACCGGTTTCACCACCACCGGGTAGGGAAGTGCGATGGCGGTGGTGGTGGGGGACAGGGTTTCGAAGGCGGGGGTCGGCACCCCGGCGGCGGTAAGCAGGTTCTTGGTTACCAGTTTGTCGGCGGCGGCGGCGCTGGCAAGTACGCCGGAACCGGTATAGGGGATGCCCATGTATTCCAGCATGCCCTGCACCGTGCCGTCCTCTCCGAGGCGCCCGTGCAGGGCGATAAATACTGCGTCGGGGCGGGCTTTCTTGAGCTGATCGGCCAGATCGGCACCGGCGTCGATTTCGGTGACCTCCAGGCCGATGGCCGCCAGGGCTCCCGCGGCGGCACGGCCACTGGTGAGCGAGATTTCGCGCTCGCTGGAGCGGCCGCCCATCAACACCGCCACGCGCCGGATGTTACCGGTGCCGCTCATGCCTTTTTCTCCCGCCCGATCACGCGCACCTCGCGCTCGAGCTCAATGCCGAATTTCTGCATCACCCGGTCCCGCACCCGGTTGGCCAGGGTTTCCACGTCGTGGGCAGAGGCCTTGCCAGTATTGACGATGAAATTGGCGTGGCGACCGGATACCACCGCGTCGCCCTCCTCCCACTCCTTGCACCCCGCCTCCTCGATCAGGCGCGCGGCGTAGTCTCCCTCCGGATTTTTGAAGAATGATCCGGCGTTGGGAGTGAGCACCGGCTGGGTGCGGTCGCGTTTTTCCAGGTTGGCCTCGGTCACCTTGCGGATCTCCTGCGGGTCACCCGGACGCAGGGAAAATACCGCCGACATGACCACCCCCTCGGGGAAGGAGGACTTGCGGTAGCCCATGCCCAGCCGCTCCACCGGCAGGGTGAGGATGTCGCCGTGCAGGGTGACCATGTCGATGCACTCCAGCACGTTGGCCAGTTCACCCCCGTGGGCCCCCGCGTTCATGCGTACCGCCCCGCCCACGGTGCCGGGAATGCCGGCGGCGAATTCAAGTCCGGTCAGGCTCCGGCGGGCGGCATCGCGCACCAGACGGGGGAACGGTACCCCCGATTCGGCCACCAGAGTATCGGGGCCGATGGCGGTAATGGAGTTGCAGCGCGCCAGACGCAGCACCATGCCCTCGACGCCGCCGTCCCGCACCAGCAGGTTGGTGCCGTTGCCGAGAATGGTTACCGGAATCCCCAGCGAACGGGCGCAGGCCAGAAGGCCGGGAATGGTGCGCACGGTACGCGGGCTGACCAGATAGTCAGCGGGTCCGCCGATGCGCAGGGAGGTGTGGCGGGCGAGGGGTTCATGCTCCTTCACCTCGCCGAACACCGCCAGGGCGTCGGCAATGTTGCCTCTCTGGGTGCTCGCGCTCACGCGCCCGCCTGCTTGCGGCCGTTCACGCCGTCCAGGTATTCCGTGCCCACCTTCCACACATCACCGGCGCCCAGGGTGAGCACCACGTCGCCCTCGCCCAGTTCGGTGCGCAGGTGTTCCAGCACGTCGTCGTGGGTGGGGGTCAGGTGCACGTCCCGGTGGCCGCAGGCGCGCACGCTCTCCAGCAGGGCCTGGCTGCTGATGCCCTCGATGGGGGCCTCGCCCGCTGCATAGATGTCCATCAGCAGCAGCCGGTCAGCGCTGTGGAAGGCGCGCGCGAAACCTTCCGCCTGATCGCGGGTGCGGGTGTAGCGGTGGGGCTGGAATACCACCAGCAACCGTCGATCGGGGAAACTCTCGCGGGCCGCGGCCAGGGTGGCGCGAACCTCGGTGGGGTGGTGGCCGTAGTCATCCACCACGGTCACGCCACCGGCCTCGCCCTTGCGCTCCATGCGCCGTCCCACCCCGGAAAATCCGGCCAGGGCTTCGCGGATGGTGTCGATGGGCAGGCCCAGTTCCAGTCCGGCGCAGATGGCGGCCATGGCGTTCTGGGCGTTGTGGCGGCCAGTGAGCGGCGTGGTGAATTCACCCAGGGACTCGCCCCGGTAAATCACCTCGAAGCGGTTGCCCTGCGGTCCCATCTCCAGCTTGTCGCCGCGCAGGTCGGCCTGCCGGGTGAAGCCGTAGGTGATGGCGCGTTTATAGATCTTGGGCATCAGCGCCTGCACCTCCGGGTCGTCCAGGCACAGGATTGCGGCGCCGTAAAATGGCACCTTGTTGACGAAATCGGCGAACGCGGCACGGATGGCGTCCATGTCGTCGTAGAAATCCAGGTGTTCCCGGTCCAGGTTGGTGACCACCGCCAAAGACGGCGACAGCTTGAGGAACGAGCCGTCCGACTCGTCGGCCTCGGCCACCATGTATTCCCCGTACCCCAGCTTGGCGGAGGAGCCGTACTGGTTGAGACGGCCGCCGATGACCACGGTGGGGTCCAATCCTCCTTCGCCGATCACGGTGGCCACCAGGCTGGTGGTGGTGGTCTTGCCGTGAGCCCCGGCTACCGCCACGCCGAATTTCATGCGCATCAACTCGGCCAGCATCTCGGCCCGCTGGATCACCGGAATGCCCTGTTCGCGGGCGGCCACCACTTCCACGTTGCTGGCCTTGACGGCGGTGGACACCACCACCACCTGGGCGTCGGTGATGTGTCCCGCGTCGTGTCCCTGCATCACGGTACCGCCCAGCGACACCAGTCGCCGGGTCACATCCGTGTCGGACAGATCGGAGCCGGATACCTGGTACCCCAGGTTGATCAGCACCTCGGCGATGCCGTTCATGCCGGAACCGCCAATACCGACGAAGTGAATGCGGTGGATGTTGTGAAATCTCATGCGGGGCTCACCGAAGGGGGGGTATGGTCATGGACCAGTTGCAGGCATTCGGCGACGATCTCTTCTGCGGCTCCGGGACGTCCCAGGCCGCGCGACGCCTTCTCCATTGTAGCCATTTGTGACCGGTTTTGAAGCAGGGATGTGGCGGTTTCCGCCAGCCGCTCCGGGGTGAGTTCCTTCTGCTCGATCATGACTGCCGCCCCCGCCTCCACCAGGGTGACCGCGTTGGCCCGCTGGTGGTCGTGGGTGGCGTGGGGATAGGGAATGAGGATGGACGGCTTGCCCAGCGCGGTAATCTCAGCCAGGGAGGTGGCTCCGGCGCGGGCTACCACCAGATCGGCGGCGGCATAGGCGGCGCCCATGTGGTCGATGAAGCGCAGCACTTCCACCCGCGCCGCGTGGCGGCGCAGTTCGGCGGCCACCCGGCTGTGGTCGTGGTCGCCAGTCTGCAGGGTCACGGTCAGGTCGGGCACCGCCGCCAGCATCGGCTCGATGGCGTCGATCACCGCGTTGTTGATGGCCTGTGCCCCCTGACTGCCGCCGAACACCAGCAGGTGCGGCGGCGCGTTCTCCGGGCGTGGCACGGCGGCGTCCAGGAGTTCCCCACGCACCGGGTTGCCGGCCACGGAAAAGGTGCCGCCCTTGAAGTGGTCCCTGGCGGCCTCGAAGGACAGAAATACCCGGTCCACGCCGGGGCCGAAGATGCGGTTGGTGACGCCGGGGATGGCGTTCTGTTCCATTATTACGCGCGGGATGCGGCGCAGTCCGGCGGCGAACAGCACCGGCGCGGAAGCGTAGCCGCCCACGCCGATCACCAGATCCGGACGGAACTCGGTCAGGATGCGCCACCCGGCGGCCAGCGCCGAAGGCAGTACCGCCAGGGCCAGCAAGCGGCGGACCAGCCCCACCTTGATCATGCCCATCACCGGCAGCACGTGCAGCGTGTAGCCGTGTTTTGGCACCACCTGGGCTTCCAGCCCGTGGGCGGTGCCGGCAAAGGCCACCTCGCAATCCGGAACCTGGGCGCGGAATGCCGCCGCCACCGCCAGGCCGGGGAACAGGTGCCCCCCGGTGCCGCCGCCCGCAATCAGCACCTTCATGACGGTGCCCCCTTGCGGCCGGAGCGGCCCTTGGAGATGTTGATCAGCACCCCGGTGGCAAACAGGCTCACCAGCAGGGACGACCCCCCGTAGCTCACGAATGGCATGGGCAGGCCTTTGTTGGGCAGGGCGCCCACGGTCACGCCCATGTTGATCAGCGCCTGCAACACGATCATCAGTGTCAATCCCAGTGCCAGATAGGCTCCGAACGGGTCGTGGGCGGCACGGGCGATGACCATGCCACGCCAGGCGAACAGGATGAACAGGGTCATCACCAGCAATGCGCCGATCAGCCCCAGTTCCTCGCCGATCACGGCGTAGATGAAATCGGTGTGCGGCTCGGGTAGAAAAAACAGTTTTTGTTTTCCCTCCCCCAGCCCGGTGCCAGTGATACCCCCGGAGCCGAAGGCCAGGAACGACTGCACCACCTGAAACCCGGAACCGGTGGGGTCGGCCCACGGATCCAGATAGGAGGTCAGCCGGGTCAGCCGGTATGGTTCCAGCCACACCGCCAGGGCGAATCCGGCGGCCCCCACCACCCCCAGGGGAAGAATGAAGCGCCAGCCAATGCCGCCCACGAACAGCAGGCAGGCGGTGACGGCGGCGATGGCCACTGCGTTGCCCAGGTCCGGCTCCACCACGATCAGCGCTAGGGCGGAGCCGATCACGATCAGCGGGCGGAGCACCGGCCACAGCCGTCCGCTTCGAAGCTCCGCCGCGTGACCGGACAGGTAGGCAGCCATGTAGGCGATGCATGCAAACTTGGCAATTTCCGAGGGCTGGATGTTGAACCCTCCCGCTCCCAGCCAGCGGCGCGCCCCTCCGGCGCTGATGCCGATGCCGGGGATGAGAGTGAAGATCAGCGCCAGCAGGGTCCCGATCATCAGCACCGGCACCGCCCGGCGCCAATGGCGGTAGTCCACCAGCAATCCGAACAGCAGGGCGCCCAACCCCAGGGCGGCCCAGATGCCCTGTTTGGCGGCAAAGTGCCAGGAGGAGCCGTAGGTGGACAGGGCACGCGGGGCGCTGGCCGAATAGATCATCACCAGCCCCGTACCCAGCAGAGCTACGGCAATTACCGGGATCCACGGATCCACCGGCATGACCTTGCGGCGGCTCATGGGGCCACCGCCAGTTGGCGGAACTCGTCGCCGCGCGCCATGTAGTTGGTAAACTGGTCGAAGCTGGCACAGGCGGGGGAAAGCAGCACCGTGTCGCCCGCAGTGGCGGCGGCGCGGGCGGCGTCCACGGCATCGGACAGGGTGTCCACCACCTCCAGATCGGCAAAGCCCTGCAGCACGATGCGGAACTTTTCCGCCGCTTCGCCGAAAAGGATCACCTTGCGGGCGTGCAGGAATACGTGCTCGCGCACGGTGAACAGGTCTCCCCCTTTGTCGCGCCCACCCAGAAGCAGGATGACCGGCTGATCCTCCGAAAACCCCTCCAGTGCCTTGACCACCGACGCGGGGTTGGTGGCCTTGGAATCGTTGATCCAGGTTACCCCGTCCCGCTGGGCCACCACCTCCATGCGGTGGGGCAGGGCGGTGAAACTGGAAAGCCCCGCCGCAATCAGCCGTGGGGGGCATCCGGCCAGCAGGCACGCGGCGGCCGCCGCCTGGGCATTTTCCAGATTGTGGGCCCCCACCAGTTTCAGATCGGACACCGGGCACAGGGGGGTGATCTGATCCCCGCTTTTGACGGTGATCCGGCCGTCGGCGACGCGCACCCCGTCCATGGCCGGGTCCTGCACATTGAACAGCACCGGACGGGCATTTTTCAGGTAGTGATCCGCGATCGCGAGGGTGTTTTCGTCCGCGTGGTTGAGCAGGGCGTAGCCGCTCATGTTTTCGAACAGGCGGAACTTGGCCCGGTAATAGGCGCTCACGCTCGGATAGCGGTCCAGATGGTCCGGGGCCAGATTGAGCAGCACGCCGATGGCGGGACGGAAGGTGGTGATGGATTCCAGTTGGAAACTGGACAACTCCACCACCAGAAAATCCCATGCGGTGGTGGACAGGGCCGCCTCGCACAGGGGGGCGCCCAGATTGCCGCCGGTGAATACATGCTCTTTCCAGCCGGAAAGGATGTGGCCGATCATGCTGGTGACGGTGCTTTTTCCGTTGGTGCCGGTAATGCCAATGACGGGCGCGGACAGGTGCTGGAACGCCAGTTCCACCTCGCCGATGACCGGCACCCCGGCGGATTCCGCTGCCTGCAATTCCGGGTGGGCGCGCGGCACACCGGGGGAGAGCACCACCAGATCAGCCTCCGTCAGCGCCTTCCCCACGGCCCCGAAAGCGTGGGTGGTGCCTTCCGGGAGGCCGCTGGCGGCGGCCAGCACCGCGTCACCGGTGCGCTCGTCGGCCACTGTGACGAGGGCGCCCTCGCGGGCGGCCAGACGGGCAGCGGCTTGACCGCTGGCACCCATGCCGAACACGGTCACCCGCCTGCCGGACAGGACGACCGGTGCGGCCGGTGCGGATGAAGCGGGCGAGGGGGACGGGGTTGGGCCTTCCATGGCCCGAGCCGACTGGCTGCCATCCGTGGCATTCCCCGTTGGCGCGCCGGCGTGCGGTACCGGCGCCCCGTCCCCCTGCTTCCGTTTCCTGAAGAACCCGAACATCCCCGTGCTCCTAGCGCAGCTTCAGGGTGGAAAGGGCCAACAGGGCCAAAACAATGGAGATGATCCAGAAGCGGACGATGATCTTCGGCTCCTCCCACCCCTTCAGTTCGAAGTGGTGGTGGATGGGGCTCATCAGGAAAATCCGCTTGCCGGTCATTTTGAAATATCCCACCTGCAGAATCACCGACACGGCCTCCACCACGAAGATGCCGCCCACCAGCACCAGCACCAGTTCGTGTTTGGAGGTGACGGCAATGGTGCCCAGCGCTGCGCCCAGGGGAAGAGAGCCCACGTCGCCCATAAATACCGAGGCCGGATAGGTGTTGAACCACAAAAAGCCCATGGCCGCCCCCACCATGGCACCGCACACGATGGCTACCTCGCCGCCCCCGGGCACATAGGGAATTTGAAGATAGGAGGCAAAGCGCGCGTGGCCGGACAGATAGGCGATCAGCAGGTAGGTGCCGGCGGCGATCATCACCGGGCCGATGGCCAGGCCGTCCAGCCCGTCGGTCAGGTTGACCGCATTGCTGGCCCCGACGATCACCAGCATGGTGAACGGAATAAACCAGATGCCAAGGTCCGGATTGAACCCCTTGAAGAACGGGATGGTCAGATGGGTGTCGAACCCGGCGATAAAGTAGAGATATCCGGTCACCAGTCCGGCCACCAGGCATTGCCCCACGAGTTTGGAACGGGCGGAAAGCCCCTGGTTGTGCTTGCGCACCACCTTCAGGTAGTCGTCGCGGAAGCCGATGGCGCCGAACCCGACCACGGTGGTAAGCACCACCCACACGTAATGGTTGGTCAGGTCGGCCCACAGCAGGGTGGGCACCATGATGGCGAACAGGATCAGGACGCCGCCCATGGTGGGGGTGCCGCCCTTGACCTGGTGGTGCTTGGGGCCCTCCTCACGCACGGTCTGGCCGATCTGGTGGCGGGAAAGGGTGCGGATCAGCCACGGCCCCAGCATGAATGCGATCACCAGCGCGGTGATGACCGAATAGATGGTGCGGAAGGTGATGTATTTAAAGACGTTGAACACCGGGTATTCGGCGGCCAGCGGCACCATCAGGTGATACAGCATCAGACCGGAACCTCCCCCTTGAGGGCGATTACCACCCGCTCCATGCGCATGCCGCGCGAGCCCTTTACCAGCACCACGTCCCCCTTCTCCAGGTCGTTCAGTTCATCTGCCGCGGCGGAGGCGTCGGCCACCTGGCGTACGTCACGCATCGCGTCCGCGCCTTTGGCCATGTGGGCCGCCAGGGGTCCCACGCAGACCAGCCGGTCGGGGCGCAGGGCGGCCACCTCACGCCCTACGCGGCGGTGAATGTCGTTGGCCTGCGGACCCAGTTCCAGCATGTCGCCCAGCACCGCGATGCGCCGACCGAAACCGGAGCGGCTCACCAACGCCCGCACCGCCGCCAGCATGGAATCGGGATTGGCGTTGTAGGTGTCGTCGATCACGGTGGCGCCGCTGGCAGTAGCGCATTCTCCGCCGCGCATGGGCGGTGGGGAAAACTCCGCCAGTGCCGCCGATGCCTCCCGTATGTCCACCCCCATGGAGATGCCCAATGCGGCGGCTGCCGCCGCATTGGTGGCCTGATGGGGGGCGGCGGAAAAAAACCGGCCGCTGGCCTCGGCGCCTGCGGCGCGCAGGGTCAGAAGCGGCCCGGTGGCGGAGGCCTCCAGTCGCGCGTCGAGATCGGCACCGGGATTCCCGGTGGCGGAATAGGTGACCCGCTTGGCGGGGCGATGCCGCTCCGCCTCCGCCGCCGCCAGCGGGTCGTCCAAGTTAATCACGCAGGTGCCATCCTTGGCAATGGCGGCAAACAGGCGGCCTTTTTCACGGGCTACGCCCGCCCGGTCGCCGAGCCCCTCCAGATGGGCGTCACCCACCCCGGTCACCAGACCGAGATCCGGCAGCGCGATGCCGGTAAGCAGGTCCATCTCTCCCGCGTGATTGATCCCCATCTCCACCACTGCCCCCGTGTGGGCCGCGCGCAGCTTCAAAAGTGTGAGCGGCAGCCCCAGGTGATTGTTCAGGTTGCCGGTGGTGGCGAGGGGGGTTCCGGTACGCGCCAGAACCGCGCGTGCCATTTCCTTGGTGGTGGTCTTTCCGCAACTGCCGGTGATGGCCGCCACCGGAATCGAAAACCGCTGGCGCCAAGCGCGCGCCAGATTCTGCAGGCCGGTAACGGTATCGTCGACCAGAATTACCGCAGCCGATCCGGCCCGTGCCGCGGCCTCCGGTTTGGAAACCATCACCACGGCGGCTCCGGCAGCCACCGCGTCGGCGATGAATTCGTGGCCGTCGCGGGTGCCCGGCACCGCCACGAACAGACCGCCCGGGGTAATGGTGCGGGAGTCGATGCCGACCTCCGCCGTATCCGGTACGCGGGTCTGCGGGTCGCCCGCGATGAGGGTTCCGCCGCACATGGTCGCCGCTTCCACCGCCGTAAACATCAGGCGTTGCTCCCAAACCGTTCGGCCAGCACCCGGCGCGCCACCTCTCGGTCGTCAAACGGGAGTGTCCGGTTGCCGATGATCTGCTCGGTTTCATGCCCCTTGCCCGCGATCAGCACCAGATCCCCCTCGCTGGCTTCGCTCAGCGCGGCGCGGATTGCCTCCTCCCGGTCCACGATCACGGTGCAGGGAGTGTCCGGGGCTGCGGCGCGGGCACCCTTTTCCATTTCGGCGCAGATGGCCGCCGGATCTTCTGAACGCGGGTTGTCGGCTGTGATGAAGATCATGTCGGCCCCTTTGGCGGCGGCGGCGCCCATGGGTTGCCGTTTGCTGCGGTCCCGGTCGCCCCCGGCACCGCATACCACCAACACCCGGCCGCCGGTGACCGTTGGCGGCACGGCGCGCCCCCCTTCGGTTGTGAGGGCTTTCGGCCGGTCGGCCACCAGCGGGCGCATGGCCTCCAGCAGCCGCTCCAGGGCATCGGCGGTGTGGGCGTAATCCACCAACACGGTGAATGGCTGTCCGGCCTCCACCGGCTCCAGCCGCCCCGGCACCGCGCGGGCGGCGGCCAGTCCGTCGCCGATGGCCTCCGGGGACAGCCCCAGGGCGTGGCCGGTGGCGGCGGCGGCCAGCAGGTTGGAAACATTGTGCAGCCCTACCAGCGGGGACTCGATGGCCACCCGCTTGCCGTCCAGTTGCAAGGCGAAGCGGATGCCGGAGCGGTTCCACTCCAGGTTTAGCGGGGTCACCAGGGCCCCGTGGCCGAGTCCGAAGGTGACTGGGCGGGAGAGGGAAGCAGCCAGTTTGCGGCCCCATGGGTCGTCTACATTGATTACCGCACGGCCCGGTGGCAGGTCGGCGAACAGTTGGGCCTTGGCGGCAAAATAGTCATCCATGGTGGGATGAAAATCCAGGTGGTCCGGGGTCAGGTTGCAGAACACCCCTACGTCGAAGCGGCAGCCGCGCACCCGGTTCAGGCTCAGGGCATGAGACGACACCTCCATCACGCAGGCGGTGGCCCCCTCGCGCACCATGCGGGCGAACAGGGCCTGCAGATCGGACGACTCGGGTGTGGTGCGGTGGGACGCATCGCCAGGCAGGTCCAGTGGGGTGCCCGCCAACCGGGTTTCCACGGTGCCGGACAGTCCGGTCACGTGCCCGGCGGCGTCCAGAATGGACTCCACCAGATAGCTGGTGGTGGTTTTTCCGTTGGTGCCGGTAATGCCCACCAGGGTCAATGCGACAGTGGGGTCCGCGTGCAGGGCAACGGCCAGATCGGCCAATGCGGAGCGGGCGTCGGTCACCAGAATCTGCGGGATCGAAACGTCGTTCAGGCGGCGGGTGACCACCGCGCACACGGCGCCGTTTCGGGCGGCCGCGTTTACATAGTCGTGGCCGTCCACGGTGAAGCCGGATACCGCCACGAACAGGTCGCCGGGGCGGACGGCGCGGGAATCGTACACCACGCCGTTCACCTCCAGGGCGCCGGTTGCGGCGTCCACAGAGGCGATTCCCGCCTGCTCCAGCAGGGTCGCCAGCGTCATCCGTTTGCCCTCTCCGCCGTTGCGGCTGGTACCGCCATTCCCGGTTCCCCCGCCACCACTACCGTGCGATCCGTGCGGGGGTGGATCCCCAGATAGTGCAGCGCCGGTCCCGCCACCGCCCGGAAAACAGGCGCGGCCACGGTGCCGCCATAATACCGCCCTTCCGGCTCATCCACCACCACCAGCATGACCAGCCGCGGGTTGTCGGCGGGCACCATGCCCAGAAACGAAGCCACGTACTTGCCTTTGGCATAGCCGCGCCCTTCGCTGCGTGCCTTTTGTGCGGTGCCGGTTTTGCCCGCCACCCGATAGCCGGGGAGAGCCGCTTTGGGGGCGGTTCCGTCCGCTTCGGTGACCGCCACCAGCGCATCGCGCAGTTTGGCCGCGGCCTCTTCGGACATGACCCGGCGCACCATGATCGGTTGCACGGTTATGGTTTCCCCGTCCTTTTCCACCGCTTTTACCAGATAGGGCCGCATCAGGCGCCCGCCGTTGGCCACGGCTGAGGCGGCGGTGATAATTTGCAACGGAGTGGCGGACAGTTCCTGGCCGATGGCGATGGAGGGCAGGGAACGCACCGACCAGCGGTCCGGGGAGGGCAGCACGCCCCCCGATTCGCCCCCCAGCTCGATGCCGGTGCGCTGACCGAATCCAAAGCGGCGATAGCCTGCGTACAGGGCATCCGGTCCCAGCCGCATGGCCACCTTGGTGCTGCCGATGTTGCTGGATTTGGCCAGCACCTCAGCGAAGGTGATTTCGTCGTAGGGGTGGGTGTCGCGCATGGCTCCGCCGCGCAGGGGCAGGTAGCCCCCCTCGCAGTCGATCAACTCGTCCAGGGTGACCACCCCCGCGTCCAGGGCGGTGGCCGCCATGAACACCTTCATGGTGGACCCCGGCTCATACGGGTCGGTGAGGATGCGGTTGCGGAAGTCGTCAGCCTGATAGCGCCCGGCCCGGTTCGGATCGAACTCCGGACGTACCGCCATGGCCAGAATCTCGCCGGTATCCGGGTCCATCACGATGACCGAGGCGGAGGTGGGCTGGGATTCCTCCATCAACCGGTCCAGTTCCCGCTCCACGTGGTGCTGGATCACCTCGTCGATGGTCAGGGTCAGGTCGGCGCCGTGGTCCGGACGGCGGTAGTTGGTGCCGGTGGGCACCACGGTGCGACCCAGGGCGTCGCGCTGCATTACCAGGCGGACTTCACCCCCTTTGAGTTGGGAATCGTAGGCCCGTTCAATACCGGACAAGCCCTGATTGTCGGATCCGGCGAAGCCCAGAATATGCCCCAGCAGCTTGCCCTTGGGGTAAAAACGGCGGCTCTCGGGCACCTGATGGATGCCGGGCAGGTTCAGGGCCATGACACGCTCCGCCGCAGCCGGGTCGGCGTGCCGCTGAATCCAGGCGAAGTGGCGGTTGCCCTTGAGTCGCTTTTCCAGCGAGCGGTCGGAAACTGGCAGCAAACGGGCCAGCTTGCGGGCCGTAGCGCGGGGGTTTTCCACCGAGGCCGGGTCGGCGGTGATGGACGGAACGTCCATGTTTTTGGCCAGAATGCGGCCGTTGCGGTCGGTAATGGTGCCCCGCTCGCCGGACAGGCGAATGGTCTTGTGGTGTTGCCGTTCGGCGCGGGCGGAAAGCCCTCCCGCCTGGACCACCTGCAAACGGGTCAATTGCACCAGAACGACCGCAAACGCGGCGGCCACGCACACCCCCAGCAGGGCGGTGCGGCCGCCCAGGGGGCCGGGGTTCGATACCCGTGGGCGCGGTGCCCGTCGAAACAGGGAACCTTTGCGGGGAGCGGTCATGGACGCCTCCGCCTACCGGATGTCCGCGCGGGCCAGCACCATGGATTGGGGCCGGTCGGCGGAAGGTTCTGCGGGCGGGGCGGCAAATACCACCCGCACCAGTTGCAGCGGTTCCGGGGCCACCATGCCGAGCTCATCGCGGGCAATGCGCTCGATGCGCGCCAGTTCCGACAGGCTGGCGGATTCCAGTTGCAGTTCCGAATGCCGGTGCTGCAATTCGGCCAGCTCGGTGCGGGCCTTTTCCACCCGGTATCCCAGGTCGACCATCACCATGTGCTGCCACAGGTAGACAAAGGTGGCGCCGACCACCAACACGGCCACCACCAGAGCCCGGAACAGGGCGGTGCGCCCCAGACCTGCAAAGGTGAAAATCATCGAAAGCCCCCGCGGCCAGGACCATTGGGATGGGGTTCTGGCAGAAGATTCGCAGCGGATGCTGCGGGTGGGTGGGTTATTTCCTGGCGGGTTCGATACTGTGCGGCGCCGGCGCCAAAGGCACCGGCGGATAGACAGTCCGGCCGCATGGGGCTTCCAAGGTCTGAAAAAAGGGACATCACCGGTCACCTCCAGCGGTGATGTCCAGGCGCTCCACGGCACGCAGGCGCGCGGAACGGGAACGGGGGTTGGCGGCCGCCTCCTCGGCGGTGGCGACAACCGGCTTGCGGGTCACGCGTTTGGCCATCGGCAATCGGCCGCAACGGCACTCGGGAAATTCACGCGGGCAGATACAGCCGCTGGTCCAGTCGGCCATCTGCGTCTTCACCAGCCGGTCTTCCAGGGAATGAAAGCTGATCACCGCCAGCCGCCCGCCGGGGGGCAGCAGGTTGAAGGCGGCGGAAAGCCCGCGTTCCAGCATGCCCAACTCGTCGTTCACCGCGATGCGCAGGGCCTGAAAGATGCGCGTGGCCGGATGAATGCGCCCGGCGTCCGCCCCTTGCATGCGGCGCGGGATCACCCGTTCCACCAGCGAGGCCAGTGCCAGGGTGGTGGTGAACGATGACTCCACCCGATCCTGGCAGATGGCGCGAGCGATACGCGCCGCGTGGCGTTCTTCGCCATATTCGCGAAAAATGCGCGTCAGTTCCGTCTCGTCCAGGGTGTTTACCAGGTCGGCGGCGGTGGTGGGGCCATCCGGGTCCATGCGCATGTCCAGCGGACCGTCGTGGCGGAAGGAGAAGCCTCGCGCCGCATCGTCCAGTTGCCGGGACGAAACCCCCACGTCCATCAGGATGCCGTTGGCATGTTCAAACCCGTGTGCGCGGGCCACTTCGGCCACCTGATCGAAGGTGGAGCGTGCCGCCACGAAGCGGTCGCCAAACGGCTCCAGCCGGGCGGATGCGGCACGCAGGGCGGCCGGGTCCCGGTCCAGCCCGAGCAGACGCGCATGGGGGGCCGCCTCCAGCAGCATGGCCGCGTGTCCTCCTCCACCCAGTGTCATATCGATCAGTCGCTCCAGCCGTTCAGGGGACTCCGCCAGCACGCGGCGCACGCCGTCCGCGAGCACCGGAAGGTGGTACGCGTCGCCGGTAACTCCGGATGTGTTTCCGCTTGCGGCCATGAACGCTCCAATGGATGCCCTCCTACAACCCCAGGTCGGCCAGGGCGTCGGCGAGGCCGGTCGGGTCCGTGACCCGTGCCATCTCTTCCTGCCAGCGCGACTCGTCCCAGATTTCGAACGTGTCGCCGTTGCCCACCAGCACCGCTTCGCGGCCCAGTGCGGCGTAATCCCTCAGATGGGCGGGAATCAGGATGCGCCCCTGCCGGTCCAGGCTGCACACCTCGGCGCCGGAGTAGATCAGCCGCCGGTACTGGCGTGCTTCCGGCTTCACCTGGGACAGGGCCTGGAGCTGATCCATAAAGGCCTTCCAGCGTTCCTCGGAATAGACCTCCAGGCACGGGTCGAGCACCTTGCGGGTAACGACCAGCCGTGCCCCCTGGCCGACCACCTCCCGGAACTTGGCCGGTATGGCGAGCCGCCCCTTGGCGTCCATGCGGTTGGATTCCCTGCCGAGAAACAATTGGCCCCAGTCCTCTCCAAAATTCCCCACCATTCCCCACTCAAAGATCGAAGCCTACCGTTCGCAATAGGGGGTGTCAAGGGAGGTTTGGCCTTTTTTGAAGGCATTGCGCGAATTTTTTGGAACGGATCAAAAATGGAGAAAATTGTGCGTGAGGGGTGCATCAAGGGTATCTAATGCTAGATGGGTTGTATTTAACCATCTGTTTTTACCGGGCATTCTCCGGTATCGGTGGGGAGATGTGGGGGATTCGGTTCGACTTAGCGGGTCTGATGGGCCCGTTTCAGCAGGCCGCTCAGTTCCCTGCGCTGCCAGTCGCGGGTAGCCCGGCGGTCCGGACAGCGGCTTTCAAGGGTACGGAAACGGGCGCCGTGGTGGGCCTCGCCGGGAAGCGGGCTGGCGGCCAGCAGGTGGTGGATCAGTTCATGATACAGCACATGGCGGATCACGTAATCCGGCACCGAGGCCTGATCCAGCACCGGATTGACGCGGATCAGGCGGCGTTTGGGGTCGTAGCTGCCCAGTCGCACCTGCGACAGGCCGGGTTTGCGGCGCGGCCCCCACGTGACCGGGGGCAGGTCCATCGTGCCCGGCAGGTGGTGCGCCGCCTGAGCCAGTAATGTGGTCAGATCGTGGTGCTGTCCGCGTGGGCGCAGAGGAACCGGGCGGATGGCGGCGGTGGCGGCGGGCAGGTGGCGGGAAAGGTGGTCGCGCACCCGTCGGCCGCTCTTGCGGCACCCTTCGGTCACAAAGCGGGCCAGGGCCGCAAGCACCTCCGCCGGGGCCGCGGACAACGCTTCGTGGGCGCGTACCCGGATGGCTCGCGGCTCCCGGCGCACCGACACCCAACGGCGCCGGTTGCGGGTCAGGATTACCTCCACCGGCAGCCCGGCGGCGGCGGAAAGGGCGGCCTTAAGCCGCTCCAGGCCGCTCATAGGTCCACCGGCAGCACGCCGCGCGCGGCCACCCCGTGCGGGGTTACGGTAACCCCCAGCGGCAGCACCATCACCCCGTCCGACGCGGCGGCGCGCAACGCCTCACCATAGGCCGGATCAATTTGGTCCGCTGGGGCGAAGCGGTGGCAGTCGCCCCGGTGCACCAGAAACACCACCGCCGCGCGTGCTCCCTGCGCCACCATGCCCGCCAACTCGCGCATATGGCGCGTGCCGCGCTCGGTGACCGAGTCGGGAAAGCGGCCGGTGCCGTGTTCGGCCAGGGTGGTGTTTTTGACTTCCACGTAGATGGGAGTGCCCTGTGCCGGTTCCAGCAGCAGATCCACCCGTGAGCGTTCGCCGTACTTCACCTCGCGGCGGATGGCTCCGTGATCTGCCAGTTGCGGGATGGCCCCGGCGCGGATGGCGGCCTCCACAATGCCGTTGGCGCGGCCGGTGTGAATGCCCACCCAGGTGCCGGCGCATTGGACGGCCTCCCAGGTGTAGCGCAACTTGCGCGTGGGGTTGTCGGATTCGGACAGCAGCACCAGGCTGCCGGGGTCGGAACACCCTTTCATGCTGCCGGTATTGGCGCTGTGGGCGGTGACGGTGGTGCCGTCGGCCAGGGTGACGTCGGCCAGGAAGCGTTTGTAGCGGCGCTGGAGGGTGCCGGTCAGGAGCGGTGCGGGCCACTGCCAGAAGGGCGCGGCTTCCGCCAGGGTCCCACTCACACCGTGCCGTCCAGGCTGGTGAGGATTTCACAGCCGTGGTCGGTAATCAGCAGGGTGTGCTCATACTGGCCGGACAGGGAACCGTCGCGGGTGACCACGGTCCAGTTGTCCTTAAGCAGGCGGATGTCCGGCTTGCCCAGGTTGATCATCGGCTCGATGGTGAAGGTCATGCCCGGACGCAGGCGGAAGCCGCGCCCCGGTTTGCCGTAGTGCAGCACCTGCGGCTCTTCGTGAAATTCGCGGCCGATGCCGTGGCCGCAGTATTCGCGCACCACCGAGCACCCCTCGCTTTCGGCATAGCTCTGCACCGCGTGGCCGATGTCGCCCAGGGTGGCGCCCGGTTTTACCGCCGCGATGCCACGCACCAGGGCCTCATGGGCCACCCGTGCGATCTTGTCGGAGCGTTCGCTCACCTCGCCCACGCGGAAGGTGCGCGAGGTGTCGCCGTGGTAGCCGTCCAGCTTGGTGGTGATGTCCACGTTGACGATATCGCCTTCCCGGAGCACCTGCTTGCCGGGGATGCCGTGGCACACCACCTCGTTGACGCTGGTGCAGATGCTCTTGGGAAAACCGTAGTAGTTGAGCGGTGACGGAATGGCCCCGTGGTCGCAGATGTACTCGTGGCACAGGGAATTCAACCGGTCGGTGCTTACCCCCGGCTGCACGTGGGGGGCGATCATCTCCAGCACCTGTCCCGCAAGTTTGCAGGTGGCGCGCATGCGCTCGATTTCTTCTGAATTCTTGATATGGACCATAGGGGCTACCGCCAAGCCCCCCATGATACCGGAGGAGTCACGCATGGGGCCACCCCGGGGTCATTTGACGGCGGCCTTTTGCCGCTCCTCCTCCAGCAGCACCCGGCGCAGCACTTTTCCGACGATGGTTTTGGGCAGTTCGGCACGGAACTCGATCTCCTTCGGCACCTTGAAGCGGGCCAGATGCTTGCCGCAGAAGTCGATAATCTCCTCCGAGGTGGGCTGCTCCCCATCGGCGGGCACCACATAGGCCTTGATCTTTTCGCCCAGGAAGTCGTCCGGCAGACCGGCCACCACCGCTTCCTTGACCTTCGGGTGGCGGAACAGAACCTCCTCCACGTCGCGCGGATAGACGTTTTCGCCGCCGGTCTTGATCATGTCCTTCTTGCGGTCAACCAGATAGAAAAAGCCGTTTTCATCCATGCGCGCCATGTCGCCGGTGCGCAGCCAGCCGTCCTTGATGGTGTCCAGCGTTTCCTCGGCGCGGTTCCAGTAGCCTTGCATCACCTGGGGGCCCTTTACCAGCAACTCGCCCACCTCGCCCTGGGGTAGTACCTTGCCGGTTTCCGGATCGCAGATGCGGGCGTCGGTGGACGGCACCGGCAGGCCGATGGCCCCCTGCACCCGCTCCCCCTCCATGGGATTGGCGTGGGTGACCGGGGCCGCCTCGGACAGGCCGTACCCTTCCACCACGGTGGCGCCGGTGAGCGACTCGAAGCGCTCCTGCACGTCCTGCTGCAACGCCCCGGCACCGCTGATGCAGGCGCGGATGGACGACAGATCGTACTTTTTCACGTTCGGAAAATTTCCCAGCGCCAGATACATGGCCTGAATGCCGGGGAACAGGGTGGGTTTGAATTTCTGGATCGCCTTCAACACGTCCTCGGTGGCGAATTTGGGCAGCAGGATCTGCTCGCAGCCGACCATGATCGCCAAATTCTGGCAGGTGGTCATGCCGTACACGTGGAAGTAGGGAATCACTCCCAGGAATTTGTCCTTGCCCGGCTCCACCTTGGGCAGCCATGCCTGGCACTGCATGGTGTTGGCCACCAGGTTGCGGTGGGTGAGGATCACCCCCTTCGGCGTGCCGGTGGTGCCGCCGGTGTATTGCAGCAGGGCCACGTCATCGGCTCCCGGGTTGGACTTGGGACGGGTGGACGGGGCGCTTTCCAGCAGCTTTACAAATTCGTGGTTGGGGGGAATCTTGTCGAACGGATTCCACATGCCCTCTTTTTTGGCCTTGATCGGATACAGGAATTTAATCAAGGTCGGCAGGTAGTCGCGCACCCCGCAGTAGATCACGTGCTTCAAGGGGGAGCCCTTGAACATGGGGTCCACCTTGTTGCGGAAGATGTCCAGGGTGACCAGCACCTTGGCGCCGGAATCCCTGGCCTGATAGTCCAGTTCCTCGGTCATGTACAGGGGGTTGGTCTGCACCACCACGGCCCCGGCCTTGAGCGCACCGTAATAGGCGATCACCGCCTGCGGCACGTTGGGCAGCATCACCGCCACCCGGTCCCCCGCGCGGATGCCCAGCTTGTCCAGGGCATTGGCGAAGCGGTTGGTCATTGCGTCCAGTTCGGCAAAGGTAATCGGGTTGCCGATGAAGCGCAGCGCCACCCGGGACGGAGCCCGTTGGGCCGATTCGGTCAGAAATTCGGTAAGCGCCTTGTCCGGCACGTCGATGGTGTGCGGGGTGCCGGGGGCGTAGCGGGCAAACCAGGGACGGTCCATGTCCTCATCTCCCTTGCGCCGCCGGATCGTTCCCCGGCGGCTTCGAATGTGGGCGGCGGCGTGCCTTCCGTAGCGCACCGTCGCGGGTGACAACCGCAAACAGGGGCAACCTAGCCCCAGTTGAAACTCCTGTCAACCTAACTATATCGGTGTGGGAGCGTGTCGTCTTCACTGAAAGGTGATGATAAAAGAGGGGGGGTGTGCCGTGCATTGCTTACAGGCTTGCGGCAGCGGCGCAGGGCTGCGTACCGGGCGGTGCGGGAGTACCATGGACCGGAAACGTGATGACCGGTTCCCCTATTGGAGGCCCCCCCATGACCGCACCTGTCCGGCGCGATCCGCGCCTGGTTCCCCTGTCCCACGATCACCATGTGGCCCTGTTCCGCGCCCGCGAGGTGGTGCTGGCGGTGGACGGTGTGCAGCCGCAGGAGCCGGAATCCTTGGCGCGCCACCTGGCCGCGTTTTTCGACGGTGAACTGGTGCAGCACTTCGAGGCCGAGGAACAGCACCTGCTGCCCCCTTTTGTGGCCCATGTGGGCGTGGATCATCCCCTGGTGGTGGAACTGATGCGTCAGCACGCGGAAATCCGCACCCTGGCGGCGGCGCTCACGGACGGGGAGGGGGACGTGTGGGAGCGGCTGAAGGCGTGGAGCACCGCCATTACCGCCCATGTGCGGTGGGAGGAGCGGGAGTGGTTCAACGCCGTGCAGGAGGCCCTCACCGAGGACGAACTGACCGTCATCGGCGAGGCGCTGAAGCGCGCGGGGCCTTCCTGCAAGGTCTGAGCGGATCAGGCCACGGCGGGCGGGCCGCCGAACACCTTCTCCAGCAGGGGCTTTACCTCACCCTTGGATTCCATCTCGTCCAGCACGTCGGTGTCGGCATAGAACTCGCCGCCGATGAACACCTTGGGCAGGGTCGGCCAGTCGGTCATCTCCGACAGCTTCTGGCGCTTGGCCGGATTCTCCAGTGCGTTGATGACCTCGAACGGATACCCGTATTTTTCAAAAAACTGAATTGTTTCAATGGTGTATCCGCACATGGGCATCTGCCGGGTGCCCTTGCCGTAGATCACGATCTTGTGGGTGGTGATCTCGTTCCTGATTTCGTCTTCGATCGGGTTGGACACGGAGGGTCTCCTTATGGTCCGGGCGTGCGGGGTCAGCCCGCGGCCGCCTCGGCGGGGGTTTGGGTTTTCAGATCCATGGCGTGAATGCGGCCGTCGGCCAGCGGGGCGTGCAGCACCTTGTGCATGAGCCGCCGCCGGTCCAGCGGGTTTTTATCGGCAAAGGCTTCCGACACCACATGCACCGTGTAGTGGTCCATGGTGCCGGTGCGGTCGACGATTTTCACCTGGGCGTCGGCCAGTTCGGCCTGGATCATTTCAGTCAGTGCATCGGGGGCAATCATCGGTTACCTGTCGCAAGGGTTCATGGCGCATTTTGCACCCGGTTCCCGCCGCCGGGCAACCAGCGGATGGAGTGAACCTGCCACCAACCGGGGCCGTGCTGGTAAAATCCCTGCTCCATGTCCAATCCGTTGCAGATGATTTCCACCTCCCGGTCGGAGCCGCGGCTGGCCGATGCCCCCGGCCAGCCGCTGTCTGGGCGCGCCGTGTTCCTGCACAGCATGGGCTGCCGGGTGAACCGCTTCGACGCCGCCCAGTTGCGCGCCGAGTTCCTGGCCCGGGGCTGCACCCTTGCCGCGCCGGGGGAGCCGTATGACCTGTACGTGCTCAACACCTGTACCGTGACCCACCAGGCCGACGCCGAGGCCCGCCGTCTGGCCCGACGGGCCAAGCGCAAGACTCCCGGCGCCACCGTGGCGGTGACCGGCTGCTACGCTGAGGTGGGCCCCGAGGCGCTGGCGGCGATCCCCGAAATCGACCTGGTGATCCCCAACCGCGACAAGGCCGAATTGGTGGCCCGCATCGCCGTCCATGCCATAGGGCAGCCGGTGGATGCGGACGCCGCGGGGCACGGCCCCGACCGCAGCTGGGGGCGCGACTTCATCTATGGCGCCGACGCCCTGCCGCCCGACCCCGGCGGCGATACCCGCCTGTTCCTGAAGGTGCAGGAGGGGTGCGACGTGGCGTGCGCGTTCTGCATCATCCCCACTGCGCGGGGCCGTTCCCGCTCCATGCCGGTGGACGGGGTGGTGGCCACCATCCGCGCCGCCGAGCGGGCCGGATACCGGGAGGCGGTGCTGGCCGGCATCCACCTGGGCGGCTACGGCACCGATCTGCCGGCGCCCACGGATTTCGCCGGTCTACTGGAAGCGGTGCTCGACCAGACCGCCATGCCGCGCATCCGCTTCGGCTCCCTGGAGCCGTGGGGGCTGTCGGAGCGATTTGTGGCCCTGTTCGCTTCGGAGCCGCGCCTGCTACCGTCGCTGCACCTGCCGCTGCAATCCGGCTCGGCCAGCGTGCTGCGCCGCATGCGCCGCCCGTGCACGCCGGAATTCTACCGCACCCAGGTGGAGCGGATCCTGGCTGCCAAGCCGGATCTGTACCTGTCCACCGACGTGCTCACCGGTTTTCCCGGCGAGTCCGATGCGGAGTTCGAGGAAGGGTTTTCATTTATTGAATCCCTCCCGTTCAGCCACCTGCATGTCTTTCCCTACTCCCCCCGCACCGGCACCCCGGCGGCGGAATTTGAGGATCCGGTGCCGCCGGAGGTGCGCAAGGCCCGTTCCGAACGGCTGATTGCCCTGTCGGACGCCAAGCGTGCCGAGGGGCTAGCGCGGCAAATCGGCACCGTGACCCGGGTACTGATGGAGGGAGATGCCCACGGCCACACCCACAACAACTATCTGGCCCGCCTCACCCCCCAGGCCGAAGGCAGGGGGGGGGAGATCGTTCCCGTGCGCATTACCGGCCACGACGGTGACGCCCTGCTCGGTGTCCCCGCCTGACACGGGTCCGTCCGGAGCCATACGGCAGCGCGGCCGGAAACCGCCGGCTGGTGCATCTGGCGGCGGTGGTGCCTGTGGCGCATGGGGCCGAGGCTGTTTACACAAGACCAATGGGTTACACGCCTTTTCCATTTAATGGGGAGGGTCTGCCGAAGGGCGTGGGCGTGGGGAAATCGTGCTACTTCGCTAGTTGGGTGCGAACGGAGATGACTAGCCGCACCTGACCGGCCGGATCACCGGGTTTGCACGCCTTTGTTGATAGGGTGATGGACAATGTCCTGCCCCTGAATTTTCCGGCTGCGCGAGAATGCCATAGCCTAAGGAATCCCGCACCATCGAAGACCACCGTGCGGCTGACATCTGTGCGTGCAGCACCGGAGCGCCGGGCTAAATTACTAGAGCGTTAACGGTTTAAAAGGCCGATAGTTTCCGACCGATTACCAATCGGTGCTGGTATGGGGGGATTGCCTGGCCATTTTCGCCGGAATGACATGAGAGTGAGGTTGCATCCTGGTGATAGGGGGCACACAAAGCTCCCATAGTTACTGGGGAGGGGGCAGATTGGTCACATCCGGGCCGCACAATCCAATAAGGCCGATCAGTTCATCAGCCAGCAAGGAAATCAGTTCGCCTTCCGCAGATAATTCCTTGTTCAAAATCGGAAGATTGTCCCGGCTATGTTCCAGCACATGCCGAACGTGAAGGTCTACATACTTCCAAGCCGTCCACCAGTATTTACCGGCGACGTATGTATCGTTGAATGATCGTACTATATTTCAAATAGCTGGGCCTCGTCCCCCTCGGGCATCCTTCCTCCAGCATCCGCACCACGGTATATCCCATAGTACAGACCAGCACCGCGTTCATTTTGCACGCGGATCGAGAATCGTCCAAGGTGTGGGTTTGTTACGGAGGCAGGGACAGCGCTAACATCTAGCGCTGTTGCCTGTAGAACCTGTCGAACCACCCCCAATCACGACGCTCTCCACCCACCTCCTCTGCAATTATTGCCGTGCGCGCAGCAGCTAGGGATGCACCGGCTCCATCGTCCACACCACCGGGTCGGCAAACGCCTTTCCGGTGGACGCCAGCACGTCGGCGCCGCCGGTGTCGTCGTGGTAGCGGAGCAGGTCGGTTTTGCCGTCGCCGTTGAAGTCGCCGGTATACCAGCCGTGGCCGCCGTGGCCCTGGGTGCTCCAGCGGCGGGGTTTTTCAAAGCCGCCGCCGTGAGACAGCATCACCCAGGCGCCCCCTTCGTGGCTGCCGTCTTTTAGCAGGTCGTCCTTGCCGTCACCGTTGAAGTCGCCCACCCGCAGCCAGCCGTGGAGTTCCCCCGGCTTTTTCTGCCAGATGCGGGGGGCGGAAAAGTCGTCGCCGCGGGACACCATCACCACCACCTGCCGATTGGGGCCCATGTAGCGGAACAGGTCGGCACGGTGGTCGCCGTTGAAATCGCCCACGAAAAAGCCCAGGCCGCCGTCCTCGGCGGTGGTCCAGGTGGCATAGGGGAGCAGGCCGGAATCGCCCGCCAGCATCACCTGGGTGCCCCCCGCCGGGGTGGCATAGCGAAGCAGGTCGCCGCGCCGGTCGCCATTGAAATCGCCCACGATGTAGCCCCGCCCCCGGTCGCCGGTTTCGGTCCACGGGGAGGGGTTTTCAAACCGCTTGCCGCTGGAGGTGAGCACCTCCACGCCGCCGTGCTTTCCCGCGTGGCGGAACAGGTCGTCGCGGCCGTCCGCGTCGAAATCGGCCACATACCACCCCTGGCCCCGGTTTTTGGCGCTGGTCCAGGTTTGCGGCGGCAGAAATTCCAGGCTGTTGGAAAGCAGCACGTCGGCGCCGCCCTTGCCGCTGGACTGGCGCATCAGGTCGTCCATGCCGTCGCCGTTGAAATCGCCCACGTGCCAGCCGCTGTAGCGGAACATGTTGGGGGTACCCAGACCCCGGCCCCGGTATTCGCAATAATCCGCGTCCCCCTCGTGAAAGGCGAACATGCCCAGCTTGCGCACCGCCGAATACATCTGCCGCGCCCACCCCTGGCAATCGATTTCGATGCCTTCCCCCACCGGCAGGTTCACCACCATGGTGATGGTGTCCGGGTTTTCGCAGTGGCGGATCATGTCGTGCAGAAATTCCTGGTCGCAGTCCAGCCGGGTGTCGCCATAGGTGACGTAGCCGTGCCGGTAGCAGTTGTCGTGCTCCCGGCAGGCATCGCGGAACACATGGCGGGCGAAGGCTTGATGGGGGGCGATGATTTCGGCGGCGGCGGGGATGGAACACTCCCGGGGGCGGTCGTAACCACAGCCGTGGTCGGCGCTGGCGGGGGCGCTCCAGCCGGTGAGCAGCACCGCCAGCAGCACCCGGAACACCATGCGGCTAGAGGGTGTCGGCATCGGGCAGGGATTCGGTGGTGCGGGCCAGGGAGGGGATATCGAGGGAATCCATCAGCGCCACCACCTCGTCGAAGAAGTCGGGGGCGTAGAGGATTTCGATGATGGCCGCCACCGGATCGATGGTGCGCACCGCGCCGAAATCCTCATAGCTCTCGAACAGGGCGGACAGGAAGCCGATTTCGCTCCGGTTTACCCGGTAGAACAGGTGTCCGTGGGGGGCGTCGGCGTCGGAAAGGGAGTCCATTGGCGTACGTCCCCGCGTCCTAGCCGCCCTCCACATACCCCATGCGGCGGAATTTTTCGTAGCGCTGGTTGACGCGTTCGTCCGGTGAAAGCTTTTCCAGCGATTCCAGGTTTTTCACCAAGGCGTCGCGGATGGTGCGCGACATGCGGGTGCGGTCCCGGTGGCTGCCGCCCAGAGGCTCGGGCAGGATCTCGTCGATGATGCCCAGCTTGAGCAGGTCGGTGGCGGTGATCTTGAGGGCCTCGGCGGCCTGCGGGGCCTTGGCGCCGTCCTTCCACAGGATGGCCGCGCACCCCTCGGGGGAGATGACCGAATAGATGGAGTGTTCCAGCATCAGGATGCGGTCGCCCACGCCCACCGCCAGCGCGCCGCCGGAGCCGCCCTCGCCGATCACCACCACCACGATGGGCACCTTCAGGCGGCTCATCACCAGGAGGTTGCGGGCGATGGCCTCGCTCTGGCCACGCTCCTCGGCACCCAGACCGGGATAGGCGCCGGGGGTGTCGATGAAGCACACCAGCGGTTTCTGGAAGCGGTCGGCAAAGTGCATCAGGCGCAGGGCCTTGCGATACCCCTCCGGGTGGGCCATTCCGAAGTTGCGGATTACGCGGGTCTTCAGGTTGCGCCCCTTCTGGTGGCCCAGGAACACGCATTCCCGGTGACCAATGCGGCCGATGCCGCCGACGATGGCCGGATCGTCCCGGAATGCGCGGTCGCCGTGCAGTTGCACGAAGTCCTCCACGAACGATTCCAGGTATTCCAGCATGGACGGACGTTCCGGGTGGCGGGCCAGCTGGGTCTGCTGCCAGGGGGTGAGGGAGTCGTACAGGCCGGACTCGATCTCGCGCACCTTGCGGGTCAGGCGGTCGAGTTCCTTCTGGTTGCCCTCGCGGTTTTCGTCGCTGGTATGCAGCTTGTCGATCTGCTCGTGCAGTTCGGCCAGCGGTTTTTCAAAATCCAGATAGTGTCGCAACGCGCCCTCTCAATTGCTCCCAACCGGCCTACACGATACCCGATAATCGCCGATTCAGCCAAATACAACCGAACCCTTGCCCAGCAGCCGTTCCACCTCGCGCAGCAAGGCATCGTCGGCGGCCACGCGCAGGGACTCGCCGGCGGCCACGGTGGCCTCCGCCCGGCCCGGCACGTTGACCCGCAGGTGCACGGCGCAGGGACCCGGGTGTTCGGACAGCACCGAGTGCAGGCGGCCCAAGTCCGCGCGGCTCATGCCGGTGGCGGAAAAGCGCACGGTCACCCGGCGCACCGCCTGTTTGCGCACCTGCACCAGGCATTCGATCTTTTCGGCGCGCACCGTGGGGGAACCGCCGTCGGCGCCGTCCACGGTGCCGGAAACCAGCAATGGGGCGTCCGGCGTGAGCAACGCCTCGGCGGCGGCAAATGCCTCCGGGAAGGCCACGATCTCGGCGGTGCCGGTTTCGTCCTCCAACTTCAGGAAGGCCATGCGGTCACCCTTTTTGGTCAGCCGTCCGCGCACCGCCGCCAGGGTGCCGGCCACCCGCACGTTGCGGCCCTGGGCCTGGGTTTTCAGGCCGGTCAGGGTGCAGTTGGCGTGGCGGCGGGCGTCCTCTGCATAGCGGCGCATGGGGTGGGAGCTGAGGTAGAAGCCGAGGGACTCCTTCTCCCGCGTCAGCATGTCGTGCTCGTCCCAGTCCTCCATGTCGGGCAGGGCGGGAGGTGGCGATTCGGCGCTGCCTCCGAACAGGGAGCTCTGCCCCGAGGCGGCTTCGTCCTGCACCCGGTGGCCGTCCTCCATGGCCTCGGCGATGGCCGCGTACAGCACCCCGCGCGGACCCCACGCGTCACAGGCGCCGGAGGCCACCAGTGCTTCCAGCACCCGCTTGTTGGCCTTGTTCAGGTCGATGCGGCGGCACAGGTCGAACAGGCTCTTGTAGGGGCCGTCGGCCTCGCGTTTGGCGATGATCGACTCCAGCGCCGCTTCCCCCACTCCCTTGATGGCCCCCAGGCCGTAGCGGATGCCGTGGCTCAGGTGTTTGGGGTTGTCCATCCCCTGGGGGGGCGCCTCGCAGATGAACTGGATCTGGCTCACGTTGATGTTCGGCGGCAGCAGCGGGATCTGCTGGTCGCGCACCTCGGTGATGTTCTTGGCGGTCTTGTCCGGGTTGCTCATGTCGTTGGTGAGCAGGGCGGCCATGAACGGCACCAGGTGGTGGGTCTTCAGCCAGGCGGTGTGGAAGCTGATCAGCGCATAGGCGGCGGAGTGGCTCTTGTTGAAGCCGTAGCCCGCGAAATAGGCCATCAGGTCGAAGATTTTTTCGGCCACGGCGGGGTTGAACCCCTTTTCGGTGGCCCCCTTGATGAAGAGCGCTTTCTGCTTCTCCATCTCCGAGGCCTTCTTTTTGCCCATGGCGCGGCGCAGCAGGTCCGCTTCTCCCAGGGAATAGCCCGCCACCGCGCTGGCGATGCGCATCACCTGCTCCTGGTAGACGATGACCCCGTAGGTTTCCTTGAGGATCGGCTCCAGTTGCGGTAGGTCGTAGGTGATGGGCGTGGTGCCCTTCTTGCGGGCGATGAAGTCGTCCAGCATGCCGGAGCCGATGGGGCCGGGCCGGTACAGGGCCAGCAGGGCGACCAGATCCTCGAAGCATTCCGGGCGCATTTTAACGATCAGGTCGCGCATGCCGGAGGATTCGAGCTGGAACACGCCGGTGGTGTCGCCCTTGCCGAGCAGGGCGTAGGTGGCCCTTTCGTCCAGTTCCAGCTTGGCCAGATTGGGGGTGTGGCCGGTGGTGCGGGTGATTTCCTTCACCGCGTGGTCGATCACGGTGAGGGTTTTCAGGCCCAGGAAATCGAATTTCACCAGCCCCACCGCCTCGGCGTCGTCCTTGTAGAAGTGGGAGATGACCTCGTTGTGGGGTCCCAGGTAGAGCGGCGTGTGGTTGGTGAGGGCGTCTTCCGAAATGATCACCCCGGCGGCGTGGGTGGAGGCGTGGCGGGACAGCCCTTCCAGCGAACGGGCGATTTCCAGCAGGGTGCGCACGCGGGGGTTCTGCTGGGACATCTCCAGCAGCTTGGGCTCGTCCTTGATGGCCTTGTCCAGGGTGATGCCCAGTTCGTTGGGCACCAGCTTGGCGATGCGGTCACTCTCCATGAACGAAAAATCCAGCACCCGCGCCACGTCGCGCAGCACCGCCTTGGCGCCCATGGTGCCGAAGGTGATGATCTGGCACACGTGGTCGCTGCCGTACTTTTTGGCGACATAGTCGATCACCTTGTCCCGGTGATCCATGCAGAAGTCCATGTCGATATCCGGCAGGGACACGCGTTCCGGGTTCAGGAAGCGCTCGAACAGCAGGTTGTAAGGCAGCGGGTCGATGTCAGTGATGCGCAGGGCGAAGGCCACCAGGGCTCCCGCCGCCGAGCCGCGCCCGGGCCCCACCGGAATGTCCATGTCTCGCGCCTGACGGATGATGTCCCACACGATCAGGAAGTAGCCCGGATAGCCCATGCGGTTGATCACCGACAGCTCGGTTTCCACCCGCTCCAGATAGACGGGCTGTTCCGCCTCGGGGATTTCCAGTTCGTCGAAGCGCTCGTGCAGCCCCTTGAGGGTGACCTCGCGCAGGTATTCCTGATCGGTTTTGCCCTCGGGGATGGGGAACTGGGGCATGTACGCCTTGTCGAAGCGCATGTCCACGTTGCACCGCTGGGCGATGCGCACGGTATTTTCCAAGGCGTCCGGCAGGTCGGCAAAGTCGGCGGCCATGTCCTCCGGGGAGCGGAAGTGGAACTCCCCCGGCGGCAGGCGCAGGCGGTTTTCCTCGTCCATGATGGCCCCGCTGCCGATGCACAGCAGGGCATCGTGGGCGCGGGCGTCCTTGGGGCGCAGGTAGCGGCTGTCGGCGGTGGCCACCAGCGGCACGTGGGTCCGGTGGGCCAGCTCGATGAGGGCCAGATTCACCGCGCGCCGTTCCGGCACCCGGTTTTCGCACAGTTCCACGAACACGTTGTCGTCGCCATAGGTGATGGTCAGCCATGCCAGCCAGTCGGCGGCGGCCGGGGTATCGCCCGCCTCAAGCAGGCGCGGCAGCAGGCCGTCCAGCCCGCCGGTGAGGCAGATCAGCCCGTCGGCGTATTCCGCCAGCAGGGCCCGGTCCACCTGCGGACGGCGAAAGCACGATTCCAGGTGGGCGCGGGACAGGAGGGTCATCAGGTTGACCCAGCCGGCGTCGTTTTTGGCCAGCAGGATGATTTCCGGCAGGCCGGGGCCGCGCTCCGGACCGGGGGTGTGACGGTTTTCCGGCGCCACGAACACCTGACAGCCCAGGATCGGCTTGATGCCCCGCTGAAACGCCTTCTGGTAGAACTGCACCGCGCCAAACAGGTTGCCCGCATCGGTAATGGCCAGTGCCGGAAGACGATACTCCGCCGCCTGATCCAGCAGCGGGCCGATGCGGTTGGCGCACTCCAGCAGGCTGAATTCGGTATGACAGCGCAGGTGGACGTATGGAGCGTGGTGCATGGGGGCTACGGCCATCGGGGTGCGTTCGGAAATTACGGTGCCCCATTGTAGCGCGTAAAGCGGGTGGATACCACGTCCGCGTGGCCGGGCGGTTTAATCTGTTAAATCACACGAAACGACAAAAATTCAACACTTTGTTGTCTTGTTGCCATAAAAATGACGATGGCCGTGTTCGTATTTGTGCGGGATCGGGAACGGGTGTGCCGGCGCAGCCGGGCGCGGGCCTCCGGTGACGGGGCGGAGTGGGACGGGTTGGGGGCGCGGTGCGCCCCGGGTCAGATAAAGATCAGCAGCGTGCCCACCAGCAGATAGAGGCTGGGCAGCATGACCTGGGTCCCGGTGTATTGCTTGGTGATGGTCATGGCATTCATCTCCTGTACTTCCTGTTCGGGTCGCCCCGATGGTCTTCCTGTCGGGTCTACCCGACGGTCTTCCTATCGGAAGTACGAGTGCATAACTGATGCCAATTCGTGAAAAATCCGTAGTTTAATCAGGCGTAAACAGTGACCGGCACGGACGGCAGACCGGCGCGGATGTCCGCCGCGATGGCCTCCAGTTCCGCTTCCGTCAGTGGGGTGACCGCGGCCTCCGACGGAGTGCGCGCCACGGTATACAACTGGATGGCGGCCACTGCGCTGATGCGGGCGATGTCCGCCGCGCGGGCGATCCATGCGTCCAGGTCGTCCCGGGGCGGCAGAGCGCCGTTCAGCCGGAAGCGGCACACCTGCAACGTCACCGGGTAGCGGCGGGCGGTGGCGGCAATGTTGGCCAGCACTCTGGGAAACGGCACGCGGGTGCCGCACACTGCGGCGTAAAACGCCTCGCTGCCCGCGTCCAGCTTGGCCCACACCTCACCGCCGCTGATCATCAGGGCGTCCACCCCGGCGGCCACCTCCGCCCGGTCCAGCCCGGCACAGTTGGTGATCAGCACCACCGGCAGGTTCAACCCCGCCTTTTTGACGGCCCACACGGCGCCTTCCGCCACCTCGCGGAAGGCGGGGGCGCTGGTGGGCTCGCCGTCGCCGGACAGGGCCACATCCTTCACTACCTGCTGGTCCGGTGGCAGGTCGGCAAAGCGCGGTGACCGGAACAGGGAGCCGTCGGCGGCGGCCTTCAGCATCACCTCCAGTTCCGCCAGCACCGCCTGCGCGGGCACGGTTTCCGGCTGGGGCATGGCGGTGCGGTCCACCTGGCAATAGACGCAGTCGAAATTGCACCGCTTGTCCGGGTTCAGGTTCACCCCGATGGAGATTCCCCCGGAACGGCGCGACAGGACCGCATACACGTAGCGGTGCAGCGCAAACACGCGCGGATGGTGGGTATGTTCCCGATGGACGGCGCTGTTCTGGGGTGGTTGCATGCCCAGCAGTTTAACAGTGGCTGAACTATTACGATACTTTTGAGCCGTTCGTGGAAGCTTCCCTGAACCCGTTGAAAACCATCAGCTTGTCCGGATTTCGCTGGACGAATATGGCGTTGATCCGGTCATCGACGACCTGGAAATGGAACGCCGAAACCGGCTGGCCGTCCTGAAGCAGCAGCGCTCCGGGGGCACCGTTAAACCAGACAAAGCGGGGCCTTGCCGAAGGGGGCCGGGTGGGGGCCACAAACACCTTGTAAAGAAAATGGGTAACCTCGGCAATGCCCTTGAGGGGGTGCTTGGCCGCGGCGGCCTTTCCACCACCATCGGTGCGCATGACCACGTTTTCGGTCAACACCGATTGCAGGGAGTCCATGTCGCCGTCGTGGATGGCCTGGAAAAAGGCCTCGGAAAGCCGTTGCACCGTGACCTGATCGGTCTCCGACCGCAGTGCATCGCTCTTGAGGTGCCGCCGGGCCCGGACCGCCAACTGCCGGCAGTTGGCCGATTCCAGTTCCAGAATCTCCGCCACTTCGTCGAACGTGTAGCCGAACACGTCGTGCAGGAGGAACGCCGCCCGTTCCGTGGGCCGCAGCCGTTGAACGGTCAGCAGCAGCGCCATGGAAAGGGATTCGTCCAGCCGGTCGCGTTCGTGGGCGTGGGTCAGGATTGGCTCGGGCAGCCACTCACCGAAATATTCCTCGCGCGCACGTTGCGCCGATTTGAACCGGTCGAGGCACAGGCGGGTGCAGGTTTTGGTGAACCAGGCGCGGGGGAAGTCCAGGTGCGGCTCCCCGGCGGACTGCCAGCGCAGCCAGGCGTCCTGCACCACATCCTCGGCCTCCGACACGGACCCGAGCATGCGGTAGGCCAGCCGGATCAGGTGCTGGCGGATATTTTCAAAATCGGTGTTCATGTCAGAAATCCAGGGTCAATATCTCGCAATGGTCCGCCTTCATCAAGGCCCGCTTAAGCGTCGGGAACACCCGGTTTCCGGTGATGCACACCGCAAGCTCCGCAAAGGCCTCGTCGCCGTAGTGCTTGCGGATCCGCTCCGCCCGCTCCGGGTCCTGAAGCGGGCCCTGGGTGACGGCAAAGGCGTGGTCGTGCACGTCGCGAAGGGGGGAGGGCAACAGGTTCGGTTTTTTGATCACCAGCGCCAGCAGTTCGCGGTCCACCCCGGCCTCCACGGCCATGCGCAGGTTCAGTTGTCCGCAGGGGCCGCACTCCTCACCCTTCATGGTGGCCACGCAGGCTACAAAGTAGGCGTCCAGCGGCAGGGCCTTGCGATATTTGCATATTTCCATGCCGGGAGAAAACGCCCCGAAAGCTCCGGGGGAGGCGTTGAGGAGTTCCTCCAGATAGGCGGTGTCGTACTTGTAGGCCTTGGAAAATTCCTGTAATTGGGTCTGGATCGCGGCGGTGTCCATTGTGTGTTCCTTTCATTCGGGTTGCCTTGCTTGATGGGGCCGGGAAGGGCCGTTTCAGTAGATAGACGAACGGGAATCCCGAAATGTGACACCGGTGCGAAAAAAGCCGTGCCGGGCATGGTGTGTCCGCTGGTGGTTGGAGGCTTTGACGGCGCGGGTTCCGCCCCGTACAGTAGCGGCCATGAGCAGTGGCGCACCCATCGTCGCCGTGGGCGATTCCATCACCTGGGGCTGGCCGGAAGGGCCGGAGCGCAGTTGGGTGGCGCGGGTGGCGGTCATGCTGGGGGTGGAAATCGGCAATTTCGGCATCAACGGCGATACCCTGGTCAGTATGCGCGCGCGGCTGCCCGCCCTGTTGGTCCACAAACCGCGGGCGGTGATCGTCACCGGTGGCACCAACGACGTGGCCATGGGGCGGCGAGTGCCGGACATGTGCGCCGACCTGGGGGCCATGGTGGAGGTCATTGCCGCCAGTGGCGCGTTTCCGGTGATCGGCATGCCGCCGCCGTTCCGGGTGCCGGAGCTGGAGCGGGAACTGGTGGCGTTTCGCCAGTTCATCCAGTCCCTGGCGGGCACCCGGCACCTGCGCGTGATCCCGTTCCAACGCGCCCTGAGCGTGGACGGGGCCCCCAACGGGAACCTGTTCATCGACGAATGCCACCCCAATGCCGAAGGCTTCGCGGCCATGGCGCTGCTGGTGGTGGAGGGTGGCTTTTTAAACGAGGTGGCCGGTGGCTGATTCGTTCGACGTGCTGGTGATCGGCGCCGGTCCCGGTGGCTATATGTGCGCCCACCGGGCCCTGCAAAACGGCCTTTCCGTGGCGGTGGCCGACAACGGCCCGTCTGGCGGCGTGTGCCTGAACGCGGGCTGCATCCCCACCAAGGGTTTTTTGTTTGGCCCGCCGCAGGCGGGGGGGCTTGGGGAGCGGGTGCGGCAGAACGCGGCGGCCATCGGGCGGCTGCAAAAGGGGGTCGATTTTCTGCTCAAGGGGGCCACCCGTCTGGACGGGCGGGCGCGCCTTGTGGGTCCCGGCGTGGTGGATGTGGGAGGGGCGGAGATCCGTGGCCGGAACGTGGTCATCGCCACCGGCTCCCGCCCGCGCCCCCTGCCGGGGTTGCCGTTTGACGGGGTGCGCGTGCTTTCCAGCGATCACACGGTGGTGCTGGAGGCCGCGCCGGAATCCATCGCCATCATCGGCGCGGGGGCGGTGGGGTGCGAGTTCGCCGAAGTGTTTTCCAATTACGGCAGCCGGGTGACGCTGATCGAAGCTCGGGACCGCCTCGTTCCCGAAATGGACCCGTGGCTTTCCAAGCAACTGGAACGCGCCTTTAAAAAACGCGGCATGATCGTGCAGACCGGCGTTGCCGTCGATCCGTCCGAATTGGACGGGCCGGTGCTGGTGGCCATCGGTCGGCAGGCCAATGTGGAGGGATTGGGGCTGGAGACCGTTGGCCTGACCACGCCCAACGGCTTTATCCAGGTGGACGGCCACGGCGCAACCGGCGTGGCGGGCGTGTGGGCCATCGGCGACGTGACCGGTCCGCCGCAACTGGCTCACCGGGCCAGCCGCCAGGGGGAGATTGCTGCCGACTGCATGGCGGGCAAGTCTCCGGCCTCGCTGGACCCGCTGGCGATTCCCGCCTGTGTTTACACCCACCCGCAACTGGCCCAGGTGGGCCGGGTGACCGGCGACGACCTGATCCTGGGAGAAGCCTTTTTCCGCGCCAACGGCTACGCGGTGGTAACCGACCGCACCGACGGCGGGGTGCGGCTGTTTGCCGAATCCGCCACCGGAAAGCTGACCGGGGCCTTGCTGGCCGGGCCGGAGGTGGCGGAGATGGTCGGCTTGATCAATGTGCTGATCGCGGCGGGGGTGACAATGGCGCAGGCGCGGGAAACGGTGTTCCCGCACCCCACGCTGGCGGAGGTGGTGTGGGAGGCAGCCCGCGCGGCGGGCTCCGGTGGTTGAGCCCAAGCGGGCGACACGTTACACCATCCGCAAAAACAACACCCTGGCCACCAGCAGCGTGAGCAGAAAACAGAACGCCACCGGCACGTGGAAGCGGCTGATTTTGTACCACCCCATGGTCTTGAAGAAGCCGAACATGGCGGTCACGCAGTACATGCCCATGGACAGGTTCAAAAACACCGTGTGCAGGGACTTGAGGTCCGCATCCGGCGCAAAGGAGGGGTCGCTGGCGCCGATGGCGTGCAGGGCCTGAAACTGGAAGAACAGGGCGATAAAATCGGCCATGAACCCGGCGATGGTCAGCACGATGTGCGGGGTGCGCCCGATCCTGCGCTTCCAGATCAGAAAGCCCGCCAGCAGGTAGCAGGTAAACGAAACCAGCCACACGGCCACCACCGGTATCAGCGCACTGTGCATCGACTTCTCCCGAATTCGCACGACCGGGAACCCCGGCTCAGGCGCCCGACTATACGGTTCCGCCCTCTTCCGGCGCAAGGCGCGCACCGGGCCGGGGGCGATTGCGCCCACGGCCCGCAAACCCCCGCCATTCTTGACGGAAACGTGACCGGTGTGGTACCGTTCCGCACTTATATCCGGGGGGTCGGCATGGGCGCCGGACCCACCCGGAAACCGATTTTTTCCTATTAGCCGGGTGTTTGGGCATGTTGAACGAGTCTCTTGAAACGGGATTGACCTTTGACGACGTGGTGCTGATCCCGGCCCGCTCCGAGGTGGTTCCGGCCGAAGTCAATACCTCCGCCCGCCTCACCCGCGACATCACCCTCAACATCCCGGTGCTGTCCGCCGCCATGGACACCATCACCGAGGCCGAAATGGCCATCGCCATGGCCCAGCACGGCGGCATCGGCATCGTCCACCGGGCGTGCCCCATTCCGCAGCAGGCCCGCGAGGTGGAAAAGGTCAAGAAGTCGGAGGGCGGCATGGTGGTCGATCCAATCACCGTCGGCCCCGACCGCCCCATCGGCGAGGCCATCGCCATGATGGCCGCCAACAGCATCTCCGGCATCCCGGTGGTGGAGGGCGAACGGCTGGTGGGCATCCTCACCCGCCGCGACCTGCAGTTTGAAGAGCAGATGGACCGCTTGGTGCGCGATGTGATGACCCATGAAGGGCTGGTCACCACCCCCCTGGGCACCACCCCGGACGAGGCCAAGGCCCTGTTCCGCCGCCACCGGGTGGAAAAACTACCGGTGGTGGACGACAGCGGCAACCTGCAAGGGCTGTTCACCATCAAGGATGTGGAAAAGAAGCTCCAGTTCCCCAATGCCAGCAAGGATTCCCAGGGCCGCCTGCGGGTGGGCGCCGCGGTGGGGGTGGGGGCCGACGCCATGGATCGGGTGCAGGCCCTGTTCCGCGCCGGGGTGGACGTGGTGGTGGTGGACACCGCCCACGGCCATTCCATTCACGTGCTCAATCAGGTGCGCGAGGTGAAGGCCGCATTCCCGGATCTGCAGGTGATCGGCGGCAACATTGCCACCGGCGAGGCCGCGCTGGACCTGATCAAGGCCGGTGCCGACGGCGTCAAGGTGGGCGTGGGTCCCGGCTCCATCTGCACCACCCGCATGGTGTCCGGCGCCGGCATGCCGCAGCTGACCGCCATCGCCAACGTGGCCAAGGCGTGCGCCAAGAAGGGCATTCCGGTGATCGGCGACGGCGGCATCAAGTATTCCGGCGACGTGACCAAGGCCATCGTGGGCGGCGCCGACTGCGTGATGATGGGCTCCTATTTCGCCGGCACCGACGAGTCGCCGGGCGAGGTGATCCTGTTCCAGGGGCGCCGCTTCAAGTCGTACCGGGGCATGGGCTCGCTGGGGGCCATGGAAAAGGGCAGCAAGGACCGCTATTTCCAGGAGGGCACCGAGTCCAACAAGCTGGTGCCCGAGGGCATCGAGGGGCGCGTGCCGTACAAGGGCACCGTGGGCGACGTACTCTACCAGCTGGTGGGCGGCCTGCGTTCCGGCATGGGCTACCTGGGGTGCAAAACCCTTCCGGAACTGCAAAAGAACGGGCGCTTCATCCGCCTGACCCACTCCGGGCTTATCGAGTCCCACGTGCACGACGTGATCGTGACCAAGGAAGCCCCCAACTACCAGCGGGAGTCGTGATCCCGCGCGGCACTTTACTGGTACTCAACCCGCCGGGTGCGTGATGCCTGGTTAAATTCCCCCCTTTTACTGGCAGCACCTCATGGCCGTACACGAAGACAACATCCTGATCCTCGATTTCGGGTCCCAGTACACCCAGTTGATCGCCCGGCGCATCCGCGAGTTCAACGTCTACTCCGAAATCCTTCCGTGTACCGCCACTCTGGACGAAATCAAATCCAAACAGCCGAAGGGCATCATCCTGTCCGGCGGACCGTCCAGCGTGTATGCCAAGGACGCCCCCAAGCCGGACTTCGGCCTGTTTGACCTGGGGGTGCCGGTGCTGGGCATCTGCTATGGCATGCAGCTCATTACCGATCACTTCGGCGGCCACGTGGCGGCGGCCACCCATCGGGAATTCGGCCGCGCCGAACTGACCATCGACCACGCCGCCGGCCTGTTCGACACCCTGGGCGGCCACAGCACCGTGTGGATGAGCCACGGCGACCGCATCGACCGCCAGCCGGAAGGGTTCGTGCCCATCGCCCACACCGCCAACGCCCCGGTGGCCGCGTTCTGGAACGAGCAGCGCCGGGTGTGGGGGTTGCAGTTTCATCCGGAGGTGGTGCACACCCCGGACGGCACCACCATGCTGGAGAACTTCGCGTTTACCATCTCCGGCTGCAAGCCAAGCTGGACCATGTCCAACTTCGTGGAATCGGAAATCGCCCGCATCCGCGAGCAGGTGGGCGCCAGCCAGGTGATCTGCGCCCTGTCCGGCGGGGTGGACTCCTCGGTGGCGGCGGTGCTGGTGCACAAGGCCATCGGCGACCAACTCACCTGCGTGTTCGTGAACAACGGCCTGCTGCGCAAGGGCGAAGCCGAAAAGGTGGTGGCCACCTTCCGGGACCACATGGGCATGAAGCTGGTGTTCGCCGACGAGGCCGACCGGTTCATGAAGCGGCTGGCCGGGGTGACCGACCCGGAGCAGAAGCGCAAGATCATCGGCAACGTGTTCATCGACATTTTCGATGCTGAGGCCGCCAAGCGCGACGATGTGGATTTTCTGGTGCAGGGCACCCTGTATCCGGACGTGATCGAGAGCATTTCCTTCAAGGGCCCCTCGGCCACCATCAAGACCCACCACAACGTGGGCGGCCTGCCGGAGGACATGAAGTTCTCCCTGATCGAGCCGTTCCGCGAACTGTTCAAGGACGAGGTGCGCGCCATCGGCCGCGAACTGGGCGTGCCTCACGAGATCATCAGCCGCCAGCCGTTCCCCGGCCCCGGCCTGGGCATACGCATTCTGGGCGAGGTGACCGCCGAACGGGTGGCCCTGTTGCAGGAGGCGGACGCCATCGTGCTCGAGGAGGTCAAGGCCGCCGGGCTGTACGAGAGCATCTGGCAGTCCTTTGCCGTGCTGCTGCCGGTGAAAAGCGTGGGGGTGATGGGTGACGAGCGCACCTACGAAAACGCCGTGGTGCTGCGCGCGGTGAACTCGGTGGACGGCATGACCGCCGACTGGGTCCACCTGCCGTACGACCTGCTGGCCAATATCTCCAACCGGATCATCAACGAGGTGCGGGGGATCAACCGGGTGTGCTACGACATTTCGTCCAAGCCCCCCGGCACCATCGAGTGGGAGTAGTCCCGCCTGAACCACGGAGGGGGTGATGCGCGAGGGAATCATTGTGGTGCTGGTGCTGGCCGGGTTGTGGCTGGTGATGCCGCCCCGGTCGAAGGACACGGGGGACGTCGCGGTCGCTCCGGCTCCGGAACCGGCTGGGGATGCATCGTCCCCCCAGGGCGTGCTGGCCCCCCAGGAAGAATGGATGGTGATTGCCGGGGTCACCGGGCAGGAGGCTGTGGCGACGGGCGCCGCGGCGGATGCGGCGGCCGCGAGCGAAGCATACAGCCGCGGGATCACGGCGCTCGAAAGCGAACGCTTTTCGGAGGCCGCCTCGTCCCTTGAGGCGGCCCGGAATGCGGGCGATCGTCGGGCGCTGGTGCCGCTGGCGGTGGCCCTGTGGAAGGCCGAGCGCCTGCGGGACGCGGTCAATGCGATCCGCAACGCGGCGGTGGAGCAGCCGGAAAATCCCGATGTATGGCTGGTGATGGGCGAGGTGATGGAGGCCGTGGGCGATCTGCAGGCCGCGGTGGATGCCTGGGAGCATCTGCGCACCCTGCGTCCCGACTCCCGGCTGGACGAGCGCATCCGCCGCGCGCGGGCCGACCTGAAGGTGCGCGACCGGTGGCGCAGCCAGGTGTCGCGCAATTTCTCGGTGTTCTTCGAGGGGCCGGTGGCGTCTCAGGTGGCGCACACCACTCTGGACGCCCTGGAGGATGCCCGCCGCGATGTGGGGGGGGTTCTCCATTACTATCCGGGTCGGCCGATCGAGGCGGTGTTGTATACCCGCGAATCCTTTTTTGACGTGACCCGCTCTCCGGCCTGGTCCGGCGGAGTTTTCGACGGCCGGGTGCGGTTGCCGGTGTCCGGCGCCACCGACCCCGGCGAGTTGCGCCGGGTGGCCACGCATGAATACGTGCATGCGGCCCTCCACAGCATGGCCGGAGACACCATTCCCACCTGGCTGCACGAGGGGATGGCCATGAACCTGGAGGCCGACGAGCCTTCCTATGCGTGGGCCCGTTCCCTGCTCATGGATAGCGAGACGGTGCCCCTGAGCCTCGAAAAACTGGGCTGGCCCTTCCTCGCGCTGGACGAGGAGCAGGCGAATGTGGCCTATGCCCAGTCGTTCGTTCTGGTCAACTCGTTGCTGACCCGCTTCGGTCACTACAAGCTGCGTGATCTGGTAAACGGGCTGGCCACCGGGGATCAGCCGCTGGCCGATGTGTACCCGCGCATCTACCGGGAGACGCTGGAGCGCTCCATGGAGCGCGCGATGGCCGATTTGCGTACCCGGGAGGAGAGCGGTTGGCGGCGCTCCTGAAGCGCATTCTACGGGGCGCCGTGAGCGCCCTGGTGGCCGTGTGGGTGCTGCTGGTCGCGGCCCCGGCGCTGGCGGCGGACGGAAAGGTGCGCGACCTGGTGGTGCGGGTGGCCGATGGGGAGGCCCACGTGACCGCCCGTCTGGAAGGGGGATTCCCCAAAAAAGTGGTGCGCCAGATTCGCAGCGGCGTGCCCCAGGACCTGTTTTACACCGTCACCCTGCGCCGCCGTCACCGCCGCTGGTTCGACGAGGAACTGGTGGCGCGCACGGTGCGCTATACGGTCAAGTTCGACACCCTGCGCAGCCGCTATCAGATTCGCCGTACCGGGCCGGACGGGGAGATCACGGAAAACGAGGCCACCACTTACGCGGAGGCGGTGGCGGCCCTGTCCGTTCTCGACCGGGTGGCGGTGCCGTTGCCAGAGACCGGTTCCGACTATACCCACTATGTCACGGTGAAGGCCGAAATGCGCGCCACGGCGCTGCCCCTGTATCTGGACTACGTGTTCTTTTTCGTGCCCCGCCTGGAATATGAAACCCCCTGGGCCCGCTCCGGGCCGGTTTCCCGCTGAGCCCCATGCACCCCGAGCAGCCGCCGCAAGCGGAAAACACACGCCGTATTCCCCAGGCACTGAAGGTGGCGGTGGGCGCCCTGCTGGCGCTGATGCTCATCACCCTGCTGGTGCTTTCCCAGGTGCGCGGCGAGGGGCGCGGCAACCTGTGGGTGTTGACCCTGGTCAACATGAACCTGATTCTGGCGGTGGTGGTGGCGCTGCTGCTGTCGCGCAATCTGGTCAAGTGGTTCTTCGAGGGGCAGCGGCTCAACTCCCTGCGTACCCGGCTGGTGGCAGCCTTCGTCGGCTTCACCCTGATCCCGGCGGTGCTGCTGTTTCTGGTGGCGTCGGAGATGATCACCAACAGCGTGGACGGCTGGTTCGCCCCCCAGGTGGAGCAGGCCATGAGCGAGGCCGCCCAGGTGGCCCGCGACCGGTACCGGGAAATGCGCCTGAAGGCGGCCTCCGATGCCCGCCGGGTGGCCTCCACCCTGCCTGGAGACTGGCTGCTGGAGCACCCGGAGGCGGCCGCCGCCTGGCTGGAGGAACGGCGCCTGCTGTGGGGATTTTCCGGGCTGGCGGTACGTTCCGGTCCGAACGGGGAGCAGCATGTGACGGCGGGGGTTGTGGACCTGTCGGGCACCGGGCCGCCCGCGGAGGCCACCCGTGCCCTGCCCACTGCCGAAGGGGAACTGTTGCAGGCCGTGGTGGCCGTCGGGGAGTGGGGGTGGCTGGTGGCGGAGCGGCTGATCCCCCAGCGAGAGATCAAACGTCTGTCCACCATCACCGACGATTATGAGAATTTCGCCCAGTTGGCCGCCTTCAAGGACCCCATCAAGGAGGGGTACCGGCTGTCGTTTCTGGTCATCACCCTGCTGATCCTGTTTTCCGCCACCTGGTTCGGTTTTTACATTGCGCGGGGCATTACCAATCCGTTGCAGCAACTGGTGGAAGGCACCCGCGAGGTGGCGGCGGGCAACCTGGCGGTGCAGGTGCCACGGGTGACTCGTGACGAGGTGGGCGAGCTGGTGTCCGCGTTCAACGCCATGACCTCGGAACTGGGCCGCACCAATCGCCGTCTGACCACCACCAACCGGGAACTGGAATCCCGCCGCGCCTACATGGAGGCGATTCTGGAAAACGCCGCCACCGGGGTGATCGCCCTGGACGCGGCGGGCAAGGTGAGCCTGTTCAACCGCGCCGCTGCGGAAATTCTGGGGCTGGACCCGGAACAGGTCCGGGGCCGCCCTTACCGGGAGGCGTTCGGTCCCATGACCCCCCAGGTGATGGCGCAGATGTCCGACCTGCTGCGCGAGCCCGGCGCGCAACTGCCCGAGCGGCAGGTGACCATCGCCCGCGAGGCGGGGCCGGTCACCCTGCAGGTGAACGCCCGCCGCCTGTCGCGGCCGGAGGGAGGGTCGCTGGGCATGGTGCTGGTATTCGACGACCTGACCGAGCTGATCCGGGTGCAAAAGGATGCCGCCTGGCGCGAGGTGGCCCAGCGGCTGGCCCACGAGATCAAAAATCCGCTAACCCCGATCCAGCTTTCGGTGCAGCGGGTGCAGAAATGGTTCGAGCGGGAGGGGGTCGAGCCACCCCCGGTGGTGCGCGAAACCACCGACACCATTCTGGGGGAGGTGGCGGCGTTAAAAAACCTGGTGGACGAATTCTCCCAGTTTGCGCGCATGCCGCGCCCGCAACCGGCTCCCACGGATATCTGGGCGCTGGTGGGGGAGGTGGCATCCCTCTACCGGCAGGCCTACCCGGCGGTGAAACTGGAGGTGGAACCCGCCGATCTGGGCCCCATGGAACTGGACGGGGAGCAGATGCGCCGGGTGTTCACGAACCTGTTCGAGAACGCGGTGCAGGCCATGGGTGGAGAGGGGCGCATCCGGGTGAGCGGCGAGGTGGTGTCCGACGACTGGGTGGCGGTGCGCGTGGCCGACACCGGGCCGGGCATCCCGCGGGACGATCAGGACAAGGTGTTCCAGCCGTATTTTTCCCGCCGTCAGGGGGGCACCGGGCTGGGGCTGGCGATTACCTTTCGCATTGTGGAGGAGCATGGGGGCTTTATCCGTTTGGCCGATAATCCGGACGGCGGCGCCTGTTTTGTGGTGTCCCTGCCCAGAGGAGTGACTGTATGAGTGCACCGGCACACCGTTCCGGTTTTGTGGCGCTGGCGGGCTGCCCCAACGTGGGCAAGTCCACCCTGCTCAACCGGCTGCTGGGCGAGGAGATCGCGGTGGCCACCTCCATGCCGCAAACCACCCGCCGCACCCTGCGCGGCATCCTTACCCTGCCCGGCAGCCAGATCGTGTTTCTGGACACGCCGGGCATCCACGAGCCCCACAACCGGCTCAACGAGGCGATGGTGGCCTCCGCCCGCGAGGCCATGCGAGATGCGGACCTGATCGTGTTCATGGTGGATGCCGGACGCCCTCCCGGTGACGGGGACCGCAACGTGGTGACGGTGTGCGCCAAGTCCCGCGCACAGGTGATTCTGGGATTGAACAAGTGGGACACGGTTCCGGAGGCGGAACGGGCGGAGCGGCGCGCCGCCTACGAGGCGCTGGGGGATTTTGCCGCCGTGGAGGCGTTTTCGGCCCTGGACAAAACGGCGGCATCGGTGGTGCTGCCGCTGCTGTTGCCGCGCCTGCCGGAGGGGCCGCCCTATTACCCGGAAGAGCAACTGACCGACCAGACCCTGCGCGACCTGATCTGCGAACTGGTGCGCGAGCAGGTGATTGCCCACTGCGCCCAGGAGGTGCCCCATCACGTGGCGGTGGCGGTGGAGAAATACACCGAAGAGGACCCGAGGGACGGGGCCGACCATGTGTGGGCGGTGATCTACGTGGAGCGGGACTCGCAAAAGGGCATTCTGGTGGGCAAGGGGGGACGCATGATCCGCACCATCGGCACCGCTGCCCGCCTGCGTATGGGGGAGGTGATCGGGCGCACGGTGCACCTGCGCCTGCACATCAAGGTGCGCCCCGGCTGGCGCAAGGATACGGAATTTTTGCGGGAACTGGGATTTACCGTGTGAGCCCGCTCCGGCGCCGCCGGGTGCCCCTGCTTCGCGTATTGGCGGCGAATCGGCTATCCTGACGGGCTTGTGACGGCCCCGGCCGCCCCGCCGGGGGCCAGGACCCCGGAAACCGTGAGGACGCCGTGTCGGTCAACGAACTCTCCCAACGCCATGCCCTGATTCTGGATGCGCTGCACCGCCTGTTGCAGCGTGGTGCCATGCGCAATCTGGGGCGGATGGTGAACAAAATGCACCCGGCCGAGGTGGCCAAGGTGGTGCGCCACCTGGACGACCTGTCCGAAAAACGCATCGTGATCGCCCTGATCCAGGATGTGGAGGACCGGGCCGACGCCCTGTCGGAGCTGGATCAGGACTCCATGGTGGCGGTGTTCACCGAAATGTCCCGCTCCGAGCAACTGGATATCCTGCACGCCCTTTCCTCCGACGATGCGGCGGATCTGGTGGGAATGCTGCCCCAGGATATTGCGGCGGAGGTGGTGGCCGCCCTGCACAAGGCCGATTCCGAGGTGGTGGAACTTCTGGGCTATCCAGAGGAGACCGCCGGCGGCATCATGACCCCGGCGTTTCTGTCCATCCCCCTGACCACCACCGTGGGGGAGGCCATCGAGCTGCTGCAGGGGGCGGCCGAGGCGGAAATGGTGTTCTACATCTACGTGGTGGACGAGGCCGGGGCGCTCAAGGGGGTGCTGTCCCTGCGCGAACTGATCACCATGGCGCCGGATGTGGCCGTGGAGGGGGTGATGACCACTCCGGTGATCCGTGTTTCGGTGGGCTCGGACCAGGAGGAGGTGGCCCGCCTCACCGCCCGTTACAACCTGCTGGCGGTGCCGGTGGTGGACCCGGACGACCGGCTGGTGGGCATCATCACCGTGGACGATGTGATCGACGTGATCCGGGAAGAGGCCACCGAGGACATGCTGAAGATGTCCGGTACCGGCGTGGATGCCGAGTACACCCTGTCGGTGGGCAGCCTGAAGGCGGCGCGCATGCGCATTCCATGGCTGCTGGTGAACGTGCTGGGCGGAGTGGTCAGCGCCTGGGTGATGATGCGGTTTACCGCCACCCTGCAAACGGTGCTGGCGCTCACCGCGTTCATTCCGGTGAGCATGGCCCTGGGCGGCAGCCTGGGCATCCAGTCGGCCACCATCGTGGTGCGCGGTCTGGCCACCGGCCGCATCGAGCTGGGCGACGTGCGCCGGGTGTTTTTGCGCGAAGTGCGCGTGGGGGCCATGGTGGGGGTGGTGTGCGGCGGTCTGGTGGGGGTGTTCGCCCTCCTGTGGCAAAGCCCGTGGCTGGGGCTGGTGGTGGGGTCGTCCCTGTTTGCCGCCAGTTGCGTGGCGGTGACCATTGGAACCCTGGCGCCGATCCTGTTCGAATCCATGAAAATCGACCCGGCCATCGCCTCCGGCCCGCTGGTGACCATGCTCAACGACATCGCCGGGTTGGTGATCTACCTGGGGCTGGCCACGGCGATGCTGGCGGCGCTGGCATCGGCCTAGGGGCATCCGTCCCGTGCGGTGGGTGGATACCGAGGCCATTTGCGTGGGACGCCGCAGGCTGTCCGGCGCGGATCGGCTGGTGACCCTGCTGGCTCCGGATCTGGGCCGGGTGATGGCCGTGGCGCGGGGCGACTGCCTGCCGCGCAACCGGCAGGGGGGCGCCCTGGAGCCGTTCGGGGTGTCCCGCGTGGTGCTGCTGCCCACCCGTGGCGGGGGGCTGTTCCGGGTGGATACCGCCGAGCGGGTGCGCCATTTTCCCAACCTCACCAGTGATCTGACCCGCTGTCAGGCGGCGGGGCTGATCTGCGCCTGGGCGCGGGGCCTGTCCCGCGAGGGGGAGGCTTCCGGCCCGTACCGGCTGTTGGCGTCGGCGCTGGCGCTGCTGGACGAGGGGGAGCCGGTGTTGCCGCTGGTGGCCGGTTTCCTGTGGCGCATGAGCGGCGAACTGGGGGTGGCGCCGGACTTGTCCGCCTGCGCCGGCTGCCGCCTGCCGGGCCCCCACGAAATGCTGCGCATCGATCCCGGCGGCGCCGTGTGCGGGGCGTGCCGGAAACCGGGCGACCTGCCGGTGCCCCCCCCGTGCGGTCCAGCCCTGGCGGTGTTGCTGGCCGGCGCGGACGCCCCCCTGCCGGTGCTCTCGGACCAGACCGCGCGGCCTCTCATTTCACTGGCCCAGGCTTATTTACGGGGCCATTTCGGGGTTGGCCTGCCGTGACCTGAAACCCGTAACCCGGCAGCCCGGTTCAACTGGTGTGATATTTGCATTTTAATCCGGTGGAGGATGCGTGCTTTCCACGCGGCGCTGGTGTTTTTCCCCTTGCCGAGAGGGGCACGGAGTAGTGCGACAGGTGAAATTGAGATATCTCATACCCATTTTGGGAATCTTGTTTGCCCTGTCCGGGTGTTCCGGAGCGTTTTCCGCCTCTTCCGGCGGGGGCAGTTGCAGCGAAGCGTCCCCGGTGGTGAACAGTGCGGTGGTGTTCCCGGTAGAACCCAATCTTCTGCCTGGCGAAAGCAAGCCGCTGGCGACGGAAATGGTGAACGCCTGCGGATTTGTGGTTTCCGGCGCCACCATGGGGTGGACCAGCAGCAACCCCACCGTGGTGAGCGTGGACAGCGCGGGGCATCTGACCGCCCAAGCCATCGGCACCGCCGCAGTGATCGGGCGCCTGATCGCCGGCCCCGGGGGCCGGGGGTTGCAGAGCGGTGAGGCCAGTGTGTCGGTGGAAGCCACGGTGCGTGTGGTGTCCGCACGTACCGGCGACGCCAAGGATCTTCTCATCTTTCCGAGCGACCCCAAGGGGGTTCTCGACGTTCCGGTGCAACTCACCGCCGTGCCGGTGGACCGGTTTGGAAACATGGTGCCCGGAACCACCATCGAGTGGACCAGCGACAACCCGTTCGCGGCCTCGATTATCGGCGCCGGTCTGGTGGCCCCGACCCAGATCGGCCAGGTGGGCATCACCGCCCACCTGAGCAATGCCGGGGTGTCGCCGGTTTCCCTGAAGACCACCCAACTGACCGTGCAGGCGGTCACCGGAGCTGCCCCGCCGCCGCCCAACGTTTCCATTCTTCCCGCCAGCATGACCATGTACGTGGGGCAGGTCCGTACCGTGCAGGTCTCGGTAACCGACCCCCTCACCGGCGAGCCGGTGCCCGCCAGCATCACCTGGCAGATGACCCCGGTGGGGGTGGTTTCCCTGGAACCGCTGATTCCGCCCGGCGATCAGGCCCGCCTCACCGGGCTGGCCGCCGGTTCCGTACAACTCGTCGCCACCGCCACCACCAGCACCGCCACCGTGGTCAGTGATCCGGCGGTGGTCACGGTGCTTTCCTACGATGCGCTGATTCCGGGTACCTGGACCCGTACCCCGAATCTGCCCATCGATCTTTCCCACCACCGGATGAGCGCCGTCAACGGCCACCTGTTTGTCACCGGCGGCGTGGGCAGTTCCTTCATGCACGGCGGTCCGGTGGAGGACGTGTTCCGCGCTTTGATCTATCCGGGTGGACTGTTGAGCGATCCGCTGGATCCCCTCTCCCCCTCCTGGTGGGATCATTCCTACCATTATCCGTCCACGGATCCGAAGATCCGCAATTTCGGCGCCTGTTCCGGCTGGGATCCGGCCTGCCTGTATATCTGGCGCGAGGCCCACGGTCAGGTGTTCGCCCAGTACGTCCACTATCAGGTGTTCGACCACGCCCAGACGGCATGGAGCAACCACATCTATCTGGCCGGTGGCGTGGATGCCCAGGTGGATCTGGGGGTTCAGCCGGAGGATCCCAATGCGGTGGGGCCGGATATCACCAATTTCTCGGATCGAATCCTGATGGGCGATGTATGGGCGGACGGAACGCTGATCGACTGGCGTGAGTCGCCCTCCTGGCGGATTCCGGACGAAGGGGTGGTGGGCCCCAACCTGCTGGATGTGCCCGGACGGTCCGGTTCCGCCTTGGCGGTGCATGGCCAGCGCCTGTACCTGACCGGCGGCTGGGGATGGGCCCAGGATATGACCACTCTGAGCTATACCGGGCGCAACCACGATACCGTGTGGGTGACCGACCTGGACCCGATCACCGGTGAGCCGCTGGGGTGGCGGGAAACCACCCCCATGCCCGAGCCGCTCAACCGCCACGCCATGGCGGTGGTGGGTGACTGGCTGGTGGTCAGCGGCGGGGTGACAGGGATCGACCAGACAGTGGTCGACGAGGTGCGCGCCACCTTCCGTCTGGGCCGGGTCGATCCGGCCACCGGCCACATTTCCCGTTGGAACCTGGGGCGCAGCCTTCCCAAGCCGCTCAGCCGCCACGCCATGCTGGCCATTCCCGGCACCAACTACCTGCTGGTGATCGGCGGCGATGACCTGTACAGCGCTTCGCCGGATGTATATTTGACCGATGTGAATCCATATACCGGCGCCATGGGCGGCTGGCGTCTGCTGCCGCCGGTACCGGCCGAATTCGGTCTCACCGGCATGGCCGCCGAGGTCGTAATGGGCGACAACAACGGCACCCCGGTGGCGCGGGTCTATGTTTCAGGTGGTGGCCCGGTGGCCACCGGCGGTCCGGCCAACTACGAAATCGGGCGCGGGCCGCAAACCTGGATGCTGCAATTCACTCCCCCCTAGCCCGCCGATGTGTCCCGGCCCGGTTGCGGGCCTCCAGGTAGCGCACCAGCCCGGTCAGGGTCATGTTGACCGGCGTGGGGACGTGCCGCCGCGCCCCTTCCGCCACCAGATAGCCGTTGATGGCGTCGATTTCCGTGCGCCGTCCCCGTTCCAGGTCCTGCAGCATGGATGACCGGTGGCGGGCGGTGGGCGGCACCAGATCGCGGTAGAAGTGCTCCCGGTATCCGGCCGCATCCGGCCACGGCAGGCGCACCTCCGCGGCTTCCGCCACCCGGAACGCCTCCTCCAGCACCCGGTCCATGATGCTCCGCGTGTGGGCCTGCGCCGCCAGTTCCCCATAGGTGGAGCCCAGGGTGGCCCCGAGGGGGTTGAGGGCCGCGTTATACAGGGCCTTTGCCCACAGGTCGGCGGTGAGGTCGTCGCTCCATTCACACGGGATTGGTGTGCGTTCCAGCAGGTGCAGCAGCCGGCGCAAACCGGCCTCCAGAGGCGGGTGGGCGGTGGTTCCCGGTGATCCGATGCGCACCGGGGCGGCGCACACGGTGACCGTTACCCGCCCCGGTGCGGGTATCTCGGCCCCAAAAATCACCCGCGCCCCGGCGGCCCGACCGGTCCCTGCCGCCTGCGCCACCTGCTCCAGATTGCCCAGGCCGTTTTGCAGGGACACCATCTGTCCGTGCGGCGCCAGCAGGGGAGCCACCGCCTGGGCCATTGGGGTGGTGTCCGGGCATTTGACCGTCAGCAGAATCCAGTCGAACCGCCCGCTCAGCCGGGCGGGGTCGGCAACCGTTTCCATTCCGGCGGCGTGATGGGCGCCCCACAGGCCGTCCAGAAGCAGCCCGTTTTTGGCCACCGCCGCCATGTGCGTGGGGCGCCCCAGCAGCGTCACCCGGGCGCCGGCCAGATGCAGGAATCCGCCGAATACGCTGCCGATGGCGCCGCATCCCGCAATCAGGATGCGGTTTTGGGTAGAATCAGGGCTGCCGTTCACCCGCCCAGTATAAGGAACCCGCCATGGCCACGGGGCTCGTCTATCATCCGATTTTTCTGGAGCACGATACCGGCCGCATGCACCCGGAGTGCCCGGAGCGATTGCGGGCGGTGCTCAAGCGGCTGGACGCGGAGGGATTGCGCCAGGACCTGATCGACATCCCCCCGCGGGATGCGGAAAACGTCTGGCTGAACCAGGTGCACAGTGCCAACCACCTGCGGGAGGTGCGTGATGGCGTGGCCATGGCCGCCGACCGGCTGGCCTACATCGACCACGATACGCCCGTGTGTGCCGCCTCGGAGGCCGCGGCGCTGAAGGCGGCGGGCGGGGTGATGGCGGCGGTGGACCGGGTGATGGCCGGAGCGGTGGACAACGCCTTCTGCCTGGTGCGCCCCCCCGGCCACCACGCGGAGCCGGACCGGGTGATGGGATTCTGCCTGTACAACAGCGTGGCCATTGCCGTCCGCTATATCCAGCGCCACCATGGCCTGAAAAAGGTGCTGATCGTGGATTGGGACGTGCACCACGGCAACGGCACCCAGGCGGCCTTCTGGCGCGATCCGTCCGTGTTCTATTACTCGATTCACCAGTTTCCGTTCTACCCCGGCACCGGCGGGCCCATGGAGGTGGGGGGCGGAGAAGGGGAGGGCGCCACCCTCAACAGCCCCATGGAAGCCGGGTGCGGCGATTCCGACTACCTGCACGAACTGGAGAAGGTGCTGCTGCCGGCGGCGCAGGCGTTTGGACCGGATTTTGTACTGGTTTCCGCCGGGTTTGACGCCCATCAGGCGGACCCGCTGGGGTCCATGCGGGTGACCGAATCCGGCTTTGCCGCCATGACCCACATGGTGCGCGGTCTGGCCGATGCCTTGTGCGGCGGGCGGATGGTGTCGGTGCTGGAAGGGGGGTACGACCTGGATGCGCTGGCCGGGAGCGTCAGCGCCCACCTGAAGGCGCTGCAAAAATAGACGCGGCGCACCGGAGGCCCGAAGGCCCCGATGCGCCGCGCAACTCAGCTATCAGCAAACAGCAGGACACCCGGCAAGCAGGGAGAGGGGGAGCTACTGCCGGGTGCCCTGGTCGGGCCGGCCCTACGGTTGTACGGCCAGCTGCCGCTCGCGTTCGCTGATAAAACTGAATAGTTCCGGGTGCGTCGATTCGCTCAAGCCCTCGAAACGCACACCGATCAGGTGCACCCCCACGTGCGGATTGCAGCGGATGACCGATCCGGAGACCGATTCGGTGTGCAGTTCGCCGTGGTGGTTGAAAGTCAGATGGACTGTTATCTTCTTGCCGACGTCCAGGGGTTTGGGCGAATACAGCCCCACTCCGTTGCGGCTTACGTTCATTACGTAAGCCTCGACGCGGTCTTCATTTCCCCCGATCTCCAGATCCGCCAGGGAGGTGATGGAGAACCGTTCGGCTTGCCGTCGATCGTGCATTGGAAATCCTTCCCAATCCTAAGTTCCGTGATCCTCACGGGATGCGGCCCGAATGGCCGCCCTCTAGCTTCGGGGCCGTTTGCCCCTCCCGTGGGCCTTCTGTCCACTTTTCGGTCAAATGGGGCGCTTCTTTAGGTGTTTTTTCCGCCATCCGGGAGGTGCGGGGAGCCCCCTGGAACGGTCCTGGAAGGGGTGTGTAGTACTTACAGGCCATATGCCGCGCCTTCCGCCGCTCCTCCGGCGTGAGTGGAAGCGCATCCAGACGGGCATTCATGCACGCTGAAAAGGCAATTTTTACCGCATCCGCCAGCCGCTCCCAGGTCACCTCCGGCACCAGCCGGTCCAGCCCCAAGGCGCCGCTGCGTGCCGCGCCGGGCAGCCGGGCCGGGGCGGACAGGGGAATGCTGCCCTGGGTCAGCAGCCCCATCCGGGTGTGGCGCTGGGCAATGGCCACCAGCTTGTGGCCGTCCACGGCGGTCTCCTCGCGGGTGGCGCCGGTAAAGCAGGAAAACACCCGTGCCGGGCGTTGCGGGGCGTCCGGGTTGCCCCCGCCCACGCGCAGGCCGAGGGTGGCAAGCGCCTGCTCACAGGCGGCGGCCACCGCGCGGTAGGCGGCGCGAGGGCCGCCGGCCAGCAGCCGGTGGCCGGCGGGCACCGCCAGGGAAAAGGTCAGTTCCCGGTCGTGAAATACCGCGTGTCCCCCGGTGAGGCGGCGCACCGCCGGGCACGGCAGCGTCCCTTCCGGCTGGTGCCGGCCCACGGTCACCCCCGGCACCGGCCATCGATACAGGCGCAGGGTGGGGGGGGAGTGTCCGTGCCACACGGCTTCCGCCAGCAGTTGGTCCACGGCCATCTGTGTGGCGGTATCCGGCAGGCTGTCCGACACCAGCCGCCACCGCTCCAAAACGGGTGGCGCGGGGACCGGAGCTTGATGCGGCACCGCCGGGCGGGCTATCATGCCGTGTTCCATGCGCTACAACCTTACGTATATTGTCGAGAAGCATGACCGCAGCTGAACTGGTAACCCTCACGGTGGTGCGGTGGTTTCACCTGCTGGGGGCCGCCGTCCTCATCGGTATCATGGTATACCACGCCTTGATTCTCGGATTCCGGGTAAACAAGGTGTCGGGCCCCGTCTCCCCGTTGCTCAAAAAGATGAGCCGCTATTTCGGCCCGGTGTACTGGGCTTCGGTGGTGCTGCTGGTGACCACCGGCGGCTTTACCATCGTCGACCGGCTCACCTCCCTGGAGGGGCGCGCCGTGCCCTTCGAGAACATGTATGAATTCTTCTGGGGGGTCAAGATCGTGCTGGTGGTGATTATCATCGCCAACTCCCTGTACATGACCGGGCAACTCAAGAAAATCGGCATCTGGAACCGGGCGCAGACCGCGGCGGAGGGGGGCGAGCCTCCGGTCGGCAACGTGTTCCGCATGCGCGCCACCGTGGCCTCCCTGCGGGTGGTGAATCTGGCTCTCGGGGTGCTGGTGCTGATGATGGCCGCCCTGCTGCAGAATACCTTTACCCTGATCGTCCTCAGAATGGAGCATTTCTGATTCCCATGAGTACCGACCAGACCACGGAAGACGTCACGTCACCGGTCACGCCGGAACCCCCGGCTGCGCCGGAAGCCTCCAAAAAGCGCAAGGGAGGGGCGTTCGAACTCATTCCCGACAGCAAGAGCGCGCTGCTGCACGGCGGGCTGTACACGGTCTATGTGGCCGTGGCGCTGGTGCTGGCCGCGCGCACCGACCTGGAAACCCAGAAGGTGTGGTTCTACCTGTTCTATTTTCTGGCCTGCTTCCTGACTTTTCAGGGCTTCACCATCGTCGGCCGCCACTGCATGCACATGACGCCCAAGTCAGTGGTGGGCATCGAACTCAGCGGCCGCAACAAGATCACCCTGCGGCGCAAAAACGGCACCCGCACCGAACTGACCCAGGAGATCGATTACCGCTCCAGCGCCAAGTCGCTGTTGATTCAGGGGCAGACCCACGACCGCCAGAGCGTGAGCGAGGTGATCCGCATGGGGGCGCTGCCCGAGGGGCAGTTCAACGAGCTGCTCAACGCCCTCAAGAAGTTCAGGTAGCCCGGTGGAAGGATTTCTGGGCACCAAGGCCGACTTCTGGTGGGACGTTACCCTGACCACCGAAACCATTGTGGTGGCCGCCTTTTTCATGGGGTGGCGTTTTGGAAAGCTGCATCAGGGGCTGAAGCATCAGAAGGCGATGCTGGTGGCCACTGTGCTGGTGACCGCTTGGCTGGCCATGTATTTCACCCAGCAGGCCATCGCCGGGCTGTCCGGCTTCGATGGGCCGGAGTCGATCAAATACGGCCTGTATCTGCCCACCATCATTTTTCACTCCCTGGTCTCCACCCTGGCCATCGTGCTCAGCGGCGTGCAGATCTGGTCCGGCTTTCGCTGGTCGCGCATGGAACGGGGTGAAAAGGTGCTGACCGGCAAGGGGGCGGGCCGCCACCGGCGCATGGGCAAGGTGACCCTGCTCAGCTACCTGCTGAGCGTGATCACCGCCTACATGATTTATTTCCTGCTGTTTGTGATTTATGCTCCGCTGCGCACTCCGGAATACGGCGCGGCCCAGTCGGTGGGCATCCTCACCGCCATCGTGGTGGCGGCGGGCGCGGTGCTGGCGGTGGGTGGCATGCTGCTGGCGCGCAAGACCCAGGCCGAAACCGCGTGACCGGCGCCTCATGAGCGGTACTCCGGGAGTCCTGATCCGGCTGGCGCGGCAGGCGCTGGCCAACGCCCGCGAACACCCCTATCTCACCGCCCTGTTCGGCTTCTGGTCATTCGGTTATACGATCATGGTGCCGCAGGTGCTGGGGGGGCGCTATCTGCCATTTTTGAGCGAGCAGATGGGCGGACGGCCGGAAACCCTGTTCGTGGCCTTCGGCCTGTTGATGGTCAACGTGGTGGTGTTCGCCTTTGTGGTGCCGTTCGGATTGTGGATGCTGGTGTGCTGGGCCCTGGGGCGCGACGAAGAGCAGGACGGTTGACGCGGACCGGCGCGGGAACCGATAATCCCGTGCATCGACGCAAGGGGCCGCAGAGGGCCCATGTTCGGTTGTCGGGCGGGTGTAGCTCAGTTGGTAGAGTCCCAGCTTCCCAAGCTGGTTGTCGCGGGTTCGAATCCCGTCGCCCGCTCCACCCGATTTTCCGGCGGCCCCCGGGTGGTGTGCTATGCACCGCACGGGGCCGCCGTTTCGTGTCCTGCCCCTGTCGGGGCCGGACGTAGGTCAAGGAGGCCGCCTGTGCGAACCCTGGTGTTGGGTGGGGCACGCTCCGGCAAGAGCGCCTTTGCCGAGTCCTTGCTGGCTGCTGCCGACGGTGTGCATTATGTAGCCACCGCGCGTCCCGTGGACGCGGAAATGGCCGAGCGCATCCGCCGTCACCGGGAGCGCCGTCCCGCCCATTGGGTGGTGACCGAGGTGACGGAGGAGTTGCCGCGGGCGGTATACAACGCCCGGCTGGAATCCCCCGAATGCTGGCTGCTGGTGGACGGACTGACTCTGTGGCTGGCCACCGTGCTGGAACACCACGCGGACCCGCAACCCCATCTGGACGCGGCCGTGATGGCCCTCAAGGCCCATCCGCGCCTGCTGGTGGTGAGTGAGGTGGTGGGCAGCGGCATCGTGCCCGCCGATCCGCTTACCCGCCGCTACCGGGATCTGGCGGGGGAACTCAATCAACAGCTGGCCGCCGTGTGCGACCGGGTGGTGCTGGTCACCGCCGGGTTGCCGATGGCCCTTAAAGGGACGCTGCCGCAGGCGGCTCCCAGTGTTACGGAGGCCAACGGATGACATCCGTCAATCACCCGCTGGACGCGGTGATTGCCGCCATTTCCCCGGTGGGGAACGACCTGGACGCGGCCCTTCAGGTCCGCCTGGACTCCCTCACCAAGCCCCCCGGCAGTCTGGGGCGGCTGGAGGAACTGGCGGCCCGCATCGGGCGCATCCAGCGCACGGTGAAGCCGATGGTGGCGCACAAGGCGGTGCTGGTGTTTGCGGCCGACCACGGCGTGGCCCGCTCCGGGGTGAGCGCCTATCCGGCGGAAGTGACGCCGCAGATGGTGCTCAACTTCCTGTCCGGCGGCGCGGCGGTGAACGTGCTGGCGCGGCACGCCGGGGCGCGGGTGGTGGTGGCCGACGTGGGGGTGAATTTTGATTTTCCGCCCCCGCCGGAGGGGCCGCTGGCGCACAAGGTGGCCCACGGCACCGGCTCCATCACCGACGGACCGGCCATGAGCCGTGCCCAGGCGCATCAGGCGCTGGAAGCGGGCATCCGGGTGGCGCAAGAGGTGATTCGCGACGGGGCGGACCTGGTGGCCGTGGGCGACATGGGCATCGGCAACACCACCCCCAGCGCGGCGCTCACCGCCTGTTTTTCCGGCCGCACGGCGCGGGAGGTGACCGGGCGCGGCACCGGCGTGGACGACGACGGGCTGCGCCGCAAGGTGGAGGCCGTGGAACGGGCGCTGGACGTGAACGCCCCGGTGCCCACCGATGCGCTGGGCGCCCTGGCCGGGGTCGGTGGGTTTGAAATCGGCGCCATCGCCGGAGCCATTCTGGCCTGCGCCCGGCACCGGGTGCCGGTGCTGGTGGACGGCTTCATCGCCACCGCCGGGGCGCTGGTGGCCCACGGTCTGTGCCCCCATGCAGTGGATTACATGATCGCCGGGCACGCCTCCGCCGAGCCGGGCCACCGCATCGCCCTGGACCATCTGGGGCTGGCGCCGTACCTGGAACTGAATATGCGTCTGGGCGAGGGGTCCGGTGCGGTGCTGGCCATGCATTTGGCCGAAGCCGCCACCCGCATTATGGAACAGATGGCCACCTTCGAGGGGGCCGGGGTATCCGGCCAGGATCTGCCGTGAGCCGCAACGAACTGGAAGGGGCCCTTTCCGCGTTCGCGGACGCGGTGCGCTTTCTGACCCGCCTGCCGGTGCCCGGTGGCCACGAGCCCGGCCAGCCGCCGCACCCGTGGGTGCTGGCCCTGTTTCCGGTGGCCGGCCTGTTGCTGGGCACCCTGGTGTGGACCATCTACTGGGGCTTTTCCCTGTTGTTCCCCCAGTCGGTTTCCGACATTCTGGCGCTGGGCCTACTGGCCCTGCTGACCGGGGCCATCCACTGGGACGGCCTGATGGACACCGCCGACGCCCTGGGGGTGCCCCGGGAACGGCGCCTGGAGGTGCTGCGTGACGTGCACGTGGGCAGCTTCGGGTTCATCGCGCTGGTGTTTGTGGCGGGTCTTCAGTGGGCCGGGCTGTCGTCCCTGCACAGTTGGGTGCACGGTGCGGCGCTGATTTTGTTCCCCGTGTGGGGGCGGCTGGCCATGGTCGGCGTTCTGCACGGGATGCCGGACGTGCGCGACGGCGGCGGACTGGCGGGGGTGTTCATCCGCCAGTCCGAACTGCACCATCTGTGGTGGGCCGGGGGGCTGACCCTGCTGTTCACGGTGCTGCTGTTGGGGGTGTTCTGGGCCATGATCGTGGCCGCCGGGGTGTTGGGCACCGTGCTGCTGCTGCGAGTGGCCTTCGTCCGTCTGTTCGGCGGGGTCACCGGCGATCTGATCGGCGCCGCCTGCGTGCTGGCCGAGGCGGCGGCGCTGCTGCTGCTTACCCGCCATCCCTGAATCCCGCCGGTTGCCCGAGGTGCGGGCACGGGATAGAATCAGGACAGGAGGTTACGTCATGTCCACACGCTCCCACAGGCTGTTTACCGTTGCCGAGGCCAATGCCCTGTTGCCGGAGTTGCGGGAAATTTTCGCCGAGTTGAAGGTGCTCAACCGGCGCATTCGGGAACTGGCGCCACTCACTGCCCCGGCGGCGGAACGCGCCCGCGAGGGGGGTGGCTGCCCCCAGGGCGGGAGCTACCTGCAGGCACTCCTCGATTTGGAAACCCACACCGAACGCATTGCCGAAATGGGGGTGCTGGTGAAGGACCTGGAGCGGGGGCTGTGCGACTTTCTGTATGACAATGGCGGCCATCTGGTGCAGTTGTGCTGGCAGGAGGGCGAGGACCGCATCGGCTGGTGGCATGGCCTTGACGAAGGCTTTCGCGGACGCCGCCCCATCGGGGAACTCAATGCCCGCGAACGGTGACCGGCGCGCCGGGTTCTCCCTCCCCCTTGACAGCCGCCCCCTTCGGCGCTAAAAATCTTTCGCCGATGGAACCGTTCGTAGTTACAGAGAACCTGACCAAGACCTACGGGACGATTCGCGCCGTCGACGGGATCTCGTTTGAGATCCAGAAGGGGGAGGTGGTGGGTCTGCTGGGTCCCAACGGGGCCGGCAAAACCACCACCATGAAGATGCTCACCTGCTTCATGCCCCCCACCGAGGGCCGGGTCCGCGTTGCGGGTCTCGACGTTGTCGAAGAGTCCCTGGAGGTGCGCCGTCGCCTGGGGTACCTTCCCGAGAACGTCCCCCTGTACGACGACATGGGGGTGTGGGACTATCTGGATTTTGTGGCGCGGGTGCGCGAGGTGCCCGCCGCCGGGCGCGATGCGGCCATCCGCCAGGCCGCCGCCCGCTGCGGACTGGGTCCGGTGCTGGGCAAGCCGGTGACCGCCCTGTCCAAGGGCTACCGGCAACGCCTGGGCCTGGCGCAGGCGGTGATTCACGACCCGGATCTGGTGATCCTCGATGAGCCCACCACCGGTCTCGATCCCAACCAGATTGTTGAAATCCGCCAGTTGATCCGCGAACTGGGCGCCGAAAAAACCGTGCTGCTGTCCACCCACATCCTGCAGGAGGTGGAGGCGGTGTGCGACCGGGTGCTGATCATCAACGAGGGGCGCATCATCGCCGACGGCACCCCGGCGCAGCTGCACACCGAGTTTCAGGGCGCGCAACAGCTTTCCGTGCTGATCGGAGGCGGCGGCAAGACCGAGGTCAGTGCCGCCCTGGCCGCCCTGCCCGGCGCCGAAAACGTGGAATGCGGCGGCGGCCGCGGCAAGCCGGTGGCCGCCACCGTGTCCTCCCCGCGCGAGACCGACCTGCGCGAGGCCATTTTCCGCCTGTGCGTGGACAAGGGCTGGGTGCTGCTGGAGATGCAGCGCCGGGTGGTGTCGCTGGAGGACATCTTCCGCAAACTCACCGTGAAGGATGGATCATGAACGGCGCGTGGGCGGTATTTCGGCGCGAGTTCGGCGCCTATTTCGGCCAGCCGGTGGCCTATGTGGTGATTGTCGCCTATCTGCTGATCTGCGGCTGGTTTCTCAATGCCACCCTGTTTCTGGAGGGACAGGCCACCTTGCGCAACTTCTTTGCCATGGTGCCGCTGATTCTGGTGTTTTTCGCCCCGGCCCTCACCATGCGCCTGCTGGCGGAGGAGTGGAAGAACGGCACCATGGAGCTACTGGTCACCTTCCCCCTGCGCGATATCGACGTGGTGCTGGGCAAATTTCTGGCCGCCTTCGCGGTGCTGGCGGTGGCCCAGGGGCTGACCCTCATGTATCCACTCACCATCGGCTCACTGGGCAATCTGGACGGCGGGCAGGTGGCTTCCGCCTATCTGGGCACCCTGCTGCTGGGCGGCGCCCTGCTGGCGGTGGGCCTGTGGGCCAGCGCCCTCACCCGCAGCCAGATCGTGGCCTTCATCGTGGCCTTCTTCATCTGCTTCGGCCTCAACATGCTGGGCAAGATCCTGCCGCTGGTGCCGGGGGCTCTGGTGCCGCTGGTGGAGTTGCTGGCCCTGGACACCCACTTCAACAACATGGTGAAAGGGGTGGTGGACAGCCGTGACGTCCTGTACTTCCTGAGTGTGATCGCCTTCTGCCTGATGGGCACGGTGACCACCCTGGAAGGACGCAAGTGGGGGGCCGGATGAACCGTCAGCGCATGGCCCTCAGCCTGACCCGCTGGGGGGTGGTGCTGGTTACCGGCGCCATCCTGCTGGTGGTGAACCTGCTGGCTTCCGGCTGGTTCCTGCGCCTCGACCTGACCGAGGACAAGGAGTTCACCACCTCCTCCAGCACCCGGCAACTGCTGGAGGAAATGGACGACAACCTGCTGGTGCGCGGCTATTTCACCCGCGACCTGCCGCCCCCCTACAACCGGCTTCAGGAGCGGGTGCAGGACCTGCTGCAGGAGTATCGCTCCCTGTCCGACGGCAAGGTGAACTACGAATTCGTGGACCCGGCGGAAATGGGTGAGTCCGCCGAAAGCCAGATGATGCTGCAGGGCATCCCCCAGGTGCAGGTGACGGATGTATCTTCCGACCAGGTGCAGGTAAAGGCCGGGTTCATGGGCATCGCCGTGTTGTTTGAGGATCGCCGCGAGGTGATCCCGGTGGTGCAGGGCACCCAGGGGCTGGAATTCCTGCTGACCGGCAAGATCCGCAAACTGACCGGCTCCGGTCGCGGCAGGATCGGCATGCTGACCGGCTTCGGGGCGTTCGATCCCGATGAGAGTCTGGGACGCATCGCCGACGTGGTGCGCGAGCAGTATGATCTGGTGGGGATTGATCTGGCTGGCGGCGGGATTCCCTCCGATGTGGCCGCAGTGCTGGTGGGGGCGCCCAAGGAGCCGCTTTCCGACCAGGCACTGGCGGAACTGGACCGCTACCTGGGCAGCGGCGGATCGGTGGGGGTATTCGCCTCCCGGGCCGATGTGAACCTGCAAAACCAGTTCAGCCAGCCCATCGAGGATCCGTTCCGCGGCACCCTGTCCAGCTGGGGCCTGGCCCTGGGCGACGCTCTGGTGGTGGACGGCAAGAACATGCGCATTACCGTGGCCCAGCGGCGCGGGATTTTCACCATGCAGAACATGGTGGATTACCCGTTCATTCCGGTGGTGGGCGATCTGGATCCGAACCACCCGGTGGTGGGCGGCCTGGAGGGCATCTTCCTGCCGTTCGTGTCCACCGTGCGCAGCCATGACGTGGAGGGGGTCACCCATTCGGTGCTGGCCCGCACCTCGCGCAACAGTTGGCAGCTTTCGCCCCCCTATAACGTGGATCCGTTCCAGCGCATGGATGCGCTGATTGTTCCCGGCCGCGCCATTCGCGGGCCGCACCCGGTGGTGGTGGCCGCGGAGGGGGTGTTCCCCAGCCACTGGGCCGGACGCGTGGTCACCGGCGCGGATGGCTCCGAAACGACCATCGAGCCGCCGCTGGCCGCCCCGGGGCGTCTGTTGGTGGTCGGGTCCGGGATGCTGCTGGACGAGCAGTACCTGATGAACGGCGAAAACATGCCGTTCCTGATGAACGCCATCGACTGGCTGGCCGGGGATGAATCGCTGATCGCCCTGCGCTCGCGGGGGGTGACGGAGCGCCCCTTGCGGGAGATTTCCGACGGCACACGCGCTCTGGTCAAATTCTGCAACATGCTGCTCGGACCGCTGCTGCTGGTGGCGGTGGGGCTGATTTTCTGGCGTTCGCGCCGTGCCCGCCGCGCCCGCCTGGGAGAAACCTCGTGAGATTCCGCACCCTGTTGATTCTGTGCGTTGTCCTCGCGATTCTGGCCGGGCTGCTGGTGGTCACCCGGGTGTCCGAGCAGAGCGGGAGCGTGCAGCGGGAGGTGCTGGTGCCGCTCACGGCGGATCAGATCACCGCCATCGCCATGGAATCCCCCGACGGGGCATTGACCCTGACCCGGGTGGATGAAAAATGGCGGGTAACCGCGCCGGCGGATTATCCGGCCGACCTTTCACGGGTGACCTACATCCTCACCAGCCTGGCCGGCCTTGCCAGCCGGGGGGTGATCTCCACCAATCCGGACAAGGCGGCCCGCTTTGCGGTGGACGAGCAAAGCGCCACCCGCGTGTCCCTGTTTGCCGGCGGTGATACCCCGGCGGTGCGGCTGTTCCTGGGCAAGAACACCGAGTCGATGCTGAACAGCTACGCGCGTCTGGACGGCAGTGATACGGTGCATGAGGTGCAGGGCACCATGCGTAGCGCCATGCAGACGGATCCGGCCCACTGGCGGGACCGGGCGGTGCTGATGTTCGACCCGGACAGCATCGGGCGCATCGAACTGACCGGCGCGGTGAATCTGGCGTTGGAGCGGGATCCGGATACCCTCTGGAACTGGGTCGGCACCGCGCCGCGGGAGACCGCTCCGGATACGGAAAAGGTGTCCCGCGTGCTGAACGCCATCAACAGCATGCGCGCCAGTTCCTTTGTGGACGAGACGCCGGAACCGGCCGCCCCGCTGCTCACCGTGGCCCTTACGCCGTCGGGCGCGGAACAGCCCCTGATGCTGACCGTCGAAGCTTTGGCGGAAGGCGGGAACTACCGGGTTTTCTCCGGCGCTGGCGGGCAGCGGGTGGTTGTGCCCGGAGCCGTGCTGAGCCAGTTGTTGGCGGACCCGGCCGGTACCTTCGCGGCCGATGCGGAGCCCCCCGCGCCGTAAACCCAACCCCCCGGCCGAACTCAGTCCGGCTTCCGCGCGATCACCAGCGACGACGAGAACGGGGAGGGCAGTACGGTTTCCACCGGCGGCGCAAATCCCGCCGCGTCCATCCATTCGGCCATCTCGTGCAGCCCGTAATCCCGCCCCCGGGTGGAGAGCAGCATCAGCAGCGAAAACAGGGCGCCCCCTTCCGGCGCGGTCAGTTCCCCGTTCAGCACGTGGTCCTTGATGACCAGGTGGCCGCCCGGTTGCAGGGCGTCAAAGCTGTTGTGGATCAGGGTCCGGCAGGTGGCTTCGTCCTCCCCGTGCAATACGTTGGACATGAACACCACATGGCAGCCGCCGGGCAGGGGGTCGCTGCGGTAATCGCCGCTGTGCAGGGCGATCCGGTCCCCCATGTCCTCCTGCTGCACCACCCCGGCGGTCACCGTCAGGGTGGCGGGCAGATCGAATACGCGGGCGTCCAGCTCCGGCAGGGCGCGGGCCAGGGCAATGGGATAGGTGGCCGGGCCGCGCTGCCCACGTCCAGCAGGCGCCGGGGCCCGTCCAGGGGAATCAGGCGGGGCAGATGGTCGGCCAGCCAGCGGTCGTCGCCCCGGGCGCGCACCAGACTGTGCATGGCCAGGATGAATCGGCGGG
>Ga0224496_10000038_pt1 | contig 103956 bp, 84 predicted proteins | sample SF_Jul11_sed_USG_2_FD_168127 | JGI IMG/M metagenome (GOLD analysis project Ga0224496, IMG submission 168127) | Sediment microbial communities from San Francisco Bay, California, United States - SF_Jul11_sed_USGS_8_1 | ecosystem: Environmental > Aquatic > Marine > Sediment | place: USA...
AAAAACGTGAAAAATGACCCACACGACTTCACGAAGACCCTGTAAGTGATTGAGAAGAAACTGATTGAGCTGTATAGGGATCTATGGTCTCGGTAACACAGGGGTTTTCAAATCTCGCAGCCTCTGTCTTGCTGGCAGGCAGCCGCCTTCTCCTCTACTCTCCCTGAATCGGGATATACATGACATTCCCCTGGCGATTGACGAGCAGGAGGGCCAGATCGGTGGGCTTGAGTGGATCGGCCAGGCGCTGAAAGTTTGCGAAGCTGTTCACATATTGCCGGTTGAGTTCCAATACGACGTCGCCTGGCTGCAGGCCGGAGGCTTCGGCGAGACTGCCTTCCTCGATATCCGTCACAACCACCCCGTTATTCACCGGCAAATCCATCTGGCGCGCCAACGGCGGAGTCACATCGTCGAAGACCACGCCGGCAAGTGGATGAACGGTGGACGCAGTTGAGGCTGGCTGAGCCTTCTTCGTCCGCTCACGCGGGGCTTCCTGAATCACCAGCTCAGCCTGATACAGTTTCCCGTCTCGAATGAGATCCAGGCGATGCTTGCTGCTGATCGACGCTTGCGCCACCAGATTCCGCAGATGGCCGCTGTCCATCACGTCTCCCCCATCAAACCGCACCACGACATCGCCTCGTTTCAGACCGGCTCGCTCAGCAGACCCTTTCGCTTGCACATCCGTGACGATCGCCCCTTTGACGTCCGGCAAGCGGAAAATTTTCCCCAGTGAAGGGCTCACATCCTGCGTCGAAGCACCCAGAAACCCTCGGACCACGCGACCCGTCTTGATGAGGCTCTGCATGGCAGCACGGGCCATGTTGCTCGGTATGGCAAATCCGACCCCCACGCTTCCACCGGTCGGACTCGCGATCGCCGTATTGATCCCAACCAGCTCGCCCTGGATATTGACCAGCGCGCCGCCTGAATTCCCAGGATTGATTGGCGCATCCGTTTGAATAAAATCTTCAAAGTCCGCCACACCCACATCCGCCCGCCCGACCGCGCTCACGATGCCGAATGTGACCGTGCGGCTTAATCCCAGTGGATTGCCGATGGCCAGCACGAAGTCGCCGACGGCCAGTTGGCTCGAATCGCCCCACGCGGCAGTGGGGAGTTTCGTTGCCTGAATCTTCACCACCGCAACGTCGGTCTTCGGGTCGGTGGCGACGACTCTTCCTTTGTATTGACGACGATCCGCCAGGACCACCTCCACATCGACGGCATCGGCGACAACATGGTTATTGGTCACGATGTAGCCATCCGGCGACACAATCACTCCGGATCCCTGCCCATATTGCCGACGAGTCGGCGGCTCTTTGAACAGGCCGAACGGCAGCGCTTCATCGCTGAAGGCTTGATCACGCACCATCACCGTGGATGCGATACTCACGACTGCCGGAATGACCTTATTGGCAGTGCCTCTGACTTGGCGCTGCAAATCGTGCCCGCTTGTCTTCGGAACGTGTTGAGTCGCAGCCAAACCTGAAATCGGAACCGTCAGACAGCCGACGATTCCCCACACGACGATTCTGAGTCTACTGAGCTTCACAAGAGGGCCTCTCCTACGGTGTGTCACAATTCTTCTGTAGGCCCGAGCCTACCACGCGGACCCAATCACACGCATTCATAATTCGATATGACGTATGCTACATTGTGCAGGCAACCGCTTTCTAGCCAGCTCATGTGGCCTTCAATGGGCAAGACAGCGCCGGGCCAGATTGGTCGGCAAGCATACTGTTATGTTACGACCCAGCATGACGGTCTCTTCCTTCATCCATTCCTGAACGACATAAAACCATACGCAAAGGGTGACATGATGACACGTTTCACGAAATTCATAGCCTTAATCCTGCTCACAACGGCTTCAGGAATTCTTGTCTCTCTGGGGCATGCCGAAGAGAGCAAGTTTGGAACCCCTAGGGGAGATGAAGGCACCAAGATTTTCACAGCGCCTGAGCACCCTTTTTATAGTGGTGAATTTCGACTCAAGGGTGATCGCGCGTTCCTCGTTGGAAGTATGAGCGATGCGGCGCCCTGGGATCATCTGGACTATGCGGGAAAGCACTTGAATACGGTAAAGGGATCGATTGAGATTGAGGTGAACGAACGCACCAACACGGGGCGGGTGGTAGCCGAGTTCGTTGAAGGGAATAACCGGTATCGAATCGTCTTTGATCGGTTTGCCGCGAAAGCTCCGTTTCAGGATGGCGGCATTGCGACCAGAATCTATGAGCATGGTGATTCAAACAATGGCGATTCGCTGTATCCCAAAACCTGGTTGTACCTGGGTGGCTGGGGCACCGCGACGATGTATAAGGATAACCAGGTGCTCTACAAGGACTATGACGCGCACTTCATGGTGATGGAGCGGTCGCGCGATCCCAAGACGCATGAAGTCCGCTACCCAGTCACACGCCGCTTGCCTGGTGGCGAAACCGATCCAGCTGGCATGGAAATCGACCTGTGGGTGCGCTCAAAAAAACAAAACAGCAATAACTTTCCTCCCTTTGAAACGTTTGTCCATCTCTGTTGGGAAGAAGTGACCTGGCGATAGACAATGGGGAGTTCTTTCCAACGTGTCCTTCTACTCGTTCTTCTGGCTATAGCTGCGCCGGTGGATGGGCAAGCCCTTGAGAGCGCGAAGAGCGCACCCCACATGTGGACGTTTGACAATGAGCCACCGAAGACTCTTCCTTCTGAGTTCAAGATAGGCACCTTGTTTGATGGAAGGCCTGCTGGGGAATGGAAGGTGCTTCAAACCGATCGGGCGAAAAGCCCGTCCCACGTGCTCGGGCAGTTCATGGCAAAGGGCGCGGAGCATGCGTATAAGAACGTGCTCATCGATGGAACTAAGTCATCAGACATTGAGCTTGAAGTCTCCTTCTTACCGATCGATGGCAAAGCCGATATGGGCGGGGGTCTGATCTGGCGTGCCACAGACGATCGCAACTACTACCTGATAAGGGCCAATCCGCTGGAGCAGAATGTTCGGATCTATAGGGTTGTGAAGGGTGTCCGGCAGATGCTCAGGAACTTCGACCAGATCATTGATGTTCGGCAGTGGCATACCCTCCGCGTTATCACGAACGAATGCCGGGTCCAAGTCTACTTTGACGAACAACAGGTATTTGATCTCTGTGATGAAACCTTCTCAACCGGACTGGTTGGCCTCTGGACTAAATCCGATGCCGTCACCTATTTCGATGACCTCAACCTGCGGATTGTGCGCTGAGAAGCGTTAGCAGTGTTCCTCGGTGAGATCAACTCTGGTTATATATAACCACCGATCCCAGCCCAGCGCATCCATGACATCCTACGGCGTTCCCTCATGTCCTAGGAGCGTATATCATGACAATCATGCCGCCCAGACAGAGCATGGCTCCCATCGCGTCATAGCGATCCGGCCGATCTCCGTCGACCCCCCAGCCCCACAAGAGGGACAACACGATAAACATTCCACCGTACGCAGCATAAACACGCCCAAAGTGCGCCTGCTGGAGGGTTGGAATAATTCCGTACAGAATGAGAATGGTTGCTCCAACAATTCCGTAAGCAAGTGGTCGTCCCTCACGGAACCAAAGCCACACAAGATACCCACCTCCAATTTCGCACAAACCAGCGAGCACAAAAAGCCCAAGAGAAAGCGGAAGTGACATGCATGCCTCCCTCGCTGCAGGTGTTGCTATCCTAGGAACAGGGTCCTGCAGGCTATCATGAAGCGAGCAACCTACGCTGAGGAGCTCGACCACGTCTTCGACCGTCCTGAGATTCTCTTTGGCTGACTGCACATCCTCTGGAGGCCGCTCTCGTTTTGATCTGTGGGTTGTCCAATCAGAACCACATCCTCACGCCGACGGCGAATCGGATCTGGCTCGGGTCGCCACCCTGTTGTCGCACCAAGGTAGCCGTTTCACCGAAGCTTCGGTCGAACGACAGCCCAATATAAGGAGCGAACTCCCGCTGTATCTCGTAGCGCAGGCGGGCGCCGAATTCCAGATTGTTCAACCCTGACCCGGTCGTAAATTCTTCAACCCGCTGGATCGCCAGATTTGTTTGAAAACGGCCTTGCAAGACGAGTCGTTGGGTCAGCAAGAAATCCTTCGTGTACGAAAGGCGAGCGGAGACCGCCCCACTCTGATCAATGAATAGTGCCGATTCAAACTCATAGTTGTACGGGATGATTCCCTGTAGCCCGATCACCCCCATCCCACGCGCCACATTCCCGCCACGAAACGACTGTGTTTCCATTCTGCCGCCGATTTGAATGTCGTAATGCTTCCAAAGGAACCGGCCATAGAGCAATTGGAAGTCCACATCATAGTCCGCTTTGAATGCGGTATCTTGCTGTCCTTCGCTCTTGAACCAGAGTCGGTTGTAATCCCCTCCGTACCAGCCTTCGAGATCCCATCGGTAGTCACTGTTGCTTCCGTCGCCGCTAGTGCGAGGGCGATATTCAAGGACGTCAACAAGCGTGAACAGGCGATGCTCCCGGTCATTCACTGGGCTGGGCCAGTCTTGTTGGGGAACGAGGTTGGGATGAGTCTGGTCTCGTTTCGGTAAAGGCTCGGCCATGGAGGCGCTGTCTGAAACGGTGGCCATGCCCGCTTGCGGGAATTCGCCCAAAGCACCTGTTGCACCGATACCGGTGCTCAGCACGCAGGCTGCGATCATCACACAGCAGGTCCGGAGCACCGCATTCACAGGCGCATTCCCACTCGTTATGTAAAGACCTGAACAACCCGAAACATGCCCGCTTCCATGTGGAGGAGGAGGTGGCAGTGAAAGGCCCAAGGTCCATTGGCATCGGGGCTGATCAAGACGGACAGCCGTTCAGCCGGTTTAACCACGACCGTATGTTTTCTCGGAAGGTACGCACCCGAACCGTTTTCAAGGTGCATCCACATTCCATGCAGGTGAAGCGGATGCTCCATCATCGTATCGTTGACGAACATGATCCGGAGGCGCTCACCATATCGAACACGAATCGGTTCCGGCGCATCTGAATACTTCTTGCCATCGAACGACCACATGTAGCGTTGCATATGGCCGGTAAGATGGAGCTCTATCTCTCGCTCCGGCGCTCGCTGGTCTTGCGAGGGAACGAGACTTTTCAAGTCGGTATACACGAGGACACGCCGCGAGTCCTGCCCAAGCCCTCCACCTGGTTCTTGCATTCTATTCCTGGAATACTCGGCGACCGTCTGATTTCCGGCACCATGATGGTCTGGACCATGCCTGACCGGCGTGGCCCCTGGGGTCGGTGATTGGCGTGGAACCTCCATCTCTTCCCTCAGCACCTCATGCATGGTGTCCCCATGAGCCATGTCATGACCGCCTCCCTGGCCGTGAGACGGGTCTCTGACCGGCTCCACGGAATGGTCTCTGTGACCGTGGCCATGATCCATCATCCCCATATCTTCCATGGTTCGAAGCGGACGGGTACGGAGCTCAGGAATCTCTCCTTCCATCGCAGGCCGAGGGGCAAGTGTCCCACGAGCATACCCGCTCCGGTCCATGGTTTCGGCAAAGATCGTGTAGGCCTGATCGTCACTCGGGTGGACAATGACGTCGTAGGTTTCTGCCGGACCGAAGCGAAACTCCTCAACGGCAACTGGCTGCACATTCTGGCCATCAGCCTGTACCACGGTCATGGTCAGTCCAGGGATACGAACATCATAAAAAGTCATTGCGGCAGCATTGATGAACCGCAGCCGCACCCGTTCGCCAGGACGAAACAGACCGGTCCAATTGCCGGCAGGCGGCAGACCGTTCATCAGAAACGTGAAGGTCGAGCCCGTCACGTCGGCAAAATCGGTCGGATCCATCCTCATCTCGTCCCACATCACGTAGTCGCGCAGGGTGGACCATGCTCCTCGAAGAACCGCGTCGGGAAAAAACTCTCGAGCATCGCGTTTCTGGTAGTTGTAATAGCCGGAGAATTTCTTGAGGTTGTCGAGCATGGCTTCAGCCGACCCAACGCTCCACTCAGAAAGCATCACGACATAGTCTCGATCGTACTGAAACGGATCCGGCTCGATGGGGTCTAGAATCATCGGTGCGTACATGCCTTGCAATTCCTGACCACCTGAATGGCTGTGATACCAATAGGTTCCGCTCTGCTTAACGGGAAATCGATAGGTGAACGTGGCTTCTGGCTCAATGCCGCTGAAGCTGACCCCTGGCACTCCATCCATAGGAGCAGGTAAGAGCAATCCGTGCCAATGTATCGAGGAAATTTCTTTAAGTTGATTCTTGACACGGAGTGTCACCTCTTGGCCCTCCTTCAAACGAATGAGCGGCCCTGGAATCGTCCCGTTGATCGTCATGGCAGCGGCAGTCCTCCCCCCAAGGGTAAAGGCTGCTTCGCTGATGATGAGGTCGATGACCTCACCACTCAGCGCCGAGCTCTGTATACCGGTCCGAGTCGTGTGAAAGGCCGTGTTGGGCGCACAAGCAGGGAGAAGCGGTTGTATCGCCGCCAGCACCCCTAAAGCCCCGGCTCGTTTTAGGAGCACACGTCTGGAAATCAAGTCCGTTTCCGCTTGGACGGTCCATTTGCGTTGCATGATGATGTACTTCTCTTCGTCCCTGACATGCTAGACGCCCCGAAGGCTGATTTCAGGTCGTTTGCCACCGGCTTCCTCGTTTGGACCTCGACCCTCCCCCACGATGTTGAAAGGCACAAGAGAATCAGAAGATGAGACGAGGAGGATGAAATAAATAACGAGACGCTACGAATAATGTCGATAACACTGACGAATACGGTATTGTAAGGCCAGGACAGATTAAAAGAAACATGAGGATGAGTAAGTCAATCGGTCTCATGCAGGTGGCACAGGAAACAGAAGCTGGTGATGAAGATAGCCAGCAGTGTTAGGCGCACCTCCTGCTGGTAGGCCCCACACACAGCTCCAACAGATTGAGGATTATAATGGGTGCACCATGACGCAATTCGCCACAGTTAGGTCGATGCTAACTGTCTAGTAATGCCTCACTACTTGGATAGAAGGAGATCGAGTTCATCAACTGGGATAGCGGACGTTGATCCATTTTTCAACTTTGTCTGGAGGTGTCGCCATGAGGCCATCTATTGCTCCCTCTCAATGGGCGTTGGTTTCCATTGTCGTCTTCCCACTTGAGGACCATGTGATTCGGCTCCGCTCGATCGCCCAGCTGAAGCGGGTCTCTTTCGATCGATACTTTGTGCCTTGTTGTCCACGGGAGTTGACTCCATCATGACTTGCCTCTGTCCTATCATCACACTCTCTCCGCGGGACTATGACGCGGTGTTGTTCGATCTCGATGGGGTACTGACCAGGACGGCGAGCGTGCATGCCTCGGCCTGGAAAAAACTGTTCGACCGTTTTCTCGAGCAGCGCGCCAAGCAGACAGGCGAGCCGTTCGTCCCTTTTGATCTCAACACCGACTACCCGCGCTACGTCGACGGCAAGCCGCGCTACGACGGCGTGGCAGCCTTCCTCGAGTCACGCGGGGTCGCATTACCGATGGGTGTACCCGACGACGGCCCCGACGTGCACAGCGTGCGGGCGCTGGGCAATCTGAAGGATCAGTATTTTCTCGAACATCTCGAGCGTCATGGTGCCGAGCCCTATGAAGCGGCGATCGCCCTCGTACGCAAGTTCCGGGAGCAAGATATCAAGACCGCCGTCGTCTCATCCAGCAACAACTGCGCGGCGGTGCTCGAGGCCGCGGGGATCGTGCAGTTGTTCGACGCGCGAGTGGACGGAACAGACGTCACCCACCTCAAGCTCAGAGGCAAACCGGCACCGGATGCGTTTGTGGAGGCAGCACGGCGCGTCGGGGCAGACCCGTCGCGTGCCGTCGTCGTGGAGGATGCGATCGCCGGTGTCGAGGCCGGGCGCGCCGGCCGATTCGGTTGTGTCATCGGCGTCGATCGCCGTGGGCACGCCAAGGCGCTGCGTGATGCCGGCGCCGATGTCGTGGTGTCCGATCTGACGCAAGTCCTCGTGGCCGTGGAACCACCGTCCGCGTGGTCATTGGGGTTTGAGGGGTTCGACCCGGCGCGAGAGGGCATTCGGGAAGCGTTGTGCACGCTGGGCAACGGCTATTTCGCCACGCGCGGTGCCGCTGCGGGGGCAGTCGCCGACGACATGCACTATCCGGGGACCTACCTCGCCGGTGGCTACAATCGGTTGCGCACCGACATCGCCGGTCGCGTGGTCGAACACGAGGATCTCGTAAATTTCCCCAGCTGGCTCGCACTCGAGGTTCGCATCGCCGGGCAGGACTGGTTCGACGTGCGAACCACCACGCTCCTGTCATACCGCCAGGAACTCGATCTGCGGTGCGGCATGCTGTTGCGGAGCATGAGCTTCGAGGACGGCCAGGGGCGGCGCAGCACACTCAAGGAGCGCCGCCTGGTCTCGATGGCTGACATGCATATCAGTGCGCTGGAACTGACGCTGACCGCCGACAATTGGTCGGCCGGCGTGACGGTGCGCTCGGCGATCGACGGGCGCATCGTCAACGCGGGCGCGAAGTTGTACCGCAAGTTCAACAACCAGCACCTGGAGCCGCTGGCAGGCCAGGTTGTAGGCGAGGATCGCGTCTACCTACTGGTCCGCACGTGTCAGTCGAATATTCACGTCGCGCAGGCAGCGCGAACGCGAGGGTTCCTCGACGGACAGCCGCTCCACGTCCGACGCCGGATCATCGAGGAACCGGGATACGTTGGGGAAGAGTTCACCATCGACGTCAAACAAGGCGAGACACTGGTGCTGGAGAAGCTGGTCTCCTTCTATACGTCACGGGATCACGCCATTTCGGAGTGCGGGTTGGAGGCGCGCAAAACCATTACTCGGGCGGGTCGCTTCGAGGCCGTGATGGGCAATCATGTCCGTGCCTGGAAGCACCTGTGGCGCCGTTTCGACGTGCATGTCCAGCCCGCCGATCCAGGGTTTAAGTTGAACGTGCCGATGCTGCTTCGGTTGAACATGTTTCACCTCCTGCAAGCCGTCTCGCCCAACTCCATTGGACTCGATATCGGTGTGCCTGCGCGGGGCTGGACCGGAGAAGCCTATCAGGGTCATATCTTCTGGGATGAACTGTTCATCTTCCCGTTTTTCAACTATCGCATGCCAGAAATCACCCGATCGCTGCTGATGTATCGCTTCCGTCGCCTGGGCGAGGCGCGCGCGGCCGCCGCAGCCGCCGGATACAAAGGAGCGATGTTCCCCTGGCAAAGCGGCAGCGATGGTCAGGAGGAAACGCAAGCGCTCAACCTCAACCCACGCTCGCAGCGCTGGGTGCCCGACCACTCCTACCTGCAGCGCCACGTGGGCAGTGCCATCGCCCATAATGTGTGGGAGTACTTCCAGGTCACGCACGATGTCGAGTTTTTGCACTCCTACGGTGCGGAGATGATTCTTGAGATCGCCCACTTCTGGTCGAGCATCGCGAGCTTCAATGACGAGCGTGGGCGTTATGAGATCCGCGGCGTAATGGGCCCAGACGAGTTTCACGATGGCTATCCGGATTCCGCAACGCCCGGCCTCAACAACAACGCCTATACCAACATCATGGCCGTGTGGGTGCTGTGCCGGGCCTTGGAGGTACTCGATCTGCTGTCCGACGTGCGTCGCGCCGAGCTCACGACACGGCTGGGCTTGTCGGCGAAGGAGATTGCGCGCTGGGACGATATCAGTCGCAGGATGTATGTCCCGTTCCATGACGACGGGATTATCAGCCAGTTCGAGGGCTATGACACATTACGTGAGCTCGATTGGGAGGACTACCGAACACGGTATGGCAATATTCAGCGTCTCGATCTCATCCTCGAGGGGGAGCACGACAGCGCCAACCACTACAAGCTCTCGAAACAGGCCGATGTGCTGATGTTGTTCTACTTGTTTTCATCCGAGGAACTCGGCGAATTGTTCGCGCGTCTGGGCTATCCGTTCGAGTACGAGACGATCCCGCGCAACATCGCCTACTATGCCGACCGCGCCTCCCACGGCTCCACGCTGTGCCGTGTGGTGTATGCCTGGGTTCTGGCACGGTCCGACCGGGCGGGCGCGATGAACTTCTTTGCGGAGGCGCTGCAGAGCGACGTGAGTGATATCCAGCAAGGCACCACTGCGGAGGGTATCCACCTCGGCGCGATGGCAGGAACGGTCGATCTGGTGCAGCGCGTCTCGACGGGGATTGAAGTACGAGGCGATGTGCTGCGACTCAATCCGGAATTACCGCGGGAGATGGAGCGCCTGGACCTGCGTATCCGCTATCGCGGGCATTCACTTGATCTGCGGCTGACGCGTGACTCGCTCACGGTACGTGGGCGTGACGGGGCGGCGAGGCCGATCGCCTTGTGCGTCGACGGGACGGTCTGCGAATTCGTCAGCGGGACGACCCGTGTGTTTCGATTGAACGACGAGGCAGCGGATAACGTATAAATTATCGAAAAAGACCAGGCCGACAGACGCGAAAGACTTCATGGCCGCGCGGATGAACGGCTGGGTTCTGACCATTCCAGTGCTTCAGCTCGTTGTCATCATCGGCCCAGTTGTCTTCTCCGCAGCACAGGAGGGGGCATGGATTGGTACCTAACGCTTCGCGCCGAAAACAGGACACGCATGAGCACCGCACCTCCCATGGGCGCACCACCAAAAAACCAGGTCTGGTACAGCGGCAGTCTGCCGAGGAGGTGCTGGCCCAACTCGGCTCCGCATCAACCGGACTGTCTGCGGCGGAGGTCGCGCGGCGACTCGCCGCCGACGGTCCGAACGAGCTGAAAGAAGGGAAACCCATCAGCCTGCTCCACATGTTCCTCGCCCAGTTCAACAGTCTCATCATCTGGATTCTCATCGCTGCGGCCGTCACCGTGCGGGACGCGGCGTCATATGTCTCCCCAATGTGCCCCGGCGCGGGGGTGCAGTACCCCTTCTTCGGCCTTCTGCTCAGCCTGATCATTGCCGGCGCCGCAATGAGCCTGAGTTCAGTGTCCGTCATCAACAACGCCTTGCAGCTACGGAAGGTAAATCTGTGATGTCATTGCAGACCATGAGCGCACAAATACAAGCCTTAAATCCGGAACTGGATATGATGTCGATCGGCTTCTTTTCGCATTGCTGAGAGCGAGGGACTATGGGTTCACTCTCATTGGAGGTGCGACCGTGACACACACCATCACCGATTTATTCCTGACTCGGATCTTGTCCGCGGTTCTTGTCTCCTGCATGGGTTCGCCGCCACTCCTGGCAAGCGAGACGCAAAAACCGGAGGGGATTGGCTCTGAAGGGATCTCCCTTTCCACACACAGCGCATCGCGAATCAGCCTCCCTGCCCTCATCGCAGAATTGGACCGGGCAAGTCCCGAGATCAAGGCAGCCCGTCAACGATGGGAAGCGGCGAAGGCGATCGTCCCACAAGTGCAAACGCTCCCGGATCCGACGGTAAAGCTGGGCTATCAACGGATGCCGATGAGAGAACCGTTGCAGGGAACCATGTACGGGATCGGCCAGGAGATTCCCTTTCCTGGCAAACTCCGCCTCAAAGGGGAAGTGGCCCAACGCGAGGCCGACCGGATCGAACAAGAATATTTGGCCGTCCGGCTTCGCCTCATCGCCCGGCTCAAAGAAGCGTATTTTGATTTGCACTTCATCCATAAGGCGATCGAGATCGTGGAGCGGAATAAGATCCTCCTGATACAGTTCGAGAAAACGGCGAAGTCTCGCTATGCCGTTGGCCAGGCCGCGCAGCAGGACGTGTTCCGTGCGCAGGTTGAGATTTCCCGGGTCCTGGATCGTCTGGCAGTGCTTGACCAGCAAAAGGAGAGCCTGCATGCCGCGATCAACCGGCTCTTGAACCAGCCGCCCGCCGGCCCGCTCGGAACGCCGGAGGAGATCCAGGTGACGATGTTGACGCTGCCCTTGCCGGAGCTGAGCCAACGAGCGAGGGACTTCTCGCCGATTCTGCAGGCCTCCGCCAAAGGGGTGGAACGGGGTGAACAGGCCGTGGCCCTCGCCCACCGGGAATACTATCCGGATTTTGACGTGAGTGCCCTCGGCCTGCACAACGACCGCATCAATGAGCATGGCTTTCAGGTGATGCTCGGCATTCGCCTTCCCCTCTATTACACGACCAAACAACGACAGGCGGTGAGACAGGCGTTGGCCGAAACCACCGAAGCGCGGGAGAGCCTCACCAGCACGCGGCAAGATCTCCTGTTTCGTGTGAAGGATGACTTCGTCCAGGCGCAACGGGCCGAACGGCTCGTCACAATTTTACGCGACGCGATCATCCCGCAAGCCACCCTGGCGCTCCGAGCCTCCCAGTCCGGCTATGGCGTCGGCAAGGTCGATTTCCTGACGCTCCTGAATAGTTTGCTCACCTTGCAGGAGAGCGAATTGGAATTACATGGCGAAATGATCGCCCACGAGAAGGCGCTCGCGAGACTGGAGGAAGTGACGGGGGGGCCGCTGACGATCTCCGGTTCCCCTCTGCCCGGCGATGGTGCGCGGATGTCGAACGGTGCAGAGCGGATCACAGAAGGAGCACTGCACCCATGACGCGCCCAACGGTTGTCGCCGGCGTGGCGCTCGTGGTTGTGATTGGCTTCGCGGCCGCGTTCTGGGTCGTGACCCGCGAACAGGGGCCACCGTCAACTGAACTGCCGAAGGAATCCAGCTCCGGCATGCCTGCCATGGAGCAATCCGTCGAGAGGCCGATGCCGGCTCCAAAGGGGCATGACGAGCATGCCGCGCAGGACATGCCGGGTGCGGATGCAAACCTGATGACGATCGCTCCGGAACGGCTCCAAACCATCGGCGTGAAATTCCAAGAAGCGACTCGCCGCCCGCTCGACAAGATCATTCGCACTGTGGGGCGTGTTGAGATCGACGAGCGCTTGGTGGGGCGCGTGAATCTCAAATTCGAGGGATGGATCGAGGAACTGCGGGTGAGCGCGATCGGTGATCATGTGAAAAAGGGACAGCGGTTGTTCACGATTTACAGTCCAGACTTGGTGGCGACCCAAGAGGAATATTTATTGTCGCTGCAGAGCTATCGGGAATTGGGACAAAGCGAATTCCCCGAGGTGGCCAGAGGTGCCAAGGAGCTACTGGACGCCACCCGCCGTCGGCTTCAGTTGTGGGACATTCGGAAAAACCACATTCAGGATTTGGAGCGGACCGGCACGGTCTTGCGGACGCTGCCGATCCACTCGCCCGCCACGGGAACCGTGATTCGAATGGAGGCCAGAACCGGTACCTTCGTGACGCCGGGCACGGAGCTCTACTTCATCGCCGATCTCTCCCGCATCTGGATTCAGGCCGACATCTACGAGTACGAGTTGCCCTACATCAAGGAGGGTCAGAGTGCCACCGTGACCCTCTCCTATGACCCGAACACGAAACTGCATGGTCACGTGGGATTTATCTATCCGACGCTCGATCCCAAGACGCGCACGGTGAAGGTGCGGTTCGAGCTGGACAATCCGGGCGAGAAGCTCAAGCCCGGGATGTATGCCAACGTCGAACTGAAGAATCCGCTTGGCACCAAACTCGTCGTCCCGAGGGATGCCATCCTGGAAACGGGAGAACGCCATCTGCTCTTCATTCACCATGGAGGCGGCCAACTGGAATGGCGGAGCGTCAAACTAGGCGTGAAGGCCGGGGACTGGCTGGAAGTGACCGAGGGCCTAAAGGAAGGGGAGCACGTCGTGACGGGGGCCAACTTCCTGATCGATTCCGAAAGTCAACTGAAGGCCGCGGTCGGCGGCATGGCGGGCATGAAACGTTGAGGGGTGAACGTGCCAGGTAATGATCCGGACACGGAGAGCCCGCGATGGTTGAAACACATCACGCATCACAGGTTTGACCATGGTTGAACGCATCATCGAATTCAGCGCGCGGAACCGATTCATCGTCTTCCTGCTGGTCTTCGGTCTGGCTGCGGCCGGACTCTGGGCCATGAAGAACACACCGGTGGATGCGATTCCAGATCTCTCTGACACGCAGGTCATCATCTATTCGAAGTGGCCGGGCCGCTCTCCCGACCTCGTCGAAGATCAGATCACCTATCCGATCGTCACGGCCTTGCTGTCCGCGCCCAACGTTACGGTCGTACGCGGACTCTCCGACTTCGGTTTCTCGTATGTCTATGTCCTTTTCAAGGATGGGACGGACATCTATTGGGGTAGAAGCCGCGTTCTCGAATATATGAACCAGCTCGCGGACCGGCTGCCTGACGGCGTGACGCCGCAGTTGGGACCGGATGCCACGTCGGTCGGCTGGGTGTTCGAATATGCCCTGGTCGATGAAACTGGGCAGCACGATCTGGCCGAGTTGCGCTCGTTCCAAGATTGGTACCTGCGCTACTGGCTCCTCAGCGTGGACGGCGTGGCCGAGGTGGCCGGCGTGGGTGGCTTCGTGCGCCAATATCAGATCCACCTCGATCCAACCAAAGTTCTCGCCTACAAACTCTCGCTTCCGCACATTATCGAGACCATCCGACAGAGCAACGAAGATGTCGGAGGGCGTGTCGTGGAATTTTCCGGCATCGAATACATGATTCGCGGCCGCGGCTATATCAAGTCGGTCGGCGACATTGAGAAGATCGCGATCGGCGTCAATCAGAACGGAACGCCCATTCTCCTGCGTGATGTCGCGACGGTCCGGCTCGGCCCCGACATGCGACGAGGGCTCGTCGAACTGGACGGGAAGGGCGAGGTGGTCGGCGGGATCGTCATCATGCGGTTCGGGGAGAATGCCCTCGCGGTCATCGATCGGATCAAAGCGAAGCTCACAGAACTGGAGCCCTCGATGCCCAAGGGGGTCAAAGTTTTCACGACATATGACCGGAGCGACCTCATTCAGGAATCGATTGCCACGGCCACGGAGAATCTCGTCGAAGAACTGGTCGTCGTCAGTGTGTTGATCATCGGCTTTCTGCTGCACCTCCGCTCTGCGTTGCTGCCGATTGTGACCTTGCCGCTGGCCGTGCTGATTTCGTTCATCCCGATGTATCTCATGGGGATCGGCCTGAACATCATGTCCATCGGCGGGATCATCGTGGCGATCGGCGACATGGTGGACGCGGCGATCATCATGGTGGACAACGCGCACAAACGGCTGGAGGAGTGGGACCTCGGCGGCCGCGTTGGGGACCGGACACAGGTCCTGATCGATTCGGCGAAGGAGGTCGGCCCCGCGATTTTCGCCTCGCTGCTGGTCATCGCCATTGCCTTCATGCCGGTCTTTACGCTGGAGGGACAGGAGGGCCGTCTCTTCAAGCCGCTTGCTTGGACCAAAAATCTGGCCATTGCCATGAGCGCGCTCCTCGCGATTACGTTGATTCCGGCTCTGCTGGCCTTTCTCATTCGGGGGAGGATTATCACCGAGCAGCGTCACCCCGTCAGCCGTCTCTTGCAACGCCTCTATGCGCCTGTATTGCGCCTGGCGTTACGGTATCGGGTGGCGGTCGTGATTCTGGCGCTCGGATTGACGGTCACAATCATTCCCGCGTTCCAGCGCATGGGGACGGAATTTATGCCGCCGCTGTACGAAGGCACCATCCTGTATATGCCGACGACATTGCCCGGCATTTCGGTCACCCAAGCCTCCATGTTGCTCCAGCAGATGGACCGCAAACTGAAATCGTTTCCGGAAGTAGAGTGGGTGTTCGGCAAGGCTGGCCGGGCCGACACCTCTACCGATCCGGCTCCCTTCAGCATGATCGAAACGGTCATTGAGCTGAAGCCGAAGGAACAATGGAGGCCCGGGGTCACCTATGAGCGTTTGATTGATGAGATGGATCAGGCCCTCCAATTCCCTGGCGTGACCAATTCCTGGACGATGCCCATCAAGGCCCGAACCGATATGCTCACAACCGGGATCCGGACGCCGGTGGGCATTAAGATCTTTGGTCCGGATCTGAAGCAGATTGAGGAGATCGGGAAACACCTCGAAATGTCCTTGAGGGATGTCCCTGGAACGAGGAGCGTCTACGCGGAGCGGGTGGCGGGCGGCTACTTCCTCGATTTCGAGATCAACCGAGATGAGATCGCCCGTTATGGGCTGACGGTAAGGGACGTCGGCCAGATCATCGAGACCGCGATCGGCGGCGAGAACATCGATACCACGATCGAAGGGCGGGAACGCTATCCCATCAACGTGCGGTATCTCCGCGAACTGCGGGATGATCCAGAAAAGCTGCGTCGCGTGCTCGTAGTCACGCCGTCCGGCGTGCAGGTACCCATCGCACAGCTGGCCACGCTCCGGTTTGTGCAAGGGCCGCCGATGATCCGCGATGAGGACGGCATGTTGACCGGCTACGTATTCGTTGACATGACCGGCCGGGACGTCGGGAGTTATGTGGAGGATCTCAAACAGGTGGTACGGGACACCATCACCTTGCCGCCCGGCTACACCATCGCCTGGTCCGGCCAGTACGAGTTTATGGAACGGGTTCGTGACCGGCTGACCATCTTCGTGCCGCTCACCATCGCGATCATCTTCGTCCTGTTCTACTTCACGTTTCGTTCCGTGGCAGAAACTCTCATGGTCATGCTGGGCGTACCGCTCTCCCTAGTCGGGGGCCTGTGGTACATGGTCTGGCTCGACTACAACATGAGCATTGCGGTGTGGGTGGGGATCATTGCCTTGGCCGGTGTCGCGGCCGAAACCAGCGCGGTGATGCTCGCCTATCTCGATGAAGCCTGTAAACGCCGCAAAGCGGCGGGACATCTGCGAACCCTTGAAGATCTCATCCACACCGTGCATGCCGGCGCGGTGGAACGGATCCGTCCGATGGCGATGGCCGGGTCGGCCAACATTCTGGGCCTGATTCCGGTCATGTGGGCGGCGGGGACGGGGGCGGATGTGATGAAACGCCTAGCGGCACCGATGGTCGGCGGGGTGGCGTCGGCTATGCTGCTGACACTGTTTGTGATTCCGTCCGTCTATGTCATGTGGCGGTGGTGGATGGAAGGCAAGGAAGACAGTGTGAGGGAGACAGGATAGGCAGCTTGAGGAGTATTAAACCCATGAGGTTCTCGATGGTGCCGTCCAATCCGGCATCGCCCAACTCGAGAAATCCCATGAGCCTCGATGAGAAGCAGGCCACATTGAGAGAGGCACCGGACGTTGCGAATTTAAGCACCGTCTGATGTTGAGTGCGTGGCTTCTCGGAAAGGCGGAGGGAGAGCGGCTTGCTTGATCGACAGCTTATCGTTCTCTTCGTTCTTGCCATGACCGTCAACTATCCGTGGGAACGGGCCCAGTCCAGCCTGTACGTCCTGCCTGGCGGGGTAGAGGTTGAATGGTGGATGTGCCCGCGGCGGCAAGTGTCGCAGACGGCCTGGTGGTTCTCCTGATCTTCCAAATCGGCAGGCTGGTAATCGGGCAGCGCGACTGGTATCTCCAACCGGGAGCGCGAGGGTATGCCGTAATGCTGCTGTCGGGAGCGGTCGTCAGCATCGCGGGGGAGTGGAGCACGATCCATGCGGCGCATTGGTGGGCGTACAGTCCGCGCATGCCTCTCCTGCGGGGGTTTGATATCGGATTGGCGCCACTAGCGCAGATGCTGGTGCTGCCCCCGATGATTTTTTCGCTGCTGGCGTGGTGGCACCGCAAGATAATTGGGGAATGACATACTTTATGCCTCCACACTCTGAACGATCGAGCACATCATTCAGATCGAGGAAGTTGCCTATCTTGGGACGTTGTTACAGAGCAAGCCGGCGCAGGCGAAGCGCATTCGCGATCACCGACACGGAACTAAACGTCATCGCGGCACTGGCGATCATGGGGCTTAAGAGCACCCCGACGAACGGGTAGAGGATCCCAGCGGCAATGGGAACCCCGAGGATGTTGTAGATGAACGCAAAGAACATATTCTGCCGGATGTTGCGCATCGTCCCTCGACTCAACCGGCGCGCCCGTACAATGGCTCGGAGATCTCCCTTGACCAGCGTCACTCCCGCGCTTTCCATCGCTACGTCGGTCCCCGTCCCCATGGCAATCCCCACATGGGCTTGCGCCAAAGCCGGTGCATCGTTGATCCCGTCGCCCGCCATCGCCACAACATGTCCTTCTGATTGGAACTGTTTGATAACCGCCGTCTTCTGCTCAGGCAACACCTCGGCATGGACATCATCGATATGAAGCCGCCGCGCCACCGCCTCTGCAGTCGTCTGATTGTCGCCTGTCAGCATCACAATCCGCAGACCTTCCTTGTGCAACAAGTCGATGGCCTCCGGCGTGGACGCCTTCACAGGGTCGGCCACCCCTAATAACCCTGCCGGCTTACCGTCGATCGCTGCGAACATCACGGTCTGGCCCTCACGTCTCAATGGTTCAGCCTGCGCGGACAAGGCCGTGGTCTCGATATTCGATTCGTCCAGAAACCGCGCAGTCCCCACAGAGACCACACGACCCTCAACCGTCCCCGTGACTCCTTTCCCTGTGAGGGAACGAAAATCCTGTGCCATCGCGGGGACGATTCCCTTGTCTCGGGCGCCGGACACAATCGCCGCCGCTAAGGGGTGCTCGCTGCTTTGCTCCAACCCAGCTACTAACTTCAGAAGCTCCGTCTCGCTGAAGTCCGGTAACGGAGCGACCGTCAGGAGACGAGGCTTACCCTCCGTCAGCGTGCCGGTCTTGTCCACGACGAGAATATCTACCTTTGCCAAGGTCTCCAGCGCTTCCGCGTTTCGGATCAACACCCCTGCCGTCGCGCCACGCCCGGTGCCGACCATGATCGACATGGGCGTCGCAAGCCCCAATGCACAAGGACAGGCGATGATCAACACCGCAACCGCATTCAATAACGCATAGGCCATACGCGGTTCGGGGCCAAGGAACGCCCAAATCGTGAAAGTGACGATGGCGACCGCGATGACGATCGGCACGAAGTAGGCTGCGACAAGATCCGCGAGCCGTTGAATCGGCGCGCGCGTACGTTGCGCCTCGCTGACCATTCGTACGATTTGCGCGAGCAGCGTCTCTCGGCCGATTCGCTCAGCCCGCATCACAAAACTACCGGTTCCGTTGACCGTCGCCCCGACGACCTTGTGACCCGATTGCTTTTCCACAGGGATCGACTCTCCGGTGACCATCGATTCATCGACGGCACTCGAACCCTCCAGCACCACCCCATCCACCGGAATCTTTTCGCCAGGTCGCACACGCAACCGATCGCCGACCTGCACCTGTTCTAACGGGATATCCTCTTCGCGAGCATCGTTTCGAACCACACGGGCCGTTTTTGGTGCCAGCCCTAAGAGGGCTTTGAGAGCGCTGCTGGTCCGACTTCTGGCTCGCAGCTCCAACACCTGTCCCAACAACACGAGGGCGATGATGGCCACCGCTGGTTCGAAGTAGACGGCAAGCTCCCCTCCGTGCACACGGAAGGAGTCGGGAAACATCTCCGGAACCAGCGTGGCGGCAACGCTGTAGAGGTACGCCGCGCCGGTCCCTAGTCCGATGAGGGTGAACATGTTCAGATGGCGACTGACGATCGATGCCCAGGCTCGCTCGAAAAGCGGTCGACCAATCCAGAGCACTACCGGCGTGGCCAGCAAGAACTGAAACCAGACCAGCGCTCGTCCAGAAACAAGTTGTTGCAATGGCTGGCCCGGCAGCATTTCAGAAATCATCAGTGCGAAGATGGGTGAGCCGAGGACCACGCTCTGCCAAAACCGGCGCGTCATGTCCACCAGTTCCGGGTTGACTTCCTCCACTGTCACCGTGCGTGCTTCCAATGCCATTCCGCAAATCGGGCATGCACCTGGCGCCGACTGTACGATCTCCGGATGCATGGGACAGGTATATTCGGTGCGAGTCGGCAGTACCGTCACGTCCGCCGGCTCCAGCGCCATCCCACAGATAGGACAGGCCCCGGGCTTGGATTCAGAAACCTCAGGGTCCATCGGGCAAATGTATTGGACGTTGGCGCCGGATGGAGTAGGCGTTGGTTTTAGAACGCGCTGCTCAAGCGGGGTCAAATAATACTCAGGATCGGCTCGGAACTTATCAAGACACCTGGTGGCACAGAAGTAGTACGTTTTGTCGCGATAGTTGTATGAACCGGCCGCCGTGGCAGGCTGCACCGTCATCCCACAGACGGGGTCGATCTCACCCTGACTAGCCGGCTGCATCATCGGCAGCGGTTTCCGCGGGGCAGGCATCGTGACCAAATTTAGCGGCTTCTTGCTCAGCGCCCGTTCTGGATCAGTGCGAAAGCGTTCCAGGCAAGACGTCGCACAGAAATAGTACGTCGTGCCTTGATGGTCGAACTGCCCCGCCGCCTTGGCGGGATCAACGGTCATACCGCAGATGGGATCGATAGCCATAGTACCTCGGGAGGCAAATATTGTTACTTCTTGGCGTCCGCCTCAAGGATGCTCCGGACGATGGTCACCACATTCTCCGGTGTCATATTCACCCCATCGACCTTGATATTCCCGTCCAGCAATAGCGACGGCGTGGATGAGACCTTGATCCGCTCTCCCAATCGACGTCCTTCTTCAAACAGCTTGGCCGGCTTACCGCTCTCCAGCCCGGCTTCGAACGCGCTCACATCCAAACCCACTTCTTTGATCAAGAGTGACCGAATCGAACGATCCAGCACCCCATCGAGCTTCTCTTTGTGGATGGTGCGAAAGAGCACGGCTTTCATCTGATTACCCTTGCCCATCAACTTCGCCTGCTCATGCATATCGAAAGGAGTGGGGAGCTTCCCAGGAATGACAGGAAATCCGACCATGGTGATTTCGACCTTATCCCCGAACTCTTTTAGCAGCAGAGGCACCCCCGTCTCCTCGAAGTGATGGCAATGCGGACAGTAGAAGTCGGCGAACTCGAGCACTTTCACTTTACCAGGCTGATGGGTTGACGGCTCATCCTTGAGTATTTCGAACTTGCCCTTGAGTTCGGGCTTAGCTGCCTGTGCGCTGAACGGCGCACTGAACAACCCGATCACTCCCACCACCAGAAGCATCTCCTTCCACATCAACATCGTTCGACCACCCATCTCTAGACTCCTTTCACAGATAAATGCCTAACACTCACGCCCATTATAACGGATGGAGCGCCTCCTTGCGCTTTGTTATAATCAGGTGATGGAAAAGTTCTGGACCATCTCTCTCATCTCAGGATTAGCCCTCCTGTCCGGCTGTGCGACAACGGATGATCGAGCCGATAGCCTCCCATCCGGCGCTCCCCAGATCAGCTATGCGCAGGTGAAGGCGACCCCCGAATCCTATAGCGGGCAATCAGTCACATTCGGTGGAAAAGTATTGGGAGCACGGCGGCTCAAGGAGGGGACGAGAATTGAAATCTTACAGCTGCCCCTGACGTCTTCTCTCCAGCCGACGATGGACCTCAGCAGGTCCGAAGGCCGGTTCGTGGCTCTGCAGAAGGACTTTCTCGATCCAGCGACGGTCCCGCCCGGCACGTTCCTCACCGTGACAGGAGCCATAGCCGGCACTGTTGTTATGCCGTTGGATGAAACGGAGTATACCTACCCGCTCGTACACATCACCAATCTTCGCGTGTGGACTGAGGACGAAGAAGCACCTCGCATCCGCCGCCCCATCGGCCCTGGTCCCTATTGGGGACCCTACTGGTCTCCGTACTGGCACCCCTGGCCTTATTATTGGTAAGCACCTCAAGTGTGAAACCCATCATCCCTCGTTCACATCATTTCACTTTCCTCGGCACTCTAATTCCCTAGGCTATACACGATCGGCAGGCTCACGACGATTTGCGGCTTGCCGATCGCACGTTTCATGTGAAGCGGACAGGCGAGTTTCACCACCTCCATCGCTGCCATATCGAGAGCCGCGTACCCTGAGCTCTTCTGGATGGACACATCGGCAAGCTGTCCATCGGATCGGATGACGGCTTTCAAAATCACTTTGCCTTCTTGGCCATTCATGCGAGCCGAATTCGGATAGCGCTTGAGTTCCGCCACTCGCCGCCAGAGCGACTCTGCCAACCATCGGTTATCCGCTTTCGTCTCCGGACCAGAGGCCTGAGATTCGGCCATCCTCACTGGAGCGGCATCCATTCGACTGGTATGCGTCTCAGCCTGGGCAGGAGCCTCTTGGAACACAGCAACATCCGGAGCCGATGCGACCGCAACCGCTTCATGTTCAATAGATTGTGTCTCGTCCAACTCGGACGAGGGCGCCGCCAAAACAGGCTCAGGCTCCTTCGTCTCTACTACCGACTCTTCGCGTAGCTCAGGAACCTCCACCTTCTGTTCAATCGGCGGCACCTGCTCGATCATGGGTTGCGGGGGCTCGATCTTCCGTTCCGTCGGCATGACCGGTTGGGAAGTCTCCGGCACTGGCTTGGTCCGTGACGGAAGGAGCTTCCTCACCGGCGGTTGCACCGATGCAACAACCGATTCGGCTTGCTCTAATTTGGAATCGAGCCTCGCCTCTTCCACCAATGACACGTCCCATTGGAACGTGTCGCCTTGGAGGACAGGTTTGACTTGTGCGACAAATATGAACGCTAAGCCGACCACCGCTCCATGCAGAACCAGTGAAATACCCCAAGCAGGGAGGCAGAACCGACCGTCATCTTTCGAAGTCATTCTCCTCGCAACACCTATGTAGCGAACAGCAAACCGAAGCACTCACACTGCAGACATTAAAAAAAGTGCGAGGCAGAGGTCAAGGGAGGAACCCTCTGCCTCGCACTGGTCCGAGCCGGAGGCAGCCTGCTCAGACACGTTCATTCTTCAACTCAGGCACAAGACTCATCCGAGAGTTGATGGGTGACCCACGAGTGGTTTCTGTCCTCTGAGAGGCCACCCGATCACATCTCCTCGCCTAATTGCTCGCCTGGTTTCCGGCATCTGCCGCACCAGACTGATACACCAGCACAGCTCCGGGGCTTGTCCCGACCTGCACGGTTTGTTTGATCACATTGTCGATGGCATTGATGATCGAGACCGATTGAGCCGCCCTATTCGACACAACGATGTACTTGGCCTCACCGGCTCCTTGTGCCAAGACGTCCATGCCATGTGCCGCATTAAATCCCTGGCTATCTCCACCCGGGATCAACTGGATCTCACTGAGGAGGGTAAGCGCTGGAGGTGTTGCCGTGAGTGTCGATGCGTCAAATGCGAACAGAAGGTCTTTCTTCGTCGATGCAGCGGCATTTCCCGCCAGAATATAGAACCGCTTCCCATCCGAGGAGAACTTGAACGCGCCGGTCGACGTGCCGTCCAGTTCCGGAATGGTGAAATCCGTCCGCGGAGTCCCGGCGGTGCCGAGGTCGATCACTCCCAGCTTCGTTCCCGTCGGAGGAGTGGTGTCTCCGCGCAGGAGAAGAAACCGCCCATCAGGAGAAATTCCGAATCCCGCATACGGGGTTCCTGCGAGGTCAAAAGTCTGGATGACCGTCAATGAGTCAGGATCGATCTCAGCAATTTCTCCGTATCCCTCTTGGAAGCTGTAAACCTTCTTCGTCAGTTTAGACCAACGAATGCCGTGAGGCTCAGAGCTGTTCGGTGTGAACGGAGTCGTCAAAGCAGTGAGTGATTCATCATTGCAAGGAGTTGTTTCCTTGGCCGAGTTGCACAGATCGATGCGGTGGGTCATCTGGAGGTAGGTCGGCGAGCCCTCCTGGTCGTCAATTACAGCGATCTCACCAGCGGTCGTGCTCGACACAAATGCCCGCTTGGGGACTCCAGCTCCCGAAGAAAACGCCGCAACTTTGTGACCATCGGCCAATATACAAGTCGTTCGCAGTACCGTGGGTGGGGTTGCGCCTGGCCCGAGATGGGAGTTGTGCATCACAGTCACCGATCCGCCTCCCTGCGCCGCACAATTCACCAGATCATCGCCTGGTGTAGTGGTGCCCGATGCATTGTCTCCATCGTTCATAGTCCAGATGACTTCTCCATTGTTTGTATCGCGGTAGATATGGACCGGTCGCGTACCGGCGGGCAGATTTACCTCATGCAGCGGAGTGGCTGCGGTCAAGGGATCAATCGTGGCCACTTTGTTGGCGGCTCCGAGATTCATAAAGACCCAATCTCCACTGGAGAACTGCATATCGCCCAAAGCCACATTCTCAAATTCAGCCGCGTCGATCGTGTTGACTACGGCGTTGCCGGAATCCCCCTTCACCACGACACTCGACAATGTTTTGTCTCCTGTATTGTTCACAAACGCAATCGGCCCGCTGAGGCCAGCACTCCCACCTGGAGCCGGCGTGCCCGTCGTGTCATCGCCCGAGCTGCAGGCGGCCAGACCGATCAGCGCAAGTCCTAAGGCGCTTGTTGTGACATATGATGCATACATTCGTCTCTTCATCGTTTCCATTGACCGTTCCTTCCTCGTTGATTATCGTCGTCTTAACTTTGCTTGGAAGGGAGCGCAGCCGGCTCCCAGACCAATTCGTCTCATGCAACCTGAAAAATAACTCGCGGTGGGCCACGTGGGGGAAATTGACCATCAACAGCAGCGTCCTGTACAAGGATGGTGCCGAGACTCCAGACGAGACTCACCTGAACGTCTGCAGTCGTTTCACCTCGTCCGCCACCACTCTGGATATCAAGACCACCGCAGTGCCATGCACAATGATTGTGGCGATGTTGACCGTTTTGCGTTTGTCCCTGCGGGCAGTGCGGCGCCACCCACTGAGTCGTCAGATTCCCTTGCCCGACCGACAAGAATCCTGCCAGCCAGAGCACGGCGCAGCACGCAGTCAGAGCCTGAGAAACTTGTTGTCGCATCTTCTTCAACATGGCGGATTCGATACCACTGTTCCCACCCTCTCCCTACGAGGACCCACCAAATAATTGGAAGGACTTCGTCACCCCAAAGATGTAGCTGATCTGTTGCTCCAGATTGCCGTTGAAGTCTCGATAGATGGGAATCTGTGCGATGAAGTAGGCAGACGCAAAGTTGAACACATTCACCATGATGCCCGGTGAATAGGCCACATAGGTCGAGCCGGTTGTTGGTATTGCCCGAAACCTTACCGCCGGATCGAGCAGGATGGGCGCTCCTCCCGGGTTGAATTGAAACAGTGATGCGTCCATGGCGTCGTTTTGCATCCATCGGAAATTAAACTGCTGCGTCAGTACCAACCAGGGGGTCTGTTCGAGCGGAATCACATTGACTCCCACGGCCGCGCTCACTTCATCGCCAAACTTGTACCCATCGCTGTTCTTCGCCGTGTACCGATAGCTCGCCGAGGCAAACTGATTCAGCCGGTGGGGGATTAGTTCATACGTTTGATAGATCATCGGGACGATACCGAAGTTGCCTCGACCGATTTGGAGCGTTGATTCCGCCAAGGTGGATCCCTGCGCAAATCGCCCATAGCTGCCGGTCGGAAAATCAACGCCCACACCCAGCACGACCATGCTCCGCAGAGTGGGCAGCACGTTGTACTTCAATGTGGCACGGATATCGCCGAGCCCTCTCTCGCTATACGGCACCGGCGTCAGGCCCCCGATCTGCGCGTCCGACTCCACATGCTTGTAGGGAATCGCCACTTGGATGCCCAGACGGTCGGTCAGGCCATAGTTAAGATCCAGCGTGGCGGTGCGTGTCCTCGTCTCGATGCGGTTCACGTCCAAGTTAGCCAGCGTGAGGGTCCTGTCGCCCTGACTGGCGAAGGGAATACGTCCACCTTCACCTGGAGGCGCCTCCATCGGTGTGAAGTTGTAGATGGCGTTGATGGTCAGTAGACCTTTCATCGGCACTTGTTGTTGAGACCCGATCACCACAAAGCAACTGACCGAGCCGCATGACGCCTCAACCTGAGATGGGTTGAGCATCGAGCACACCATACCGACGACACCACCGATAACGATGACAATGGACGAGATCGTACGCAGCATGATTCCACACTCTTTCTGTTGAGTGACACGACAGGGCCCGCACAGCGGAGCCCGCCATGAGACACGATTGTAATAAGAACGCGCCTGCCGATCGTTGGCGCTAGGCTAGAACGCTGGGAGGCCCGCGGAAGAAGTATGAAAGCGAGACCACACTGAAGACTGTTTCCAAGGGAGAACTGTTGAGGGATTCAAGGAGCTGCAGATGCGAAGTAAACTGAACAACAGACGACGCAATCCCAACACCACCCGCACATAACCATGCACAGATGCCTGTTGAATGAGTTCCTGCCTGATGGTTGGCATGGTGTTCGGCATGACTGACGCTCGGGGCAACCATCGCCCCGTTTACCAGTACGATACAGAACAACAAGGCCCAGATGAATGCAGATCGTTTCTTCACTTCCTCTACCTACTACCTACAAACTCTTCTATTGAAGAGACGCAGCCTTTATTGGCTCTGCCTTTTGAATACGTGCGACGGTATCGAGAATGATCTGCTCGGTCAGGAGCCCGCCTTTGATGTATTCCCGGACTACGCCCTTTTCATCGATGAACACGCTGACCGGCAGGCCGAAGACTCCAAACTGATTCGCAATTTTGTTATCCCGATCCATAAGGACCGGGAACGTATGGCCATGTTGTTGGATGTGCTCACGCACCTTGGCCTCGTCTTCCAATTCATTGATGGCCAGGACCACGAAACCCTTGTCATGGAGTTTGTCATAGGTCGCCTGCATGGCCGGCATTTCCGTTGTGCAGGGCTTGCACCAGGTGGCCCAAAAATTCACCAGCACAACCTTGCCGCGATATTGACTCAAACTCTGTGGTTTGCCTGCCAGGTCAAGCAGACGAAAATCCTCGGCGGTCGTACCCACCGTCGGCACTCGTGAGCCCATCCCCCACACCAAGCTGCTGCTGACAAGGAACATCACACACAGAGCCACCATTCCAACCGTCGTCACGGAATCTGTTTTCTTCACGTCCATCGCATCCTCCTCGTGGCTCGCAGTGTCCTACAAACCACTCTTCGTCAACTGAAATGATCTGGTTACCCCGAAGATGTAACTGATTCCCTGAGCCAAGTTATTGTTGGAGTCCCTCATAATCGGAATTTGCGAATGGAAATACACGGACGTCCACTTGGTCCATGGCGAATCGATCAGCCCATTCAGGCTGACCTGAAAGCCCGGCGAAAATGCAAAATATGTGGAGCCAGTAGTCGGCACCCGGCGGTTGGTGATCGCAGGGTCAAGGACGATCGTCTCACCGGGAAAATCCGGAGCATCAGCCGGCGTAGCCGATCGTTCCAGCGACGCGCTGATATTGTCATGGACCAAATACCGCCAATGGAATTGCCCCGTCAGCACTAGCCAAGGAGCGCGCTCCAAAGGCACACCGCTCGCGCCCAGGTTAAGGTTGTACTCGTCACCAAACTGATAGCCATCATTGTTACGAAACGTATGGCGATAGCTGCCATAGAAGAACTGATTGAGCCGGTGTGGAATCAGCTCATAGGTTTGATAGACCGACCCAATGAGCCCGACGTTACCTCTCCCCAATTGAGTTGGTGACTCCATCAGCTCACCGGCGGCATCCCTGGCACTGGTACTGCCGGTCGGTACTTGCACACCGAACCCAGCGACGATCATGCTTCGCAGCGTTGGAAGCACGTTGTATTTGGCGGTAATGATCATGTCTCCGATCCCGTTGTCCCGAAACGGGACCAGTTCGCCCTCACCGTTTGCTCCTTCTTCCCCCAATCCATCGATATGTTTATGCGTCCGCCACAGATACGGAATCGAGACCTGCACACCCAGCCGATCCGTAATGCCGTAGTTCAAGTCAAAGTTGACGGTTTGCGTAATGGTCCGCACCTCTTGATGGTGATCCAGAATGAGGCGGCGTCCGGCTTGATCGATCGCGGGAATCACCCCGTTCGTTCCATCCAGTAAGCGCATCGGCGTGTAATTGTACATGGTGTTGAACGTCAGGATGCCGGCCTGCGGCACCTGCTGCTGGGAACCAATCACCACAAAGCAGGTCACCGACCCGCAGGCTGCTTCAGCCGGTTGGACGACAGGCCATAGCCCGGGAAACAAGCAGAGTCCCAACATGCTACATCCAAGTATGAAACGTTTCAGCGACATAATGACGGGGACTCCTTCCCGTAAAAGCAATATTGAACTGCCTACAGAGTTAGGACATCTCGAATGGTCACATCCAACAAGATGGCCCTGACGAGCACAAAGTAAAGTTTAGAAGGAGCAGGATGGGGGCGCCCGGCTAGAACAGATGCGAGAAGGCTGAGGAATCGGATCACTCGAACGCTGAGTCGGAATAAGCGCAATATGACTTCGGTGTGCCCGGATCACTACCACTTCGCTATCAAGCACCGTACCGGCGGCACACATCCACGAGCAGAGCAGGGTCCCATGGGTAGCCGCTTGATGCTGTGCATGGTGCCCTGCGTGCTCGGCCGCTTGAGCCTGAGCCAAGCCACCAACTGCCAACACACATAGGACCAACACAATTGAAAAGAACTTACGAAACATGGGAATCTACTTCCTGCACCTACCAAGAAACCTAGAGCTGATTCTTTGGCTCGGATACTAGGCGACAGGAACGTAACCTGTCAAGCCGCCGTGATGCGAGCTGAGGATCGAGTAGGATTCATTGAAGGGATGCTGTATACTGCCGACCCTATTGGGATAGTAACGCTCATTACACAACGGCTTTTCTCATTTCGTACTACGCTATGGTTACACAAGTACTCAATCTGATATTCGGCAGCAAAAACGACCGCGAAATCAAGGCCCTGCGTCCGGTCGTGGACCAAATCAATGGGCTGGAGGCGGGCCTTGCACCGCTTTCCGATCAAGCCCTGACCGACAAAACGCAGGACTTCAAGAAGCGACTTGAAGCGGGTCAGACGCTGGATGATATCCTGCCCGAAGCTTTCGCCGTCTGTCGGGAAATGTCACGACGCACACTCAACATGCGGCATTTCGATGTGCAGCTGATCGGCGGGATGATTCTCCATCGCGGCCGTATTGCCGAAATGAAAACCGGCGAGGGGAAAACCCTAGTCGCGACGCTCCCCGTCTATCTGAACGCCTTGGAAGGCAAGGGCGTCCATCTCATCACGGTGAACGATTATCTTGCCAAACGAGACGCCCAATGGATGGCACAGCTCTATCATGCACTCGGTCTGTCCACGGGGGTCATTCAACACGACGCGTCATTCATCTACGACCCAACCTACGAGGCCTCCGATAAACGACTACAACATCTGCGCCCCTGCACAAGGCCCGAAGCCTATCGCGCCGACATTACGTACGGGACGAACAACGAGTACGGGTTTGATTATCTCCGCGACAACTTAGTTGTCACGGATCTCAGTCAGTGCGTCCAACGTGACTTGAACTTCTCCATCGTTGACGAGGTCGACAGCATTTTGATCGACGAAGCCCGGACACCACTGATCATCTCGGGTCCGACCGACCAGACGACCGACCTGTACTATCGAATCAATGCGATCATCCCCCAGCTCAAAGCCGAACAAGACTACACCATAGAGGAAAAGACCAAAACCGCGTCGTTGACCGAAGACGGCAATGCACGTGTTGAGAAACTGCTCGGCGTGGATAATTTGTATGACCCAGCCCACATGGATATGGTCCATCACGTGGTGAAGGCGCTGCAGGCCTACACGCTCTATAAACGCGATGTCGACTACGTCGTCAAAGACGGCGAGGTCATCATCGTCGACGAGTTTACCGGGCGCTTGATGCCGGGTCGCCGCTGGAGCGACGGATTACATCAGGCCGTTGAGGCCAAAGAAGGCGTAAAAATCGCCAACGAGAACCAGACGCTCGCATCCGTGACCTTTCAGAATTACTTTCGCATGTATAACAAGCTCAGCGGCATGACCGGCACCGCCGATACAGAAGCCGCCGAATTCGCGAAGATATACAACCTCGATGTCAACGTCGTGCCCACCAATCGTCAAATGATTCGGCAAGACTATGCCGATGTGGTGTACCGAACCGAGAAAGAGAAATTTGAGGCGATCGTCGAGGAGATCAAAGAGTGCCATGAGCGCGGGCAGCCGGTGCTTGTGGGTACCATTTCGATCGAAAAGTCAGAAAAACTCGCCGGACTCTTGAATCGAAACGGTGTGAAACACAATGTCCTGAATGCCAAACAGCATGAGCGAGAAGCGGAAATCGTGGCCCAGGCGGGACGCAAAGGCTCTGTGACGATCGCGACAAACATGGCCGGCCGCGGCACCGACATCTTGCTGGGAGGCAGTCCGGAATTCATGTACAAGCAGGTGCTCTATCGCGATGAGAGCATCCCCGAATCCCGCAAACTTGAAATCTTCGAGGAAATTCGGTCGGATTGCGAGAAGAACAAGCAGGAGGTGCTCACGGCCGGAGGGCTTCATATTTTAGGTACGGAGCGCCACGAGAGTCGCCGGATCGACAATCAGCTTCGCGGACGAGCCGGCCGCCAGGGCGATCCCGGCACCTCACGATTTTACCTGTCACTGCAGGACGATCTGATGCGGATCTTTGCCTCCGAACGGGTTTCCCAGTTGATGCTCAAGCTCGGAATGGAAGAAGGCGTTCCCATCGAACATGGAATGGTCACCCGCGCAATCGCAAACGCGCAGAAGAAGGTGGAAGCCCACAATTTTGAGATTCGCAAACAGCTCCTCGAATACGACGATGTCATGAACAAGCAGCGCGAAGTGATCTACCGTCACCGACGGGCCGTGCTGAACGGAGACAACCTCACCAACGACCTGCATGACATGATCAACAGTTCGGTAGAATAGTCGTGGACGGTCTACTGCCCACCCGATCAGTATCCGGAAGAGTGGGATGTCAAAGGACTGACCGAGGTCATGCAGAGTCAGTTCGGCTTGGATGTCACTCAGGGCAAAGACGACGGTGGAGATTCACTGCGCGATGTTGGGCGAGATGCGCTGCTCGAAGACCTCCGAACCCATGCCCGGGAAGCCTATACGAAAAAGGAACAAGAATTAGGGCCGGAATTGATGCGCTTTCTGGAGAAGACATTTATGTTACAGGTGATCGATCACCACTGGAAAGATCACCTGCTGGGGATGGACCACCTGCGAGACGGCATCGGTCTTCGCGGGTACGGCCAGAAAGATCCGTTGATCGAGTATAAACGTGAAGGGTTCGACCTCTTTGCCGGCTTGATGGAACGCATCAAATCCGACACCCTCGATCGACTCTTTCACGTCCAGGCCGTCCGTCAGGAAGGAGAACACCAGGCTCCTCCGCCCCAGTCCATCCTGTCACATCCGCAGCCCAGAATGACATTGAACCGAGGCGACGAACCGGCTACCCCAACGACTCCCACCCAACGAACCGACAGCAAGGTCGGTCGCAATGACCCCTGTCCGTGCGGCAGCGGAAAGAAGTACAAGAAGTGCCATGGGTCATAGGTGATGCTCGGCTGACAAAAAGGCCTACACCTTTGCCGTGATCTCAATCCTGAGACTTTCAACCACCACTGACCGCAACGAATCCGGTTAGCCGTGGAACTAGCTCCTGTGGCGTACGCTTAAGACTCCATTCCTCCTTATTTCGCCTTGACTTAACGCAGTTCCGAGGACTACGCTATGCCCCTTTCGACGCCTGGGTTTATGGGCAGGCACTGCCCATAATTTACGGGTGTCACTTTTTCCATTGATGACGGTAAATTTGGAGCTTTCTGTGAGCGCAGGGCATCCAGAACTCATCGCCGCCATTGCTGCTGAAATCGCTGCCTCAGGACCGATTCCGTTCGCTCGGTTCATGGAGTTGGCCCTCTATCATCCGCAGTTCGGCTACTACATGCGCGCACCGGAACAACCGGTTGAACGAATCGGTTGGCGTGGCGATTTCTATACGAGTTCGGACGTCCATCCTATTCTTGGGCAAGCCCTCGCAACACAAGCTGAACAGGTAGACCGGTTACTTGGACAACCTGACCCTTTTATCGTAGTCGAAATGGGGCCCGGCAAAGGGTTGCTGGCAAGACACTTTCTCTCTGCCTGCCAGAGGCATCGTGGGTCGTTGTTCGAGCGCCTTCACTATGTCTTGATTGAACGAAGCCCGGCCATGCAGGTGTTACAACGCGAGAACGTAGCTCGCTGGTTCGATTGCCCGAACCGCCTCACCTGGGTGAACGATCTTGAGAATTTGGCCCTGGAAGGGGTGAACGGGCTCTTCCTGAGCAATGAACTCATCGATTCATTTCCCGTCCACCGCATTCAAGTCACGGCGAACGGAACTGAAGAGTTGTGGGTGGACTATCAAAGCGGACAATTCATTGAATGTTTGAGACCGCTGTCGTCCGAAGCCTTATCCAATCACGTGCGCCGAATCAACACCGATTGGCCGGAGGGCTATCGAACCGAAATCAATGTTCACGCGTTGAGTTGGATGCGGCAGGTCGCTCAGCTCCTCAATCGAGGGATCGTACTCACGATCGATTACGGCCACACGGCCCAGGATCTCTATCGACCTGACCGGAAAGGCGGCACATTCCTCTGTTATTCACGACACTCCGTCAACGAGGAGCCGTTCCTCCACGTAGGGGATCAGGACATGACTGCGCATGTGGATTTCACGAGTCTGGCTCTTACCGGGGAAGCATATGGTCTCCGCACGACCGGCTTCACCAATCAACTGAGTTTTCTGATGGGGCTTGGCGTCGAACACATGATACAGGAGCTGGAACCAGACAGCCCGACGTTCAAAGCTGCTAGTCACTTGCTCAGGCCAAACGGCATGGGAACCACCTTCAAGGTCCTTGTTCAGCACAAGGGAATTTTGAGTCCCGAACTGGATGGCCTGAAGTATAAGCCATTTTTTGATTCTGCACTCACGACACGGTCGGCTGCTTGAGGAATAGAGCATGCGTGCATCTCCAAAGAATCACCAGCTGGCAACGAGGTTCTAAGGTCTCATGGGAAACATCACTGCTCCAGAGAGCTATGTACCGATCCTCATCTTCATCGGTGTCGCCATTGCTCTAGGGACCGTCACGCTTCTACTCGGCAGCTTTGTGCGTCCTAACCAACCCTATCGGGCAAAGTTGGCGCCGTATGAAAGCGGAAGCCCGCTGTTTCAGGACGCCAGGGTGCAGTTCCCGATCCGGTATTACATCATTGCCATGCTCTTCGTGATTTTTGATATCGAGATCGTCTTTATGTTTCCGTGGGCTGTTGCATTCAACGATCTTGGGCTGGTTGGATTGGTGGAGATGGTCCTGTTCATTGCCATCCTGGTGGTCGGGTTTTGGTACGCATGGAAAAAAGGAGCGCTGGAGTGGGATTGAAGGGCGGTGGGCCTACCCTTCGTGCTCGCCCACCGCGCACACAAGATCGATTGGGAATAGATAACGGGCGGTGCTCGGTGGATGCGCGCAGTGAAGGCCAGCCCCACCGCCCTTCATCCGGGAAAGGGTGTGGGAACACGTGAGTCTGTTGGAACGCCAGTTTGACGCGAATATCGTGACGACGAACTTGGATGCGGTCGTCAACTGGGCCAGAAAGTCCGCGCTCTGGCCCATGACCTTCGGGCTGGCCTGCTGCGCCATCGAGATGATCGCGAGCGTGTCCTCCCGGTATGATCTCGATCGTTTCGGAGCCGGCGTCTTCCGCGCATCGCCTCGGCAGTCGGATCTCATGATTGTCGCAGGAACGGTTTCTCGAAAAATGGCGCCGGTCATTCGACGGATCTACGATCAGATGCCTGAACCTCGCTACGTGATCTGCATGGGGTCGTGCGCGACGTCCGGCAATCATTACAACAGCTATGCAGTCGTTCAGGGGGTGGATCAGATCATCCCAGTCGACGTCTATGTCCCCGGTTGCCCACCCAGACCCGAAGCGTTGCTGGACGGTCTCCTCAAATTGCAGGAAAAGATTCAACGCGAGAGGGTATTCGTGAAGTAAGGCCTGACCCGTCAACGGTCGAGAGTCAATGAAAGATGTGCGAAGCCGATCTGAACAACGGATGACAGCTGATGAGTGACGATCACATGCAATCTCTCACTGAAACTCTGCTGAATACGTTCCCGGAGGCAGTGCTCGCCGTCGACGTCGATACGGCTCGATCTGAAACGACGGTTCATGTCGCGGCGTCCCATATTTTAGAGGTTGCTCGTTTTCTGCATGACGCTCCCGAAGCGAGTTTTGACCATATCACCGATATCTGCTCCGCCGACTATCCAACTGATCAGCAACGGTTTGAAGTTATCTACTTCTTGTTGTCGCTTCCTCACGGCAAGCGCATTCGCCTGAAGGCCAGGGTTACCGAAGACAACCCCACCCTTGATTCGGTCACCAGCGTGTGGCGGGGGGCGACATTCTTGGAGCGGGAAGTCTACGACATGATGGGGATCCGATTCTCAGGCCACCCGGATCTGCGCCGCATCCTCCTGCCGGAGGACTATGCCGAAGGCTACCCGCTGCGCAAGGATTTCCCGACTGAAGGTCGCGGGTGGCGCAGTCAATTCGACTTTATCCCGCGCCTGGACGAACCGCCGATCGAGCAGATCGAAAGCGAGGTCCCAGCGGCTGAAAAGAAAGTATTTCTTTCCGAGCCGAACGGCTCCTCATCGAACAGACGGGAAGAGCTCTTGTTGAACATGGGCCCACAGCATCCAAGCACACATGGCGTCGTGCGAGTTGTTCTTGAATTGGACGGAGAGCGGATTATCAAAGCCACGCCTGATCTGGGGTACCTTCACCGGGGGGTCGAGAAACTGGCCGAGGGTCTTGCCTACATGCAGATTATCCCACATACCGACCGGCTCGACTATGTCTGTGCCATGGCGAACAACTACGCCTATGTGCGAGCCGTCGAAAAGCTGCTTGGTATCACGGTGCCTGAACGAGCCGAGTATATCCGCACCATCGTCGCGGAGATGCAACGAATCCTCGGACACCTGTTCTGGCTGGGAGCTCAGGCTCTGGATATCGGGGCGATGACTATTTTCTTTTGGACCTTTCGCGAGCGCGAGACGCTGCTCGACATGTTTGAAAAGCTTTGCGGGGCCAGACTGACATTGAACTATTACCGGATCGGCGGCGTGGACAGCGACTTCACTCCTGAGTTAGTGGCCGACCTCAAGACCTTCCTGGACACGTTTCCCCAGAAGGTCAACGAATATGATTCGCTGCTCGCAGGCAACCGGATTTGGCTAGGGCGTACGAAACATGTCGCAGTGATCTCCGGGGAAGATGCGATCAATTTCGGTATGACCGGTCCTACCTTGCGGGGATCCGGTGTGGCGTATGACGTGCGTAAACTCGAACCCTATGGGGTCTACCATAAGGTGGATTGGGACGTGCCGGTCGGAAAGAACGGCGACACCTATGATCGCTATTGGATTCGTGTTGAAGAGATGCGGCAGAGCGCACGGATCATCGCACAATGTCTGGATCAGCTGCCACCTGGACAGATCATCGCTGATGTGCCGCAATACATTCCGCCGCCGAAGCAGCAAGTGATGCGTGACATGGAGAGCTTGATTCACCATTTCATCATCTTCACGCAGGGCTTTAAACCACCGAAAGGCGAGACCTATTGCGCGACCGAAGCACCGAAAGGTGAATTGGGATTTTTTATCATCAGCGACGGGAGCCCTCGCCCCTATCGACTGAAGATCCGATCGCCTTCCTTCATCCACATGGGCGCGTTCGACCACATGGCTCGGGGTTACTTGATTTCCGACATCATCACGATTTTTGGCACATATGACGTCGTCATGGGAGAGTGCGACCGGTGATACACGAGCGGTTGACAAGAAGGAGCGCCGACGGGCCGACATCCGGAACTTGTCAGCTTGCGCACTTGTCAGCACCAGGGCTATGGAAGCATGACTTTTTCAGAAACATATAAAGACGAAATCGTCGACATCTTATCGCGCTATCCGGTCAAGCGGTCTGCCTTGATCCCGCTTCTCTACGTCGCCCAACGTGATCAGGGTTATGTGACAGAGTCGGCCATGAAAGAAATCGCACAGCTTCTCAGACTCACGCCTCCGCAGGTGTACGAGACGATCACCTTCTACACCATGTTTAATCTCAAGCCGGTAGGGAAGTTCCACTTGCAGGTCTGCAAATCTCTCATGTGCGCCCTCGTGGGGTCAGACACGCTGATTGAGTGGATCAACGCGAAGCTGGGGATTGCGCCGGGCGAAACCACAGCAGATGGACTGTTTAGCCTCAGCGTGGTGGAGTGTTTGGCGGCTTGCGGGACCGGTCCAATGATGCAAGTCAATGATGACTACTATGAGCAACTGACTGAGGACAAACTTGATCGCATTGTATCCGATCTGCGCTCAACGGGGACCAGTCCCCTCAAGAGCGGGCCCTTCATGTGGCCCGAACCGCTGAGGTCTACAGATAAAGTGACAGGATGAATCCGACACTTGTCAGCGTGGAAAACCAATGCCTAGACACGAACTGATCTTGCTCAAAAATATGTCAGAGCCCGGCTACACGGGGTCTCTGGTGGACTATGAAAAGACGGGAGGCTATCAAGCCTTGCGCAAGACGCTCGGCAAGATTGCTCCGGCAGATGTCACGGCCATGGTTCGAAAATCAGGCTTGCGCGGACGCGGCGGCGCAGGCTTCCCGACCGGCGTAAAGTGGGGGTTCCTACCGAAAGATTATCAAGGCCCCCGTTACCTGTGTTGCAACGCGGACGAGAGCGAACCCGGCACGTTCAAAGACCGGCAATTGATGGAACGCGACCCTCACCAAGTGCTGGAAGGAATCGTGTTGTCCTGCTATGCGATTGGTGCGGAAACCGCCTACATCTATATCCGCGGCGAAATGGTCTTGGGTTCCAAGATTTTAGAACAAGCCATCGGCGAAGCACGAGCCGCCGGCTATATCGGGAAGAATATTCTCGGCACAGGTCTGCACGTGGACGTCTGGGTGCATCGAGGGGCGGGCGCGTACATTTGCGGTGAGGAAACAGCGCTGTTGGAATCGCTTGAAGGTAAACGAGGACTTCCACGCATTAAGCCCCCGTTTCCAGCCACGCATGGGCTCTATAATAAACCGACCGTGGTCAACAATGTCGAAACGCTGGCCAACCTGCCACACATCATAAGCCGAGGCCCTGAATGGTTTGCCGCAATCGGTTCGCCCCCCAAAAGCACGGGCACCAGAGTCTTCTGTGTCAGCGGACATGTGAAACGCCCGGGCAATTATGAAGTCCCGATGGGCGTGGCGGTACGCGAGTTGGTGTACGAACATGCCGGGGGCATGCGTTCAGATAAACCGATCAAAGCCTTCATCCCCGGAGGAGCTTCAGCGCCGTTTCTGACGCCGGCGCATCTGGATGTAAAGCTAGATTTCGAATCGGTCGCCGCGGCAGGATCGATGCTGGGATCCGGCGGCGTGACTGTGATGGAAGAAGGGACGAGCATGGTCTGGGCGGCACTCAGACTCATGGAATTTTTCTACCATGAGTCCTGCGGGAAATGTAGTCCCTGCCGAGAAGGTAGCGCCTGGCTCGTCCAGACGCTCCGTCGAATCTTGGCGAAACGTGGTCGGATGGAGGACCTTGAAACCTTACTGGATCTATGTAAAAACATCGCAGGCCGCACAATCTGTGCCTTCGGCGACGCTGAAGTTGCGCCGATCCAAAGCACGCTGAAGTATTGGCGGCAGGAGTATGTCGACCTCATCAATGAAGCAGCGACTGCCAATCTAATCAAACTTGAGCCGGTGGGAACGAAGCCTTGAAATCACGTCATTCGTCATTGGCCAATCATGCAAGACTCAGAATATCTACCACTTTTGACCATTGACTGTTGACCAGTGACTGTTTGACCATTGCCCAATGACTACCACTGCCAAAACCGTGCGCCTCACGATCGATGGGATGACGGTCAAGGTCCCAAAAGGGACATTGGTCATCGAAGCGGCACGTCGCGTCGGCGTCATGATTCCGCATTTCTGCTATCATCCGAAGCTCAAACCGGATGCCAATTGCCGCATGTGCCTGGTCGAAATCGAAAAGATGCCCAAACTCCAGACCGCCTGTAGCACACTGGTCGACGAAGGAATGAGCGTGCGCACCGCTACGACCGTGGTCAATGATGCCCATCGCTCGGTGCTCGAGTTCATCCTCGCCAATCACCCACTCGATTGCCCGGTCTGCGATCAAGGGGGAAAATGCGATCTTCAAGATTTCTCCCATCAATACACAGCCACCAGCCGGTTCGTAGAAACCAAACGCATCTTCCCAAAGGATTATTTCAGCCCACTTATCGAGACGCAAATGAATCGCTGCGTGCAGTGCCTCCGCTGTGTCCGTTACTGCGACGAGGTCATGGATGTGAAGGCGTTGGCACCGGTTGGCCGCGGGACTATGACCGAGATCAAGCACTTCGGCCCACATCCGCTGAATTGCGAATTCTGCGGTGGCTGCGTGCAAATCTGCCCGGTCGGGGCGATTACCAGCCGGCTCTCGATGTACGAGTATCGGCCCTGGATGTTGAAACGAGCCGACACCATCTGCGGATACTGCGGGGACGGATGTCAGATGACCGTCCAGACGAAGGACCAGGAACTCATCGAGGTAAACTCCGCGCATGGAGCCGGTCGAAATAATGGGGACCTCTGTGCGCGTGGGTTTTTTGGATTCCATGCGGCCAGCCACCCCGACCGCTTAACCCACCCGCTGATCCGGAGAAACGGCGCACTCGTGCAAGCGACATGGGAAGAAGCCCTCGAATACGTCGCCAGCCGTGTCAGCGAGCTTAAGGACATGCATGGGGGCCAGGGTTTCGGAGGATTGATCTCCGGCCGTTGTACGAACGAAGAATTGTACGTCTTTCAGAAATTTATGCGCGGGGCCATCGGCACCAACAATATCGACAGCAGCGCCCGGTACGGCCACGTCAATGGTCTGCAGGCCATGCGACTCGTCCAGGGGACGCATCGGTGGACCGTCACCTTCGACGACGTCCTAGATGCCGATGTGCTGCTACTCGTCGGCACGAACATCACAGAGACTAATCCCATCACGGGACTCAAAGTCAAAGAAGCGGTGAAAAAGCGCGGGGCAACGTTGATCACAATTGAATCGCTGGAGCCCGTCATCGACACGATGAGTAACATCGCCAATCTCTCCCATCATCATTTTCGCATCCCACCCAGCGAGATGCAGAATGGTATCCTTGGTCTCTTGAAAGCCGTCCTTGAGGAAAATCTGATCCCGCCGGACATCTCACAGCGATATCCCGCGTATGTGAAGGCCGTCACGACCGCCCTGCGAGCGTTCTCGTGGCAAGATCTTCAGAGGGCCAGCGGCATCGAGCCTGATTCGTTCATCCAAGCCGCCAAGGCCCTGGCCGCGGGACGCCGAGTGATTGCTCTGACAGGTCAAGTGCTCCTACGCAAGGAGCACGGGTACGCCGCCTCCTTGACCCTTCTCGATCTGCTTATTCTGACAGGCAAATTGGACCAGCCTGGTTGCGGGTTTGCCCCACTGGCAGAGGAAAACAATGACCAAGGTGCCGTCGAAATGGGCGCCATTGCCGAGTTCCTGCCGGGGCCCTGTCTCGCCGACAGTGCTGCGGACCGCGAGAGATTCATGCAGCTATGGAAGACAGACCTGCCGCTCGCCGTCGGAGCCTCCCTCGTCGACATGGTACATCGTGCCCACGCAGGATCCCTTAAAGCGATGTTCATTGTGGGGGAGAATCCCGTGGCCAGTCTTCCCGCACCGATACGCGCAGAGGATTCGTTACGAAAGTTGGATCTTCTCGTCTGCCAGGAACTGTTTTTGACTGAGACGGCTGCCCTGGCCCACGTTGTGTTGCCTGCCGCTTCTTCGATGGAAAAGACCGGAACGTTTACAAATACTGAAGGACATGTGCAAGCCGTTCGTCCTTCGATTGAGCCGATCGGAGAAAGCCGCCCCGATTGGGAGGTGTTTGCCGCTCTGTCCATCCTGTTAGGCATTCCGATGGAGTACGCAGAGAGCAAAGACATCCTGAAGGAAATCCGAGGTGCCATTTCCGGCTATACATCGTTTGGACCGACACCGTTGCCTCCTAAAGTCGATCCTATCGCCATGGACCGTTACCTCAGCGAGGGGTACGAGCCGGATCTCACGACGCGCTACCGACTCATGGCGCCGCATTCCAGACCGGACGGCACCCTACAGTTGGAGATGGCACAGAGCTTGTTCCACTCCGGAAAGCTTTCGACACGATCGAAAGGCCTGCTACAGCTGGAAGGCAGTGGCCGGCTCCGGATCAATCCGGTTGACGCCGCCCGCTTTGCCTTGATGGATGGAGATCGCGTGCGCCTCTCCAGTACTTCCGGAGAGATGACAACCGAGGTAAAGATCATGGAACGGGTGCCTCAAGGAACGGCGTGGTTTCCGGATCACTTCGGCCAGGCTGCCGTCGGCCTGTTCGAGTGTGCGATAGATCCAATTACACACGTGCCATCGTTCCGGACGGCAACGGTGTCTATGATGAAGGTTGCGTGACGAGGCGATTACATGCTGATGACTATGCTAATCCAGGAGTCTTATCGTGAGTGAATTCGGATTGCGTCTTGCCATATCTCTTACCCAAATCGCCGCCGTCATGGGCATCGTCGTTGTCACGGTGCTGCTCCTCACCTTGGCCGAGCGAAAAGTGTTGGGATGGATGCAGGACCGCATGGGACCAATGGAAGTGGGACCCTATGGCATTCTCCAGCCGTTTGCGGATGCGATCAAACTCTTCTTCAAGGAAGACATCATCCCTGCCGGCGCTAATAAATTTCTGTTCACGATGGCGCCCATACTTTGCTTGATTCCTGCATTCATTGGGTTCGCGGTCATTCCCTGGGGTCCGAACTGGACGCTCGAGATCGGCGGCATCACCGTCAAACCCTTCGTGATCAGCGATATCAACATCGGCATCCTGTACATCCTGGCCTTCGCCTCGATCGGTGCCTACGGCATCATCCTCGGAGGGTGGGCATCCAACAGCAAATACTCCTTGCTCGGAGGGTTGCGCTCGGCTGCACAGATCATCAGTTATGAGCTCAACGTCGGGCTGTCCATTATCGGCGTGGTCATCCTCACCGGCTCACTCAGCCTCGTACAAATCACCGATGCCCAAGCAGGATGGTTTTGGAACTGGTACCTTTTTGCCCTTCCGGCCCCTCAGATTTTCGCCTTTGTCGTCTATGTGATCTCATCAGTAGCCGAGACGAACCGCGTTCCGTTCGATTTGCCCGAGGCGGAAAGCGAACTCGTCGCCGGATTCTTTACCGAATACAGTGGTCTCCGATTCGCGTTCTTCTTTCTCGCAGAATACGCAAACATGGTGTTGGTGTCCTGTGTGGCAGCCGCACTATTTCTCGGTGGCTGGCAGGCGCCGTATCCAGGGACGATTCTGGAGCTCCTCGGCCTACCATCGTTATCCTGGATCGAGAGCACGATGTGGTTTGCCATCAAGACCTACTCATTTCTGTTCCTCTTTTTCTGGCTCAGAGCCACTTTACCGAGACTACGATACGATCAGCTGATGAAGTTTGGCTGGAAAGTACTGCTGCCGATCGCATTGGCGAACATTGTCGCCACATCAATCGCAGTATTTGTTTCTCAACAAATGAAATAACTCACGAACCGATATGGCCTCACCCACCCACTCAACACGTCTTCGCCTCTCCGAATGGCTGAAGACCATTACGTTCTATGAGATCCTCGTCGGCATGAAGGCGACCTTGTCGCACTTGCTCAACTACCAACCGGTCACACTGCAATATCCTCATGAGAAACGCACACTGCCGGACAACTATCGCGGCATGCTCGCCCTGCTCCGATACGACGATGGAACTGAGAAGTGCGTGGGGTGCGACCTCTGTGAAGCGGCCTGTCCTTCACGGGTCATTCGTGTCGTGAGCGCCGAGGTGCCCGGCGAACCGACGAAGCGCTACTCGAAAGAATATTATATGGACATGACCCGATGTTTGTTCTGCGGGATGTGCGTCGATGCCTGTCCCGTCGACGCCTTGGGCATGACGAGAGAATTTGAATGGGCGGTGTATGACAAGCGGCAACTCCACTTGAATAAGCAGCAACTCCTCGCGATCGGCGACCGATCGTTCCCGATCCGTGAGAAACGCTTGGAACTTCAACATCCGAACGTTGCGTTCTTCAACGTGCCCTTCAAGCACGTTCCGCCCAAACCGAACTGACCCGGATGGAACGCATTGGGGTGCCGATGACGGCCACACCGTGGCATGAGTTTGGTCCGATCGACCGCTAATCCAGGGACTGTATCGTGGCGCACTTGTTTTTTGGATATTTTGCCGGGATGATTACCATCACCTCCATTCTCGTGGTGGCACTCAGGAATCCTGTCTACAGCGCGCTGTCTCTCCTGATCATGTTTTTTCACGTCGCAGGACTCTTTATCACGCTCCATGCCGAGTTTCTTGCCGCCGTGCAAGTCATCGTCTATGCCGGGGCTATCCTCGTACTGTATCTATTTGTCGTCATGCTGCTCAACGTCAACCGCGACGATCGGTACCACAGCCAATGGCGAGTCGTCGCCTTTGTCTGCGTTCCGTTGTCGATCGAATTTCTCGTCCTACTCTCAGGCACCATGGGTGCAGCCAATCGCCAACCGGCCTCGCTTCCTGTCGAGCCTCACACCGCAGACAATACATTGGCCATTGGTCGGACGCTCTTCTCGACGTATTTATTCCCATTTGAAGTGGCATCCTTGATTCTCTTGGTTGCCATGATTGGCGCCATCTTCCTTGCAAAACGCGACATCGGCGAGAACGAGGCAAAGGACGTAACCCGCGTGCCAGGTGCCCAATGACAGTCCCCGTTTCCTACTACATAATTTTGAGCGCCATCGTGTTCCTGACGGGTGTGGTCGGCGTGCTGATCCGGCGCAACATCATCGCCATTCTGCTGTCCGTGGAGTTGATGCTGAACGCCACCAACATCAATTTCGTCGCATTCTCCGACCACCTGCAGGATCTCGGCGGGCAGGTGTTCGTTTTTTTTGCCTTGACGGTAGCAGCGGCAGAAGTCGCGGTCGGTCTGGCCATCATCATCGCCTTGCACCGATCTAGATCTACGATCAATATCGAGGAGTTCAACCTACTCAAGTGGTAAACATACCCGTGACGCCTCATCACCCCTCACACGCTAAGCTCCTCAGTGTCCTTCTTGAGGCTTCTGTGAGACTGACGGCCATCGATTGATACCTTCACCATGCTGTACGCACTCATTCCACTCCTTCCACTGGCCGCCTTTCTTGTCTTAGGATTAGGAGGATCCCGGATCAAGGACCGGGCTCACCTGGTTGCAGTCCCGGCAGTCTTGTTATCGCTCACGCTCGCCCTGACCGCTTTTTTTGAGGTTGCCTCTGGTTCCGTTATTTCAGTACCACTCTATACCTGGCTCACTTCGGGCGATCTCGATATTCACATCGGCCTCCATATCGATCGTCTCACCGCCGTCATGTTGTTACTGGTCACCGGCGTCAGTTCGCTCGTGCACATTTACACGATCGGTTACATGCACGGCGATTCAGGCTATGCCCGTTTCTTCAGTTATATTGCCCTCTTCACCTTCTCCATGCTGATGCTTGTGCTCGCCGACAATTTGCTCCAGCTCTTCATATTTTGGGAAGCTGTCGGTCTGTGCTCCTATCTCTTGATCGGACATTGGTACGAGCGCGCGTCGGCCTGCGCCGCGGCGACCAAGGCCTTTCTCGTGAATCGCGTAGGCGATTTCGGCTTCATGCTGGGCCTGCTGTTGGTCTGGTACCATTTTGGATCACTGAACTACCTCGACATCTTCCCTGCCATCCATGAAGCAACTGACTTGACGATGAATCTGCTCGGTCCGTTTGGAGGAGTGTGGGACGTGTCCGTATTCACGCTCATCGCCCTCTTACTGTTCACCGGCGCGGTGGGGAAATCAGCACAAGTCCCTCTTCACGTCTGGTTGCCTGATGCCATGGAAGGCCCCACACCGATTTCGGCTCTCATTCACGCTGCCACGATGGTGACAGCCGGTGTGTTCATGGTCGCACGGCTTGCTCCCATCTATAACTTGTCCCCCACCGCCATGAGCGTCGTCGCCGTGACCGGCGCTGTGACCATGCTTCTTGGCGCGACGATTGCGCTGACTCAAACAGACATCAAACGTGTGGTGGCCTATTCGACCGTGAGCCAGCTCGGCTACATGATCATGGCCTGTGGACTCGGCGCGTATGCTTCCGGCATGTACCATCTGTTAACCCACGGTGCCTTCAAAGCCTTGCTGTTCCTTGGCTGTGGCTCGGTAATCATCGCCCTTCACCATGAGCAGGACATGCGGCATATGGGTGGTCTCAAAGATAAACTCCCGATTACCTATTGGACGTTTGTGGTGGGTTCACTGGCCCTTGCCGGCTTTCCACTCACGGCTGGATTTTTCAGTAAGGATGATATTCTGGTGTCCGCCTGGTCGTCGGGAACATTGGGGCAGGTACTGAGCATCTTAGGCCTGTTGACGGCGCTATTGACCGCCTTCTATAGCTTTAGGCTGGTGTTCGCGACATTTTGGGGGCCGTCGCATGTCGAACCGCACCATGCGACGCACATCCAGGAACCTTCACGAACAATGACCACACCGCTCCTTATACTGGCAGTCTTCAGCGTACTGACGGGATACCTCGGCATCCCGTCATTTTTGGAGCCCGTGTTTTCTACCGGACAGGATACCGCTACGCAGCATGGTTCCGACGCGCTCATGATTATGCTTGCCGCTACGGCGATGGGGTTACTCGGCATCGCATCGGCCTACTATGTCTACGTGCTGAATCCTGATCTACCTGAGCGCCTCGCTACGCGATGGAAGGTCCTCTACCAAGCCTCGTTGAATAAGTGGTATGTCGATGAACTGTATGACTATCTTTTCGTGCGACCAACGTTGAAGACAGCCTCAGAACTTTGGAAACGAGTCGATGTCGAGGTGATCGATGGAGCTGTTAATGGAATCGCACGGGCCATCGCGTGGGGAGGATGGTTGTTGCGGCTCATCCAGAGCGGCCAAACCCAACACTATGCCCTGGCCATGGCCCTGGGTATCGTCGTGTTAACGGCGTATCTACTTCTTTGATGACTACGTATGGAACGAACCCTGGCAAACTCAGCATGATCCATTGGAAATCTCGTATTCTGGGATTCGCATTTGCAGATTTGGAGTGCTGATGACTGGCTTTCCTTGGCTTACGGTATTGATCTTTCTGCCCTTGATTGGAGCAGTGGTCCTCTTTGCCGTCAAGGACGCCTCTGTCAGACTGGTCGCCCTAGGTATGACCGTTGCCGACTTACTGATCTCGCTCCCTCTCTGGTGGCTCTTCGATGCATCCTCCGGTCAGATGCAATTCGTAGAATCGGCCAGATGGATCCCCACACTCTCAATCAATTACAAGCTTGGTCTCGACGGTATCAGCTTGCCTCTGATTATCATGACGACGGTCCTGATGCCGCTCTGCGTCTTGATCTCCTGGCACGCCATAGAAACGAAGGTTCGGAGCTTCATGGCCATGCTGTTGATCATGGAAAGTGCGATGATCGGAGTGTTCTGCGCGCTGGATTTCGTACTCTTCTACGTGTTTTGGGAAGCGATGCTGATCCCGATGTACCTCCTGATCGGAGTCTGGGGCGGGCCGAATCGCCTCTACGCCGCAATTAAATTCTTTCTCTACACCCTCGCCGGCAGCGTCTTGCTGCTGGTCGGAATCCTGGTCCTATATTTCCAGGGTGGCCACACCTTCGACATTCTTCAACTGAGCCAGAGAAGCTACGGAGTGGCGCTTCAGATCTGGCTCTTCTTCGCATTTTTCGCGGCGTTCGCCGTCAAGGTTCCTATGTTCCCCTTCCACACCTGGCTGCCAGACGCACATGTAGAAGCTCCCACAGCCGGCAGCGTGATTCTCGCCAGCGTCCTACTCAAAATGGGGACCTATGGTTTTTTACGCTTTAGTCTTCCCATGTTGCCAGATGCATCACGGCTGTTCACTCCGTTGATGGTGGTGCTCTCGATTGTGGCCATTATCTACGGCGCCTACATGGCCTTAGCCCAGGCCGATCTTAAGAAACTCATCGCCTACTCCAGCGTGAGCCATATGGGGTTCGTAACGCTCGGCCTCTTCATGTTCAATATTCAGGGGATTGAAGGCGCCGTCATGCAGATGGTGAACCACGGCATCACCACGGGTGGGCTCTTTCTCTGCGTCGGAATGATCTACGAACGAACGCACAGCCGACAGATCACCGACAATATCGGTCTCACGAAGCCGATGCCTCGCTATGCCACACTCCTCGTCATTTTTGCGCTGTCTTCGCTTGGACTTCCCGGCACCAACAGTTTCGTGGGTGAGTTCATGGTACTCGTAGGCACGTTCCTCTGGAGCAAGATCGCCGCAGCGTTTGCGTCATTGGGTATTATCCTGGCCGCTGCCTACCTACTCTGGATGATTCAGCGGGTTGCCTTCGGCGTCCCCGCCGCGCATGTACTTCCGAAACTTCGTGACCTCAACCTTCGTGAAATGGTGACTCTCGTGCCGCTGGCAGTGCTGATTTTCTTGATTGGCCTGTTTCCTAATCCCGTGTTGACTCGCATGCACATGAGCGTGGAGAAAGTTATCGCACGTGTCATTCCGCTTCCCCAGGAAGAGAGTTCAGCGCTGAACCAGCAGGTTCCGCCCTCCACTCAACAGGGGCTCACCACGAATGTCGACCTCACGATCTCACGAGAGGGCCCACACACTCCACGTTTCAGCGATATCGCGACAAAGGAACGCCGGCCATGACTTTCGCTGTGGGCGACCTTTTCCTCATTTTACCGGAATTGCTCGTCATCACAGCGGCCTGCGTCGTGCTTGTGCTTGACCCTGTACTGCGTGGGCCTCGCAAGGACGTCTTGGTGTGGTTCAGTCTTGGAACCCTCGCCATATGCATGGGAGTGACGGCGTCCCAGGTGAGCGGTCCGACCGCGATCTTTAGCGGTCTCGTCATCATCGATGCCTATGGCGCCTTCTGGAAATTGCTCCTGTACTTCGTCACCGGCCTTACCATCCTTCTTTCCTATTCATACCTCAAGGAAGAACGGCTGTATTTCGGCGAATATTATGGTTTCGTTCTGCTCGCGCTCGCCGGGATGATGGTGATGGTGTCGGCGGACGATCTGTTGACGATCTATCTCGGCACCGAGCTCATGTCCCTCTCGCTGTACGTGTTGGCGGGACTCAAGCGCGCAGAGCCGCGTTCCCTCGAGGCCTCCGCAAAGTACTTCGTCTTGGGCGCATTCTCATCCGGCATTCTCCTCTATGGCATATCGCTTCTGTATGGAGCGACCGGTAGTACAAGGCTGCCGGAAATCGCCACGGCGATCGCAAGCCAAGGATTGAGTGATCCATTACTGTTGCTCTCCACGATCTTGCTCGCGGTTGGGTTTGGCTTCAAGCTCGCCGTTGTTCCGTTCCACATGTGGACCCCCGATGTCTACCAGGGTGCCCCGACCTCCGTGACGGCTTTTATGGCGGTGGCCTCTAAAGCCGCCAGCTTCGGCGCTTTTCTGAGGGTATTTATTGAGGGCCTGGGGGGGCTCAAAGCGAACTGGTCCGCGATCTTTCTCTTGCTCTGCATCGCCACGCTCTTGATCGGTAACATCGTTGCGCTGGTCCAAACGAACGTCAAGCGCATGCTGGCCTACTCAAGCATCGCCCATGCGGGCTATGCCTTGATCGGAGTCGTGGCCGCCGGTCGGATGGAGGGTTCTTCCGGGATCGCCAGCGTCTTACTCTATCTGGCGCTGTATACCTTCATGACCTTCGGAGCGTTTGCGATCGTGGCGATGCTCCGCAAAGGCGACATCGAAGGAGAAGAGATCGAAGACTTTACTGGTCTGTCGAAACGCCACCCTCTGGCTGCACTCTTAATGCTGATCTTTATGGTTTCACTGGCAGGAATTCCTCCGACTGCCGGCTTTGTCGGGAAATTGTATATCTTTAAGTCAGCGGTGGAAGCCGGCATGACGTGGTTGGCGGCGCTTGGTCTGATCTTTGCCGCCATTTCAGCCTACTTCTACCTGCGACTCGTCATGGTCATGTACATGCGGGAGCCGATCGATCATTCAGACACCGCTCCTCATTTGGTCATGTCTCCGACTCTCTCCATCGTGCTCGCCTGTACGGTCGCCGGGGTCGTCATCTTCGGGGTCTACCCCAACCCGCTCGTGAGCTTCGCCATGCAGGCCGTGTTGATACTAAAATAAGCCGTCGTATCCTTTTAACGATCTCTGTGCGGGGCATCATGAGTGTCCTCCGCTTTCTCCTTGACGCGTTGAGAGCTTTCCTGCGGCAGGGTTGTCCCAGCTTGGCAGCAGCCCTAGCCTTTTTCTCGCTGCTTTCACTCTTTCCACTTGTCTTTCTTCTCCTCTACGGCATCAGTTTTCTTGTAAGCCAAGATATCATCGGTGAACAGTTCATGCTGAGCTTCCTCAAAGGCTTCCTCCCCTCACTTGGCGAACGCCTGGCCGAAGAGCTCCATCGGATCAGTGTCTTGGAAAGCGTGCGCTGGCTCGTATTTCTCTCTTTCTTCTGGTTTGGTGGCCTCGTCTTCTACGAACTCGACTACGCGCTCAACGTGGTTTTTAAGAGCGCCCAGAAGCGGCATCCCTTGATTTCCACCGCGGTCTCCATCGCCCTCTTAGGGTCCACCGGTCTCCTTCTTTTCATTTCCTATGTCGCGACACAAGCCATCACATTCTTAACTACCTATGCCCCTCGACTCTGGGGACTCGATCTTGTCGCCCTAGCCGCACACGATTTTCATCTGACATACACCCTTCCCTTTGCGCTCGCATTCCTGGCAGTGAGCCTGTTGTATCGCCTGGTTCCTCGACGCAGCCCACGATGGAGAGACGCCATGGCCGGCGCGCTGACGTTTGGCGTACTCTGGGTCTCCACAAAGGTCTTATTCCTCAGTTATGGCAGTTATGCCACCGTTTACGTACGGCTCTATGGATCGTTACTGGAAGTCGTGCTCTTACTCCTGTGGGTCTATTATTCAGCGGGGCTCCTACTATTCGGTGGGGTTATCGCGCACAAGCTTCAACAACTTGCCCGCATTTCGCGATCAACTTCGGCCGATCAGATCTCATAAGCACAACGTGGGAGGAAACGCGGCTGAGCAGGAAAGCATTGACCCGCGAGGTGGAAACAAGGAGGACCTGCCGGAAGTTTCTGTGGGTTGCTTACCTCCTCACGGCCTTACGCGCGACGTAATTGCAGAACATGCACAATGGCCGACTGTGTCACGAGGCCCACAATCTCTCCGTCTTGCATGACCACCAATCGATCCCATCCTCCGCGAGCCATTCGCTCCATGGCATGAATCACCGGAACCTCCGGTGTGATCACCAATGACTCTGAAACAGGGCGCATCACTTGCTCAACTTGACGCCACGCCCAGAGTGCCGAAGCCACACTCTGTACCTCAACGACTGTCACAAGCCCTACCAACCGCCGATCTTCCACGACTGGAAACCCTCCGTAGCCATAGGCCTGGAAGTACTGATTCACCGCTACATGAAGCGTGCACTGCGCAGGGATCGAGACCACGGTCGTCACCATCATGTCTCGAATAGGGATCGTCGCTAAGGACTGCCGCAGCACGGCTTGGCGTCGACTGGCCAGTGCGGCAGCGAAGAGAAACATCCCGATAAAGACGACCCATCCTCCGTTCGACATCATGGAGGCAGGTAGCTCCCCGCTGGCGGCCCCATAGACGACGAGAAGGCCGACAAGACCGAAGATCGCCCCAAACGCCAGTCCAACCACCGCGGCTTGCCTCGTGGCCCGATAAAAGTCCTTTCCCCATGCCCACAATCCAGCACGCAGCACTCGTCCGCCATCGAGTGGAAAACCAGGGATCAAGTTGAAAAGCCCGAGCTGAATATTGACCATGCCCAACAAGACTCCGAGCATGATCACTCCCTGTAGCCCCTGTTGCCGTTGAACGGCTTCAGCCAGTACCACGAGCAGAAAACAGATCCCACCGATCACGAAACTCACGGCCGGTCCGGCGACGGCGATGAGAAACTCCGCCTTTGGTGACGGCGCTTCCCTGCGCATATGCGCCACTCCTCCGAAAATGAACAAAGTGATCTGCTCAATCGGGATACGGTAGTAGAGCGCCACATAGGAGTGCCCAAGTTCGTGCAACAACACAGAGCAAAACAAGAGAATCGCTGCGATGGCGCCCATGGCCCAATAGCGCTCAGGTGAGAGGCCAGGCAAACTATCCGGCAGGTAACCCGTCGAGAGGCTCCATGTTGCCAGGAAAAAGACCAGAAACCAGGATGCATGGACGCGAATCGGAATTCCCAACGCCCGCCCAATTTTCCAGGACGGCATGTGCATGGGGAACACCGTAACAGCTGTATACTCAGAGGGTCAATTCAACCTCGCCGGATCAGGTATACTCACTCGTATGCAACGATACTTGCTTGGGATCCTCTTGACTGGGAGTTCGTGGCTGTTCCTTGCCGTAGACAGTGCTGTTCAAGTCATCACGTCCGGCCCACCAACCTGTTCCGGTGTCGCATTGACATTCGATCTCTGCCCTGTGAGGCCTCAAGCCTCTCACGATCAGCGCGCTGTTGAATGGTAGGCCCCCAAGCCCATGACTGATTCACGTATCAGAACCATGCATCCGGACGATCGCGCCACGGTCATTCAGCTGCTCGGTGAATCAAACCCTTGGAAAACGCTCGGGTTCACAGTGAACGATTGGAGCCGCATCTTTTGTCCGACCCCTCAAGGTCGTGACTGCTATGTAGCCGAACTTGATGGACAAGTAGCAGGGGTAGCCATCGTAAAACAGAAGTTTCTTCTGGGCGACTACCTAGAACTCTTGGCTGTGGCCGAATGGGTTCGTCACAAGGGAGTTGGTAGTCGGCTCTTAAAGCATATCGAACAGCTCGTGTTCGAGCGAACCAAGAACCTCTTTGCCTGTGTATCGGATTTCAACGAGTCCGCGAGGGCCTTCTACAAGAAACACGGCTATCAAGAAATCGGCCCTATGCCTAACTTCCTAATCCCTGACAGCGCTGAAATACTTCTACGAAAGACGGCGGGACCGGCCAGAGCCTCGAAATAAATCGTCGACAGGTAGATATGAATAGAACCACCTGGCCGTACGCGGTCGTCCCTTGAGTTGACGTGTACCGAATCATGGTGGTAGGAAGGCTATTATGAAGGTCAAAAAGCTGCTCCATACGAGAATGCGAGTCAGCGATTTAGACGAGACTATCCGGTTCTACACGACCGTGCTGGGGCTGGAAGTTATCGAAAGAAAGACTTCGCCGCGCGGGTCGCAGCTGGCGTTCCTCAAAGTTCCCAATAGCGACGAACTTATCGAACTGACCAGTTTCCCTCCCAGCGGACCGGTCAAGGTCCAAGAGGATCTCGTCCATCTGGCTTTCCAAGTTGAACGTCTCGACGAGACGATCGCGGCACTCACTGCTCAAGGGGTTACGATCACGGATGGCCCGACGAAGACTTCTTCCGGGAGCCGATTCATCTTCATCGATGCGCCGGACGGCTACGAGATTGAGTTAATCGAACGGCCAGCAGGCGTGAAAATCGTGTAATCTGTGAAGCGTCGCTCGTCGTTCGATGCTCGTGAAAACGGCCTGACGGGATTCCGATCGTAGGCTTCTTCGCCCCATTGACGATTCTGAGGCGCCACAGTATCGTTCCTCCACTTCACGCTTCACGAACGACGAGATACGAAGGAGCAGAGAATGAAGAATGGATTTTTCCGCGGGCATGGGCTTGGCAACGACTACCTCGTGATGGATCCCGATGATCTGACCTTTAAGTTGACACCAAGGACTATCACGTCGATTTGCGACCGAAATTGGGGGCTAGGCAGTGACGGCATTTTAGCGTTAGCCCCATCGAAGAAGGCCGATTTTGGCCTGCGCATCTTCAACCCGGACGGCAGTGAGGCGGAAAAATCAGGAAATGGGCTTCGAATCTTTGCCCGGTATCTCCACGCCACAGGCAGAACGAAAAAGAAGCATTTCACGGTTGAGACAAAGGGCGGATTGGTCACCATCGATCTACATGTGGACCGACATGGGGACGCCAGCACCGTTACGGTCGAGATGGGGCAGGCTACATTCGCTCCAGAGTCGCTCCCCTGTTCGCTTGAGGTGCCGGAGTTGATTCAGCAGCCCATTGATGCTGCGGGACATTCGCTGATTTTCACCGGCGTGAGTGTCGGCAATCCTCACTGCGTGGTCTTTCGACCGGCCGGCAAGTCCTGGTCGCGGGAAGAACTGTTGACGCTGGGCCCGGCCTTAGAGAACCATGCCCTGTTTCCGAAGCGAACTAACGTGCAACTGGCTGTCCCAACCGGGCCGAAGGAAATCTTCATCTTGATTTGGGAACGAGGCGCTGGAGAGACGCAGGCCTCCGGCTCATCCTCTTGCGCAACAGCCAGCGCTGCAGTGCGTTTAGGATTGGTCAAGAGTCCAGTCACCGTGAAGATGCCGGGTGGTGTCTTGAGCATCCGCGTGGGTCACGACTTCAGCCTGACTATGAAAGGGCCGGTAGCTGAAGTCGCCCGTGGTGCATTAAGCCTATCATTCGTCCGTGGGCTGAAGTAGAACTTCGCCGGTCGCCATCTGTGATTCGTTAACTGGAAGAAGGGTTGTGCCTACTCCTGCTATCTTTATGCGTAGCGAACGACGGTTGACGCATGACTCCTGACACGCTTCGTTCCAAGCTAGACCATCTTCCCCATACTCCCGGTGTGTACTTGTTCAAGAACTCGCAGGGGGAGATTCTCTACATCGGAAAAGCGGCTGTACTGGCTGATCGTATCCGATCCTACTTCCAGAAAGGCACAGACCAAACCGCTAAGACCAACCTGCTCGTCGGCCAGGTAACCGACCTAGAGACAATGGTAACCAGGTCCGAGCTCGAAGCGCTGATACTGGAGAGCAACCTGGTCAAACGCCACAAACCACGCTTCAACATCTTGTTGAGGGATGACAAGCAATACCCCTATGTACGACTGCCGATCAAGGAAGATTTTCCACGGCTTTCCATCGTCCGTCGCGTCCAAAAAGATGGCGCTCTGTACTACGGCCCGTATACGCCGGCGAACGCCCTGCGCGAGACGTTGAAAGTGATCAAACATGTCTTCCCCCTAGCCACCTGCACCATCGACATCAACGGGACTGCCGAACGGGCCTGTCTTGAGTTTGAAATCAAGCGCTGCATGGCCCCCTGCACGGGTAACCAATCGAGGGACGAGTACCATCAGATCGTCAAACAGGTTCGCCAATTCCTGGAGGGGCGTGACCATGAGCTGCTCGACGACCTTCGCGCGAAGATGGAACGGGCGGCTGAACGGGAAGAGTTTGAGGAAGCGGCGCGATTGCGAGATCGCCTCTTCAAGATCGAACGGATGCTGGAGAAACAGCGGATTACACAGACCTCCGCCACCGATCAGGACGTGCTTGGGCTTGCGCGGCGAGGAGCCGCCGTGGACCTCCAGATCCTGTTCGTGCGGGGAGGATTGCTGATCGGACGGAAGGATTTCTTCTGGCCCCAATCGGCGGATGCCTCGGATCACGAACTCATCCGATCGGCGATCGAGCAATTTTACAACAAAGATGGCCAGCCTCCTCGAGAAGTCCTGGTCCCGGCCGACTTGGAGGACATCGCGCTGATCGAACAATGGTTGTCGGATAAACGTGGAGAGGCCGTCCGCGTCCTGGCACCCGTACGCGGTGCAAAGCATGAATTGGTCCTGCTGGCTGAAGAAAATGCGGCGTCGGCCGTCGCAGATCATCTGCGCGATGAAGAGCTCGGGCGGCAAGCCTGTGACGAGCTCAAGCGGTTGCTCCGTCTCGATCACCCTCCTCGTCGGATTGAAGGATTCGACATCTCCAATACGATGGGAAACCAATCTGTCGCTTCGATGGTCGTGTGGGAAGCCGGAGAAATGAAAAAGTCGGACTACCGTCGGTTCAAAATTCAGACGGTCCAGGGGGCCAATGACTTCGCCAGTATGAAGGAGGTCGTCACGCGTCGTTACGGAGGGGCCAATTGTGAGCCACATCGAACCACGGAGGACTTGGCTCGGCCGGATTTAGTCTTAATCGATGGAGGCCTCGGGCAACTGGCCGCAGCCATTGAGGGGCTGAAGGAAGTTGGGCAACAGGATCTCCCGATTCTTGGTTTGGCCAAGGCCCGAGGAGAGAAGGAGGAACGGGTCTTTCTTGCTGGAAGAAAAAACCCGATCTCGCTCACAGCCACCGCTCCAGCCACTCACCTGTTGCAGCACATCCGCGATGAAGCCCATCGTTTTGCGATTACGTTCCATCGAAAGCTTCGTGGTCAATCGCTGATCGCCTCAAAACTGGATCAGGTCATCGGAATCGGAGAGATTAGGCGTAATCGACTCCTGAGCCGGTTCGGCAGTCTAGACAAGCTGAGTTCAGCTAGTGACGACGCGCTACAGGACGCCGGACTCAGCGCGGAAACCATCATGAATCTTCGCAAGACCCTCTCCCAATAGTGCGATTGGCCTAGAACAGATATCGCAGGCTGAAGGTCCCTAAATGCACGAAGGCATGATAGGTCCCGTCGACCGTCGGGTTGAGATTGCCGACCACCGTGCGGGACTCATAAAACCATTCCTGATAGGCAAGGTCGAGCCCAATGCCTTTGGGCCACAAAGCCGACTCTCCACTGCAAGGGATCAGCCCAAGAAATCGTCCTGCCCCCTTACAGAGAAATCCCACGCCAAGGGACAGGGTATGAGCGGGTAAAGAAATGATGCCAGGATTAAAGGTCCGATCGGGAACGGGATCTTCCGTGTACGTGTAGCCGGACCGAGCGGCAATCTCCCAGTACGGCATCCAGCGTGGGTTGAGCCACTTATACTCGGTCCCCACTGCAATCACCGTAACATTCTTCCACTGTTGAGGCTGGGGAATCGCCGCCCCGTTCGAAAGACGGACATCCAGATGTTTATTCAAACTCCAGCCTACATACTCGACATCAAGCTCCACCTTCCACTCCCTCTCGCTGGTACGCACCGGCCAGATAGCGACGGCTCCCGTAAACTTTTGCGGCAGCACAAGATCGGTGGAGGCATCGGCCACCTTTGCCCCGTTGACGAGCAACACCCCCTTCAACGGCAATACTGCTTGACTGCGATAGACCAACCCGATCGAGACAATCGGTTTACCGGCTTCATTTCTCAAGGGAGCATAAAGCATGCTGGCCGTCACGCCCGCTCCAGTCCCTGTACCATTCAGTTCAATGGGCGCCCCCGCTGGGATTCCAAGGGTGCCAGCACTCACCTGTTTCTGCTCCACATGCCCTTCGCCAAGAAAGCTGGCGAAGGTATAAATATCGGCGCTCACACCTACAGAAAGCTGATCGTTAATTTTATAGGCAATCGTTGGCTGGATGGCGAGTAACGGAAGTGCCGCCGACGTCACCGCCGTCCTGAAAGGACCATCGAGTGGATAGCGTGTATTGAGACCGAACGGTGATGCGAGCCCGATCCCGGCGGTCACCGAAGACAGGAGCGGCAATCCAACGGTTGCAAGATTGGCACTAAGATAGAAATTACTGGGAGGGGGCCAGTTTACGCTGCCATTGAAATCGCCACGACTATCTACTCCCGTCGGGCTCTTGTACTTAACCGATCCCCCCAGCAAATTGGTCCCCAGCACACTTTGGATACCTTCTACTTGAGTCAACCCAGCCGGGTTGTACTGGATGGCCGACGGATCATCGGCTTGTGCGGCGAATGCATTGCCCTGTCCGACTGCTCGTGCTCCCTGAGGTTGAAAGCGAAGGGCCTGAGCACCCGCAGCCGTCTGCCATAAGAGAAGACCTAAAAGGGTAAGTACTGCAGCTATCCAACCCATGCACGATGTTGGCCTCATGACCCTGCCTCATGACCCTGATGTTCGGCTACACTGCTTCTAAGGTGTTGCGGTCAGTGCAATCGCCCTCCCTATCACTCAGCAAATGCATCCTTTCGGAGAAGCGTAAATTGTCGATGAACAGACCGCATAGAGACAATCGGCCCTAGCGCATACAATAAAAGCCCCTGCCATTTTTTCTGTTGTTTTCGCGAGCTTGTATGGTAGAGTAGTTACCCTTATCAGCCTAGGAGGTTCATCCATGGCACATGCACTAGCCACGCAAACCTTTCCACGCAACACTTTCGATGCCCTTTCTAAATCCGAATGCCAGAGCTTCATCGAAATTCTCCATTATGTGATGCAGGCGGAGACTCCCGATCATATACGAGATGTACTCGTTCGATTCCAGAACCATTTCTCATTCACGAAAGCCTTAGGGGGTCTTGTCCGCCTCGGACCGGGGCAGACATTTGCCGGATTCGGGAATGTCATCAATGCCAATTATCCGGATGAATGGTTATATATGTACTGGAAAAACGGGTTTGCTGACATCGATCCGGTATTCACATCAGCCCTGAAATCCCCAGGCACTCAGCATTGGCAAGAGATTTATCAAAACATGTCCTCAGAGAAGGAACGAGAGTTTATCGCTGCCGCGGGCCAATTCGGTCTCTGCGATGGGATCACCACAGGTTCTGTTGATGAGGCATGCGGAGTTGCCACATTTTGTTCCTTCGCGAGCGAAGAAATAATCGATGCAAAACGACTGGTTCCACTCGTTGAATACCTAGGGTACTACATTCACATGGCCCTTCTGCGGACCGCATCAAGGACCGCCCCGCAAACAGATCGATGCGTCAAGGAGCTGTCCTCTCGAGAAGTCACGATCCTCAATTGGATGAAGAACGGAAAAACCAATTGGGAGATTGGGAAGATCCTCGGGGTCAGTGAACGAACCGTACGATTCCACATCGAGAGCATCTTTGCCAAGCTAGAGGTGACTTCCCGTTCTCAGGCCGTTGCAACCGCCATCGAACACGGTCTCCCGGCACTCCACGGCTTGCCATCCGCCATGTAGGCCTGCACCTCATGTACCCAGTGCAGGCCCCGCTCTAGGACGCCCGCTGCCGGTGTGCAACAGCGGCTACGCGGCACGTACAAGGTGTCGATCTTCTGCCAATTCAGCATACTCCACCATATCGTTCTCTTGGCTCTCGCGTGGAGGTTGTAGTTGCTCTTGGCCGAGGACGGGAGTCGTTGTTGTCAGCCAATCCAGCATAGCAGGACGATGCATCAGGGCTTGGTGGCGAAACTCTTCCAGATCGAGTAACCCTACGATAGAGAGTACTTCAGCCGGTGGTAACGCAACAGGCGCCCCTATGGCATGGCATGGCCATCCCATACGCTGAACAACCCGCAGCAGTCTGTGTTCCACCACCATATAGGTGTAGCGGACTTCATGAAGAAGACACCATAGATACATCCCTTTGAAGATCGTCTTCATCAGCTTTGCGGAAAGGCCACGATCAACGATCGCCGGGTCAACGGCCAGCCGCGTAATCTCCGCCGTATCGGTTTCCTTCCGGACGCGATGACTCCCGACGAGGCAAGCACTGAACTCACTCTCCAGCATGAAAGGGACCGGCGCATGGGTCATGCGGACCAATCCCAGCAACTTCGTGTCGTCGGCGAATACGCCAATCGAGGAACTCCACGCATCATACAGATCGGCTTCGAGGCGATCTGCCCGTTCAGGGACCCACTTCAGCCGTTCAGCAAATACTCGATGCCGCAATTGATAAGCCTGAGTCAGGTCCTCCTTTGTTTCGAGCGTCTTGACGAGAAACTCTCCTTCGTAGAACTCAACTCCTCTCCCCTCTCTGACTGCTGTTACTTGCATGGCTGCCTCCTTTTAGGCTAGTGGCGATTTGACCCGATTTGGGGACGACTTGGGGCCTCGTTATGGGATCAACTTACGATCGATTACTTACAATTGAGAGGCGGATCGCTTCAAATTTGTGTCTAGTGCGTCACCTGGCGTATCAGCCAGGTGCTTCCCTAGGCTGACGATTGCCTAGCTATTACCATCTACAATAATTGGTATTTTCCCCTGGGGCCAAGAACGGTTCGGCCCTAGAAGGCTGCTTATATGGGCCCCCCTTTGGCTGCACGGTCACGAGTCATGGCATTGAGGTCTGACTGCACGCATAGATGCCTCCAGGTTTGGCCCCGTATGGAAATCCGCACTGCGGGTCCTCATCAGAAACCTCGGCCTGCTAATGGCCAGCCCCCAAAAAAAACAACCTGTTAAGGGGAGCAAGCGGGAAAGGAGGATGGACCATCAACTTCCGCCGAGCTGTTTTGGATGGAGAGGGACGTACTATTCGCTTGGTCTAAACGGTGAAGCCGGAATGGTACCGTGTTGACTTATTATCCGTAGAATGGACGTTCTCTCTACAGAGTATGGTGTTACCTGGCGTATCCGCCAGGTGATTTCTTGATCGTTCTGACGTAAAAGCGTTGGCGTACGCTGTGCAGTGCTACCTGGCGTATCCGCCAGGTGATTTCCATGGGGGTATTAACATACAAGTGTTTTATAGAATCCATTGCCCCGTAATTGCTTGGCTTCAGAGTAAAGAAACAGGAAAGGAGAAAAGAACGTGATGGACGGTAGAACGCGGTTCCAATTGTTGGAAGGAGGACTTGGCGCAACCCCGGCATTATTATTCCGCCAGCCGATGCAGCCACCGCGAGAATCCTTCAGCGCACATCATGTGGGGCCTTGTGCAGGCGAGCTCACGATGGCCTACAACGCGACTGAACGACGGCTTCACACACTGCTAGAAGATCGCACCCGTATCGGCCGAGATCTTCATGACAGTGTGTTGCAATCTCTGTATGCCATCGGGCTCACCATTGAAACATCACGGCGGTCTCATGAACTTCAAACGTTCGAATCTACAAAATCTGACGAGATCACGATCCAGCAAATCAATCAACTGATCCAGGAAGTCCGCGAGATGATTCTCGAATTGGAGTCCGGCACCGTCCAGGAATTCGATCTATCTTCTGAGCTGAATAGGTTGCGCACGACTCATGAGCACACAGGCCATCTGCGCGTTAAGTTGGATCTTCAGCGCACCGCTCTTGAAATGCTCACAAAAGAGGAGGAACGGGAGATTCTGAATATCGTACGAGAGGCCCTTAGCAATTGTGCCCGCCATGCCCATGCATCCCGAGCTACAGTCTCGCTTCGCATGAGAGACACGAGAATTCGCGTCCGCATACAGGACGATGGCATTGGATTATCCATGGCCGTGGGACAGCCCCGCGGATACGGGCTTACCAACATGGAAGCTCGGGCAAAAAAGCTCGGAGGGACGTTACGGGTTCAGTCCAAAACCGGGGGAGGCACGCAAGTAACGGCTGAGTTTTCATTGGAACCCCTCTTGGCCCCCGTATGAAACAGCCACAAACCAGTATCGTTCTCATTGATGACCACGAGATGGTGCGTAGAGGACTGCGTGCGCTGCTTCACCTTGAACCGGATATGACGATTGTGGGCGAAGCTGGAACTGTCGCGGATGGTGCCGCGCTCGTTGAACGCCTCACCCCACACATGGTGCTGCTGGACGTAAAACTTCCTGATGCCACCGTCACCGAGGCTTGCCGACGGCTTCTGGCTGTCGCGCCAAAGCTTCGTATTCTTGTCCTCACCAGCTATGCCGAAGACGCGACAGTGATGGCCGCCGTCCAGAACGGAGCCCATGGCTATGTCCTCAAGGATGTGCGAATGGATGACCTCATACGTGCCATCCGCACTGTGGCCACCGGTCATGGCCACCTCGATCCGCGAGTGACCCAACGAGCGCTTCATTGGATTCGCACCAGTTCGCACCTGGGCGTGAACCCCCAGGGTGTCACTCGATTGTCACCTCAAGAGCGTCTCATTCTCCCCCTGTTGGCAGAAGGGAAGACAAATAAAGAGATCGCCGTGCATCTCCGTTTGAGCGACAAGACGATAAAGAACTACCTGGCGAATATCTTCGATAAGCTGCATGTGAAACGCCGGACAGAGGCCGTTGCTTGGTTCATGAAAGAAAGCCATGTGCCTTCCCCTGCAAGGAGTCCAAAGCTGTAAGCCGTTCAAACTTCTCTCGCCCTCGTCCATCGCCATTCCTTTTGGTATGTCCTGATACCTGCCTCTAGTATTGTAGGATCACTGGACTCTGTGTTATTTCCCTGATTGCCGTCCTAAGTAGTGGCCAGCCTGTACGAGAGAATGGGCTGGTTCCACTGTTTCATCAGGCCTAACACAGGGGTCCATGCCACATGAATTCTCCGTCGACTATCGACGGCGCCCTATCCGCTGAGCTGACCCATTTGCGGCAGCAGGTGCGTGAGCTACAGGAGGCCTTGGCTCACTCCAAACGGGACCGTCGACTCGCACAAGCTTCTGCGCTTGAGGCAGCCCAAGTGGGAACTTGGACGTGGGAAGCCGATACGAATCGTGTCAGCTGGTCGGTGGAAACAGAACAGATCTTTGGCCTTCTTCCAGGATCATTCGATGGGACATATGAGGGGTTCTTTGGCCTCGTCCATGCCGACGATCGTCAACGGCTCAGTACTGCCATCGCGACGGCCATCGACGAGCGGACTTTCTACCTTATTGAACACCGTATTATCACTCCACACGGGGATACCCGATGGGTGGCATGCCGCGGCCGCGCCCTTTGTAGAGAAAATGGATCGCTTTCGGGCATGGTTGGCACCGTGGAAGATATCACTACGCGTAAGCAATCAGAGCTGGCTCAGCAAGCCATGCACGACACGCTCGAAGCCCAAGTACGCGAGCGAACCACAGGACTCGAACGGGCCGTCATTGAGCTCACACAAGAAGTTGCGCGGAGGCAGCAGGCGGAGTCAGCGCTCAAGGCAAGTGAACAGCGGTATCACTCCCTCTATGAACACAATCCCTTCATGTATTTCACCCTCGCCTCCGACGGAATCGTGTTGTCGGTGAATCGTTTTGGAGCGGAGCAACTCGGGTACCAAGAAGAGGACCTTATCGGTCAATCGATTGTGCAGGTGTTCCATTTGAGTGATCACCACACCGTGTTGGAACGGCTTACGGCCTGCGTAGCCAGCCCGTACACGCTGTTGGAATGGGAAACTCAAAAGATCCGAAAAGATGGAACCCGGTTATGGGTGAAGGAGCGAGCGAGAGCTGTTCACGACCACACGGGGATGATCCTCGTGCTAGTGGTCTGCGAAGATATCACGGAACGAAAGCGGACTGAAAAACAGCTTCAGGAAACCTCTCGGCTACTCCGTACCCTCGTGAATGAGTCGGCGCTCCCACTTGTCAGCCTCGACCGAGAAGGGCGAGTCCTCAGTTGGAATCAAGCGGCAACATGCCGCTTCGGCTGGTCTGAAGAGGAAGTGCTCGGACGTGAACTCCCCTATGCTCAAGCGGGCAAAGAGGCCATGGCCGATGCCTTGTGGGGAAGAGGAATACGTGGGGAATTGATTGGTCCTATAGAATTGCGCCGTCAACGCAAGGACGGTCAAGTGCTCGACCTTCTCCTCTGGCCCGTCTTTGTCTACGACGAGTTCGAACAAGTTTCGCTTGCCGTCGGCTGCATCATACGGGATGTGACTGAGAGTCGCCTCATCGAGTCACACGTTCGAGAAAATGAGGCTCGATGGAGAGCGCTGTATGAGCATGCAGGAGTCGGGATCGCTGAGCTCGCGCTCGATGGTCGATTTCTTCGAGTGAATCCCCACTTATGCAAGATCCTAGGGTACTCATCGGAAGCGATGCTCGAACGGAATTTTCAAGACTTGACCCACCCAGACGACATCCAGACGAATCTTGCCTATCTCGCTGAACTGCTGGCCGGGAAGCGTCACTCGTTCTCGATGGAAAAGCGCTATCGTCGGATCGACCACACCTGGGTGTGGGTCGACTTGACCGTATCTCTTGTGCATACTGTCTCCAGCGATCATGCCTATTTGATTGCGGTCATTCAGAACATCGACGATCGGAAGCGCTCCCATTCGCTTCTGCAAGCGGCCATGGACTCCGTCGCAGATGGCCTGCTCATCGTCGATCGACAAGGGAAGGTCACACGTGCCAATCAACGTTTCTTGGCACTCTGGAACATCCCTGATGAATTGGCCAACTGTCAAGACGACGACGCCTTGGTGCTCTCTGTTATGGACCAGCTGCAAGATCAGCATGCTTTCTTGGACAAGGTCCGTCAACTGTACGCACACCCCGAAGAGGAAAGTCTTGACGTGTTGCACTTCAAGGACGGCCGTGTCTTCAAGCGTCACTCACGGCCACAGATTCTCGATAGAGAAATCGTGGGCCGTGTTTGGACGTTCCGAGACGTCACGAAACACAAACGAGCCGAAGAAGCATTACGCGAGAGCGAACTCATGCTCCAGCGCTTCGTCGCTGAAGCCCCGGTCGGTCTGTGCATCCTCGATAAGAACTGGCGCGCGATCTGTACCAACAGAGCGTTGTGTGAATTGACGGGGTATGAGGAAGACGAGATTATTGGAAGCACCTACGCACTCTATACGCACCCGGAAGATCTTTCCGCCAACATCGTCCTGACAGATGAGTTCTTTCGAGGACTCCGATCGAGCTATACCTATGAAAAGCGCTACATCAGGAAATCTGGAGAAATCATTTGGGTGGCAGTCAAGGCGACGCGCATCGAGCTATCCGGCCACGAAGGACCGCTTCTCCTGGCAGCTGTTCAGGACATCACCGAGCGCAAGCTGGCGATGGAAGAACGTGAACAACTAAGTCGCGATCTTCACGATAATCTGCTGCAAGCGCTGTATGCGGTCGGCATGCAACTTGAGGCTGGAAAACTTGCCATGAAGCATTCCGCCCGCCGCTCTAAAACCCATATGAGTCGAGCAGTCACCCAACTCAATAATCTCATGGTGGACGTTCGCCGATTTATTGCCTTGCTAACAAGGCGTCCGCCCACGGAGCTTGATTTTGGACAGGCCCTCAATCAGCTCATTACTTCGATGACGGGAACCGATCAGACTGCGCCGGAACTCGACATCAAGAGTCCCGTCCTTTCCTTTATTACGCCTCAGCTGGCAGAACAACTTCTCAATATCACGCGAGAAGCCTTGAGCAATAGCATGCGCCACGCTCACGCCTCCCACCGATGGGTGCAGCTGAGCTTGATCGACAACTCCATCCGTTTAGTCATCGGCGACAATGGTGTCGGCTTTGTCCAAACCCGTAGGCGGCGCACCGGTCATGGGCTCAGCAACATGGCCGCTCGAGCCCAACGCATGTTCGGTACCTTTACCCTACAAAGCACTCCGAGACGAGGAACAATGATTACGGTTGACGTGCCATTGAAGAAGGGAGCCGTGTATGAATAAGGCTCCATCGATCCGGTTGGTCATCGTGGACGATCACGAAGTGGTGCGCATTGGGCTTCGGGCAGTCCTCAATCTGACACCGGGAATGAACGTGGTGGGTCAAGGCATGAGGATGGGGGATGCCAAAACACTTTGCTCCCGGTTCAAACCCGATCTTATTCTCCTCGACATTCGATTGCCTGATGGCAGCGGCGTGGATGCAGCTCGTGAAATTCTTCTGAAATGTCCACAGACCCGCGTGCTCTTCCTGACAAGCTTTGCCGACGATCATACAGTGCTCGAAGCGATTCTCGCCGGAGCTCATGGGTACATCCTGAAAGACATCGGCTCTCAGGCTCTCATCCGCGCTATTCGTTCAGTGGCCGCCGGCCAGGTATTCATCGACTCTCGTTTAACAGGCCAAACATTGGGATGGCTGAAGAACGTGTATCGCGAACCTGGGCATTCGAAACGCCCACTCCTCTCTCCACAAGAGCAACGTCTTTTGCCGCTGGTCGCTCAAGGTCTCACAAACAAAGAGATCGCTCAAGACTTGCGCCTCAGCGAAAAGACCATCAAGAACTACCTTGCCAATATCTACACGAAGCTGAATGTCGGGCGTCGATCTCAGATTGCGGCGTTCTATGCGGGAAGCTTCAAAGGATCAGGCAGGCACTTATCTGTGGAGTCGGACTAGTCCAGAATGACCGTGCATGTGGCACCGCCGCGCATTTCTTCACTGTGACACATGGATGCCGCACAATACAGCCTTCACCGCGGAGAATCTGATCGCGTAGATCCACCGACACCCTCCCATCCCTCTCGGCACCTCACCTCGTGCCGTCGTGATGCTCTGCACAGAGTCAGAGGGGTTAAGAGTTGAAAGGATAACTCCGATAAGAATGAGGCGAGTCCGTTTTCAGGATCGGCAGGCACCGGTCCCAGTGCTGTCAGATTGATGCTGAACAGTTCCATCTCACGTAGTCAGGGATTCTTATGTCTGCATCGATGTCACACTCGATCCCTGTTCTTCTGATCGAGCCCAAGGAGGCTCTTGCTCAGAGATTCCAAGATGTTCTTGCAAAGTCCTTTTCTGCCTTACCCACTCCCCAGGTCGTATCCTCCCTTCAGGAAGGATTGAATTATCTCGGCAATCGCAAGGTCGCAGTAGTGCTTGCGGACTTGGTGCTGCCTGACAGGACTGGACCGGACGCGGTTCGGCTTCTGCGTACGGCTGCACCTTCTAGCGCTGTGGTGGCCTTTACAGAAACAGGGGATATGGCCCTACTGCTTGAGGCGGTTCAAGCCGGCGCGCACGAGACACTGCCCAACGTCCTACTCTCACCACCGGAGTTCACCTTTGCGATCCAGAGTGCCTTAATCAGAGTGAGCTCGTCAAAGATGCCCACCGAAGTTTCGCAGCCTTGTTTCCCCAGTGCAGTCTCGCCTACATCATTGCCAAAACTGGCGCACGACTTGAACAATGTACTGACTTCTATCAACGGATTCACGGACATCCTACTCACCCGGTTGCCGACTGACGAAGCGCCTCACCGTTGTGCGGAACAGATCAAGGATGCCTGTGATCGCGCCGCCATCTTGGTTCGAGACTTGGGAAGTTTTTGAGCAGCCCCCGCGTAAGGCCATCGGACGTCCCTTCCCCCGCCCCCTCCAGACCTCACACACGTGGGAATGAATTGACAGTCTAGGCCTCACTGACTAGGATACGTCGCGCTGCAGTCAGGAGGCCCGTATGTCAGATTCTGGATCATCCAACACCCACGAGACACGACCGTCGCCTAAGACTTCTCACTCTGCCAGCAATCAAGTCGAGGCCTTTTTTGAGCAAATCGTTTTTGCCAGCCGATGGATTCAAGCCCCGCTTTATGCTGGTCTTATCGTGGCGGAGCTACTCTATGCATACAAGTTTCTCCACGAGCTGTGGGAAATGGTAACCCACATCAACAAGATGGACGAAACTGTGTTCATGCTCGGTGTCCTAGGGTTGATTGATGTGACGATGGTCGCCAATTTGTTAACCATGGTCATCATCGGGGGGTACGCAACTTTCGTCAGCAAACTAGATTTGGAGCACCATCCAGACCGACCTGACTGGCTCACCCACGTTGATCCCGGCACCATCAAGATCAAACTGGCTGCTTCATTAATCGGCATCTCCAGTATTCACTTGCTCAAAGGATTTGTGGACGTGGCCAATGAGAATCCGGAGCATCTGAAATGGAAGATCTTCATCCATATGACCTTCTTGGCTTCTGCCATTTTGCTGGCTTGGACCGATAAGATCATGCAAAAGGACAAGAAGCACTGACTGAGGCAGATTCCCCTTTCCACCAACCTGACAAGCAGTTTGTCGAGGAGTGCTGCAGTGTGGAGATCTGGGAAGGTAGGTCACCGAGCGTGAGTGCCTGAACCACCTGCTCCGGCAGCAGCCTTGATGGCTTCGAGAGTCAAAGGCTTTTCTAAATACCCACTGATCTCAAACGGCATGCATGAGGGAACACCACCGCATGAAGAATCGTCTCTGAGCCCAAGAACTTGAAGTTGTGAGAAGCGCTCTTTGAGCTGGCCCACGTAGGTGCGCTCGACTTCTGATTGAAACAACTCGATTTCCGCAACCAATAGATTCGGAGCCAATTCCCGCCTCAAATTCTGAAATTCCTGAGCCGCCTCAATACTGTGAACTTGATACCCGAGTCGCTCCAATATTCTCAGAAGGACCGCGTGGCTGACAGCTTCCTTCACGTACACCAAAGCACAAAGCGACTTGGCCGGCGAGCCCCCCTCAGCTACGTGATCAAGTGAAAGATCAAACCAAAAGGTGCTTCCCTTCCCAAGCTCACTCTCGAACTCCATGGCTCCGCCCATGAGTTCGACAAGTTGCTTGGTTAGTGCCAACCCCAGGCCTATCCCGCCATATGCACGTCGATAGGACCCATCAGCTTGCACGAACGGTTGGAACAATCGACCAGTATCGGTCTTTTTGATCCCGATCCCCGTATCGCGCACGCTAAATCGGATAGGACGGACATCTTTCCCTCGCTGTATCCCCTCTCCACCCGTCGGCTGAGAACACGGGTGCACCTGCACACAGATCTCCCCATGTTCAGTGAATTTCATGGCGTTGCTGAGGAGGACCGAGAGAAGGCGTCCGAGTCGAAGCGGATCGCCATAAAGTGTCGATGGAATCGCAGCTGCAATTTCGTAGTGGAGGCGGATGCCTTTCTCTTTGGCCCGTTCCTTGTATGGTTCGAGATTGTTCTCTATGACCGCTTTGACCGCAAACTCTTCTCGACTGAGCGTGACCCGGCCTGATTCCAGTTTAGAAAAGTCCAAAATATCGTTAATGATGTCCAGCAACGCCTGGGCAGAGATTTTGATCGTTTCTGCGCAGTCTCGTTGTTCAGCTGTCAGGTCCATTTCAAGCAACAATTCATCCATGCCGATGATTCCGTTCATCGGAGTTCGAATCTCATGGCTGATGGTGGCAAGAAACTCTGACTTGAGCCGCGCACCCTCGAGAGCGGCATCTCGCGCCTGAACTAACTTGACCTGACTCTCACGTAAGTCCTGCATGGCCTGGCCGGCTCGCAACATGTACCGGACCCGATGCCCCAGTAAGAGGCCATTGATCGGCTTGACGATGAAGTCTGTTGCTCCGACATCATAGGCCTGGGTAATCGACTGATAGTCTTCCAGTCCTGTCATGATCAACACAGGCGTATGCCTGCCTTCCGGCAATCGACGTAACTCGGCACAGGCCGTGAACCCGTCCATCTCTGGCATCATGATGTCCATCAGTACCAGATCGGGATGATGCTGGATGAACGACTCAACGCCAAGACGACCATTTTCAGCTTCCTCGACCAACCAGCCGGATTGTTCAAGCGCCTCACGGGCCAATAGCCGGGCGACGGTATCATCATCGACGATCAGCACCGTTGGGCGACGTTCGTCCGTCATGCCGCCGATCTCCCTTTTGTCAACTCTTCGTGAAGCGCGGCACATGCAGCCTCATAGTGTTGCTCGAACCGGCTCAAGACGTCTCCCGCTCGCTCAAGCTCTTGGCTTGCTCCCATCATTTCCAGCTCGCGACAATCGGCAGCCAAGGCTGAAGCTCCTAGCTGAGCGCTGCTTGACTTCAGACGGTGTGCGGCAGCGCGCAACTCAACCGCGTCCTTCACGAGGACCGCCCGGCGTATCCGCTCAACCATTTCCCGTGACGTCTCGACGTACTGCGACACAATGCGAGCGACAATGTCAGGGTGCCCAGGGCGCTGCAACGCGCGGATGGCGGCTAATGCTGATTGGTCAATGATCGCAGGCTCAACCGTTATCCCATTGTGTTTCCCCTCCCTTGACACAACGGACGGCTGATCACCACCTATTGGCTTCTCTGGCGGCGTCGCCGATGCACTATCTCCGTCGATTGTCGTCGTGTCTTTTTGAAATATCCACCGGGTCACAATGTGTTCAAGTTGCGCCAGCGTAAAGGGTTTTGTGAGGTAATCATCCATACCAGCAGCGAGACAGAGTTCTCGGTCTCCCTGCATGGCATGTGCCGTCAGAGCGACGATCGGTACTCTCCGCTTGGGGCAATCCGCAGTATTGTTTGCTGATTGTTTTACGTTGGCCTCACGTTCTCTGATTAACCGAGTCGCTGTGAATCCGTCCATCTCCGGCATCTGACAATCCATAAACACAAGTGCATATTCAGTTGTCTCAAGCGCAGTGACTGCTTCCCGCCCATTTTCAGCTGTATCGATGCGACAGTTGAGCACCTCCAGCATGCCGCAGGCGACCTCGCGATTCACGGGGTTGTCTTCCACCAGCAGAATCCGCACGTCCGCCAGACTAGGTGGTCGATGGTCGGCTGGCTCAGAATGACCGATACTCTGTAGGGCAGGTGGCGGCAACAGTCTCTCAACAGGATTACAGCGCTCGAAATGGGCTGTAAACCTGAACCTGGACCCCTCTCCCGGAGAGCTTCTGAGCTCAATAGCTCCCCCCATCAGTGTAACGAGCTGCTTGACAATCGCCAGCCCTAAACCTGTCCCGCCATATTTTCGCGTCGTTGAGCCATCGGCTTGCGAGAAGGCCTCAAAAATGTGGGTCTGAGCCTCGGGAGAAATGCCGATGCCGGTGTCTTGCACAGAGACCGATAATCCATACTGCTCCCCCTTCTGACGCTCAAGCATCACCGCCACCTCAATCTGTCCCCGCTCTGTAAATTTGACGGCATTTCCGACCAGATTCACGAGGACTTGCCTTAGGCGCGTTGGATCTCCGAGTAGGTAGAGAGGAATCTTTTCATCCATCGTCCAAGAAATTTTCAGGTGCTTCTTTTCCGCGGCTGGCCCTGGCACATCGATCGCGTCTTGAATGGTCCGCCGCACCTCAAAAGGCGTCGCCTCCAGTTGTAACTTGCCCGCTTCGATCTTAGAGAAGTCCAGGATGTCGTTGATGATGGCGAGCAGAACCGTGCCGGAACGATGGATGGATTGGGTCAAATGACGCTCTTTGGCGCCGAGGGGGAAGCGGAGCAACAGCTCCGCCATTCCAAGCACTCCGTTCATGGGCGTACGAATTTCGTGGCTCATGTTGGCAAGGAATTGACTCTTGGCCAGACTGGCGGCTTCGGCGGTTTCCTTCGCTTGACGGAGAAGTTCTTCTGCCGTTTTGCGATCGGTCACATCAATATGGATCCCCACGATACGGGACGACAGCTCCTCTTCATTTTTGATCATGGTCCCACGGGCAAGAATCCATCGATAGGAATCGTCTTTATGACGAAGACGGTGTTCAATTTCGAGTACTGAGACGTGCCCACTCAGGTACGCCTCGATGGCACCCAAGGAACGATCGTGATCTTCGGGGTGAATTCGGCTTTCCCACTCTTGAAACGTATTATCGAGCTCGTGATCTTCATACCCTAATTGCCGTTTCCATTCAGGCGAAAGATAGACGTTATTCGAGTTGAGATCCCAATCCCAAATTCCGATGTTGGTACTCTGAACCGTCGTCGTGAGACGCCCTTCGCTGGTTCGTAACGCCTGTTCCACCTTTCGACGGTCCGCAGCTTCGATGGCCAAAGCGACGGTATTGGCAACGGATGCCGCGAATTGCTGTTCTTCAAGAGTCCAGCGCCGTTTGGGTCCGATGTGCTCATGACAGATGACACCGATCATCTTGCCTTCCGAGCGAATCGGCACGTCGAGCATAGAGGTAATGCCTAACGGAGCCAGATAACCCGTCGTAAATTCCGCTGTTCTCGAATCCGTCTGAGCATCATCGGCTGCGACGACGCGCTCAGTATCAAGTTCACCAAAGTATCTCGGGTAATCGCTGGCACTCAACGCCAGACCCTGAGAATGTTCTCGAGTCGCGAGCTGATACAGATTCGCACATTGGACGGCGGATCGACCGCCGGTAAAAAACCAGATACTGACTCGTTCTGTGTGGAGACATTCTGCGGCCACTCGCGTAACCGTTTGAAACGCATCTTGCAGGTTGCCACTATAGACTTGTGGGCTCTTGGCCAACTCAGATAGTCCCGCTTGAATTCGCCGAAGGACACCCTCGGTCTGCTGACGCTCTCGCTCGACCTGCTTCTGCACAGTGATATCTCTGAATACGAGCACGGCTCCGATGACGACTCCGTCCGAGGTCATCGGGGTCACCACCAGGGAAATCGCAATGAGCTGGCCCGCGGCCGTCACCAGCAGGCCATCATCCGTGCGATAGGGCTCGCCTGAGGCAAGTGCAGGTAGCGTGGCATCGGTGATCAAACATTCCTCTCGATATTCCTCCGGCCCCGGAGAGATCATCCGATAGACCGGGCGGCCAAGGAGCGCCTGAGCCGACTCTCCAAATAACAGCTCTGCTTGCTGGTTCATCATCTGAATCTTCCACGCGGCATCCACGACGCAGAGTCCATCTCCCAGTGCATGCAACACCGCCTGAAGTTTATTGCGCTCCTGGGCCAGCTGGGTCTCGCTGGATTGTTTGAGTTGCGCATAGAGATTCCGCATTTCCTCTGAAGAGAGGGCAAGCGACCGTTCCAAGAGCGCATGTCCCTGATCGGCCTCCAGATAGCTACGGCTGATTCTCTCCAGCAACTCACCCCACACCGCCGGCGATGGAACTGGATGCTCTCCATCGAGACCCAACCGCTTGAGTTGCCGTGCCAGCAAGGGGTGCATAAGAACTCACGCCGCCTCGCTCAGGGTCGTGAGCGTCATCGTCTGATTGTGAAGATCACAGGTACCCGCGGTATACGGGGAAATTTCCCCGTACGAGTAGAATCCGACCTGCTGCGTCCCCTTGGGAAGCACATCCAGCGTCGCCTCCGTTTCCTCCTCCGTTCGTTCTCCCAATACAAGTCGACGCCCGACGCAACTGATGGCAATGGCGAGAGCGGACGAATCGCCGGCAGCCGACAGTGTTGTGGACGAGGCCGCCTCGGAGGCTCCTTGGACCAACCGGTCGAAGTTCGCCTTCATTAATTGCGCGAATGCTCCTTCTGGAACATCGCCGGCAAAGGTCAGTGATTGTTCACCTTCATCCACTGCGAGGATTGTTCGAACGAGGCTCTTGGAATCGGCCTGATTCGAGCGCAATGCGAGAGGAAATAGCAATCCTGTCGCCGGCAAGCCGTCAGCACGCTCTCCGAGATACTCCTTATACAACTGAAGGGCAGGGCGACCATCGAGCTCAAAAAGGATGTTCCCTCTAGACTTCGTCACGCGCCGCTCAGGCCCGAATCGATCCCATCCACCCTTCGACCCATGGCCAATCCGAATGCGATCACCATAGAACCCAACCGCAGTCACAAAACCTGATTGAGGTCGCCGGTCCTGTACCACCCACGTACGACGGAATCGGTCACCATCCCCGGCCAGCCCACCGGTCACCACGACAGAAGAATGAACCTGCGAATTCAGTCCCCGCACCAGCTCGCTTCCGTTCACGTTGAGGCCATCCGAGAGGACGAGGATACCTTTCAATCGAGAATCGCCCAGCTGTTGAGCGATGTGCTGCCCCGCGGCAAACGAGTCTTCCACTGACTGCACAGGGGCGCTAGCCATCCGAAGATCCGTATGATCAAATCGCACAATCGCCGCACTCACACTCTCGTCAGAGATCTGGGTTCCTAAGATCTCTCCGGCAGTCGAGCAACCGATGACGATCGATTCGCGATAACCATTGAGCAATTCCTCAATAGGATCGGCCGAATCGAGAAAGCTGGAAGACCCAAATAACAACACCAACGTTCGAGGAGAGTCAATTCGTGGCCGGTTCTTGACGGACCAGAGTTTCTTCCGATCATAACCAAGTGTATGAAGTTCCATCTCTTGTTCTCCTTTCTATCTAGAACTAGGCGGCAACCCGAGCCCCAGAATCAGCAGCATGATTTGAAGAGGAGGCATCCGTCACCTGTTCAGTGAACCGGACCGTAAACCAAAACCGCGAGCCGCTTCCGAGCGCTCCTTCTGCGCCAATCGACCCTTGCATCATTTCAACCAATCGTTTAGAGATGGCTAAACCCAGGCCGGTCCCCCCGTACTTCCGCGTGGTGGATCCGTCAGCTTGGGAGAATTCTTGAAAGAGTACCGCTTGGGCCTTTTCTGAAATTCCAATCCCCGTGTCCTGCACCACGATCTTGAACCCTCCTGACACAGTCGGCATTGTCAGGACCGTCACCGAAACACTCCCTGAATCGGTAAATTTGATGGCATTGCCGATCAAATTGGTCAACACCTGCCGTAGTCGATGGGCATCTCCCACCACTTTGGGTTGCAAGCCCTCTTCAATGGTGCAAGACAGATTCAGTCCCTTGGTGCGAGCGCTCTCAGCAAAGGATTCCACTGTCTCCGCCATCACCGCGGAAAGGTCGAACGGGTTGTGCTCCAGCACGATCTTCCCCGCTTCGATTTTCGAGAAGTCTAAGATGTCATTGATAATGTGTAGCAGCTGCGTGCCCGACCCACGAATCTGTTCCGCGTAGCGTCGCTGCTTATCGGTAAGGTTCGTCAGCAAGAGCAGCTCGGCCATGCCCAAGACTCCGTTCATCGGTGTCCGAATCTCATGACTCATGTTGGCCAAGAACTGCGATTTTGCTCGGCTGGCTTCCTCAGCTCTCTCCTTTTCTTTGGATAGATCGACTTGGACTGTTTCATTCACACGCCAATAGATGAGGAGCGCGGCAGACTCGGCCAAGATGAATCCACCGTGAATGAGCGCCCAGTGCCAAGGATGGTGTTGAGCTCCCGGATGGTTGTAAACCACCGTCGGGGCCAATGTACCGATAGCCCCGTGGTCTAAGACGACTGCGATGAGAGCCAACAGAAAGGGCATCCAATCCTGGTACAAAACAATCACCGCCATCATCACGAAGAAATGAAAGTGTGCCTCGATATAACCACCGGAAAGGTGCACCAGCAACGTCGAGGCCAATATCAAACCAACTGTCGCTACAGCTGCACGTACTCGATTGGCCAAGCCTCGCCTCATTGCCAGACTAGCGAGCCCCGTCAGAATCAGTCCTCCTATCAAACCCAGGAGAGGTTAACGGCCCGTAAAGAGGCCGAATACGGGCACCCCCACCGCATGCACCCCCAGAAGCCAGACAATTCCACGATGGCGTAGAGACCATACCTCACCATCCAACGAATGACCTTTCGGCAGGGCATGCCACAGCCGTCGGATTGAAGACAAAGGATTGGATGGTTCGGAGAGGCGAACCGTCATGAAACCCCTGATACTTTGGCGTTTTCGGCAAAACCAGCTCAGTATTGTGTCGGTTCTTTGATCAAGAAACTTGAAGACGCTCAGGACAAGGAATCTGAGAGGAAAAACTGAACGGTCGCTTACATGGATTTCTACAGCCTAGCCGCCGCGTTTCTGCAGATTTGGCAGGCAATCCGCTATGCAAGGAGTCGGGCCAGACCCGAATCAGGTCCAAGCTTGGGTGAGAGTCCCCTGCCCATCCCGCCAGTGAGGCATCCAGGCAAGGGCCACAAGCTTCACGGCAATGTTGGCTTTGGTGGGTTTGATGGAGATCGTGTCGAGTTTTTCGTTCAACGGGTCGGTCGCCGCGGCCAACGCATCACTTTCGGACTTGAATTCGGCTTCCAGTTCGGCGAGCTGTTGTTGAAGGGCCGCGACGTTCTCTTCTGCCACGCTGACATCTTTCGACTCTTTCATGACCCGACCTGCACTCCGGACCGCTGTCGTGGCGCGTCCGATGTTCGAAACGCTGATGGTCTTCCGCCCGAGAAAGGCTCCGAGGATAGAGGCCCCGACCGAAATCGCCGCCTGCACTTGGCTGGAACGAGACTCCGCCTCCTGCTTTGCCTTAGCAAGTTCCGCACGTCTGATGCGATCTTGCAGCGTGGCCATCTTCGACGCGTATTTCTGGCGAAGGGCTTCAGCCCCTTTGTCGCGTTGTTCCCGCCCTGTTTGCTGCAACCGCACTCTAAAGTCCCGCTCAGACTCGCCCGGACTCGAGACTTCCTTGGTGCTGGGGCTCTTGAACAACTCTACTTTTTGCGTCCTGAACAGCCAACCGGCGAAATCCTTGTTCCAATCCGAGTAACTCTTCGCCTTACCCGCGCTTGCCGGTAGTGCAAGAAACTGAGCACCCTCCTCTGGCTCCCGTTCAAGGTCACCCAAAGCCACTTCTGCCGACGTCGACTGGTCCCAATCAACCGCCACGGGACCGTCAACCACAGGCGCGACGACGGTCACCTCCTGAGTCATGTCGATGCCGCTCTTCGAATCGGAGAACCGGACCTGTGCCGAACCAAGCAACATCGGGACGTACACTAACTCACTCCGTTCCGAGTTCGAACCACGAAGCGGTACGAAGTGCTGTGGCACATCCGGAGGCAGCATGGGACGTGCTCTCCCGCTTGGACCGCTCGCAACTTTGGCGGTTGGAGCAGCCGTTGCCGTAGAAGAATGGGTGTCACGCAGCGGATCCATCAGGGTCTTAATCTGCGTCCGTGTGAGCGGCCCACGGAGGTACGACAGACACCAACGGGTTTCAAAGACGACCGGTTCATCCTCATGCACATTGTTCATGAGAAAGATGCGATTTCCCAGTCCTGCCAGCGTTTGCTCCATCTGACCACGATCAAATTTCTGCCCAGCGCTGCTCGAAGCCCCTTCCAGCCCCTCCAATACACGGGCTTTGTCTCGCTCGGTCTGCAACCGCCCGATAAACCAGGTGCCGGTGTTGGCCAGCCCCTTGTAATCGAGGTCGACAGGGTTCTGCGTGGCGAGCACGACTCCGAGACCGAACGCGCGCGCCTGCTTCAGTAACGTCAAAAGTGGCAACTTCGAAGGCGGGTTGGAGACCGGCGGGAAATATCCGAAGATCTCATCCATATACAGGATCGCGCGAAGGCTCGTTGTACCTGATTGTGCCCTCATCCATCCGACCATCTGACTCAGTAGCAACGTCACAAAAAACATGCGCTCAGCATCGTTCAAGTGCGCGATGGAAAAGATCGCATGACGCGGTTTGCCCGCTGACGTATACATCAGCGACTGAATATCGAGCGCCTCCCCCTCGAGCCAGGCTTGAAACCCTGGCGCAGCCAGCAGATTGTTCAGTTTCATAGCTAGCGCAAACCGATCTTTCGAAGGAAAGAACGAATCCACATCCATGACACCGATCTTCGATACCGGCGGTGATTGAATCGCATGGATCAATCCGGCAAGATCAAGATGTTCTTCCTTCTTCCAAGTCTGGTCGAGGATCGTGGACAAGAGAATGTGTTCGCGGCTCTGAATCGGATCGGCCTCGATGCCGAGCAAGCCGAGCAGACTCGTGACGGTCGTGCTGATCCGCTCACGCAGCAACTCCGCATCTTCACGCACATCGGCAGCCGGCGCGGCAAACGACTTGAGGATGGAGACCGGCAAGCCCGCGTTGCTACCAGGTGTGTAGATCGCCACATCCGCGGCATTCCGCAGCCGCTGAATCCGCGCACCATCCTGTTGCCAACCAGCCAAGCCTTTAGCCCATAATTCCGCTTGGCCCTTGGCGTAGTCGGCTGGTGACAAGCCTTTCTTGCGCGCATCGTCTTCGTTAATCCAGGGCTGGAAATCCTCGCCGTTGAGACTGGGGAACGTCAGCATCAAATTGCCAAGGTCTCCTTTGGGATCGATGATGATGGCTGGAATATTGTCGATCGCCGCCTCTTCCAGCAAAGCCAAACAAAGGCCCGTCTTGCCGCTGCCGGTCATGCCGACACAGACCGCGTGCGTCACCAGATCTTTCGAGTCGTAGAGGAGCCATCCCGGCTTGGCCTGCTTGGTGGCAAGATCATAGGGGCGTCCCATATAAAAGACGCCAAGCTTTTCGAAATTCTCTGCAGTGGATGGGGTGGCCGGAGCTGAGGCTATAGATTTCTTCGCAGCACTCTCCGGTTTAGCACTTGAATCGGTCTTCTTTGCTTTCGGCATACCGATGTCCCCTTTCATTCAACGGTCAGAATGAAGTTTTCGGTATTGTAGTAAGCTGGAGGATGAGCTGCAAGCGGGTGTGGAACGATCTGACCAGCCAGAAGGATTATGACGCTATGTCCGACCTAGGACTAACGTTGGAACTCAGCGAAATCTCTTGCGACTCAAAAAGCGAGATGGCGATGGAACCTCAGCGACCATCTCCATTCTTTGAAGATCACGAACACCGCCACCACGATCAGCGCGAATCCCACCATATAATTCCACTTCATCGCTTCTTCAGGTAGACGACCGAGAACATTGAGAAGACGACCAGCGTGATAACTTCTTGAATCGTCGTAAGCTGTGCCGCCGTAAACTGACCATGGCCGATCCGATTGGCCGGCACTTGGAAGCAGTATTCGACAAAGGCGATCCCCCAACTTGCCAGAATTACCGTGAACAGGGGAGAGTCCTTGAACTGCAGATGCCCATACCACTTCGAAATTGGGGTGGAAGATAAGGACGGGCACCGCAATCATACATTCACAATTCCTCTGGCCACTTTGCTTTCTCCAAACACTCAAGGCGCATGTTTGTCAGAATGTTTTCAGTTGTTTCAAGCAGAACAGCTCTGGTGATTGCATGATTATCCTCGTAGCGGATGCCACCACCAACCTGATGAGGTTTATCAACCAAGGGAAAACGAACACCGTGGACTGCACGACAACGCAAATAACGATAGAGCATTTCACAAAGCGAGAAGCGTGGTAGATGTTCACGGAGATTCCTTCCGTCAAAGCGTGGAAATGGCCTCTGCTCCACGCAGGTCAGAAAATCCTGCTGTGAAATGTACCGTATGCCATTCTTGATTTGAACTTCGTCACCATAGGCATCGACAATAGCTTTCGAGATTTCTTCATGATTTTTTAGCTTTAGGTAGCCTTTATGACTCTGAAATTGCGACCGTGGCCATTGAAGAAAGAAAAGGAGATCTATTTGTTCGTAAAAGTCTTTCTTCCCGGAATATTCGCGCACAACTCTTTTATAAGCTTTGTTATCTTCTTTCTCGCCTGGATATCGGAGTGATCCCAAGGCCCCAATATAACAACTGAGTACCAAGATGGCCTCAAGGTAGTATTTGGAGTCGGCCATCAACATCTTGACCCTAGCAAGATCATCTTGCCACCCCTCGAAGTAAGCCATGATGGTCTCACACTTTTCAGTCAAGCCAGATCACCTCTCGGAATCCAGTATCATATAGCCCCAGGGCACATGCTCATGTGACTGAAGGCCACCAGCGCTTTCAGCCGCCTCGCCCATCTTTTCTCCAGGGGTGGAGGGGATGGATCTTTCGGAAGTCGCCATAGCGGGTTTCGGTAGATCTAGCCAAAACTGCCGCGGGCGACGGCATGCGATTCTTATCGCGCCTTACAGTCGCACGAGGCTAAGAGTATCGATTCGGCTGCCGTTATGACTCATCGCATTATGGCGACGCACGAAAGATCCACCCTCCACCCCTTCTTCCTTCATCGCATTACGGCGAAGCCGGAGCTACTCATTCCTTCCGCCCTCCCCGACCTTCCCCACCTCCACATCCATCTCACCTCCCGGCTGATCGCAAGGTTATACGTCGGCTAAATGAAAGGTTATATACCGGCTGATTGAAAGGGCAGGTCTCAGCGTGGACAGGCACCCTTCGACAGGCTCAGGGAGCCAGTCCCCTACAGCCCTGCTTCCTTGAGCACCTGTCCCGTATACGACCGCTTCGCTTTGGCAATTTCTTTCGGCGACCCCTCCGCCACAATTTCTCCGCCGCGATCCCCGCCTTCGGGACCGAGGTCGATAATCCAATCGGCATTCTTGATGACATCGAGATTGTGTTCGATCACCAGCACCGTATTGCCGGCTTCGACGAGTCGATCCAGCACATCGAGCAATCGTTGCACATCGGCAAAATGCAGACCGGTGGTCGGTTCATCGAGGATGTACATCGTGCGCCCGGTCGCGCGCTTGGAGAGTTCGCGTGAGAGCTTCACCCGCTGCGCTTCGCCGCCGGAGAGTGTCGTCGCCGATTGACCGAGCTTCACATAATGCAAACCAACATCATGCAACGTCTGGAGCTTCGTTTTAATTAATGGGATATGTTCAAAGAATTCCAACGCGTCGTCCACGGTCATATTCAGCACATCGGCGATGCTCTTGCCCTTATGAAGGATCTCGAGAGTTTCGCGGTTGTAGCGTTGACCCTTGCAGACTTCGCACGTCACATAGACATCCGGAAGGAAATGCATCTCGATCTTGATAAGGCCATCGCCCTGGCAAGCCTCACAGCGCCCACCTTTCACGTTGAAGCTGTACCGTCCCGGCTTATAGCCGCGGACACGCGACTCCGGCAGATTGGAATAAAGATCGCGGATGTACCCGAAGAGTCCGGTATAGGTCGCGGGATTGGAACGTGGTGTGCGCCCAATCGGCGATTGATCGATGTCGATCACTTTGTCGAGTGCATCGACACCTCTCATGTCCTTGCAGCCATCGATTTTCGGTTTCTTGTGATAGAGCAGTTGCGAGAGGGAATGGAACAGCACCTCCAGCACCAGTGTGCTCTTGCCTGATCCGGAGACCCCCGTCACACAGGTGAAGAGTCCCAGCGGAATACGCGCGGTCACGTTTTTCAGATTATGCTTCTGAGCCCCAACCACCGAGAGTGTCCCCCTCGGCTTCCGCTGTCGCAGCGGTACGGACACAGTCTGAATGCCGCGCAAGTATTGGCCCGTCAACGAATTGGGGTCGCCCATCACGTGCTGCGGCGTCCCCTGCGCGATGACATGCCCCCCTTGAGAGCCGGCTCCCGGCCCCATGTCGAGAATGTGATCCGCTGCCTGCATCGTCTCGGCATCGTGTTCAACCACAACCACCGTGTTGCCGAGATCACGCAATCGCAATAATGTCTGGAGCAATCGCCGGTTATCCCGCTGATGGAGTCCAATGGACGGTTCGTCCAGGATGTACAACACCCCGACCAGCCCAGACCCAATCTGTGTCGCCAAACGAATCCGTTGCCCCTCGCCGCCGGACAGCGTTGCCGCCGCCCGATCGAGCGTCAGGTAGTCCAGGCCGACATTGACGAGAAACCCGAGGCGCTCACGAATTTCTTTCAAGATCCGATGGGCAATCACGAGCTCACGGTCGGAGAATTTAAGGGAGTGGAAAAAGTCTGCCGCCGTACGGACTGAGAGGCTGGTCACCTCGGCGATCGACTTCTTCGCTAATTTAATCGACAAGCTTTCCGGCCTGAGCCGCGCTCCGTGACAAACGTCGCAGGACTCCAGCAGGGTGAAATCCTCTTCTTCGGGACAGCCTGGCGTGACGGCATAGCCGATGCCGTCACAGGCCGGACAGGCGCCGTGCGGGCTATTGAAGGAAAACACCCGCGGCGTCACTTCGGGATAACTGACACCGCACTTGATGCAAGCCAGCCGGTCGCTGTACAGCTTGGTCTGTCCATCCTCCGTCAAAACTCCGACCAACCCACCGGTCAGCTTGACCGACGTCTCCACGGAATCTGCCAGTCGCCGCATGAGCGCATCACCGGCTTTTATGACCAGTCGATCGACGATGATCTCGATCGTGTGCTTTTTCTGCTTGTCGAGCGTGATGTCTTCGCCCAGATCTACGATCTTGCCGTCGACGCGAGCACGGACATACCCCGCCTTGCGCATCTCAAGCAGTTCTTTTCGATATTCACCCTTTCGCCCACGTACGATCGGCGCCAGAATCTGGAACTTCTCCCCTTCCGGCAACGAGGCAATGGCATCGACCATCTGCTGCACGGTCTGCGCGGCAATTTCTTCTCCGCATTGGAAGCAATAGGGATGTCCAACCCGGGCAAAGAGGAGCCGGAGATAGTCATAGATTTCCGTAACCGTGCCGACGGTGGAACGAGGATTGTGGCTGGTGCTCTTCTGCTCGATGGAGATCGCTGGAGACAGGCCTTCAATCGAATCGACATCCGGCTTGCCCATCTGTTCGAGGAACTGTCGCGCATAGGCCGAGAGCGATTCGACATAGCGCCTCTGCCCTTCTGCATAGATCGTATCGAATGCGAGCGACGACTTTCCGGACCCGCTCAAGCCGGTGATGACCACCAGCTTGTCGCGGGGAATTTCCACATCGATGTTCTTGAGATTGTGCTCGCGCGCGCCCTTGATGACGATGGAGTTTCCCATAGGGGCGGGATTATAGCATGCGATGAAATCAGATCGGCGAGGGTTAAGATCGCTTGCGGGATCTGCGGCGGGGTCCATCCAGCGCTTCGCCCCAGCGGATCAGAAAGGCCGTCACAAACTCGTGTTCGTCCGCAGGCGGTACCGCCAGGCGAGCCAAGGCAAACGCGACTGCCAACGCGATATGATAGCCCTCCGAACGTGACGCGACAGCACGGCGATAGGCAGGATGTGCGTCGTTGACGACGACGGTGGATTCAACAAGGCGGCCGAGGTCCGGATCTCCTTGACATGATTCGAACCGGATGCTGAGCCCGTAGTGACCCGGCCGCGACCGTCCTCTTGGTCCCGGAACGACCGCGACTCCGGGCGGTGATTCCGCCTGAGGATTCGCCTCTCCTTGCGTTGTTTCGCCCGGCTGCGGGGATTTGTCAGGATCCTGGGCTGCCTCCGGAGGAGTCACCACATCCTCGACGGCTTCCGTACCGCTCAAGACCGACGCAGCGAGAAAGCCCTGTCCGTTCTCCGTCGAATTGGATTGTCCGATGGGCAATCGCTTCTGCCCGCCGGCTCGTCGCTCGACTAACGAAGCCAACAGCGGAAACTCTTCGGCCAGATCCACTAAAACCGTTTCCAGATCGCGCTCCATCGGCCGCACCGCTCGACGACCGGCTCTATCTCCGGATTCCCGGATATCTCCCCAATGGGCCAGCTGCTGTGAGACGGCTTCTTGGATCGCCTTGCGATACCCCAGGTACAACGCGCCCCTCGCGCCGACGCGAACAAAGTCTCCTTTGTTCAGGGTAAGCGCCGCGGCCAGCGCCGGAGCTTCAATCATTCCGGCCATTCGATCCGGTGTGGCCGGTGTAATCCCCAGCCAGTCCCATCCGCGCTTGATGACTTTGCCGAACGTGCTGATCGCCATACCCCGCTGGTCGTCCGGAAATGGAGACTCGCGTCGCGCCAAATAACCGACTGCCGCCGGCTTGCGCTTGCGCGCCAGGCAGACTGCGAGCCTCGACACCTCCGCACCGTGGATCTGCTGACGCTCCACCACTCGGCCATTGACCTCAAACCGGAAGCCCTTCGGATAATGCGCTGTAAGCATCTCGTCAAACTCAGGCTCCAGCAGCGGCTGATACTGTCGGCGCAAGACCCCTTCGAGATACCCCTCGTCCAGGAGCGGCGAGAGCGCGTTATGCAGCTTCAGTTGTACCGCCGTACCATGATCAACCACCAAACCCAACGGTGGAATCCACTTCCACGGTGCCTTGTGGCGTCCAGCCAAGTGCCAGCGGCTTGCCACGTGTTCTTTGCCGCGTCTCGTTTCGGTGATGACGTCTTCGCAGACGAGCAGGCCCAGCTTGATCCCGACTCCGGCGAACCCGATGCCGTGGCCGCGTGCCTTCGTGCTGGAGGCCAGATCATGGTACCGAACGAGATCCCGCCGCCTCATGCCCGATCCATCGTCCACAATTGTCAAGGTCGACGCCGCTGGGTGGGCCGTGACTCGGAGACAAGTGGCACCGGAATCCAGCGAATTGGCGACCACTTCAGTCAAAATGGTTTCTTCGAGCGCGCCCGGATAGGCGTCGCGCAGGTCTTCGAGCAAGTGGTGGAGATCAACGCGCGTTTCGCCCATGGTGCCTCAATTTCTCATGACACATTTTCCCCATCAGCATGGGCCACCTATGTGAGGATGTGCCGGTCCCGCTCAAGCCCGTGATCATCACCAGTATTGTCACATGGAATCTCCACGTCGATGTTCGTGAGATGGTGCTCCCGCGCCTTTGACGATGGGATCGCCTATAGGCCCGGGATTATAGCATCGGCGCCTCATTCTTGACAGCGTCCTACTATACGTCTAGTATACGTACGGTATCGAGAGGAGACTCTATGCCTAAGACAGCTTTAAAAAAAGAAAAGTGGACGCTCTCATTCGATCCGGCGCTGAAAAGCGTCGTCGTCAAGGCCGCCAAGCGGAGAGGCGTCTATCCGGTGACCTTGCTCGAAGGTCTCGTGAGGGAGAAGTTCAGCCCATACGGGCATACTGATGTCGACGACAGCGCCGCCTATGTGAGCGCGCTGCGAAAGCAGGGACGCAAGCAGTCTGACGAGGCGTTTCTCGACGAGATCGCAGCATGGCAAAAATCTCACTCCTCCTAGATACGGACATTTTCATCGATTATTTCAACACCGGTAGGTTCCACGCATTGTTCGATTCCAGCCGTTTCACTGTCTACTACTCGATCATCACCAAAAAAGAACTGCTCACCAAACCAGGGCTTCGTGACAACGAACGCACCGCAATCTTGGCCGAATTAACTCGCTGTAGACTCATCGCGCTCACAGAGTCGATCGCCGCCCGATACTCCGACCTTCGCCGCCGCTACCCTTCCCTCGAACAGAGCGATGCCCTGATTGCCGCCACCGCCCTCGTCAAACGACTGCCGTTGCTGACCCGAAACAGACGCCATTTTCGCATGGTCACCGAGCTGACGTTATTCGGAGCATGACGCCACCTTCCCCTCAACAATCAAGACCGCCGTATCGAGCGATCGGATGGAATCTCGATATCGACGTTCTTGCGGTTGTACGCTACCCTTTCACGGTGAGTGAGTGTTATTTCAGGAGGAGGAGCAGCCGTCTGTAGCCTACCCTCAGCCTCCCACCAGGTCCTCGACCGCCTGCCCCGCTTCCGAAGGGTGGAACTTCCTTGATTGAACTTTTCTTGCGAGGAGACGTGAGGCCTTTCTTCTCGAGCCATTCCTCCATTTTCACCCGTTCTTGCTGAAACTCCGACGAGACGGTGCTGAGAAAGACATGGAATTTGGCAGGGGAAGACATCGCGCAGACACCCAGATGAGGGCGGAGTTTGTTTGGAAGCCGCAGGGCTCTAGCCGATGGCGTCGTATGTGGCTACCTTGACAAAGCAAGAAACCGGGTGCTACCACGATCAAATGGTGAAAACCGAGCGCCCTCATTTAGCGCGGGACTCCCAAGCCCCGGCAAAGGTGGTCTCCACGTGGTCCGGGCAAGCGCGTGAAGATGCCGTCCAACGGATGTTCACCTCCATTGCGGGCACCTACGATCTCAACAACACCCTCTTGAGTTTTGGCCTCCATTACTATTGGAAAAAAATCACGGCTTCGTTTATCGCCCCCGTCGGACGGGGAACCGCCCTTGATGTCGGAGCCGGAACCGCCGATCTCGCGCTGCTCGTGGAATCTCGGATGGGGCCCAAGGGGCGTGTGATTGCATCAGATTTGAATCATGCGATGCTGGCGAAGGGCCTCAGGAAGGTCAGCAAGCAACGACTCTCTGAGAAAATTACCTGCCTCCAGGCCAGCGCCGAGCATTTAGGATTTGGCGATAATACGTTTGATGCGGTGACGACGGGGTTTTGCATGCGCAATGTCGGGGATTTACCCCAAGCCATACAGGAAATCCGCCGGGTCATGAAACCAGGCGGTCGCTTTGTGTGCTTAGAGTTCTCGCGCCCGGTGTTCGGCTGGTTGCGGGCACTATATGATTGGTATTCCTTTAAACTGTTACCTTGGATCGGGACGATCGTCGCTCGTGATCGCACCGGCGTCTATGAATACCTCCCTGCTTCGATTCGAACGTTTCCCGATCAAGAGCGGTTGTGCCAAGTTTTGCGCGATGCAGGATTTCGTCAGGTGTCATATAAGAATCTCAGTGGCGGTATCGTCGCGATTCATGTTGCAACGAAATAACCGTAGATGCCCATAAGGTCGCGCGTCATTACGCCTGACGGTCATCGACTTTCAGGTTCGACGAGTGTAGGACTATGCAATCGATTCTCTACATTTTTCTCCCCTGCAAGAAAGTCTATCCGATTGGGGTGACCTACATAGCCGACTTTATCCATCGGCGGAAACCGGACGTCCGCCAGCGGATTCTCGACCTGTCCCTATTCCCGCTTGGGCAACGACGCCAGGCCATCCTCGACGTGGCCACAGAGTTCATGCCGAATCTAGTATGTTTCTCTTGGCGAGACATTCAGATCTTTTCACCGCATGAAGGTGACTCGTCCTTAGAGCATGCCTTCAATTTCTACTTTGCCAGCAACCCGCTCAAGCGAATCACCGCGTCATTCGCCGGCGTCAAGCAGCTCTATCGCTACTACAACCACATCAATACGATCCTGTCCTACCCTGCGTTGGTCCGCAAGGAGTTCCCCAGAGCTCAGATGATGATCGGTGGCGGGGCGTTTACGGCCTTTGCCGATCAGTTGATCGAAAAGCTTCCTGAAGGGACGATTGGGATCCTCGGCGAAGGGGAAGACGCAATTCTCAAAGTCATCGAAGGTCGCTCGATCGAGGATGAACGGTATATTGTCAAAGAAGGAAACCAAGTTCGGAAGGGGCGGCAGGCATCTCCGGCACTTCTTGAATCATGGCCGGTGGATCTCCCTTATCTGACCTCGATTTTTCCACAATATAAGGAATATGCAGGCGAATCCATCGGGGTCCAGTCCAAACGAGGATGCCCCTATGACTGCGCTTTTTGCCTCTACCCCTACATAGAAGGTAAGCGGGTACGCTACCGGCCGCCTGAAACGGTCGTGAAGGACATCGCTCAGCATTATCATCAATGGGGTACCCGTCGATTCTGGTTCACGGATGCGCAGTTCATTACGGGGAAAGAAGCTTACCCGCAATGCACGGAAATCCTTGAGCGAATCCTGGCGGAGGAACTCGACATCGAATGGTCCGGCTATATTCGAACGTCGTTGATCACCTCGGAGCTCGCCAAATTGATGGTGCGGTCGGGCGTCGGCGATCTTGAGGTGGCCATCACATCCGGCTCACAAGAAGTGCTGAATAATCTGCACATGGGATTCAAGCTCGAACGACTCTACGACGGCTGTCGCTATCTGGCCGAGGCTGGATTTAAGGGCAAGGTCATTCTGAACTACTCCCTGAATAGCCCCAAGGAAACAGAAGAGAGCCTGCTGCAAAGCGTGGAATCATACAAGATGGTGGCGTCGATCCTCGGTGAAGAGCGTGTTTTCCCATTGATGTTCTTCCTCGGTATCCAGCCCAATACCGATCTGGAGCAGCGACTGTTAGAAGAAGGCTACTTATCCGCAGGCTATAATCCCTTGATGCTGACACCGACCAGCATCAGGAAATTACTCTATAACCCTGCGCCACTGAACAAGATTATCGCCAAGGCATGTCTTCGAGCATGGGAGCGAAAGCAGGGCAGCAGTGATCCCCGTCGATGGACCGGCTCACTCTCTCAGTCGACCAACCCATCATCGACCTATGCTGACCAGAACCTCAGTCGAGGAATTGAAGGCAACTCTGGTCGAGATGCTCTCTTATCGCTGGAAGAGATTATTGCTTCGCGCCGACCGGCTTCATCCCCTTCGCAGGCAACCGAGCCAAGAACTAGCTCAGCCGGATGATGGCTCTTCGACCATCTCGTGCCTGAATTCTTGAGATCGTTGCCTCTCTTACCACGCTCCGACGCCTTGCATTCCAGTTTCAGCCAGTGCTATCATCGACTCTCTTTTGGTGTCGCTTTTATACGTCAATCGTTTTGTTTTTCATATAATTACGGCCATTGGCCGTTATCTTGTTCGCGCCTTAAGGAGGCGCCCTGATGTATAAGACTATCTACATTCCGGTCGATAATTCCGACCATTCCAATACAGCGGTAGACGTTGGTGTCCACTTGGCGAAGGCCTTCGGCTCTAAGATCGTGGGAAGCCATGTCTATGCGGCCAAAATGCATGACAAGCGATTTAAGCAGATGGAAGCCGGCTTGCCCGAGGAATACCACGATGAAAAGGAACTTGATCGTCAGCGACAGATTCACGACTCGCTGATTACACGTGGATTACAAATCATCACCGACTCCTACCTTGACTATGTTGATAAAAAGTGCAATGAGGCCAACCTTCCGATAGAACGGCGATCGCTCGAGGGGCGAAATTGGAAAGTGCTGGCTGAAGACATCAACACCAACGGGTACGACCTGGTCATCATGGGAGCCTTGGGAGTCGGCGCGGTCAAGGACAGCGTGATCGGCAGTAATACCGAACGTGTCGTCCGACGAGTCCGTAACTCTGACATGTTGATTATCAAGAGTATTCAGCCGCTGACGGGTGGCAGAATCGTGGTGGCGGTCGACGGAAGTCCTTATTCCTTCGGCGGGCTGATGACCGGGCTTGCTCTCGGCAAAGCCTTTAATATGCCGGTCGAGGCGATCTCAGCCTTCGATCCTTATTTCCATTATGCCGCCTTCCACAGCATTTCCGGAGTGCTCAACGAAGAGGCCGGCAAGGTGTTCCGGTTCAAAGAACAGGAAAAACTGCACGAAGAGATTATCGATAGTGGCTTGGCGAAGATCTACCAATCTCACCTAGACATCTCTCGTGAAATCGCCCAAGCCGAACAAACCGATGTCAAAACAACCCTACTCGACGGCAAAGCGTTCGAGAAAATTATTCAGTACGTCCGCAAGGATGTCCCTGCGCTCTTAATCGTGGGACGCATCGGCGTCCATAGCGATGAGGATATGGATGTCGGCAGCAACACTGAAAATCTACTCAGAAGCGCCCCTTGCAATGTGCTGGTCTCCAACCGCAAATATGTGCCGCCGATCGATACTCAAGCGGAATACACGATCGCCTGGACGGAAGAAGCGCTGAGACGGATGGAAAAGATCCCAGTTTTTGCTCGAGGAGTTGCCAAAACAGCGATTCATCGATATGCCATAGAAAAAGGGCATACCATCATCAGTAACACCGTTGTGGATTCGGCAGTCGGGCATATTCTTCCAAAAGGTGCGATGGAAGCCATGCGCGCGCTCGGTGGAAATCTGGATGCGGCAGGTGTCGACCGAGACAGAATGCAGGCCGATGAAGCCGTGACCAAAGATCTCATGGGGCCGACATTGAGCGGGATCATGACGCAGATTGTGGAAGAAAAACCGAAACAGATCGATGCGGGCACTCAAGCCTATCTGGACCGTATGGGTCAAAAATATTTCGTCTGTGATGGATGCGGCTACATCGGGAAGGGCGAGACCCCGGTTCGATGTCCGGTTTGCAGCGCAGACGGGACTAAGTTCAAGCAAGTCGACAAGAAGATTTTTGAAGTAGCGGCGACATCTGAAGGTGAACTGGAGACGGATGTCGCATACGATGACGTGCCGATGCAATGGACCAAGGATGCAAAAGAGGCGATCCGCGCCGTGCCGGCCGGCTTCCAGCGACGACGAGCCAAAGCGAGAATTGAAAAGAGTGCGCGTAAGTTGGGCATGACAACGATCACGCTCGAGTATGCCGCCCCGATGATTAAGGAAGCCGCGGCAGAAGACTACACCCCTATTTTTTCCAATAAGGGCACCGGCACGCCAGCGGTGGCGGACGCTTCGCTTGAATCCACGAAAACGGGTGGAAATGGTTCAAACGGGCAAGCCGAAGCCGCTTCACCTTATAGTTGGACGGATGAAGCACAGGCCAGATTGGATCGGGCTCCTGAAGGGTTCATGCGCGATTGCACCAAAGCGCTGATTCTCAAGCACGCTGAAAAGATTGGAGCGACCGTGATCACAATCGAGGTCGCCGATGAAGGCATCGAGCAGGCAAAGGGGTACATGGCGGAAGCCATGAAGACCGGCAATCTCAAAGATATGATCACCGACCTCACAGGTAAATCCAGCAGGTAGTCACCCAATCCTGGGTGATGATCAACACCATATTAGCTATAACCAATAGACTGACGACTCAGAACTCAACGCTCAACCCTGGCTACTACACCTCATGGGCAAATCCCTACCCATTTTCAACGGCTCTACAGTCCCTGGCGCACTAGGAGCATTTCAACAACACATTACGCAGCTCCTGAGTCCCAGTCCGAAATCGGACAGCCCTGTCGACGGACGAACCGTCGACGACTTCAAGCCTTATCTCGTCGCCCTGAACTTAACGAAACGTTGCAACCTCAAATGTCACCACTGTTACCTCGATGCAACGACGAAAGCAGCAGGGGGAGATGACGAGCTCAATACGGAAGAATGCTATCGTCTGATCGAGCAAATTGCGGAAGTCAACAAAGGCTGCCTGCTGGTCATCACAGGTGGTGAACCACTCGTCCGGCCCGACATTCTCGACATTGCTCGTTATGCCGTCAAACTTGGCTTTATGGTGGTCTTCGGTACCAACGGCATGCTGATCAACGACCAACTAGCCAAGACCCTTGTGGAAATTGGCGTGATGGGCGTTGGCATCAGTATTGATTCTTTGCAAGCAGCCAAACATGATGCCTTCAGAGGCGTACCGGGAGCTTGGGAAGCGGCGATCGCAGGCATCGAAGCAAGTAAACGAAATGGACTCCAGTTCCAAGTACACTTCAGCGCACAGCCGATGAACTACCAGGAACTCCCAGAGGTTATCGATTGGGCACATCAGCTCGGTGCTCGCGTCTTGAACGTTTTTTTCATGGTGTGCACGGGACGAGGAGAAGAGTTGACCGACATTACGCCTGCCCAGTACGAAGAAGTATTGGGCTATCTGGTTGAATGCCAAGACAATTACAAAGGGATGTTGGTTCGTGCTCGCTGTGCCCCGCACTTTAAACGACTGGCCTATGAAAAGGACCCCAACTCTCCAATTACCAAGGCCACTGGGTATATGGGGGGAGGTTGCCTTGCAGGCACGAACTACGCCCGCGTGACACCCAATGGGGAATTGACCCCCTGCCCCTACATGCCGCTCTCTGCAGGGAATGTACGCCAGCACAGCTTTGTCGATCTCTGGGAGCAGTCGGACGTCTTTAATTCATTCAGGTATCCCCAGCTCAAAGGGAAATGCGGAGACTGCGAATACAGCGACATCTGTGGCGGCTGTCGCGCTCGCCCCTATGTCGACCATGGGGACTGGCTGGATGAAGATCAGTGGTGTCTCTACACGCCCAAGGGTGGTGAGAAAATTAAAGTCGCCTTCAATGTAGCGGAAGAATCAGACATTGCCTGGGATGAGGCGTCTGCGCTCAGATTGAGTCGGATCCCCTATTTCCTGCGCGCGATGGTAAAAAATGGTGTGGAGAAGCATGCCCGTGAAAATAGCCTCCCTCTTATTACCATAGAATTGATGGATGAGCTGCGCAAGAAACGCTTTGGCAACGACATGCCCATCTTCAAGCCTCATACAGAGTAATTCCAACCGGAAACCGAATGTCTTTGTCGACCATCCAGCATTTTTCCCACTGTCTTCGGTACTAACGTCATGGATACTGCTCAGAGCATTTCCACCGATCTCAATATCCTTATTCCGATCGTCAACCACTGGCTTCATCTCCTCTCAGCAGTCATTTGGATCGGAGGCTTGGCCTTTCTTGTCATGGCAGTCGCTCCAGGGCTGAAGAAAGCCGTTCCAAAGGATCAGATCAAGCCCATCACAGACATTTTCTATCAGCACTACAAAAAGGTCGCCGGCATTCTCCTGATCGTGTTGCTGTTCACCGGCGGTGTGAATCTCCACTACGTCAATCAAGTCATTACTTCGCAAACTGGGAACGGAGTCCAGCACCACTCCAAGTACCTCATGGTCTTCATGATTAAGCTGCTGCTCGTGCTGGGGCTTCTCACTCTGTTCCTCTACACAGTCATTTTTAAGGCAGATGATGAGGCCGATGAGGGAGAGTCCTATGAGGCCATCCCATTCCAGCGCGCCGCCCTTTGGATGGGATTCTTCATCATCCTCTGCGCCGCCGCCATGAAGCACCTGCATCAATAAGGAAGGAACCGCTGCGGCGCACAGCACTGCCTGCGCACCGTGCGTATGACACAACCCTTGTCTTGGTTGAATCCGGAGGCCTACAGACCCGCTGACAGTGCATCACTTGGATCGATTCAAACCGAGAGCTCGCTTGAAGACCGTGGCGAAGCCGAAATAGCCGAAAGAATCTTTAAGGTTCGAATAGAGCCGCTTGACCGTACCCATCTCTGGATTGGTGACGTACTCCATCGTCAAGGCAATCCGCTCTTCCCCCTCGCCGAGTGGCGTGACGGCATGCCAAAGCTTGTCACCGTTGAAAATCACCATATCTCCAGGCTCCGTCACCAGTTCAAGATGCCGTGGCTGCTTGCTTGGATGGTCCTTAAACAGTTCACACACCAGCTTGCACTGGGTCGATCGATCGACAAGGCCCATAAGAATCGTATACCGAGCGCCTTTGTAATACGACGTATCGTAGTGAAAGCCGATGTGGTCACCCGGTTCAGTATAGTAGTATAGTGCACAAGAATGCGGATCGTCGTCAGGACAGAACGTCACCTTCGCTTCGACAAGCCGGTTTAAGAATTCTCTGAAGGATTGCGCGCGGTAGAGTTGGAGAAAGAGTGGAGCCTTCTCCTGAACCATGTAATAACTGACGCTTCCGCCTTTTTTATGCCCAGGAATGTAATTGCGATTGAGCTCTGCCTTAACGCTCTGGGCCTGCGGAACAAACATTTCTTCCACAAAGGAACGAGGCAAGAACTGTTTGATAACCAAGAACTCGTTTTGCTCCCAATACTCCTGGTGGAGTCGGCCAAAATCCAACCCCGTCACGGCCCGGTCAACGGCTTCCGTCACCGTGCTCGCTTGAACCGTCACCGCTCCGTTCATGCTCTGTCCCTGTTCTGCGCGTGACGCCCATCAATTCCAAGCTTAGCCGCGTGCCCAGGATGGGCGGAGCGCTGTCACGGCTCTCTACGAGCCGTTCAATACCGGAGCCCTCACCACTTCAGTATCAGGTGGTGCATTAAAGTCGAACACCTCATTACCCAATCCAAGATTAGGTTTCAGGTTTGAAAATTCGAAGACGGCCACATTGCCACTGATTTCATGAAGCGACACCGTGCGGATGAAATACGTCTTCGGAAAGACCTCGACCACAATCTTCTGAAGATTCTGGTTTGCTTCATGCTCCTTACCTTTGGGAGTCAGGGTAATAAGCGGAATGCCACCAACTCCACGTGCGGTCCCCATGGTGGGTTCGATTTCGAACGACTCATCTAGTTTGGCGGCCCCCTGCAGCAATTCTAATGGCGCTTTGGATGCGGCCATCTGCGTCAGTTTTCCTACCAGGACCTGTTTATGTTCCGGAACGTACACCTTGACGTCATCCTGGTTCACATAGATCTGCTCGCTCGCCGGATCAAGGTAGTCCCATCGCAAGCGGCCAGGCTTCTTAATGTACACCTTGCCGGACGACATGATAGGCCGATCAAATCCTTCAATCTTTGTTTTTTGCGAGAAATCCGCTTGGAGATCCTTCGTTTTTTCGTACCGGGCTTGCAACTGCCTGACGACCTCACGGACTTCCCGAAAGGCCTTGTCCTCGACCTGGATGTCTCTGGCCCAGATCGGCCAGACCAGCACACCGATCCACAAAGCTGTGAGACCCCATCGTATCATGCTTCAGCTGCACCGACCGGGCCGCGTCGTCCAAGGACTTCCCGACGCCCATCTCGACCCGCCGCCCCCACAATCCCGTCCGACTCCATCTGTTCGATCATTCTCGCCGCCCTGGGATAACCAACTCGGAGCCGACGTTGAATCAGCGACGCCGACGCCTGTCCGGTTGACAACACCAGCTCTTTTGCCTGTTCATACACTTCGTCCTTCGCTTCTTCCTCTGCCGCCTCTTCCAATTTGAGCGACTGCAGCTCCTGATTGTAGACAGGGATGGCCTGTTCCTTCACAAACTCCACGACGGAACGGACATCGTCGTCTGACACAAAAGACCCATGCAGACGCGCTAGGCGACCGGTACCGGTGGCGAGATAGAGCATATCGCCTCGACCGAGCAATGCCTCAGCTCCATTCGCGTCCAGAATGGTGCGTGAGTCGGTCTTCGAAGACACTTGGAATGCGATTCGCGCCGGGAAATTTGCCTTGATCAGGCCGGTGAGCACGTCGACGGATGGACGCTGGGTAGCCAAGACTAAATGAATGCCTGAGGCCCGCGCCATCTGCGCGAGGCGAGCGATCTTATCTTCTACATCTTTTGGAGCCACCATCATCAAATCGGCTAGTTCGTCGATCATAACGACGATAAACGGCAGCGGTTCTGGTGGTGTCGGCTTCGGCTGCATACAGCCTCGCTCACCCTCGGCGAGCGAGCTTTCTCCGGCCGAGAGACGCTCATCCTCGGAGAGGAACTGGATGGGGACTTCACGCGGCTCGACTCCCTGCGCGTTATTTTCAGCAAACGCTTCGTGCAGACCGGCCACCTTGCGATTGTACGCATCGATGTTCCGCACACCAGCCTCTGCCAGTAATTTATACCGCCGTTCCATTTCAGCTACGACCCATCCGAGACCCCTCGCAGCAGACTTAGGATCCGTAATGACCGGTCGCAGTAAATGTGGAATTCCTTCGTACGATTGGAACTCCAGCATCTTCGGATCGATGAGCAAGAGCTTCACTTCACTGGGCTTTGCGGAAAATAAGATGCTCAGCAACATGGTATTCAGGCTGACGCTCTTGCCGGCCCCCGTCGCACCGGCGACTAACAGATGCGGCATGGTTTTCAGATCGGCCGTGATCGGAGCACCGAAAATATCCTTGCCCAAAGCCAGTGTCAGCCTTGATCGTGCCCGACGAAAGGTCTCGCTCATGACCACTTCTTTCATGGACACCGTCTCTCGCGACCTGTTCGGCACCTCGATCCCAACGACTGATTTCCCTGGAATCGGTGCAACAATACGAAGACTCGTGGCCTTGAGGGCTAATGCAAGGTCATCGGCCAAATTCACAATACGGGCTACTTTTGTGCCAGGTGCCGGCTCGAATTCATACATCGTCACGACCGGACCAGGCCTGACTTCCGTCACGGTCCCCTCGACACCAAAACTCGCCAATGCGCGCAACAGAACATCGGATTGGGCTTTAAGTTCGTCGTCCGACATTCGATCCAATGGTCCGGATGGATCACTTAACAGGAGTTCTGGATCAGGCAATCGATAGTCTTCGGAATCTGCCTGTGAAGCGACCACTTCCGGCTCAATCACGTCCTCCTCAACCGCAAGTGTGGACAGAGAGAATGGCTGAATGATCGGAGCGGCAGCAGGCGGGGACAGTTCTAACTCCTGCATACCCCCAGCAAAACGCTCCTCTTCCGCAGTGGTCTGGGCGAGCTTTGGTAATCTATTCTTCACCTTTCGATTGACGGCGTCCTTCTGAACCGGGGCCGATCGCTCAGGTATCATCGCGAACATCCCTTCACGGATGGCAGCCCAACGTTCCGGTATTCGACGGATGACTTCGGCCAAGGAGAGCGGTGTGGTCAGCAGGAGGGACACCAGGAATCCGGCGATAATCAGAATATGGGCTCCAGTTCCCGCAAAGACCGCACGGAGCCCTTCGGCAATCGTCTGACCAATGGCCCCGCCAGCCACCCCCCGGGAAATCATCCCACTGGTCAGGGTCGGAACCCCTGTGGTTTCTAGATGGAGGAACGCGCTCAGGAAGACGACTGCGGTGAGAGAGCTTGCTGCCGTTCGAAACCTGATGCTGACCGGTGTCTGAGAAAAGCAGCGGACCCCCAACCGGCCCAAAAGAAGAGGAAAGAGGTAGGCCGCGCCACCGATGGCGTAGAAGCAACCACCTGCCAACAATGCGCCAAAGGAACCAATGAGATTGCGCGGCGGATGCGTTGCCGGAGCTCCGCTCGCCACAAGCTCCGCCTCTCCAGGCACAAACGACAAGAGGCTCAACAACATGAGTAGACTCAACGCGATCAAGATCACGCCGATGACTTCACGCTGAATGTGAGAAGGCGGAGAAGGGGCTCGACGGGCTTCTCCCCGCCTCGCCGAGGTGGTAGCACCCATACCGCCAATGCTAACACAGGGTGAGGGTCATTTCAAACGAACACACATACCGATCACCTTCGTGTCCGCTGAACGAACCATGTTTCGGAGTTTCAAGACTGAGCAGTTGGTGACGTGTGGCGAATGATCTTGCCTTCCACCAGGTAGACCACCAGCTCTGCGATGTTGGTGGCATGATCGGCCACTCGTTCGAGAGACTTGGCGATAAAGCTTAATCGAATGGCGCGGGAGATGGTGTGGTGATTTTCCATCATGAACGAGAGGAGTTCACGAAACAACTGTTCCATGAGATCATCGACGAAATCATCATCAACGATCACTTTCCGGGCCAGCGTGGCATCCTCCTTGACGAAGGCATCGATACTTTCCTTCACCATCACTCGGGCGAGGCTCCCCATCCGTGGAATATCGATGTAGGGCTTGAGTTGAGGCTCTTCATTCAGCTCAATTGCCCGCTCACAGATACTCTCTGCCAGGTCGCTGATACGTTCCAGCTCAGTGGACAGTTTCATCGCCGTCGTCACCAACCGCAGATCCCGCGCCGCTGGTTGGTGGAGCGCCAACAACTCGATGCATGATTCGTCGATCTCGACATCCATTGCATTCACTTTGTGGTCCCGTTCAATCACCTCGCAAGCCAGAGCTGCGTCACGCGTGACCAGGGCGGTCAGTGCCTTGTCGATCTGATCTTCGGCCAGGCAGGCCATCCGAGCCAGCTTCGTCTTTAATTCCGCAAGTTCTTCGTCGAAATGTCGTTGTTGGACCATACGCTCACCCGAATCGTCCGGTAATGTAGTCTTCCGTCTGTTTCTTCGATGGATTCGTGAACAGTTGCTTCGTGCGACCAAACTCGACCAATTGTCCAAGGTACATGAATGCCGTCTGATCTGACACCCGTGCAGCTTGTTGCATATTGTGCGTCACGATGACGACCGTCAACTCTTTTTTCAACGAAAATAACAATTCTTCGATGACCGCAGTGGCGATCGGGTCAAGTGCAGAACAGGGCTCATCCATCAGGAGAACATCCGGCTTGACGGCGAGGGCCCGTGCGATACAGAGCCGTTGCTGCTGACCGCCGGACAAGCCGAGGGCGCTCTTGTGCAATCGGTCCTTCACTTCTTCCCATAAGCCGGCTCCTCGGAGACTTCGTTCAACGATCTCTTCCAACACTACCCGGTTCTTCAGCCCCTGCAACCTCGGACCGTAGGCAACATTTTCATGGATTGACTTGGGAAAGGGATTGGATTTTTGAAATACCATTCCGACCCGTTTTCGAAGGTCCGTGATGTCAATCAGCGGGTTGAAAATATCGAGGTCGTCAAGGAGAATGCCCCCCTCATACCGAGCCCCCTCGATGAGATCGTTGAGGCGATTCATGCAGCGCAGCAATGTGGATTTTCCACAGCCTGATGGTCCAATGAATGCGGTCACCTGATGCTCAGGAATCTCTAGATCGATTTTGAACAGCGATTGGACCGGACCATAGAAAAAGTTGAAGTCCTGCACCCGAAGCTTGGGGGTCACATGCGCATTGGGTTGAGGCGATACTTTTGAAGCACTCGATTCCATACTCTTTACCTTTTGCGAGGAAGAAGCTGGTGCCGGGGGAGGCACATGGGACAGTACTTCATACTGTTGATCCAGCATATTTCCTCCTCATTCGATTTCGCAAGATGATTCCCGTCAGATTAAGTGTCACGACCACAAGAATCAACACCAACGTGGTCACATAGACCATGGGTTTGGCGGCCTCGACGTTCGGCGATTGAAACCCCACATCGTAAATGTGAAAGCCCAAATGCATGAACTTTCGGTCTAGGTGGAAGAATGGCCAAGTCCCGTCTATCGGTAGGGCCGGGGCCAATTTCACCACGCCAGTCAACATCAAGGGCGCCACCTCGCCAGCCGCACGGGCCATGGCAAGAATAAGCCCGGTCAGAATGCCAGGAAGCGCAGTCGGGAGAACAACCTTCCACATCGTTTCCCATTTGGTCGCACCCAACCCAATCGACCCTTCTCGGTACTCTCGCGGCACAGCTGACAAGCCTTCTTCCGTCGAGACGATCACGACCGGAACGGTCAAGAGTGCCAGCGTTAATGAGGCCCAGAGGATTCCGCCCGTGCCGAATGTCGGGGTGGGCAGCCGGTCGGAGAACCACAGCGCATCGATTGTACCGCCGACGCCATACACAAAAAACCCCAAGCCGAACACGCCGAAGACGATCGAAGGTACACCTGCAAGATTGTTGACGGCAATGCGGACCGTGCGCACGATGACGCCTTGACGAGCATACTCTCTGAGATACAGAGCACCGATAACACCAAAGGGCGTGACGATGAGGCTCATGATCATCACCATCATGACGGTGCCGAAGATTGCCGGGAAGATTCCACCTTCCGTGTTGGCCTCTCGTGGCTCCGTCGTCAGAACCGTCCACACATTGCCGACATAGACCCACACCTTCTCCAAAGTCGACAGATCGTTGGGCCGAAAGACGCGGATGACTTGGCTGAGTGTAAGGGATTTTTCTTTACCATTGGCATCGACAACCAGCATCGAGTAGGGGCTCTCTGACTCACTCGAATACGCATCCTGAAGAAGAGAAGGCAACGCATGCCATACGGCGTCGGCGCCTTCGGCCACTGTTTGGTCTTCCTTGACCAGTGTCCGGAGTCGTCCGTAGAAGTTACCCCACTCGCGTCGTTCGACCATGACGAGATCGACAGGCTTCGTCTGTTCGACGATCTGCTCGCCGTTGATCCACCGAAAGTCCAACCCGTACAGATCGCGATTGCCGATCTTCATCCTGATTCTTCGGTCCCCTTTCGGACTCAGATCCTCCCCAGCCAATTGACCGATCACATGTTTACCGTCTTTGAGCGTCAATTCAACGAGATCAGCCGGCCAGAAATACCCAAACCCATTGATGAGGATGAGGACCAGGAGCCCGGCGATCATGAGTAGCGACAGGGATAGCCCCGCTCCGCAGCCCCAAATGAAGAGCTCTCCGCTCGCCATGATATGCTTGAACCACTGTTTCATCGATGCACTCTTGTACCGGCTTGATGCGACTTTATTCCAAACTCTTGCCTATCCATCACCAATGCCGAACTCCACACCTGAAACCACTGACACTAGAATTGGCTGTACTTCTGCCTGAGCCGCTGTCGGACCAGCTCCGCTAGCGTATTGAGCAGAAAGGTCGCGACAAAGAGGAGCAAGCCTGCCAAAAAGAGCGTGCGATACAACGTCCCGCCATGTGGTGCTTCAGGAATCTCGACTGCGATGTTCGCGGAGAGTGTCCGAAACCCGTTGAAGGGGCTCCAATCCATAATCGGTGTGTTGCCGGTCGCCATCAGAACAATCATGGTCTCCCCGATGGCCCGCCCGAGCCCGATCATCAACGCAGAGAAGATGCCTGGACTGGCCGAGATCAGCACCAGATGCGCGAGCGTTTGCCATCTGGTCGCACCAAGTGCCAGCGAACCGGCGATGAGATTCTTAGGAACGTTGGACAGCGACTCTTCCGAGATGCTGTAAATGATGGGAATGATGGCAAATCCCATCGCCATGCCCACAACGATGGCATTTCGCTGGTCATAGTTCAAACCGAGATGTGCTTCCAGCCAGGGCTTATAGGAGCCGTTGAACAAAAACGATTCCCACCAGGCGTTTGTTTCGAAGCAGAGCCAGACCACAGCCACAATGATCGGCATGATGAGCAAGGCCTCAACACCCGGCCGGACACGATGTCGAAGTGAGGCCGGGAGTAAGAGATACAGTCCAGCAGAACCCGCAGTCACCAAGGGGATGAGCAGGACCATCGCCGTCATGGCAGGAAAATTCCGTTCCAAGACAGGCGCAAACCAGAGTCCGGCCAGAAATCCAAGGACCACGGTGGGCAGCGCCGCCATGATTTCAATCGTGGGTTTGATCTTAGTCCGAAGATCCGGATGCATGAACATCGCGGTGTAGATCGCCGCGAGCACTGCCAATGGAACCGCGAGGAGCACGGCATAGAAGGTGCCCTTGATGGTGCCGAAGATAAGGGGAGTCAAGCTGAATTTGGCCTCGAAATCGTCCGATCCGCTCGACGATTGCCAGACAAGCTCAGGCCGATCATAACCTTCGTACCAGACCGGGGAGAACAGGGTTCCCCAGGTGATTTCCGGGTGGGGATTCTGAACGTCGTAATGGACCAATCGATTATTTTCAGACAGGCTGACGAGTCCGTCCGCTTTGGGAGAAAAATAGGTATTGCGGAGCGCACCTTGTTGCGGAGTCAGTACCAGCAATGTTTGTTCGGACGTCGAATGATGGAGCCGGATTTCTCCTGTGGCATCTGTCGTCATGAACCCCTTATCACGTTGAGAAATGGTGATGTCCGTCACCGCGTTGGGATGGGAGACGAAGCGATGAATGAGTGTCATGTGGGTCGTATTCGTTTTCGAGTGCTCCCGCACCGGCATCCAAACGGTTATTTGACCTGATCTGCTGCCGACCACCAGACTCCTGTCCCCCATCAAATATGCTAACGCAGTAATCGCCTGACCTCTTTCGGAAGCTTGTGTGGTGTCGAGCAGAACAGGCTGTATCGGTTCACGTACGTCTAAATGGTAGACATGGCCTTCTTCAGTCCCGACCGCGAGGATCTCTGCACGACTCCCAAGTGTGAGTGCCGTGATCCGGCCAGGAATGAAGGACGTGAGATCAGCCTGAATGATAGACGCCTCGGCAGTCCCATCGGGACGAGATCGGGTTTCGCTCGTCGTCAGCCAGAGATGGTCGTCATCAAGTAGCGCGGCAATCCGCCCGCCGGATTCATTCTTCTGGTACGCCATTTTGCTGATCGCATGTGGAGTCGGTGCGGCAACGATCGGAGCCCCGACGGTGACCGAGGGAGAGATTGTCCGTTCGCCTCCTTGAAAGTCCTGAACAAAGTCGATTGTCACCGGAATCACACGCCCATCCGCTGTGCCTAGCGCCAGATCGTGCCCCTTGCCCAGGGCACGCGCTAAAGCCGTGACAGACCCATCAGGCAACAGGCCTTGGGAAGGAATTTTTGCTGTCGAAGACGTTGTTTCCCCCAAGAAGATAAATTCGAGCAACTCGCCACGAAGCGCATACGCAACTTCTTGATGTTCGTCGATACCAACGAGGGCGGCAGGAAATGAACGATCAGGCGGTGAGAGGGAAATCGGCTCAGTCGGGGTCGCGTGGGTCGACTGGAAAAGAGGCACAACCTCTTTCACCAAAAACACGCACATCCCGATAATGCAAATGATAATACCGATTCCGCCGGTCTTGATGGTCCCGCTGGCGAGACGATCCATGATGGCTCTGATCTGGCGGCGACTGATCATTCCGCCGGCCAGGACCGGGGCTGGCAAAGAACCCCTGCCTGCTGAAGGCTCTCCTTGAACAGCCGGTATCGGAGTGAATGGAGGAATCTTCATAAGTTGAGCGTCGGTATGGTGCCCGACGCGCCCGTATTTTCGTCTCGCTCGTACTTTTCACAGAAGTGAGCGCGATCATCTGGCTTACCCGCTTGATCAACACTCCAGACAGCTTAGCGTACAACTTATTCGATTTTTGGGAGTTCCTTCTCGATAACTGTTTGAGGTAATGGGAAGAATCCGTCCTTAATGACGATGGCTTGCCCTTCCTTGCTATAGATAAACTTGATGAATTCTTTTACGAGCGGATCGAGCGGCTTATTCGGCGCTTTATTGACATAGACCAACAGATGTCGCCACAGGGGGTAGGAGCCGTTCATCGCATTTTCCTGTGTAGGAGGTGCGAAGGTTCCGCCTTCCTTCTCCGCTAGGGGCAGGGCTCGGATGCCGGAGGTCAGATAACCGATTCCGCTGTAGCCGATGCCTGCAGGATCCTCTGTGACACCCTGCACCACCGATGCGGAACCTGGCTGTTCCTTGACCTGATCCTTGTAATCACCGTTCTTCAACGCATGTTCTTTGAAAAAGCCGTAGGTACCGGATGCAGAGTTGCGGCCATAGAGGCTGATGGGAGAAGAGGCCAGTTCATCCGAGACACCTAATTGACCCCACCGTTCGACATCCTCCCTAGCACCCCATCGGCGAGATTTGGAAAAGACGGCATCGACTTGCGCCATCGTCATGCCTGGGATAGGGTTGTCTTTGTGCACATAGACCGCCAACGCATCGATCGCAACAGGGAAAGCGGTTGGCTTGTATTTATATTTTCGCTCAAAGGAATCGACCTCCGTCGATTTCATCGGGCGCGACATTGGGCCTACCTGCGCAGTCCCTTCAATGAGCGCAGGTGGAGCGGTGCTGGATCCTTTTCCTTCAATTTGAATTTTCACATTTGGGTATTGCTTACGGAACCCCTCCGCCCACAGAGTCATCAGGTTGTTTAACGTGTCGGAGCCGATGCTGTTCAGGTTGCCCGTAACCCCACTGACCTTGATATATCCCTTCACATTGGGATCGACCTGGATGGCCTCATCGGCTATCGCATTCGTCGTCATGAACATACCGGTTAAGACCAGCATGAGAGCAGAAGCGAAGCCAATCCGTTCCTTAGTCCCATTCTTTCGATTGTTCATATGCAGTCCCTTCATATAAGTCACAACTCACCCTCATCACATATCATGATGCCATTCGGTCTATGTTACTACCGTGTTACATTTGTGTTAACTTCCTGAGACAGGTCCCTGCCTCACGCTTCGCTACCTATTGCCCGACACCTCCTAAAAGGAGACATCCCACTGGAGCCTGACCCGATCTACCGGAGTGAATCCACCATCGCGCGATAGGTGAGAGTAATCAAGCGTGAGCTTATTACGGTGTCCGGCAAAGAACCAGTTCGCTGCAAATGTATGCTCTCTGCGCGTTTCGCTGCCCAGGATATCCCCCAAGGGACCATCTCCCGGATCGACGAATGCATACCGGTAGGCAAATTCGAGCGGTCGCGGTATGACATCGATCAGCGCATGAGGGAAGTACCCGACTTGTGCATAGGCCCCGTAACTGGTGCCATGTGACGACCTAGACCGATCGATCACCTTCTTGACATGAAACTCCTCTTGGATGGAGAGCCCGTTCCACTTGAAGGCAAACTCTTGGACCCCTTGATTGACTTCAAATTGACCATCCAGCACTAGTGGGAAAGCGGAAACCACTCGGTTCTCCTGAGGAAAGGCGATCCGGTCGGTTCTGTTGTGAGCGCCGGCAAATGCGATGCTACCGATCGGCAAAGGCGAGTATTCTGTGTCAGACTGAGAGAAGGGCACATCGCGCCCCAAGAAATTCCATTGAATTCTCCCCATGTAGAGCATGTTCTTGTCGTCATTGTGCGTTTGGTTGATGCCTGTGCCGGTAAAGACACCGATGTTGTACACCAAATAGGCATACGTATTTTCAAAGAGATGCCCACCCAACCGAGCACCGATTTGACGATCCAGGGTGAACGGCGCATTGACGATAGACCGTTCAACAAACTGTTGGGTGCCGGAGGAATCCACTCGCTCTCGATTGTAGTCGATCTTCCATTGCCCCACGCGCAAGGTCGCCCACTTGAACTTAGCGATATCCAGTCGATAATCGAGTAACGTGTTGCTCACCCAGTCATATTCCACATAGTACTTGAGCCAAGGCACGAAGCCATGCCCTCCGACCTTGATGCGAGCGCGGCGGACGCGGAACGAGCTGGTGTTTTTGTCATCGAAAACATCAGGAAGAGCGTTCGTGAATCTATCGCTCTCCTGGGGATAGGAATAGCGAAACTGCAATCGGTTCTGTATCAGCATCTCAAACTTTCCGTCGCGGGTTTGGATATCGAACCCATTATTGTACCGTACGGAAATCGGGAATTCTTGGTCCCTTGCCTTGCGCTGCTCCTCTTCCGCCTTTTCCGCGTCGGCTTTGGCCCTCAGCCACTCCTCCTTGGTGATCTGTCCTTTCTCATACAGAATGTCCGCCAGGTCATGCGCCGCTTGAGCACTAGTGACGCTAAAGACTAGCCCCATACCAATCATGCACATGATCATCGCCAACCACTGTCGCCTCATCGAAATACCTCCCTCTAGTTGGTCCTATCTCGAAACTGCGGTGAAGGTGTAGATGACGAGAGTTAAGCTGGTGCTACGGAGTTGTTACTGATTTGTTAAATCACGAGTGATCGGCTGCGGCGCAAGGGGGGGGGGTACTATTACATGCTTTACCAGATGGGCTTTGCTCTTGTAATCTGAGAGAACGCTCGAAGTGGCAACCTCACTGACAAGCTAATGGTCGTAATATGAAGAACTCTGGTCTAGTCGTTCTTTTGGGGATTGCGCTACTATTTGGACTTGCTGCCTGTCAGAACCGACCACTCCTCACCGAAGCCATTTATGAGGATCAATCGCTGTTCGTCCGACTCGCAGTAGACCAGACCGTAGGCGGAGACCATTCTCATCCTGCCAGCATGACGACTGAAGAGATGACCGCCGTCTTATCCGGCCTCATGGTCGAAGAGCCCAGTAGCCTCATACCGTCCGTGCCCTTTCCTGGCAACGAGAAAGAGCCTCCACGGCATCCTGCATTCCGCATGGAAGAGATCGCCTTGTTGGCACCGTTATTGGCAAAAGGGTTGAACACCGCGAGACCCGAGGAGGTCGTGACCTTTTATTGGATGACCCAGCAGCCGGCGCCCATCGAACACGTGACGTCAGGCGGAGTCTTTGTCGAGGGTGAGGAGCTGCATTTCATACTCAGCAACTATCGCTCGCCCACTCGCTACCCACCGGACCCTGAGACCATGCGATCCCTCGATGGCCGATCCACTCCATTGCAGCCTCTTGTCCCTCAGGAAACTCGTCTGACTTTCAACCCGACAACTGCGCTCGTGCCACTAGAGCAAGGATTCTTCAAGAATCCGTTCAGGTCAAAACGCCAAGAGATCGTCGTGCTGTTTCAAGCACTGGCCGGGGACACAGTTCGCTAATCACACTAAGGGGTGTCTGCCATTCCAGACCCCAACCAGACCGAGCCTCCACTTTGGTCAATCGGTATCGTCGTAGCCATTATTCTCACTGCCCCTCTCGTCTTGTACTCACTTGCGCCGACAGGGCCGCTGCGAGAGGGTGATACGGTGTTTTCCGCTGGACAACAACGAGTGCGCATTGAAACCACGACTGCGGATAAGCAAAATGAGGTGGTCGATACCTGCTTGCTCGATCCGGATAGTCCCCTCATCGTCATTCACACGTCAAATACTGATGACGACCTTTCGATCATCGCCGAAGTCCAAGGCAATCCAGTCAATGAATGGCCTTTTTGCCCAGTTCATGCAGAGGTACGTGTAGAAAGCCACCAATTGTTTCAAAAGCCAGCGGCATTCGATGGCGTTCGAGAGCTATTGGCGAGGATTTTCAATCGATGATGAGAGGGACTTTCTACGACTTCAACCTTGCAGCAAATTGTTTGCGGAACTTCGCCACCTTGGGTCCGACGACGACTTGGCAGTAACCCTGAAGGGGATTCCGAGCAAAGTATTCCTGATGATAGGATTCTGCCTCATGCCATCGCGTGGCTGGCACGACTTGCGTGACAATGGGTGCGTCGTGCAATTTTTCATCGGACAAAGTTCTGATCAAGGTTTCTGCTGTATGGCGCTGTGCCGGAGTGCAGTAGAAGATTGCGGAACGGTATTGGGTGCCTCTGTCGTTTCCCTGTCGATCGAGCGTCGTGGGGTCATGAATGACGAAAAAAATCTCCAGGAGCTCTTTGTAGGCAATCACCGTTGGATTAAAGGTGATCCGCACGGCCTCGGCATGCGCAGTCTGCCCTCCACATACCGCCTCGTACGTGGGATTGTCTAAGGTGCCACCTATGTAGCCGGATTCGACTGATTCCACACCGCTGACCTGGTCATAAACTGCTTCGAGACACCAGAAGCAGCCACCCGCAAGAATGGCGACTTCTTTCTCAGCTGCGGCCCTTGATAACTCTTCTCCCATCGTGCGGTGTGCCAAGTAAACGGTAGGGTTGTTTTACTGAACGGAGCCCACTACTCTTCTTCTCCCTCCTCAATGTCTTCAATTCCTTCGTAACTCATTTCTGCGAATGCC